>Ga0070731_10003469_pt1 | contig 14237 bp, 13 predicted proteins | sample Coa_R1_2_FD_66448 | JGI IMG/M metagenome (GOLD analysis project Ga0070731, IMG submission 66448) | Surface soil microbial communities from Centralia Pennsylvania, which are recovering from an underground coalmine fire - Coalmine... | ecosystem: Environmental > Terrestrial > Soil > Unclassified ... | reverse complement strand
TGACGCACTGGCCCACACGATCGTGGTCGTGGCCGGCGCCGAGGATCCGGCGCCGCTCCAGTACCTCGCGCCGTACGCCGGGGTGGCGATGGCCGAAGAGGTGATGGAGGTCGGCGTCGAGGTCGAGGGCGAGGGCCTGGTCAAGGACGCGCTGTGCGTCTACGACGACCTGTCCAAGCACGCCTGGGCCTACCGCGAGATGTCCCTCCTGCTCCGCCGCCCGCCCGGCCGGGAAGCCTACCCGGGCGACGTCTTCTACCTCCACAGCCGGCTCCTGGAGCGAGCCGCCCGGCTGAACACCGAGAATGGCGGCGGCTCGATCACCGCCCTGCCGATCATCGAGACGCAAGCCGGCGACGTGAGCGCGTACATCCCGACCAACGTGATCTCGATCACCGACGGCCAGATCTTCCTCGACACCGACCTGTTCAACTCCGGCCAGCGGCCGGCCCTCAACATCGGCATCTCGGTCTCCCGGGTCGGCTCGGCCGCCCAGACCAAGGCCATGAAGAAGGTCGCCGGCCCGCTCAAGCTGGACCTGGCCCAGTACCGGGCCCTGGCCGCCTTCGCCCAGTTCGCCTCGGACCTTGACAAGGCCACCCGCGACCAGCTGACCCGGGGCGAGAAGCTGTCCGAGGTGGTCAAGCAGCCCCAGTACCAGCCCCTCGGCGTCGAGAAGCAGGTCGCGATCCTGTACGCGGCCACCAAGGGCGCCCTGGACGACATTCCGTCGAACCGGGTCAAGGACTGGGAGACCGGCTTCTATCGCTTCCTCGAGACCGAGCGGCCCAAGATCCTGACCGACCTGGCCGCGGGCGGCGCCCTGACCGACGACCTCGCCACGGCGTTCGACGAGGCGATCAAGGTCTACCGCCAGAACTTCCTGGCCTAGGCCGTGGCCAGTCAGCGGGATATCCGGCGGCGCATCGGCGCGGTCCGGAACATCCGCCAGATCACCCGGGCGATGCAGTTCGTCGCCGCCAGCAAGCTCAAGCGTGCCCAGGACGCGACGCTGGCCGCCCGCCCGTACAGCGAGAAGCTGGACGAGGTCCTGGCCGACGTGGCCGCCGTCCTGAGCGGCGACGAGCATCCCCTGCTGGCCAAGGCCGATCCGGCCGGCAAGCGCCTGCTGATCCTGATCACCACCGACCGGCCACTGGCCGGCCCGCTGACCTCCAACGCCGTCCGCTTCACCCTGCGCGAGATCGTCGATCAGGGCGCCGGAGGGGTGACCATGGTCACCGTCGGGCGCAAGGGCCGCGACGCGATCCGGCGGGCCGGGATCCCGATCGAGGCCCATTTCGCGGGCTTCGGCGACCGGCCCACCTTCGCCGACGTCCTGCCCCTTGCCCGGCTGGTCACCGACGACTACCTGTCGGGGGCCTACGCCCGGATCGACGTGGTCTTTCCCAAGTTCATCTCCACCCTGACCCAGCAGCCGACCCTCGGCCAGATCCTGCCGATCGTGGCCAGCCCCGACACCCAGGGGATCCCCGGCAATCAATTCATCTTCGAGCCCAGCCCCGCGGCCGTCCTCGAGCAATTGCTGCCGCGCTACGTCGCCACCCGCATCTTCCAGGCCGTCCTGGAAGCCAAGGCCAGCGAGGAATCGAGCCGGATGGTGGCGATGAAGAACGCGACCGAGAATGCCGAAGAGCTGATCGAGGACCTGACCCTCAGCTACAACAAGGTTCGCCAGGCGAATATCACCCGCGAAATGATCGAGATCGCTTCGGGCGCCCAGGCCCGCTAAGGAGGCAATGACCAGCATGGCGACCGCCACCAGCACCGCGACCGGCAAGGTGATCCAGATCACCGGTGCCGTCGTGGACATCGTCTTCCCGGCGGGCCAGCTGCCGGCGATCTACAACGCCGTCGAGATCCAGCGCGAGGGCCAGGAGCCGCTGACCGTCGAGGTCCAGCAGCACCTCGGCAACAACTGGGTCCGGACTGTGGCCATGACCACGACCGATGGCCTGGCCCGGGGTGTCGACGCGATCGACACCGGGGCCGCGATCACCGTGCCGGTCGGCGAGATCACCCTGGGCCGGGTCTTCGACGTCCTCGGCCACCCAATCGACAACAAGGGCCCGGTCAAGGCGGAGGTCAGCCTGCCGATCCACCGCGAGCCGCCGGCCTTCGACCAGCAGACCACCGATGTGGAGGTCTTCGAGACGGGGATCAAGGTCATCGACCTGATCTGCCCGTTCAAGAAGGGCGGCAAGATCGGGATCTTCGGCGGCGCCGGGGTGGGCAAGACGGTCATCATCCAGGAGCTGATCCGGAACGTCGCCCAGGAGCACTCGGGCTATTCGGTCTTCGCCGGGGTGGGCGAGCGCAGCCGCGAAGGCAACGACCTGATCGCCGAGATGACCGAGTCGGGGGTCATCGCCAAGACCGCCTTCGTCTTCGGCCAGATGAATGAGCCGCCCGGCGCCCGCCAGCGGGTCGGCCTCACGGCCCTGACCATGGCCGAGTACTTCCGCGACGAAGAGGGCAAGGACGTCCTCCTGTTCATCGACAACATCTTCCGCTTCACCCAGGCCGGCTCGGAGGTCTCGGCCCTCCTCGGCCGGATGCCCAGCGCGGTCGGCTACCAGCCCAACCTGGCGACCGAGATGGCCGCCCTCCAGGAGCGGATCACCTCGACCAAGAACGGCTCGATCACCAGCCTCCAGGCGGTCTTCGTGCCGGCCGACGACTACACCGACCCGGCCCCGGCGACCACCTTCGGCCACCTCGACTCGACGATCCGCCTGGAGCGCTACATCACCGAGCTGGGGATCTACCCGGCCGTCGACCCGCTGACCTCGACCTCGCGCGTCCTCGACCCGCTGGTCGTCGGCCAGGACCACTACGACACGGCCCAGGAGACCAAGCGCGTCCTGCAGCGCTACCGCGACCTCCAGGACATCATCAGCATCCTGGGCATCGACGAGCTGTCCGAGGAGGACAAGTCGACCGTGGCCCGGGCCCGCCGCCTGCAGCGCTTCATGAGCCAGCCGTTCTTCGTGGGCGAGGTCTTCACCGGCCGGCCCGGCAAGTACGTCCCGATCAAGGACACCGTGGCCTCGTTCAAGGAGATCCTCGAAGGCGCCGCGGACACCCTGCCCGAGCAGGCCTTCTTCCTGGCCGGCACGATCGACGACGTTCGTGTGAACGCGGCGAAGCTCGAGAAGGCATGACCCTCCACCTCGAGATCGTGACCCCCGAGCGGCTCGTCTACAGCGACGACGTCGACGGGGTCCAGGTGCCCGGCAGCGACGGCGAGCTGGGCATCCTGCCCCACCACGCCCCGTTGATCGCGACCCTGGGCAGCGGCGAGCTGCGGATCAAGAAGGGCGGCAGCGAGGAGTCCATCGCGGTGATCGGCGGATTCCTGCAGGTCCGCCCGGACAAGGTCGTGGTGATGGCCGAGAGCGCCGACCTGGCCGCCGAGATCGACCTCGAAAAGGCCCAGCAGGCCCGCCGCGACGCCGAGAAGGCGCTCGAGGGCGCGGCCCCGGGCACGCCCGACCTGTCCGCTGCCCGGGCCGAGCTGCAGCGATCCCTCCTGCGCATCCGGGTGGCCGAGCGCCGCCACCGCGAGGGTCCCCGGAGCCGGGGCTAGGGCCGGTGGCCGACGCTCGTCCGTTCCACTGGGAGTTCACGCCCGAGCCGGTGGCCCGCGAGGTGTTCCGGATCGAGGGCGGCCGGCCGCTGAACGGGGCCGTCTTCGTGAGCGGCTCGAAGAACGCCGCCCTCAAGCTGCTCGCGGCCGCGACCCTCACCGGCGAGCGCTGCCGGTTCACGAACGTGCCCGAGATCGAGGATGTCCGGGTGATGGCCGACACGCTGCGCGACCTGGGCGTCGTCGTCGACCATCCTGCGCCGAACGTCTACGAGGTCGCCTCGGGTGACGTCGACTGGCTGTTCGTGCCCCTCGAGGCGGCGGCCAAGATGCGCGCCTCGTTCATCCTCCTCGGACCGCTCCTGGCCCGCTTCGGCCGGGTGATCATCAGCAACCCCGGCGGCGACCGGATCGGCCGGCGCCCGGTCAACCTCCATGTCGACGCGATGCGGGCCCTGGGCGCCGAGATCGAGTACCGCAACGGCTACTACTTCGCTCGCTCGCCGGGCCGCCTGCGGGGGACCGACCTCGAGTTTCCGTTCGTGTCCGTGATGGGCACCGAGAATGCGATGCTGGCCGCCGTCCTGGCCGATGGCAAGACCACCATCCATCCGGCCGCCGCCGAGCCGGAGGTGGATGACCTGATCGCCTTTCTCCAGACGATGGGCGCCGAGGTCCGGCGCAGCGCACCGGACACGATCGAGGTGATCGGCCGCAAGCGGTTGCGCGGCGGCGAGCACCGGGTGATCCCCGACCGGATCGAGGCCGGCACGTTCGTGGTGGCCGCCGCGGTGACCGGTGGCCGGGTGACCCTCGAGGGCGCTCCGTGCGACCACCTGGGCTCGTTCCTGGAGCTGCTCGGGCGGGTCGGGGTGGACGTGACCTGCCACGGCGACACGATCTCGGTGTCGGGCGCCGATCGCGACCAGTTTCGGGCAGTGGACGTCATCACCGCCCCGTATCCCGGCCTGGCCACCGATCTCCAGCCTCCCACCTGTGTCTTGCTGACCCAGGCCAGGGGCCGCAGCCACGTCCACGAGACGATCTTCGAGGACCGCCTCGAGTTCCTGGCCGGCCTGTCCCGGATGGGCGCCCGGGTCCGGATCCAGGACGCCAACCACGCCACGATCACCGGGATCGCGCCGCTGCACGGAGCGGAGACCGAGATCGGCGACCTGCGCGCCGGCGCCTCGATGATCGTGGCCGCCCTGGCCGCCGAGGGGACCTCGCTGATTCACGGTGCCCATCACGTTCACCGGGGGTATGAGAACATCGGCCAGAAGTTCCAGGATCTCGGCGCCTCGATCACGAGCGTCGCTGAATCGCCTGCGCCGCGACGCCGGGCCAGCAAGGGGTAGTCCAGCACACGCATGAAGATCGGCATCGACCTGGGCACCGCCAACATCCTGGTGTACGTGCAGGGCAAGGGCATCGTCATCCAGGAGCCGTCGGTGGTGGCCGTCGATGACCAGAACCGGATCGTGGCCGTGGGCGAGGACGCCCGCGAGATGATCGGCCGGACACCGGGCAACATCTCGGCCATCCGGCCGATGAAGGATGGCGTGATCGCCGACTACGTGATCACCGAGGCGCTCCTCAGCCACTTCATCAGCAAGGTCAAGCGCGGCTCGATCGGCTTCCGGCGCCCCGACGTGATGATCAGCGTGCCGGCCGGGGTGACCAGCGTCGAGAAGCGGGCCGTGCGCGATGCCGCGCTCAAGGCCGGCGCGGGCGCCGCCTACCTGATCGAGGAGCCGCTCGCGGCCGCGATCGGGGCCAACGTTCCGATCGCCGGGCCCTCGGGCAACATGGTCATCGACATCGGCGGCGGCACGAGCGAGATTGCGGTGATCGCCCTGGGCGGGATCGTGGTCTCGACCAGCCTGCGCGTCGGCGGCAACAAGTTCGACGAGGCGATCGCGACCTACATCCGCAAGAAGTACAACCTGATGGTTGGCGAGCGGACGGCCGAGGAAGTCAAGATCGCGATCGGCACGGCCTTGCCGCTCGAGCGTGAGCTGAGCATGGATGTCCGCGGCCGCGACCTGATCGCCGGCCTGCCCCGGACGATCCCGATCACCAGCTCCGAGGTGATGGAGGCGATCGAAGCCCCGCTCCAGCAGCTCGTATCGGCCGTCCGCAACGTGCTCGAGCAGACGCCGCCCGAGCTGAGCTCCGACATCATCGACAAGGGGATGGTGATGTCCGGCGGCGGCGCCCTCCTGCGCAACATCGACAAGCTCCTGACCCAGGTCACGGGCGTGCCCTGCCACGTGGCCGAGAACCCGCTCAATTGCGTGGCCATGGGTACCGGGCTGGCCCTGGAGCACTTCGACTTCTTCAAGAAGTCGCTCGTCCAGCAGATCTGACGAGGCCCGCGGTCATGGCTGACGCAGCCGCAGCGCACCACGCGTTCTTCGACCTCCACCTCCACACGTCCTTCAGCTTCGACTCGATGGCCCAGCCCCGCGACCAGCTCCGGGCGGCCGCCGCCCGTGGCCTGACCCACGTGGCGATCACCGACCATGACCGGATCGACGGCGCGCTCGAGGCGCGCGACCACGCACCGGCCGGCCTGACGGTGATCGTCGGCGAGGAAGTGAAGACGGCCGACGGCGACCTGATCTGCCTGTTCCTCGAACGCCCGCTGCTGCCCGGACTGCCGGCCGACGAGACGATCGCCGCCGCGCGCGAGCAGGGCGGCCTGGTGGGCATCCCGCATCCCTTCGACCAGCACCGCAACTCGATCCTGCGCGAGGCTCGGCTGGCGTCCCTCGTCCCGCTCATCGACTGGGTCGAGACCTGGAACGCGCGGGTCGTCGGGCGCAATGGCAACGAGCTGGCGGCCCAGTTCGCGCTCGAGCATGGCCTGCCGGGCATTGCCGCATCCGATGCCCACTCCACCCTCGAGGTGGGCGTTGCCTACAACAGCGTGACCGGGGCGGATCCCTCGACCGCGGCCGGCCTGCTCGAGGCCCTGACCCGGCACGAGATCGTGACCGGCCGGGCGTCCTACTTCGTGCGTGGCCTGACCCCGCTCGCCAAGGGCATTCACCGCGCCCTCGGCCGCGGCCGGGTCCAGCCGACGACACGGCGATGACCGACCAGGCCGGCGTCCCGCCCAGCCATTCGCCCCGCGACGTTCCTGACCGCGCGGGGGAGGACGATCGGCCGATGGCGGCCCCCGGGCCTGCCCCGCTATCGTCCGAGCTGATGGAAATCGCTGCCCCGGCGCCGGGCGCAGGCTCACCAGAGGCCGACATCAGCGCCGATCAGATGTCGCTCGGCCGCCGGCTGCGCCAGCCGCGGACGATCCTGTCGCTGGTCCTGCCGATCATCCTGCTGATCCTGTTCGCCCGGAGCCTGCCCGGGTTCAACCTGAGCGAGCTGCCGAGCAAGATCCTGGCGGCCAACCCGCTCCTGCTGCTCCTCGCGTTCGGCATCTTCTATGCCGGCTTTCCGATCCGCGGCCTGCGCTGGGCGATCCTGATCCGGGCCACCGGCTATCCCCTCAAGACGCGCGACTCGACCGAGATCATCTTCATCTCGTGGCTCGTCAACTGCCTCGTGCCGGCCAAGCTGGGCGACCTGTATCGGGCCTACCTCCTCCGGCTCAATGCGGCCGTATCGCTCAGCCGGACGTTCGGAACCGTGTTCATCGAGCGGATCCTGGACCTGTTCGCGATCGTGGTCCTGGGCCTGGCGGCGGGCTTCGTCTCCTTCCGGGGCCGGCTGCCCGGCGACGTCCAGATCGTCTTCGCGATCGGCGTGGGCCTGGTCATCGTGCTGGCCATCCTGCTGCTCTCCCTGCGCAACTTCGGACGCCGGCTGCTGACCCGGCTGCCGATCCCGACGCGCATCCTGGAGCTGTACGACCGCTTCGAGGAAGGCGTCTTCTCGGCGATCGGCCTGCGCCAGATCCCGATCCTGCTGCTGCTCACGGCCGTGATCTGGTCGACCGAGGCGTTCCGGCTGCTGTTCGTGGTCGAGGCACTCGGGTTCCCGGACGTCCACCTGGGGATCAGCGGCGCGTTCTTCGTGGCCCTGACCGGCTCGTTGCTGACCGCCGTGCCGTTCACGCCGGCGGGCCTGGGCATCGTGGAAGCGGGCATCGTCGGGGTCCTCACGCTTGTCTACAACGTGCCCCAGACCGAGGCGCTGACGATCGTCCTGGTTGATCGTGCGATCAGCGTCCTGTCGATCATCGTCCTGGGCAGCGTCACCTACGCTGTCTCGCCGATGCGCCGCGGGACGGGGATCACCCCGATCGTGGCCAGCCCCGAGGCGCCGCTCCCTACCTAGGGCGCGTCTCACCGTGCCGGCCGCGTTCCGCGGGCGCCGCGGTACCCCTTGCCGTACCGGCACCCTTCCATCGGTCGACGTCTGGCCCAGCTCCCCGCCTGTTCCTGCCAAAACGCGAGAAGAACGGGGCGTACGGTTCGACTGGGGGCGGTTCGTACACCCGTAGCAGCTCCGAGAGGCCGCGGCCAGCACGGCTCGTGCTCGGGCGTCGAGTGCGGGCCCCCGGGATGGTGGCTCGGGCGACCATACGCCCCGGTTTTCTCGAGCCTTGGCAAGATTGGTGAGCCGAGCCCACCCAGGACGCGGACGAACCCGCGCGTGCCCTGTGCGTGCGCGCACCGGCAGGCACCGGGGGCCGCCAGAGGTACCAACCGGGTGCCTACCCCGGATTCATCCGGACCACACCGCACGGTCGTCTCCCGACCAGCACCTGCGCCACCGAGTGAGTACCAACGGGTGATAACCAGGCAACGGCTCGAGTGGGATCGTCAGGGCAGTTCGGTAGCGAACCGATCGTCGCCCAGCGGAGTGTCCAGCGAACCGATATGACCACCCAAAACGGACGAGCGTTCAACGAATGGCTACGAGCCCAGCTCAAGGCCAAGAAGATGTCCCAGCGGCAGCTCGCCCAGCAGTCGGGCGTCGATCACTCGACGATCTCACGCCTGATCCGTGGCGATCGGATGCCGTCCCTGGGGACCGCGACCAAGCTGGCCCGCGGCCTGCGTGAGCTGCGCGAGGACGCCGACACTCCCCAGTACCTGGGCCTCATGTCGTCGGGTGCGGCCAATCCCACGGCCCGGGTCGAGTACGCACTGCGCGCTGATGACGTGCTGAGCGAGCCCCAGGTCCGCCAGATCATGGAGTACTACCTCGCGGTGCGGATGCGCCGCCTGGGACGTGCCTACCAGGGCGGCGAGGCCGCCCGTCCGGCCCAGAGCCCGTACCTGCGGGGAATGCCCTCAGCCGGCAGCCCGATCGGGGCCGGGGTGGGTCTCGCGACCCAGACCCGGATCAGCCAGGCGCGACCGGTCCTCCGGCCGCCCTCGAACCGGCCAACCAACCGCTACTGATCGCCACCATCACCTACTGACACGGCCCGGAACTCCCTCCACTTCCGGGTCTCGGGGACAGCGAACGCCGGGCTCTGGGGGCCCGGCGTTCGCGATTCTCATCCGGGTGCCGGCAGGTAGATCGAGATCGTCCGGCCGGGCGCTGCCTGGAACCGGTCGGCCAGGGTGAAGCCGGTCCCCGGGACCGCGGCCGCCTCGGCCGCGCCGCCGCAGTCGGCGATGAACAGGCTGTCGCAGACCGTCACGATCGCCCGGGTCGAGCCGAGCGCGGCGGCCGGAACCTCGCCCGCCACTGCCCCCGTCCGGCTTGCGGAGGCGGCCGCGGCCACGCTCCAGGGTGTGGGCGTGTCGAGCGTCCCGATCACGTCGGCGTGGAACCAGATCAACGGGAAGCCGTAGGCGTCGGCGGCCTTGAACGCGGGCAGGCTGCGCAGCTCGATCGGCCGGCCCGCGGTGGCCATCAGGATTCGCTGGGCGGCGATGTCGGCGGCGCTCCAGCCACCGTCCGCCGCGATCGAGGGCGGGGCAATGGCCAGGTTGAAGGCCGCGAGCAGGGCGATCGCGACTGCGACCAACCCCTGCGCCACCCGCCGCGGCCCGGCCTGGAGCGCCGCCCGCTCGAGCAGTCGCCACAGGCCGGCGACGGTCAGCCCCGCCGCGACGAAGACGATCGGATCGAGGAACGCGTGGTAGTGGTCGACCGGCAGTGGCGTGACCGTGGCCAGGCCGCCGACCCCGACGCCCAGGACGAGCCAGCCGAAGGCCAGGGTGGCGGCCAGGAAGCGTACGGCGCCACGCTCCGGCTCGGCGGCGACCCGCGCCCGCCAGGCCATGCCCGCGATCAGGGCGACCCCGAGACCGACGCCGATGGCGAGGTGGTCGGTCAGCAGGCCCGCCAACGGCCAGGCGACGATCCGCAGGCCCACGAACAGCAGCCGTGCCGGGAGGCTCAGGGCGACCGGTTGGCCGCCGGCGACGATGAACGAGATGGCCGCCCGCGTCTCGGAGAAGTTGCTGGTCAGCTCGTGGACCGCGAGGGGCAGGTAGGCGATGACGAGGATGACGATCGCGGCCAGTCCCGCTCGAACGAGCCGGCGGCGAATGGCCGGATCGCTGGCCCGGCGGACGTCGAGGAGGTAGCGAGCAATGATTGGCGGAGCCAGGGCAATGCCCAGGACATGGCACTCCATCGTGACCACGACGCCGATCGCCGCGACGACCCACCAGCGGGCTCGTCCGGTCCGGTGGGCCTGCCACGCGCCGGCCAGGGCGATCGACGCCGAGAGGGCGATCAGGTTCGGATTCCAGACGAAGGTCGACTCGTTGATGGCGCTGCTCGACACGGCCATCAGGAGGCCGGCGACCAGGCCGGCGATCGAGCCGCCGATCGACCGCGCCAGCCACCAGGTCACCGCGACGGCACACACGCCACCGACGGCGATCGCCCCGACGACCACCACCGGGTCGTCGCCCGAGATCCAGGCGAAGGGAGCGAGCAGGAAGTAGTACAGCGCGCCGTGGTGGAAGTCGCCGATCGAGGTCGGTGGCCCGAGGAGCGGAATCTGGTGGTCGTAGACCAGGCGCCACAGGACGAGCAGGTCGTGGCCCTGGTCGGCATCCCAGGTGCCCCGCACGTTCAGGCCGGGGAGCCGCAGGATCGCTGCCAGGATCACCAGGCCGGCCAGGACCAGCAGGTCGAGGCGATGGCTGGAGGTCGCTGCGCCGCCCGGCACGTCGTCGACCGCGTCCCGGCGGCCTGTGGCCACGGCGGCCGCGACCCCGCTCGCGCCCTCGGCGCTCATCCGGGTCGCCCGGACGGCATCAGCCGGCCAGCTCGGCCGCCCCGGCCTCGAGCGCGGGCTCGACGCTCGGCCCCGTCCGCGCCCGCGATCCGGGCAGGTTCATGGCCTCGGGCGGCAGGATAGCCAGCGGCCGGCCCTCGGCCAGGTCGTGCGCCCGGGCCGCGTTGACCGCGTCGTAGCCCTCGTCCATCCCGGGTGTCTCGAGGTAGTAGGTCACCCGGCGGAGGCCCGGGTGGGTCAGGATCCGGGCCAGGCCCGCGGGCCCGATCCGGCCGGCCCCGAGGTGCTCGTGGCGGTCCATCCGCGACCCGAGCTCGGACTTCGAGTCGTTCAGGTGGATCATCGCCAGTCGGTCGAGCCCGATCCTGGCGTCGAACTCGGCGACGAGCTGGTCGACGCCCGCGCCCGTGTCGATCGGACAGCCGGCACCCCACAGGTGGGCCGTGTCGAGGCAGATCGAGACGCGTCGGGCTGCCACGCCGCGACGCTCGATCGCGGTCAGCAGGGTCGCCAGCTCGGCCACGTCGACGCCGATCCCGCCGCCCCCTCCGGCCGAGTTCTCGAGCACCAGGATGGCGCCGTCCGGCGCATCGGGCACCTCGGCCAGGACCGCCGCGATTCCGTCGGCGATCCGGGCGATGCCGGCGTCGAGGCCGCTGGTCTTGTGCGAGCCGGTGTGGACGTTCACGAAGTGGGCGCCGAACGACGGCGCAATGGTCAGCTCATGGCGCAGGGCCTCAACGGATTTCTCGTGAAACAGCTCTTCGGGACCCGCCAGGTTGACGAGGTACGGGGCGTGGATCGCGATCGGGCCGAGACCGACCTCGTCCACGCGCGACCGGAAGTCGCCCAGCTCGCGTGGCGGTTCGGCCCGGCGTCGCCAGGCGGTGGGGTTGTCGCTGAAGATCTGGAGCGTGTCGAGGCCGATCGCCTGGGCCCGATTCACGGCCGCGACCATCCCGCCTCCGAGCGGCAGGTGGGCGCCGAGCCGGCGGCCGTCGGGAAGCATGGCCGCATCGTAGCCGGTAGGCTCTGGCGATGGACCCGGACCAGGATCGCGACGCCGCGCGGGTGATCGACACCTTCTTTCGAGACAGCCGGCTGGTCTCGATCCCCGCGCGCCAGAGCAAGCGGCTGCATGTCCTGCGCGAGGTGCGCGAGCGCTGCTTCGCCGAGGATCGTGACTACCCGGAGAAGGAAGTGAACATGCGCCTGGCCCTGGTCCATCCCGATGTCGCGGCACTCCGGCGCTACCTGGTGGACGCGAATCTGATGTCACGCTCGAATGGCGTCTATCGGCGCATGATGTAGGCATGCCCCGTCTCCAGGCCAAGAGCTTCGCCCAGCCTGACGACGTCCGGGCGATGCCCAAGGTCCAGATCGAGACGATCAACCTCGATGAGGCGACCGTCGGGCACTGCAGCTTTGCCCCTGGCTGGCGCTGGTCGACGGACCTCCAGCCGGTGATCGGCACGCCGAGCTGCGTGATCCGCCATTTCGGGTACACGATCTCGGGCAACCTGCGGGTCGAGATGGACGATGGGGAAGCGCTCGAGATCGGGCCCAACACTGTCTTCGAGATCCCGCCCGGACACGACAAATGGGTCGTCGGCGACGAGCCGTGGAACGTGATCGAGTGGGGTGCCAGCGGCAGGGCGATGGCCGCAGCGATGCACGAAACCGCGGAGCGTACGCTGGCGACGGTGATGTTCACCGACATCGTTGACTCGACCACGACGCTCGAGCGCGTCGGCGACGCGGCCTGGCATGACCTTCTGGTCGCCCACAACGCCTTGCTCCGCGAGGAATTGAACGTCTTCCGCGGCCGCGAGATGAAGACGACCGGCGATGGCTTCCTGGCCGTCTTCGACAGCGCGACGCGCGCCGTCCGTTGCGCCGCTGCCATGACCCGCTCGACCGCCGCGATGGCCCTCCCAATCCGGATCGGGCTCCACACCGGTGAGGTCGAGTTCGTGGGCGGGGACGTCCGCGGGATCGCCGTCCACGCAGCCGCTCGGGTGATGGCCCTCGCCGGCCCGAACGAGGTCATGGTCTCGTCGACGACGAGCGGTCTGCTGGAGGGCTCGGACCTGGTCATCGTCGACGCAGGGCTGCACGAGCTCAAGGGCCTCTCTGGCCTCCGCCAGGTGTTTCGGCTGGTGGCCCCGCCCGCCAGCTGAGTCCGCTCACCGGTCGCGGGCCACGGTCAACCCGGAGACGCCGACCGCGCCGGCGTCGAGGAGCGGTTGGGCGCAGGCGACGAGCGTCGAACCGGTCGTCACCACGTCATCGACGAGGACGACCCAGCGGCCACTGAGCGGGCGGCCGCGCTGGGCGCCGCCGATCACCGCGAACGCGCCGGCGACATTGCCTGCCCGTGCGCCGCGATCGAGGTCGAACTGGCGCGCCGTGGCCCTGCTTCGCTCAAGGATCTGGGCACAGGGCAAGCCCAGCCCCTGGGCAGCGACCGTGGCCAGGAGGACGGCCTGGTCAAAGCCCCGTTCGCGTGCTCGGCTGGCATGGATCGGGACCGGCACGATCAGGTCACCGCCGGCGCCGCCATGGCGCCAGCGGGTCGCGAGCGCCCGGCCGAGTGGCCCGGCCAGGCGCCGCTCGCCGTTGTACTTCAGGGCATGAAGCGCCGCCCGCACTGGGCCGCTGAACGGGCTGCACCACTCAAGCTGCAGGAGTGGCCGGGGGATCTCCGCGGGCAGGCCGATCTCGACGCCGCCCGCCCGTTCCAGGTGCCCCTCGAGGGCCGGCCGGCAGCTCGCGCAGAACAGGTCGCCCTCCAGCCCGCATCCGGCGCAGGCCGGCGGCAGCGCGAAGTCGAGGGCCCGTTCGACCGCTGCCCGAATCCCGACTGCCACCACGCGATCATGTCAGCGGGCGCTCATCGGCCACGTATCGGGCGCTCATGCGCGCCTTTTCTACGGCGTGGCGTGGTTCAGGCCGACGGCGCAGCCATACACGAACTCGGCATCCTGCCGCGCAGCGGCGGTGACAGCGGCCTCCCAGGCCAGGATCCTTGGGTCGTTGACATCGGAAGGAAACGGATCAGGCTCCGGGATGGGGTCCATGAAGTTGCTGCGTTCGACGAACATGTTCACCCCGGCTGACGCCGCAAGGGTGTCCTGTGCCGTCGAGAAGTCGAAGATGCACACGTCGAGCTCGTAGTCGGTCAGGTTGAGATCGAGGTTGGCAATGCTCGGCAGTGGCGGTTGCCCGACCTGAGACTCGTCTGGGAGCCAGCCGGGTCCCAGGCTACCGAGCGCTACGATCCCCAGCGTCAATGCGAACAAGGCCGCTCGGCGCGGCTGCCCCGTCGCCGCCGCGAACAGTAGCGTCCAAGGTGCGATGAATCCTGCCAACGACGCCTGGGGAGCCACTTGGCGTGGCCATTGATCCGCCAGAAACGCAGCCAAGAAGATGAATATGCCGAGGAAGCCG
>Ga0070731_10003468_pt1 | contig 14242 bp, 11 predicted proteins | sample Coa_R1_2_FD_66448 | JGI IMG/M metagenome (GOLD analysis project Ga0070731, IMG submission 66448) | Surface soil microbial communities from Centralia Pennsylvania, which are recovering from an underground coalmine fire - Coalmine... | ecosystem: Environmental > Terrestrial > Soil > Unclassified ... | reverse complement strand
TCGAGCTGGCCCAGGTCCTGCTGGAGCCGCTCGGCCAGCTGCCGGGCGTACTGGAGCTCGGCCACCGCGAGCGACTTCTCGTTCAAGGACTTCGCGAGCTTGGCGCGGTGCTCGTCGACCTTCGTGGTCAGCTCCTGGATCTGGGCGAGCTGGACTTCCAGCTGCCGGACGAAGACCTGCATGTCCGCCTCGTACTTCGTGGCGAGCGTGTTGGCCGAGTCGAGCTGCCGCTGCAGATCGTTGATGCGCGCGGCCTTGCCCGAGTTCTCCGTGTCCAGCGTGTTGATGCGGTCCGCGAGGATCGCCATGAACGCGCGCTGGTTTTCGACTTCCATATCGCGCGCGGCGATTTCCGCGTTCTTGATCTGCTGCGTCTGGTAGTGGTAGTTCACTTCCTTGATGAACTTGTCCTTCCAGTCCACCTTCTGCGCGAAGAGAGTCACGTCAATGCCCAGCTTGACCAGGGCGATGACGAAGACCAGAATCACGAACAGCTTCGACAGCAGGCTCATCTCTGACCCCCTTTAAGAGTTTTCCCCACGCAGCATGCGGCCCAATTTAGGCCGCTCGTTTATTCCTGTCAACGAAAATGCGCCGCGCCAGCGCCGCCAGGACCACCCCCAGGCAGCCCCACTTCACCCAGTCGCCCCACTCCCGGAACAGGCTCGACGAGCGGGTCAGCCGGAGGCGCCCGGCCAGCACGCCCCCGACCTCCTTCACCGCCCCGTCCACCTCCAGCACCGACTGGAGGCGGCCCGTGGGCTCGATGAAGGCCGAGATTCCCGTGTTGGTCGCGCGGACCACGTGCATCCGATTCTCAATAGAGCGGAAGCGAGCCATCGCCAGCATCTGGTCGAGCTCACCGCTGGATTTAAACCAGCCGTCGTTACTAATGTTGACGGTGAAGGACGCCCCATTCCTTGCGATGTCGCGAGAAATTTCCGGAAAGATCGCCTCATAGCAGATCTGGGCGCCGTACTTCTCCTTCCCCAGCTCCCAGACGGGAAAGCCCGTCCCGGGCCGCATTTCCGCCAGCCGCAAGCCGGAGATCGCCTGCACGACCTTCTTGAAGATCCAGTACCGCTCGGCGAACGGAACGAGGTGGGTCTTGTCGTACCGTCCCGCCACGCCTTTCCCCGGCAGGATCCGAAGGGCGGAATTCGTGTACTGGTCCTCCTGGCCCGGCCGCTCCTCGGTCACCAGGCCGCCGATCAGCATCTCGATGCCCAGCTGGTTCGCCGGTTCGACCATCGCCTCGTACCAGGTGTTCTCGTCCCACGACGGCTGGCCGCCCAGATTGAAGAAGCTGAGATAGAGTCCCCGGTAGATCGCGGCCTCGGGCCAGACGATCAGGTCCGGCTTTTCCAAGGCCGCCTGCATCGTCAGGTCGTAGTGCTTCTTGTAGTTCTCGATCGCCTGCGCCTGCTTGTCGCGCGAAATCTGCTTCAGGGTCTGGGGGATGTTCGGCTGGACGACCGCGACCTTCGGACCGTCGACCAGCTCGATCGTCGGCAGGCGGAGGACTCCGTAGGCCGCCGAGAGAACGAGCGCCGCGGCCGCGGCGATCTTGACGCCCTTTCCCGGATGGACGAGGGCCGCGTTCACGAAGGCGACGAGCAGCGACACAAGCCAGACCCCGCCCAGATCGGCGATCTGGATCACCTCGAGGGACTCGTGCTGCGTATACCCGAGCAGCAGCCAGGGAAGGCCGCCGAAGAGCGACGAGCGCAGCGCCTCGGTCGCGACCCACAGGAGCGGCGACCAGAGGACGCCCAGCCGCCGCACCGCCCAGGTGAACGCGGGGAACCAGAGCCCCATGTACAGGGCGACCAGGAACGGTCCGGCCGGAACGGTGTAGGAGAACCACCAGTATCCCAGCGCGAATCCGACGTAGCCGCCTCCCCAGGCCGCGAAAAAGGCCTTCCGGCCCGACGCGACCTGCGAGAAGACGAGGAGCGGAACGAGCGCCACGTAGCCCAGGACTCCCGCGTTGACCGGGTGGAACGACGCCCACAGGAGCAGCCCGGACACGAGCGGCAGGGTCCACTTCAGAGCAGCATGCACTCGATGCTCTCTCCCGGCTCGACCGGAGTCTGGGTGGGCACCACGGCGAAGGCGTTCGCCTTCGTCACGGTGAACAGATCCGCGGCGCCCTGCCATGGGAGGAGCCGCGCCACCGGAGAACCGCATTCCATTCGGACGCTCGCCGGCAGATATTGGACACGCTCCATCGACCGGGCCGTCCCCGATTCGAGGCGGGCCCGGATCCGAGGCCGCGACAGATCGGCTCCCATCAGCCGGCCGAGGTACGGCCGGACGAAGACCTCGAAGATCACGAAGGCCGACACCGGATTCCCGGGCAGCCCGAAGAGCCGGGGGGCGAAGCAGAACGGCTTGCCCGGCTTGATCAGGACCTGGTGCAGGACGACCGGGATCCCCTCGGCCGCGAGCGCCGGGATCACCAGGTCCCAGTCGCCCGCGGAAACGCCGCCCGACAGGAGGAGCACGTCGCGCCGCAGACCCTCCCGGATCGCCGACCGGATCGCGGCCTCGTCGTCCCGGACGATGCCGAGATCCTCGCACTCGAGCCCCAGCGAGCGCACCTGGGCCGCGAGCTGGGCCGTGTTCGAATTCCGGATCTGCCCCGGCCCGGGGGACGCGTCGGGGGGGACGAGTTCGTCGCCGGTCGCGAAGACGGCGCAGCGGGGCTTCGCGAAGACTCGGACGCGCGTCTTCCCGATCGCGGCGAGCGCGCCGATCTCGGCCGCGCGGATCGACTGGCCGGCGCCGAGCACCCGCTCTCCCCGGCGCAGGTCGCTCGCGCGCGGAGCGACGTTCTGGCCGGCCCGGACGGGCGCGAGCAGCGTCACCCGGTTCCCTTCGCGCGCCGTCTTCTCCACCTGCTGCACCGCGTCGGCTCCCGAGGGCACCGGCGCGCCGGTCATGATCTTCGTGCAGGTCCCCGGCGCCACGTCTCGGGACGGCAGGGTGCCCGCCGGCACGTCCTCCAGGACCACGAGCGGCCCCGCCGGGTCCGAGGAGCGCACCGCGTAGCCGTCCATCATCGATTTGTCGAAGGGCGGCATGTCGAGGTCGCTCGCGCAGTCCTCGGCGAGCACGAAGCCGGAGGCGGACGCGAGGGGAACCTCGAGGATCTTGAGCGTGGGGACCTCCCGAAGGATGAGCTCGGACGCCTGCTCGACGGTCAGCATGGAGGTCTCCGGCCCGCCGGCCACGGGTCGACCCGTCCGAGGACACCCGCCCGACGACGACACCCCAGGAGATGGTCGGAGGACAATCGGGGACTCTCAATCAAAGGGCTTAATCGGTTTCTTTGTCGATTCCGAACTTCTGCAGCTTGTACCGGAAGGAGCGGAGCGACATCCGGAGCAGCTGGGCGGCCTTCGTATAGTTCCCGCCCGTCATTTCCAGCGCCCGCTTCAGATAGCCCACCTCGATGTCGGTCATGGTCGCGTCCAGGTCGAGGCCTTCCTCGCCGATCGCGCGCGCGGTCGCGGCGGCCACCGACCGGAGATCGGGCGTCGGGGCCGCGGTTTCCAGGAGGTCCTTCGCGGTGATGATGTCCCCGTCCGACAGCGCGATCGAGCGCTGGACGGCGTTCTCCAGCTCGCGGATGTTCCCGGGCCAGGGATGGCGCATCATCGCCTCCTTGACCTCCGGGGCGAAGCGCTTGCCCGCCCGCTTCATATCCTTCGAGTACTTCCCCAGGAAATGCTCCGCCAGGATCGGGATGTCGTCGCGCCGCTCGCGGAGCGGCGGGATATGGATCGGGATCACGTTCAGCCGGTAGAAGAGATCCTTCCGGAATTCGTTCTGCTGGATGGCCAGCTCGAGGTCCTTGTTCGTCGCAGTGATGAACCGGACGTCGACGCGCTTGGTCGTCACGCTGCCGACCGGCTTGAACTCCTTCTCCTCGAGCAGCCGAAGCACCTTCACCTGCAGCAGCGGGCTCATCTCGCTCACCTCGTCGAGGAAGAGCGTGCCGGTGTGGGCGACCTCGACCAGGCCCACCTTGTCGCTGACCGCGCCGGTGAAGGAGCCGCGGGAGTGGCCGAAGAGCTCGCTTTCGAGCAGGGTTTCCGTGAGTGCGCCGCAGTTGACCGCGATGAAGGGCTTCCCCGAGCGGGGAGATCCGTAGTGGAGCGCCCGCGCGATCAGCTCCTTCCCGACGCCGCTTTCGCCCTGGATGATGACCGTCGAATCGGTCGGGGCGGCGCGCTGGATCAGGTCGCGTACGGTCTTCATCGCCTTGGAGTATCCGACCACGAGCCCGATTCGGCCGAGCATCTCGTCGAAGGTCCGAGCGAACTGGATCTGCTGGTCCCGGGAGGACAGGGCGCGCGCGATGGTCCCCTTGATGTCGATCTGCGTGTCGAACGGCTTCTTAATGTAGTCGTAGGCGCCCAGGCGCATCGCCTCGACGGCCCGGTCCCAGGTCGTGTAGGCCGTCATGATGATGACGACCGTCTCCTCGCGGAGCTTCTTGATCTCGCGCAGGAGGTCGATGCCGTCCATTTCGGGCATCTTCAAGTCCTGGAGAACCAGGTCCACGGGCTCGCGCTTGAGCCGTTCCAGGGCCCGGCGGGGGTTGACCTCCGACGAGACGACGTAGCCTTCCTTCTTGAGCGAAATCGACAGGACGTCGCAGATGGATTGCTCGTCGTCGACGATCAGAATGCGCCATGGGGCCATGATGCCCGGATTGTAGCAGTCCCCGGGTCGATGTCCAGACTCTTACCGGGGGGATTGCTTCTCAAACTCGCGGCGCAGCTCCGGGTCGGAGCCGACGATCGCCATCGCCTGATCCTGGTACCGCAGGGCTTCCTGAAGGCGGCCCTGGCTCCGGCAGATCGTGGCGAGAAAGCTGCAGGCCCGGACCCCCTGCCGGGGAGTCGGATGCAAGCGGAGCAGTTCCCGGAGCAGGGGCTCGGCGCGGTCGGTCTGCCGTAATAGATAGTAGGAGATGGCCAGTCCGTGGACGATGTCCGGGTCCGGCCTTCCGGGATCCGCGTCGCGGGCCGCCTGGAAGCAGGCCGCCGCCTTCCCCAGGTTGTCGTCGCCGCCCTTCTTGAACCAGACCTGCCCCATCCGCGCCTGGGCTCGGACGTAGGCGCTGATCCAGCGCTGCTCGTACGGTTCCGGCGTGACCTGGAGATCGTCGGGCAGGAGTTCGAGGCGGATGCCCCGCGGACGCCCGAAGCGGGAGCGGGCCTCCTCCGGCCGCACCGGGAACTCCCACGGAGCGGGCGCCGCGAGCGACGCCGGTCCCATGCGGAGGAGCGGACCCGCCGGGACGAGATCGACCCCGGAGCCCAGGAGCTCGGGAGGAACGGCTTCGAAATAGACCGGACCGCCCGCCGCATTCGCTTCGGCGAACGATCGGAGGCCGACCCCTTCCTTCAAGCGGGGATGCCGGCGCCGGAGATGGGCTTCATACCAGCCCGACCCGAAGCGGGACGCGCTGGCCAGCACCACGTCGGGACGCAGGCCCTTCACGACCTGCAGGTACAGGGTCGTGGACAGGGCATCGTCGGACTCCAGGATCAGGATCGCGTCCTTCTCGACGTTTACCAGGTGGAAGCGTCCGTACTCCTCCGCCAGCGTTTCGCCGCGCATCGAGACGGCCCGGCCGTTCACCGCGATCGCCCAGGCGAGGCCGGCGACGGCCGCGGCCGGGACCCCCAGGCGACGAACGCGTTCCGGAAGGGACGAGAGTCCGACGGCGACGGCCAGGTGGAGCGGCAGCCAGGAGGCGACCAGCCAGAAGTCCTGCTGTCCTTCGATCCGGAAGAGCGTGGCCAGGAGCGCCGACGGAACGATCCAGGCGGCCACGCCCAGGAGCAGCGTCCGGTTCGCGATGGCCAGACGCCCCAGCCCGGCCAGCGCGAAGAGCCCTCCGATGCCGAGAAAATCCTCCCACCCGTACCGGCACGCCTGGGCGAAGCGGAAGGAGTCCGCGCCAAAGACCCCCGCGCGGCCGGTGAAGCGGGATCCCGCCAGATAGCGGACCCATTCGCCGACGGAGACGGGATCCCCGAACATCAGCTCCGGATCCCTCGCCGCGAAGATCGGAAGGAGCAAGGACGGACCGATCGCGCAGGCGGCGGCGATCCCGGCGCCGGCGGCGATGCCCCGCCCCCCCAGGGTCCGGCGATGCCGAAGAACGAACAGGACGAGCGCGAGGCCGACTCCGACCGCCGACGGATGCGCGGCCCAGCTGAGTCCGATGAGGGCGGCGACGATCCTGAAGTCGCGCCCCCGGCCGGATTCCTCGGCCCGGATCATCCGCCAGAGGAGGAGCGAGAGCAGTAAATAGTAGAGGGCGTAGCCCTTCGCGAGCAGGGCGGCCGACCAGAAGCTGAAGCCCGACGCCGCGAGGCACCCGGAGGCGATCGCGGCGGCATCGCTGGGCGGAGCCCCTGAGACGAAGAGCTTCCCCGGGGTCCGGAGCAAGTCCCGGGCGGCCTGCGCAAGGACTCCCGCCGCGGCCGCCGCGCACGCCGACGAGAAGAGATGGACGGCGAGGGTGAAGTCGAGAAACCCGAAGATCAGGGTCCAGGCTTTGCATAAGAGGAGGTAGAGGGCAAAGCCGGGAGGATACAGGACGCCCAAGTCCCGGACGCCCGCGAGATAGAAGCCGGAATCCTGCCAGCCGACATGGGTGCCGACCGTGAAGGCGGACAGCCCGAGCGAAAGGAGGGCCGGAAGGCCGGGGACCAGGAAGCGCCTCATCCCGAGCCAGCCTACCAGAAGTGCCCGGCGGGGTCCTCGATCCTTTTGTGGACTTATAGTTTACAAATCATCATTTACACTTTCACCTAGACAAGCCCCCGGGGTCGGGCTACACTCCCCGCGTAGAGAGAGGGGATTCCATGGGCTCCCGTCGGCGGAGATCGTCTTCCTGGATCTTCGTGGGGTTCTCCGTCCTCCTGCTCGTGCTCCCCTCGGGCCTTTCCCAGAAGTCGCGCCTGACCGCCCTGGCAGGCTTCCTCCCGGTCCAGTCCCTCAGCCGCTGGACCTTTCGCTTCCCCGGCTCCTGGTCGACGAACGCCGGCGAACTCGAAACCCTCCGCACCCAGAACGACTTCCTCAAGGATGAGGCCGGGAAGAAGGACCGGGAGATCCGGCGCCTCAGCCTGCTCCTCGAGCAGGCCCAGGGGATGAAGCAGAGCGTCCGAGACCAGAATTTCCGCATGCTGGCGGCCGACGTCCTGTTTCCCACGGACAGCTCCGCCTGGAGGAAGTCGATCACCATCACGCTGGGAACCCGCGACGGCGCCGAAAAAGGGCTGCTCGTCGTGTACAACAACCAGGTCGTCGGCCGCATCCTCGAGACCGGCCCCTGGACGTCGCGCGTTCAGACGGTGACCGACCCCGGCTTCCGCGCCGGTGCCGTCGCGGTTCCAAAGACGACCCCCGCGGGCATCTCCTTCTCCGAGCGTCACGGCGGGGTCTACGAAGGCACCTCGGGCGAGAGCGGCCAGCTCAAGTGGCTCGGCGGCGAGAATCCCGTCGAGAACGGCGCGGCCGTCCTCACGACCGAAGACCCGCTGAACGGCGTTCCCCGGGGACTGAGTCTGGGGCGCGTGACGTCGGTCAACACGGGTCGGGGAGCCTTTCCGAAAGTCGACGTGGAGCCGCTCCTGGACTTCCGTTCGCTGGAGCACGTCATGGTCCTCGTCCCTCCCCCGGACTTCCGGGCGGCGGCGCTTTCCGGAGGGCGTCCGTGACGAAGTACAGCACCGGCAAGCTTCTCGCCCTGGGGGCCCTGCTCCTGGCCTGCGAGCTGACGGTCCTGGACCGCTGGGCCCTCAAGGGGGCGCGGCCCGAGGCGCTCTTGTCGCTCGCGTGCTTCGCCGCGCTCTTCGCCAGCGATTCCTCCCAGGGACTCCTCTCGTCCTGGCTGATCGGCCTGCTCAAGGACGCCGGCAGCACGGGTCCGCTCGGCCTCCATGCGCTCCTCTTCCTCGGCGCGGGAGCGGTCGTCCTCCAGATCCGGCAGATCCTGTTCCGGGAGAGCCCGATCACCCAGCTCGCCGTCACCTTCATCGCCGCCTGCTGGGTCAACCTGGCCGCCGCCCTCGTCGTCTCCTTCACGGTCGGAGGCATTCCGGTCGGCGTCCTCGTCGGGAAGACGCTGCTCTCCGCGCTGCTGACCGCGGCCGTGACGATTCCCCTGCACTTCACGCTGGTCCAAGCCCGGTGGCTGGTGCGCTGAGATGGACCGCACGCGCGTCCTCGTCGTCCTGGCGTTCCTCCTCCTGCCGCTGGGAGGCCTCGAAGCCCGCCTCATCCACCTGCAGCTCGTGGTCGGCGGCGAGTCGGCTCCCGACCTGAACAACCGGCGGCAGTCCGTCGAAATCGTCCGTCCCCGGCGGGGACGCATCCTCGACCGCGCCGGCCGGGTGCTGGCGATGGACCGGCCCTGCTTCGACTGCTATCTGGTGCTCGAGGAGTACGAGAAAAAGCCGGGCCCCCTCTCGGCGATGCTGAAGATGTCCGCCGAGGACTTCAAGCAGGCCGTGGAGGCGATCTACGAGAAGATTGAGAAGCAGGTCCAGGCGCGGCCGGCGAACGAGCGGGCGCGGGTCTACCGGCGCGAGCGGCGGGTGCCCTACCTGCTCAAGCGCAACATCGGCGACGCGGCGATCCCCATCGAGATCGCGCCCGAGCGGTATCCCGGCGCGGTCGTCCGCGAATCCCTCATGCGGGTCTATCCCTACAAGGAGGCCGGCTGCCATCTGATCGGCTATCTCGGCCGGGTCACCGCCAACGAAAACCGCTTCCGCGAGCTCCTCCAGAATGGCTACTTGTACGAAGGCTTCGAAGAGCTGATCGGCCAGGACGGCGTCGCCCAGCTGTACCGGCGCGGAGCGTTCAACGAGGAGCTGATCGGGGTCGCGGGGGTGGAGAAGCGCTACGACACGCTCCTGCGCGGCAAGCCGGGCCTCGTGCTTCTTGAGCGCGAGGCGGGCAGCGCCACGAAGAAGACGACCGAGGTCCTCCCCTCGGAGCCGGGCCAGGATCTCGAGCTCACGATCGACATCGAGGCGCAGCGCGCGACGGAAAAGATCCTCGCCGGACCCTTGCACGGAGCGGCGGTGGTCCTGGACCCCCGCGACGGCTCCGTCCTCGTCCTGGCGTCCAACAGTCTCTACGATCCCAACGACCTGACGCCCCCGGGCAATGTGGCGGCGGTGCGCCAGGTGATCGGCGACACCGAGAACAAGCCGCTGATCAGCCGGGCGTTCCAGGACCAGTTCGCCGCCGGATCCTTCTTCAAGGTCGTCACGTCGATCGCGGGCCTGGAGGGCAACGTGGTCCGCGCCGACGACATCCTCCCCTGCCGGGGAAAGTTCGACGAGAAGAGGCAGCACTTCAACTGCTGGATCTGGAACGAATTCCGCGGCATGCACGGGGACGTGACGCTGCACCAGGCCCTGGAGAAGTCCTGCAATTGCTACTACTACGAGGTCGGCCGGCGGGTCGGGGTGGAGTCGCTCAGCCGCTGGGCGCGGTCGATGGGCGTCGGTTCGGCGACCGGGATCGACATCCCGGGCGAAGCCGGGGGAAAGATTCCGGACCAGGGCCGCGAAGAGGATGCCATGATGCTCGCCATCGGGCAGAGCCAGTTGATGGTGACGCCGCTGCAGGCCGCCGCGCTGATGGCGGTGGTCGCCAACGGCGGCCAGCGGATCACGCCCCATGCGCGCCGGGGCGGCGACCAGCCCCCCGTTCCCCTCAAGATTTCCCCCGAGACCCTGAAGGAGGTCCGGCAGGGGCTCTATGACGTCACGCACTCGGCCGGCGGCACCGCCCATTCCACGCGGCTCAAGGAGTTCAAGGCGGTGGGCAAGACGAGTTCCGCCCAGGCCGAGCGGGGCCGCGAGTCCCACGCCTGGTTCGTCGGCTACGCGCCTTACGACGCGCCCCAATACGTCGTGACGGTGTTTCTCAAGAATGCCGGGCACGGCGGCCAGATGGCCGCCCCTCCGGCGGCCCTCATCCTGGAGGCCCTGATGGGCCCCAAGGAGCCGCCGAGGAAATGATCCCCCGACTCAACAAGACCATCCTCGCCTGCGTCCTGCTCCTGTCGGGCATCGGCCTGCTCTGCCTGTGGACCCAGGCGCCCTCGACGGATCTGGCGGGCAAGTCCATCACGCAGTCCGTCTTTCTCAAGCAGATCACGTTCCTCGGCGTCTCGCTCGCGGCGATGGGCCTGGTGGCCTGGCCGAACTACCTGAATTTCCGGTACCTCGCCTTCGTGGCGTACATCGTCCTCCTGGGACTGCTGGCGCTGCTCCTGGTGAAGGGCGCCGTCGTCAATGGCGCCCGGTGCTGGTTCAGCGTCGGCCCGATCAAGTTCCAGCCCGCGGAATTCATGAAGATCGCCCTCGTCCTCGTCCTGGCGAACGTGCTGATGTACGGCCGCGACGTGCAGACCTGGCGCGGCATCCTCCTTCCCCTGGGGCTAACCGCGATTCCCGCCGGGCTGATCGTCGTCCAGCCGGACCTGGGAATGACGCTCCTCCTCATCCCCACCGTGTTCGCCATGCTGTTCACGGCCGGGGCCCGGAAGCGCCACCTGGCGATCCTGATCGCCCTCTTCCTCGCGGCCATTCCCCTGGTCTGGATGAAGGGGATGAAGGAGTATCAGCGGAACCGCATCGTCTCCTTCCTGCACGGCGACAGCTACCAGGTCGGACAGTCGGTCAAAGCCTGCGCGGCCGGGGGCGCCTTCGGCCGGGGTCTCGGGGAGGGAGCGGCCGCGCCGCTCTACTTCATCCCCGAGCGCCACACGGATTTCGTGTATTCCATCGTCGCCGAAGACCTGGGCTTCGCCGGCTGCTCGTTCGTCGTGCTTCTGCTCACCATCTATTTCGCCACGTCCCTCCGGATCGCGCACCAGTCCCGGGAACCCTTCGGTCGCCTGCTGGTCGTCGGGCTGACGACCCTGTTTGCGACCCAGACCTGCATCAACCTGGGCATGACGCTGGGGGTCGCTCCCGTCACGGGCCTGACCCTGCCCTTCGTGTCCTACGGGGGGTCGTCGCTCCTGGTCTGCTCGATCTCCGCGGGCCTGATCCTGAACGTGGCGGCACGGTGGCAGCCGGGCTTCTCGTCCCGGGACATGGCGGGCGGCTCGGTGGAAATCCGGGATCTCCAGCCCAAATCGGTGGTCGGCGTGGGCCAGTAGGCTCCAGGGAGGACGGACGGCCGGATGACTTTTGACACAAGCCTCCCCGGACGTCTATACTAGCGGATTGTGATTTCGATCAAGGATTTGCTCCTCGGCCAGCTGGCCATTGAGAAGGGCCTGATCACTCCGGCCCAGCTCTCGGAGGTCATGAAGGATCAGCAGGACGGGACGAAACCCGATCCCAACGCGACGGTCCGGCCCACCAACGACAAGGGGTCGGGTCGGCCCCTAGGGACGCTGCTTCTGGCCAAGGGCATGATCAAGGAGCAGGATCTGGTCGCGCTCCTGGAAGAGCAGAATCGCCGCCTGGAGACCGTCAAGAACGTCCAGAAGATGCAGAAGGTGGAGTACCTCTTCGGACAGCTCCTGGTGAAGTACAACCTGGCGACCATGCTCCAGATCAACAAGTGCCTCGAGATCCAGATCAAGATGGCGGAGAAAGGCGTGACGCCGATCCCCCGGCTGGGCGAACTGCTCGTGGACCATGGATTCGTCGACAAGAAGACGGTGGCCGATGTTCTCCGCATGCAGGACAAGGACGTCCTGTTCTGCACGGGATGCGGCCGGCAATATAACGTCGTGGGGCTGGAGGAAGGAAAGGCCTACAAGTGCAAGGAGTGCGGCGGCGTCATGCTGAAGCGCGCCCTCCTGGAGTCGCTCAAGGCCGACGAAACGACGTTCGGATTCGAGATGCCGACGGAAGAGCGCTAGGGACGCGACGATTCCCTTCCGCAATTTCTCCGGCTCCGCGTACCTAATCAAGGAATGCAAAGCACAGAGACCCTGAGACCGCGGGAAGGCTCGTCCTTCCCGACTCCCATCCCGTGCCCGGGGGGAAGCGGATGCTCCGCTTGGGGGTTCTCTCGCGTCGTCGTCGCCGGGCGTTCGAGGCTCCTGTAAGGACACCAGCGCAACCATGTGGCCCACACTCTTCAAGATCCCGTATCTCGACTGGCCCATCAACTCCTACGGCTTCGCCATCATGGTGGGCTTCCTCCTGTGCTCGTACGTCGCGGTCCAGCGCGCCAAGCCGCTCGGCATCAAGAGCGACTTCATCCTCGATCTCGGCATCATCTCGATGATCGCCGGGATCATCGGAGCGAAAATCAACTACCTGATGCAGTATTCGAAGGAAGTGGCCGAGCCGACCAAGCTGTCGATCTGGGGCGACATGGGGATGATCCCCTGGGGCGCGCTCATCCTGGGCCCGCTGCCCTTCGCCTTCTGGTTCTGGCGCATGAAGAAGTCGGGCGAGAAAGTGCACCTCTATGCCTGGCAGAACGGCGTGCTGCTCATCCTGACGCTCTTCATCGCGCTGATCGGAACCCGGGCGCTGTTCCTCTATCAGAATTCCGGCGAGTACTCGTGGAAGGTGTTCCGGAACTGGCAGAGCGGCTTCGTCCTCTACGGCGGCCTGATCACCGGCATCGCCGCGGGCGTCCTCTACATCCGGATGCGCGGCATGTCGGTGTCGCAGGTGGCGGACCTCTGCGCCCCCTCGATCATGCTCGCGCTCGCCTTCGGGCGAATCGGCTGCTTCCTGAACGGATGCTGCCACGGCAAGGTGGGGCACAGCTTTCTCTGCGTCAGCTTCCCGGCCGACAGCCCCGCCGCGCGGGAACAGCACAAGGGCTGGAACGAGCGGTCCGACCCCGTCCATCCCACGCAGCTCTATGAAACGGCCGCGGCGCTGGCGTTCTTCTTCTTCCTCTCCTGGCTCTACAAGAAGAAGAGGAAGGCGCAGGGCGAGGTCTTCCTCGTCATGGGCATGCTCTACGGTGCCTGGCGCTTCATGATCGAATTCGCGCGCGGCGACGAGCGTCCCCAATGGCTGGGCGAACTCAGCTATTCCCAGGTGGTGAGCCTCGCCCTCTTCGTCGCCGCGGGGGTCTGGTTCTTCCTCCTTCGCAGCCGTCCTCCCGCCGAGGAACCGACGGTTCCGCCTTCGGCCCCGGCCGTCGCCGCCCCGGCGTCTCCGCCCGCGGCCGACGCCAAGAGCGCGTGACGCCGACGGAATCGGCGGCCCGGATCCGTCTGGGATGAGGAATCGATGCGATCCCCGTCGTCGCCCGAAGAGGAGCGCCAGAAACGCCTCCGCCTGAAGTCCGGCGATCCCGAGGCCTTCGCCGACTTCTTCCGGGATCACCAGCCCGGCATCCTGAACTACGTCTACCGCCTCTCGGGCGGCAACTCCCCGCTCGCCGAAGACGTCGCGCAGCAGGTCTTCATGAATTTCTGGACCCACCGAAACGAGTACGACCTCGACAAACCCGTGACGCCGCTGCTCCTCACGATGGCGCGCAACGCCTGGCTGAACGCCGCCAAGCGCGAGGAATACCGGAAAACCTCGGAGCTCAAGGAGGATGCGGCGTCGCTCGTCGATCACGGCCTCGACCGGAAGGAGCTCGAGAAGGCGGTCGAGAAATCCCTCGCCGCCCTCGACGAGCCGCTCCGGGAAGTCTTCATCCTCAGCCGCTATCACGAGATGAAGTACTCCGAGATCGCCCAGATGCTCGGCCTCTCGGTGAAGACGGTCGAAGCCCGCCTTAGCCGGTCCCTCCAGGATCTCCAGAGACTCCTCAAGGACTTTCTCTAGAATGCGAACCGAATCCATTTTTCCATAGGGGTTCCCCGAACCCGCCAGTGTATTGGGGTGGATATGGAATGCAGAACGTCGGCCGACCTGATCGCGCGGAGCCTGAGCGGCAACGCGTCGGTGCAGGACGAGGCCCAGCTCCGGGGCCATCTCGCCGCCTGCCCGGCCTGCGCCGAGCTGGAGCGCGGCCTGTCCGCCACCTGGACGCTGATGGGCAAGCTGCCCTCGCTGGCGTCCCGGACCCCGGTTCCGTCGGTCTCCCCGCGGCCGCTCGTCCGGGCTCGGCGGCTCTGGATCGCCCTGGCGGCCGCCGCCGCGATCCTGGTCATCGCCGCCGTCACCTTCCGCCGGGGCGGCGCTCCCGTTCCCGCGACGCCCCTGCCGCCGGTGGCCCAGGAGCGGCCGGCGGATCTCGTCCCGCCGCA
>Ga0070731_10003466_pt1 | contig 14243 bp, 9 predicted proteins | sample Coa_R1_2_FD_66448 | JGI IMG/M metagenome (GOLD analysis project Ga0070731, IMG submission 66448) | Surface soil microbial communities from Centralia Pennsylvania, which are recovering from an underground coalmine fire - Coalmine... | ecosystem: Environmental > Terrestrial > Soil > Unclassified ... | reverse complement strand
GCTTGCGCCCCCTTTTTGCCGCCGCCACCGCTCAATCTAAGGCGGGCGGCAGAGGACGGGGCGCAAGCACGCGCTCGTCTGTCCTGCTTCTAAATCTCCAGGAACTATGAATGCAACTCAAATCGTTCGTTCATTTGGCCGCTGAACGTTTGGCAAAGACAAGCACGTTTCCGTCCGGATCGCGAATGCCCGTCTCGCGCGTGCCCCACGTTTGATTGGTCGGCGGGAGTTGGACGACCGCGCCTCGCGCGGAAATCTCGCCGTACAGCAAATCCACGTCGTCAACCCAAAGAAATGCGTTCGTCATTCCCGCGCGCTCGGGCTTGAACGACTGAAGATGCAATTCCACGCCGTCCCGAATTACGCCGAGATAGCACGGGTCAAGCTTGCCGGGATCGGGCCGATAAGCGAAAAGCTTCTGAAAACCAAGCACGCTGCAGTAATAGTTTTCGGCTCTGGACGAGTCCGAGACGGCGATGATGGGGACGGCGCGGGAGAGCATGGGTTGTAAACCGGTTTGTAAACTTAGCTGCATTTCAAATCGCAAATTCCACCGCCGCGGCACTCCCCATAATCTCTCGCACCTTCCCCGCAATTTCCGGCGCGCGCATGAATGTTTCGCCGATCAGGACCGCGTCGATGCCGGCTTGGGTCAGACGTTTAATGTCTTCGTTTGTGCGGATGCCGGATTCGCTGACGACGATTAAATCCTTGCGCTGCGCGGCGGGGATTTTTTTCAGGAGCGTGAAGGTTGTTTCCAGGTCGATTTGGAGCGTCTTCAGGTTGCGGTTGTTGATGCCCAGGATCGTCGCGCCGCTTTTGAGCGCGAGTTCCAATTCGGCTTGGTCGTGGACTTCGACCAGCGCGTCGAGGCCTTCGCCTTCGGCAGTTTCGCGGAAACCGCGCAGGCGGTGTTCGTCGAGGCAGGCGGCGATCAACAGGATTGCGTCGGCGCCGTAGCGTTCGGCTTCGATGATCTGGTACTCATCGACGATGAAATCTTTGCGCAGGATCGGCAGCTTCGCGGCGGCGCGCGCTTGAGCCAGGTATTCGACGGAGCCTTGAAAATAAATGTCGGTCGTCAGCACCGAGAGCGCGGCGGCGCCGCTTTGCGCGTAGGTTGCGGCGATGGCAGCGGGGTTGAAATCGGGGCGGATTAGGCCGGCTGAGGGGCTGGCTTTTTTGATTTCAGCGATCAGCGCGAGGCCGGGTTTTTTCAGCGCGGCGGAAAAACTGCGCAAGTCCGCTCGGCGCGTGGGCATTTCGCGCAGCGTATGAATGGGGCGGACCTGTTCCATTTCGTCCACTTTGGTGATGTTGTGTTCGACGATTTCAGCGAGCGTGTCGTGAGACGGAAGCGGACCGCTTCCGGCGGCTTTGTCCTTCTCCTTCCGGTGTTTTTCGTTGATGCGCCGGAATTCGTCGTGGACTTGTTCGCGGATGCGCTCGATGAGCGGATCGGGCAGGCTGGTTTGATCGAGCTGCTGGGATGGAATGCGCTGGCCGCCGGAGGCGACGACGCGGCCGGGGATGCCGACGACGGTGGAGTTGGGCGGGACGGCATGGACGACCACGGAGCCTGCGCCGATTTTGGAGTTCTTGCCGATGACGATGCTGCCGAGGACTTTCGCGCCGACGCCCAGCAGCACGCCCTCCTCTATAGTGGGATGGCGCTTGCCGGTTTGTTTGCCGGTGCCGCCGAGCGTGACTTGGTGGAGCATGGTGACGTTGTCGCCGATCACGGCGGTTTCGCCGATGACCACGCCGTGAGCGTGATCGATGAAAATGCCGCGGCCGAAGACGGCGCCCGGATGAATGTCGCAGCCGCTTAAAAAACGCGCGAGGAAATTGAAGAGGCGCGCGGGCGTGCGCAAGCCCGCCTTATATAAAGGGTGCGCGGCAAGACGATGGATGCTCAGCGCCCACCAGCCGGGGTAGCAGATGCAAGCCAGCCAGCCTTCGGCGGCGGGATCGCGTTCGCGAATGGCGCGCAAGTCGGCGCTGATCGCCGCGAACGTGCCGCGCGTGGTCAGTACGGTGATCGTCGAGACGAGCAAAAAAAGAAACGCGACCAGTGCCGGAATCGCAAGAATCGCCAGCACCAGAATTGAAATGATAATCTGCAATATGGACATTGTGGGCGACTAGCATAATGGGGGAGGGGAGCGGGTCAAGGAGAGTGACCCCTCGATATTTGCCTGCGGAGTTGATTTACGGCGTGACAAGCCGCCCAACGTCGCGTTCGCGAATGAGGAAAGTGCCAGGAGTTAGCACCGGCATTCCGTAAACGTCATTTCCGACCAACTCGCCAAAATCGCGCCGGTCAAGCGTCAACAACACGTCCGCCCAAGCCATTGCCGTAAATAGAATTGGACGGTCTTTGGCTGGCAGGGACAGCACCGGCCACTCGAAACTGAACACGTCGGGCACGACAGTCAGTTAGCGTTGGAGCTCGAGCCAATCGTCAGAAGCCTTTTCTGGCATTGTCACTAAATTTGTCGCTGTCTCGTTTAACACCTAGGAGCTCGTTAGCAGTGTCCAGCAATTTGCGGCGGCCCAGGCGAACAGAGCGCGCGAGGCCCCCGTGTGGGACGCGCACGCGGCGAGAATAACGCTGGTATCGAGAAAAAGGTTCATGTCCGATTCTTCAACCCGCTCATCTCCCGTTCGTCTTCACGAATCCAGGATTCTATTTCGGCCGGAGAGAAGCGGCGCGGCTCGGGAAGTGGGCGACCCTCAGAACGCAAAGACTGAGCGATTGCGATGAGTAATTGCTGCCGTTGCGAGGGGGGTAATTGCCTGGCAGCGGTTTCGATTTCCAGAAGCGTACTCATGCCAAAAGTGTAACTGGGAGAGCGCAAATTGCAAGCAGGCCTGTTGAATCCCGTTGGGTTCCGTTGAATCCCCGGAAAGCGCGACTCGGGGGATACGGAGACGAGCGGTGCGACGCTCAGATTAATTTACGGTCACGATTCTTGCGTGGGCCGAAGAAAACGCTATTTGGAAGCAAACCATTAGCGCGGGTGTATCATTAGTAAAAGGGCTTGCACCGAATGGATTTTGGCAGTAAAAGGGTGCGCATACTTGTCCATTTTTAGAAGCGGTAAACGAGGCGGGAGAAGCGCATGCTGCGATCTTCGAATCGGCGACACGGCGCACGGCGAACATGCTGTGCGGCCGCGTGGGTTATCTTGATGGCGGCGACGTTTCATGTGGCCGCGCAAAACACGGTCACGATCACGCCTGGGCCGAACGTCAACGTCAGTTTGACGACCGAAAACCAATATGAATCGACGGTGGCGATCAATCCGAGCAACCCGCAGCAAGTGGTGGCGTTTTCGAATATTTCAGGAAGCGTTTACGGTGTGTTCGAAGCGATTAGCACGGACGGCGGATCCAGTTGGCCGCAAGCGGGGCAACTATCGAATGCGCTGGCCTTCCCGTGCGCGTCGTGGGACAGCATGGGCAATTTGTTTCTGACGGCGGCGGACAGCACGGGAACGAACATCGTCGTGTATCTGAGCACGGACGGCGGGGTCACGTTCAATCCGCTGCAAACGTTCACGGACGCAGCGGGCGTCGCGGGAATTTCGCGCATCGCGGCGGGACCGGATGCGACGGCCGGCGGCAGCGTGTGGGTGGAATATTACAGCGGCACAACGGCCGGCATCATGGTTTCGAATGCGTCGGTGACGGGCCTTGGGGTGGTGGGGGCGTTCAGCCCCGCGCAAAGTCTGCCCAACAGCACGGGAAATTTTGCCACGGACATCGTCGTTGGACCGAATGGCGAAGTGATCATCGCGCAGGTTTCGCCGACAGCGGTTCAAGTATCCGTGGATGCCGACGGCTTGGGCCCGAACGGATTCGGAAACCCGGTCACTGTCGCGACGACCGGCGTGGCACAGGGCGCCTTGATTCCGGCGCAGAACACGTATGGAATTACCGCGGCGCCGATGCTGGCATGGGACCGTGGAAATTCAAGTTTCTCGGGGCGCGTTTATGTTGCATACACGGATTTCAGCGGCAATGGCGACACGGACGTACTGCTCTGTTCCTCGGATGACACAGGAACTACTTGGAGTTTGCCAGTTATCGTCAACGACGACGGCGGATTTAACGACCAGTTCAACGGCTGCATTGCGGTCGATCAGGTGACGGGCAACGTGGCGGTCGCGTTCTATGACTGCCGCAACGATTCGGGCAATAACGGTCCCGGCGACACGAACGGCATTCCCGACGACGACGCGGAGTATTTCCTCGCGGTTTCGCCGGACGGCGGAGCGACATTTGCGCCGAACGTGCAGGTCAGCGTGGGCGCGTCGAACGCGGCGGATTCGGACGTGAACTCCGGCGGGTTTGATTTTGGCGATTACCAGGGAATCGCGTTCTACAACGGAAACGTCGTGACGATGTGGAGCGACAATTCGAACAGCACCGGCGACAACGTCGACGGAAAGTTGACGTTCCTTGAGCTTTATTCCGCATCGACGAACGTCGTGACGATGCCGGTGATCACGCCGGGCACGGGCAAGCCTGATTTGTACGTCTCCGCCATCACGGTGCTAAGCACGCCGGTGGCGGGTTTCCCATTTACGATCGATGCGACGATCACAAACCAGGGACCCAACGACGCCTCGTCGTTCTATGTGTCGGCGTTCAGCGATCCAAAATATGTCGGGCTCTACGATCAGACCGTGACGGATTTCTCGGTGGCCGATCCGGCGCATCCCAAGAAGGTTAGCACCGCACAAGTGCAGGGTTTGCCCACCGGCACGAGCGTGGATGTGATTTTGACGATGCTCTACAACACACCCGGAACGAACACGATCGCCGTGCTCGCCGACTCGCAGCAAAACGTGAATGAAACAGATGAATTAAACAATGAGCTCGACCAGCGCGTGCTGGTTGTGGCGCAGAGCAAGGATATCGTGGCCGTATCGATGATCACGACGAACGTCAATCCGGGCACGACGGCGACGTTCGCGGCCACGCTGCAAAACCGCGGGAATGTGCCGACGGGGCCGTTCACGGTCGGATTCTTTGCGAACCGCCCGCTGCCGCCCACGACGTCCGATTCACCCGATTCGACGCAGGCCGTGGCGAACCTCGGTTCGTTCGGAAGCGCGGCGGACACGGTCGTTCTTACTTTTACGCTGCCGCCGCAGAACGTACCGCGCAGCGGACGCGCGTGGATTTATGCGGACATTTATAACGTCGTGGTCGAAGACGTCGAGACCAACAATGTGGCGTCGGCGATTTGGGGCGTCGCGAACAATGCGCCGGCGATTCTGTCGTCGGTCACGGCCAATCCTCTTGTGGGCACCGCAAATCAAGCGAGCACGTTCACGGTCGTCGCGGGCGATCCGGACGGCGATCCAATTTACTACAGTTGGGATTTCGGCGACGGCTCGGGCGCGGCGTTCGGTGGCGCGTCGATTCAACATGCCTTTGTTGCGCCCGGCAGTTACAACGTCACGGTGACTGTTTCGGACGGGCCGTTTACGAGTGTACAATCGACGCTGACGTATCAGGTGCTCGACAGCACGATCGTGGATTTGGGCTTCGTCATCGCCAAATCCGGCTACGTCAAACTGCGCATACCGCTGCCGCCGGGATTGACGAAGAGGGATCACGCGAAGGCGACGATTATTCAGGGCACGCCGGGAAATCACGTGGCGCTGAAGAGCCAGATCCTCGCCGGAACGCCAGATGGGCCGGGCGTGTACACGTTCACGGTGGAGTACCTTGCGCCGAAGACGAAGAAGCTGATTCAGGTGCGGTACCAGTACACGGTCTTGAATTAACAACGAATCGCACGAATCTTCACGAAGGACTATGGACGCGGCGATGCGGAGCAGTGGCCTGTTTCGCATTGATGCGCGCGCCGTTTCGTTATCCGCTTTCACATCCAGATTGGTATTCTTCATTTCACTGGCGCTTCATCGCCCATAAGGATAGCCTGTATTGCTACGCAACCCGAAAGCAATTCTTTGGAGAACCCCAATCATGTTTCATTTCCGAGCATTCATTGCCGCGTCGATCGTCGCTTCGGCGTCCCTGGTGTGGGCGGAGACCGCCCCGGCAGCAGGGCCTTACAAGGTCGTCAATGAGGCCAAAGTCGGCGGCGAGGGCGGATTCGATTATGTCTACGCCGACGCCGACAGCCGCCATTTATTCGTCGTTCGCGGCGGCAACACGGGCCGCATTTCAGCGTACGATCTGGATACAGTCAAATTGGTCAAAGAAATTCCGAACGTCAAAGGCGGGCACGGCGTGGCGGTCGATCCCAAATCGGGACATGCCTTCAGCAGCAGCAATCCAGTCGTCATGTTCGACTCGAAGACGCTGGAGACAATCAAGACCATCGACGTCACCGGCAGGCCGGATGGAATTCTGTTCGAGCCGGCGACGGAGAAGATTTATGTCTTGAGCCACGCCGCGCCAAACGTGACTGTGATCAACGCGGCCGACGGCGCGATTGCCGGCACGATCGACTTGGGCGGCGCGCCCGAGCAGGGCGCCAGCGACGGGAAAGGGCATGTGTATATTTGCGTCGAGGACAAAGGACAGGTCGCCGTGGTGGACGCCAACACGATGAAAACGACCGCGCATTACGACCTGGGCGAAAAGGGCGGCACGCCCGCTGGCCTGTCAATGGACACGGCCAACAACATTCTGTTCGTGTACTGCCGCAAAGCGCAAGCGTGCCTCGTTCTCAACGCGGCCGACGGAAAGATCATCACGACCTTGCCGACGGGCAACGGCTGCGATGCGGCTGAATTCAATCCCAAAACGATGGAAGCGTTCAGTTCACAGGGCGATGGGACGTTAACGGTAATTAAGGAGAACAATCCGACCACGTTTGTGGTCGAGCAAACGGTGCAGACCAAGAAGGGCGCGAAATGCTCGACGCTGGACAGCAAGACCAGTCAGATTTATCTGATCACCGCCGAGCGCGCCGCGGGCGGCGGCGGCGGAGGAGGGCGGGGCGGGGCTGTCGTGCCGGGGTCGTTTACGATTTTGGTGGTGGGGAAGTAGCGCGGCGCGTTGATGGGATGAATCTGAAAATTTGAATCGGCGACTATCATTATGAAAGCACTCCTATCGACAATACTGATTTTTGCGGCCACTGTCTCGGTGCGTGGGGCGGAAAAAATAAAGACCGGATTCACCGATACCGAAATACTCCAAATTATCACGGCAATTACGAAAACGATCCCGTTGGGAGAGACCGTCAATGAAAAAGAATATTGGGCAAAAGTTGGCCTGGATCTGAACAGGATTATCGATCTGCACCATAGTGGAATCATGAATGTCGTAATCTACACGGGGCGTCTGTCGCCGAAGTATGCGATCAGTTGGATGAAAGGCAGTTCGAGTTCGGCGGACATGTACGGCGTAAAAATAGTCGATATCAAAACAGAGAGAATTATCGCCGAGTCTTCCGCGTCCGCGAAGTAACGCGCATCACTTCGACGACGCCTTGCCGCTTGCTGCTTTCTTCGCGGTGTACAGCATGGTCTTCGTCGTCTGCAGCGTTTGATTATTGGAAAAACGGGGACAGGGAAAAACGGGGACAGGGAAAAACGGGGACAGGGAAAAACGGGGACAGGGAAAAACGGGGACAGGGAAAAACGGGGACGAAAAACGGGGACAGACTACTCATTAAAAAGCCCTTCCGATTCGTCCTGTTGAACCGTTTTCTTTTTTCGTCCCGCGCGCTGTGGCTGCAACACTCGCCCGAGCATCTTCTCCAATCGTTCGGCGAATTCCGTTCCACCGCACGGTCGGCCGGTGTGCGTGTTGCGGCGGATTTCGTCAGTTTGCGCGTCATCTTCGCTTTTGAGAAACTCGCTCCAGTCTTTTAGTACACCGCGCGGCGGGAATTCGGCGGAGAGCATGGGGTCTTCGCACTGCCCGCAGTGCGCGGCGGCGCTGGACCATGCGTAGTTTTCGGCTTGGCGGACGATTCTCGCGCGCACGGGGTTGCGTTCGACGTAACGCACGGCGGCCCAGACGTGCGGTTCGTCGAGCGGGCAAGAGAAGAAGCGGCCTTGCCAAAGATGGCCGCTTTCGGCGCGGCGCTTGTTGACGGCGGCGGCGTAGGCCGTGTGCGTATCGCGGAAACAGCGAGCGAGCGAATGTTCGTGGCGCGGGACGACGATCCAGTGAACGTGATTGGACATTAGGCAATAAGCCCACACGTCGACGCCGTGAGCCTTGCGGTAGCGGTCGAAAAACGATAGATAAAGCAAGCGGGAACTGTCGTCGTCGAATACATTCATGCGGCGATTCCCGCGCTGGGTAACGTGGTGCGGAACGCCGGGAATGACAATGCGAGCGAGACGGGCCATGCGTGGAAGATAATGCAGCGAGCGGGGATGTCAAGAAGAAATGCGTAGTCTGTCCCCATATTTGCCGTCCCCGTACTCACGATTAAAATCTGCAACATCCTTTTGACTTATTCTTTTAAGACGTGCATTTTTAGAATAGGTTTCTCTGATTACTATTGATGGCCATCCGTAGTCAACACGAGTAAAATCGAATATAAAGTTATCCTCTGAATTTCTAAAGTTGATTGTAGATCGTGAAGGCACCACATTCGCCCAAATCAACGCGCCCGCGACAAACATCAGCACGATGGCCGTGGAGAGATGAATCTGAAAGCGCGCGCGGCGCGGAGGCTCAGTCATCGCTCACCCGTTTTTCGGTCCGCCTGCCATTCCATCCGCCGCTCGCTCGCCATTCCGCGATTCTCGGTTATTGCGAAGGGAACGAATATTGGACACAAATCTAATGAGTAGTAGTACTCCTGCACCCATCGCGATCCAGATTTCTGGCCTGTGCAAGAATCCGAAACGAGATTCTGGGAACCGTCTATGAAAGGCGAGGACATCGTAGGGAAATGACTCATCCGACGAATATGCAATCACAATGATGTCGTCATTTGAACGAAAACCAGCTCGTGAAATTCCTGAATTAACCAATATTTGCAAAATTCTTGCCGTCGCTACATCCCTTACTGCAACTCCATACCATCCGGGGCCAGTTGTTGGACTTAGCTCGCCCGGGGTTATCGGCCAGCTTGGTGAGACTCGACGCAAACCATCGGGGGAAACAACTGAGCCCGACTCTATGCCGCTAATATTCTTGCCAGTTACGCCTTTTTTTGTCGCCAATTCCCAACAATTGTTAAAGACTATTCCACACCAGATTGACGAGCCAAGCAAAACAACCAAGACGAGCGTCTGTAATGAAAACCGCTTTAGAACAAATTTTGGGACAGACGGCATTTGCTTACTCCCACTATATGAAACAATTGTCCGCGCCGCTGCGCCACGTTCCGCAGCTTCCGACTAAAGCCCCTATGAAATAAACTACGCAACGCGGCGTTTTAAGTCGTCCTCACCGAGTGGAGAGCTTGGGAACAATGCTTGCGTGAGTCTTGACGAAGTTAGGGGGAGAATTCCTGCACGGATTGTGCGAGTTTTGTGGGCAGGTGTGCACTTGCGGAAACGTGCAGGCGAGACGCCTGCACCACAATGGCTTGCTAAGGTAATCCTATCGGAATTTAGTTAAATATTAATATTACCCTATGTTCCACGTGGAACATTATGGGTCAGAAGATGTGATATAACGGTGGGAACGAGCGCTAAAGGGCGGTTGAGAGCACGTAGTGCAATTCTGACAACTCTTTTTCGCGTGGATTTCTCCCGCGACGCGTACGCCTGAAGGCGAAACGACAGAACGGGTTAGATGGCCAGGCCGGAGTATTTGAACGAGGCGGCGAGGGCTTCGCGGAAAGCGGCGGCGTTGGGGTAGCGCAGGCGCTGGAGGGTTTCGCGCATCTCGACTTCGTCGAGCGGGACTTCGATCTCCAGGAGCGCTTTGTCGATGACGGCGGCGATGGGCGCGGGGATTTCGGGGACGGAGTCGCGGATGGGCGGAATGGGATTGCTGCCGATGACGCGCATGAAATCGGCTAACTCAGGGGAAACTGAGCGCTTGTGGCATTGGACGAGGGTTTCCTGGATGCCGGGGCGGGCGCACGAGCCGGAGAGGATTTCGTAGAAGACGGCGGCGATCGAGAAGACGTCGGTGGCTGGGTGCAGGTAGCGGTAGTGGGTGAGCTGCTCGCGGGGCCAATAGGTTGGGGTGCCGCAGACGCCGGCGATGGTCATGTCGGTCATGCCGGCGGATTCGAAGCTTTTGGCGATGCCGAAGTCGGCGATCTTGGGAATCCAGCCGAAGGCGTCGCGCTTAAGCAAGATGTTCTCAGGCTTTAGGTCGCGGTGCACGATGCCGGAGAGCATGCGCGGACCGCTGTTGCGGGTTTCGATCAGGGCTTCGTGAGCGGCGGCGAGGCCAGCGAGGGTGTCCATCATTAATGGGGCGGCCTGCTTGAGCGTGAGCTTGCCGCCCATCTCGGCGACGTACTCCTTAAGGCTAAGGCCGTCAACGAATTCCAAGACGCAATAGTAGGCGCCTTTGACGTGGCCGTGGTCGATGACTTCGACGATGTTGGGGTGCTTGAGCTTGCTGGTGAGCTCGATCTCGCGGTGGAAGATGCGGTAGTTTTCGAAGCTCACGGGAACGTTTGGCAGCAAAGACTTTATCGCGACGACGAGCTTGTCGCGCTTGCGCACGGCTTTGTAAACCACGCCCATGCCGCCGCTTCCAAGGACGTCGATGACGTCGTAACCGGGGTAGACGACGCCGGAACTGCGGAACATGTCTAAGGCTGGCGAGGAGCCGGGTTTAGCGGGGCGGACGGCGCTGGCCTGCTCGCGCTTTTTCTTGGACATGCGCTCGCGGGCGGTGAAGGCGCGACTGGCGCGGCACTCGTAGCAGACGTACTCGGCTCCCGCGATGCGCCCGCGCGGGCCGATTTCGGTGGAGGCGTCTTTGCCGCAGAGCGCGCAGGTGAGCTTGTCGGTAAAGTCAACCGGCGCAACGCCGTGAACGGTCAGTCCGACGTGCTCGAGGACCGTGGCATCAGCTTCGATGCCCGGCGGCGGGGCTTCGAGGACTGTGCGCTCGTCGCAAGGAACCGTCGGCGGCGGCTCGAAGACGGTGCGGGCATTGTCGTCGCGCTCGCGGATGGTTTCGGCGCGGGAATCGGCGAGCGCTTCGTCGAGCGCTTCATGGGCGGCGGCGGAACTCGGGCGACGCGGCGAGCCGTTGGAATTCGACGGCGGCGCGTTGATGTGCAAGGCGCTGGGATTAGACGCGGGCGCGGGAACTGGCGAGGCTTGGAGGGAGCGATTTTGATTGCGCGGGACGAGGAATCCGAGACTGGAATCCGCAGGCGTCGGCAAGACGGCGCCGGCGACAGGAGCGTGGCCGGCTTTTGGGGCGTCATCTTTAGGCGAATCTTGCGCGGGCGCGTCGTCTTCGGAAGGCGGCGGCAACTCCGCGACGGGCACGCTCAGATCGAGGCCGGTCCGCGCATCGCCGGGCGCTCCGCGCACGATCGTGGCCGGCGCGACGCTGACGGAAACGGCCGAGCGGCCGCGGCCGGTGCGTGTCTGGACGCGCGTAGCTTCGGAATCGTCCACGCTGACTTTCAGCCGGGTGTCGCCGACGACGATCTCGCCGCTCTGGATCGTGACGGACATCGCGCCATCGGGCGCCTGCTTGATTTTCGTGTCAGGCTTGCGCCCGCCGTAGCGAACGCCGTTGACGAACGTGCCGTTCTTGCTGCCGAGGTCGGTGATTTTGCAATTGGGTGGAGCGATCTCAAGGACAAAATGCTGGCGCGAAAGATACGGGTCGTTGGGCAGCGCAATCTTCGAATCCTTCGCGCGCCCGACAATGAACAGATCGGCCTGATTGATGTGGAAAATCCGCCCGCGCGCCGGCCCGGCGGTGACTTCGATATTGACTTTCATGACACGCCCCCGCCCCTTCCAAATCCCACTGAATTTGATCGAAAGCGCACGCGCGAACCATACAGAAATCTGCGCTTTTGTCATGCGCACACGTGCGCTCTGTTGTATCGCCAGCGTCCTCGCAGGCCCGTGCACCGATTCTTTTTTTCAGTGGCAAACTGCGCCGTCTTCCGTACGCTCAACGGCTCAATTTTATCCAGGAGAATCCCATGTCCGAACACGAAGTCCCATTGGAAGAACTTCACGAGCACATTCACGAACACGCCCACGAAGCGAAGGAAAAATGGATCGGCGGCGTTGCGCTGAGCACCGCCCTGCTGGCGACGGCGGCGGCAATTGCCGCGCTGCTCTCCAGCCGCTACGAGGGCATGTCGGCCCGCGAATTAGCGAAGGCACACGACAAGTGGGGCTACTTCCAAGCTGAGCGCATCAAGGAAAATGTGCTGCAAAGCAAGATCGACACCTTCGCGGCGCTGGGCAAGCCTCTCGACGCCTCGGAAAAAATCGCCGACTACCAAAAGAAGCAGAAGGCGCTAAAAGCAGAGGCGCAGGAATTTGAAAACATTTCCGAAGAACACGAGGTCTGCCAGTCGCGTTTCGCGCTGGGCGTGACCATGTTCCAAATCGCCATCGCCATCGGCGCGATCTCGGTGCTGACGAAAAAGAAACCGTTCTGGTTCGTCTCGCTGATCTTCGGACTGGCGGGATTGGGCTTCCTCGGATACGGCGCGATAAGTATTCCGAAAGTTCCTGAACACGCCGAGCACGGAAAGGAAGCGCCGGAAAAAGCGAAGGAGGGCGCGGGGAAAGAAGCGGGGGAGAAGAAGGAGTAGCTCTGTGCGAGTTTGACGGTGTACGCAGGAGTTGACGGCAAATTGTCAAAGCGTTTTTATTGCTGCATTTTCAGTTTAAAATTAAGGTGAACCATTTTCAAATGGTTGGACACTGACAGCAGATGGCTCAGTTTTGCGGAGGATTGAAATGCGCCTCATTAATTCGATTCGAGCCGACACCAAAATCGCAGCGACACTTTTAGGCATTGCTGGCATCGCCGCGCTTTTGCTCCTCCTCCACGCACAAACTGGCGCACCGGCCACTCGATCAAACGCTCCATCCGCCGACTGCTGCTCTGCAGAGAAAACTAGCGCCGCGCTCACCACATACTATCCAAAGCGAGTCGCCGAGCACTTCGAATTAACTGACGAATCGCAACTGGCGATCATTCAAAATCCAAACGGCGAAGGCTTCGTGCCCGATAATCGCGCCATGAATCAAATCGAAAAAAGCGCGCGCGAAAAACTGGCAAAGCCGGGTTGGCATCCGATTGATCCCGAAAAGTTTGTTCGCCCGATTTTTCCTGAAACGTACGCGGACGCAATCAGGATTTTCAGTCAGTCGCATCAGGTTCGAGCCGTGCCGCTGGACGCGAATCCGGTGAGCGCCGCGAAAATTGGCGGCGACGGAAGCCTTGTTTACGCCGACGCTTTTCCCGGTTGCGACATTGCCTATCGCTGCACCGCGCTGAAGACGGAAGAGTTCATCGTCATCCGCGACAGTTCCGCAACAACGAAGTGGTCCTGGAATTTGGACTGCGGCGCAGCCCTTAAGCCGCGCATGACGCCGATGCACACGATTGAATTGTGCGACGCCAACGGCACCCCGCGCCTGCGCATCGACGCCCCGCGCGGCACAGACGCGCACGGCGCCCCGCTGCAAGCCGGCGAACGCTTGACGCTCACGCTGGACGGCATGCGGCTCACCGTCTCGGCGGATGTGAAGGGCTTGGCCTTACCGGTCGTTATCGATCCAAGCTGGAGCAGCACGGGGGCGATGGCGGTTGCACGAAACGGACATACAGCGAACCTTTTGGACGATGGTACCGTGCTCGTCGTGGGCGGCCTTACCACAGGAATTTCGACACCAACGTCCACCTGCGAGATTTATGATCCTGCCGCCGCGACATGGTCTGCCGCAGCGTCGATGGCTGTCCTATGCTTCAATCATCGGACCACTCGGCTCGCCGATGGCACCTTCTTTTGCATCGGGCGGTCGTCCAATGACGTCGTGTGCGAGGTGTATTCGCCAACATCTGGTCAATGGAATCCGACTGCGTCAATCTCCAACGGTGCGCGTGATGCCTTCACGTCCACACTTTTACCCAACGGAAAAGTTCTGATTGCCGGAGGTGCATCCAGCAGCAGTTCGAAATCGTGCCTTTTGTATGATCCCGCAAGTGGTAATGTGAAAAACGGGCATCCAGACGTTAGTGTGGCTAAGCAAGTGAGAGCCTTACACCAACGAAAGGAGCCCGCGATGAAGAGTCTAGGACTGGATGCGCATTCTGCAACGTTT
>Ga0070731_10003465_pt1 | contig 14244 bp, 10 predicted proteins | sample Coa_R1_2_FD_66448 | JGI IMG/M metagenome (GOLD analysis project Ga0070731, IMG submission 66448) | Surface soil microbial communities from Centralia Pennsylvania, which are recovering from an underground coalmine fire - Coalmine... | ecosystem: Environmental > Terrestrial > Soil > Unclassified ... | reverse complement strand
GCCAGACTTCTTACCCACAAGGCAAACATGTAATCAGGCTGCATCTCGAGCGCATGGTTTGCTCTTCGCTCCGCTTCCGCGTAACGCTCGGTGTTCAAAAAGATTGGCGTCGAGACGCAATGAATCACTGGTGACAGCGGATCGAGCTCGCAGGCTTTAACTCCATATGGGACAGCCTCCTCGCTTCGTCCGGAGGTTTCCAGAAAGAGTCCGTAATACACATTCGCCAAAGATGATCGGGGATTAATCGCCAGCGCTTGTTCGAAATGCGGCCCTGAATCGTGCCATGCGCGTTCGAAGTAAATGGAGTAAAAGCCGCGCGAAAATTGAACTTCCCACAGTTCCGGCGCCAGCCTGACGGCCTGCAACATTGCGTCACGAGCCGGCTTGCGGCCTTCCTCGGGAGGCATCCACCCGTAGAATTGGAGAATGCCATAAGAGTCGGCAAGACCAGAGTAAGCCAAAGCGTACCGGGGATCGAGCTGAATCGCGTCCTCGAAACTCTTGATAGCAGCCCGCAATGTCGCGGGCGATCGCTGATGCCACAAATGGCGCCCTTTGAGATAAAGCTCATAAGCCTCAACTTTGGTCGTGGAGCGGCGCGCGTTGCTTCCTAAGGTCACCTTAAAACGTTCCGCGATTCCGCGTGCGATCTCGTCTTGGATCTCGAAGATGTCTTCCATCTGACGGTCATACCGTTCGGACCAGAGCTGGAAACCATTTCGCAAATCGACGAGTTGCACGGTGACCCGCACGCGGTTACCGGATCGGCGAACACTACCCTGCAGCACATTGGCGACGCGTAAACGGCTGGCGATCTCGCTCATCTCCGTTGATTTGCCTTTGAAATAAAAGGAGGAGGCGCGAGCCGCGACAGTCAGTCCTTCTACCTGGCTGAGTGCGTTAAGTATCTCTTCGGCCAATCCGTCGCTGAAATATTCACCCTCTGGATCGGAACTGAGATTCTGAAACGGCATGACGGCGACAGACGGCGCGGACTTTTCCGGCGCGGACGCGGCTGCATCTCGTCCAGACTGTTCCAGGTCGCGCACTTCGTTGGCGATATCGCGCGCCGTTTGCCAGCGATGCCGCGGATCCTTTTCGACGCAGCGCCGGATCACACGTGCCAGTTCGGCGGGAAACGCCGGCCGCACATCGGTCACAAGCGGTGGTGTATCGCGAAGGACTGCTGATACCAGCTCAGCGGAAGTCGTGGCCCGGAATGCGCGTCGGCCGGTCGCCATCTCATGCAAGACAAGACCGAGTGAAAAGATGTCGGTCCGCGCGTCGACCTCACGTCCCAGAAGTTGTTCCGGCGACATGTAGGCCGGCGTTCCTACCAGGCTCCCGAATTGTGTTTGGTCCAAAGTGGCATCGTCTGGTTTTCTGTCGCCGGTTTCTTTCGCCAGCCCGAAATCCAGGATCTTGATCCGACCTTCGCCGGTGAGCATGATGTTGGCCGGCTTCAGGTCGCGATGAATGATGCCCTTTTCATGCGCCGCGACGAGCGCCTCCGCCAGGGCACGCGCGATCTCGATCAATTGTGGAACAGGCAGTCCGCCGGGAGGAATGCGCCGGTCAAGGGACTCGCCGGGAACATACTCCATCGTCAAGAACGGAATTCCATCGGCTTCTTCCACTGAGTACAGCGTCACGATGTGAGGATGATTCAGTGAGGCGACAACTCGCGCTTCGCGCTGAAAGCGCGCAAGTCTTTCGCTGTTGCAGGCCATCTCGGCAGGGAGCACTTTAAGTGCCACATCGCGTCCGAGCCTTGTGTCAGTGGCGCGGTACACCTCTCCCATGCCACCCGCGCCGAGCGCCGACCGGATTTCATAGGCGCCGAGTTTGGTACCGGAGAGGAGCGCCATTCGTGGGCGTAATTATAGCCCCGATGCAGCATGGCGAGACGCGGACCCGCGACCGGCAGCGATGCCGGGTGCGTTGTCGGCAATCAGGAAGCTGACTTCCCGTTTGCCCGTCAACTTGACGCAGACGACACGGGTTCTGAAAACTACTTTTTTATTTTCTTAGCTGAGCGGTGAAATTAGTGACGACACTGATTGGTTGGCTGACCTGCTGCGAAACCCGTTCCATCAAGAGTTTTTGACCATCGGGGAAGACGCTGTAAAAAGGTGTGCTGAGGACGGTCCATTGGCTGACGAGTGTCTGGCCGGCTCCGAATTCGAGCGTTTTTCCCAGATCCTTAACTGGTACGGCCACGATGGATTGCGTGCCATCCAGGTAATAGAGTTCTTTGCCGTCCTTGCTCCATTGTGGGACTTGTCCGCCATTGGGTGAAACCTGCCACTTGCCTTGGCCGCCGCTGTAGGCCACGACATAAACGTCTGACTGTCCGGAGAACAACGTGTAAGCGAGCCACTTGCCATTTGGGGATAGCGTTGCATTGACGGCGTGCTCCGCCACCAGATTAGGTTTTCGGTCTCCCTCCAGCGGCAGGGCCCAGGTTGTTTGCTCCCCAGTTTGAAAGCCCTTCGAATAGAACAGGGTTTTGCCATCGCGGGACCAATCACTTGGGACTAAGGTATTGCCATCGGCGTCGGTGACCAGCATTTCTTCGGCTCCGCTGCCATCCGCAGGCTTGCGGTAGATGGCGCTGGGTCCAGCCCGCATAGAGGCGTAAGCGATCCACTTGCCATCCGGCGACCAGACAGGAAAGGTGTTCGCGATCGGTCCGAAGGTGAGCCGGGTGCGAACACCACGCGCGAGATCAAGTGTCCAAATATCGTTGATGCCGGAGTCGAGCATGAGGGCGACACGATCGCCTTGTGGAGAAAGTCGCGCAAACTGCAAGTTCTGTAAATTCTCGACCGCAACGCCTGTCTGTTTTCCGGTACGGTCCATCCAGACCAATTGCACATTGCCGGAACTGCCGTTGGCGAAGGTGAGCACGCCACCGTCCGTAGCCGAGGCATCCATGTGCCAAGTCGTGACGTCATTCAGCACACCAGAAGAAACGGGCTGCGCCTGGCCACTGAATGTGCCTTTGGCGGGATCGAACGGCTGCGCCATCAGCTGGTCGCCACGCCCAAACAGGAGGAAACCGGCAGCATAAATCGCGTTGGTCTGGGCGTGAAGGAGCAGACGATTCTCGTGGCCATCGAGCGATGCATAGTAGATGGCATTGTTCGCAGATTTCGAGGGGTCGTGATGCATGGCCAAGTAGAGGTAATGCTTGCCGTCGGGAAGAAAAAACGGCCAGCGGTGGGAGGTGTGGAGGGCCGGATCCAATTTTGTGAGTGGCGTGGGCGTGCCGCCGCTGGCGCTGACCTGCATGAGTGCTGCGGTGGGGGCTGGAGAGTACACAATTACCCCGCTGGGTCCCCACGCACCACCGCGTCCGATCGTGACATCGCAAACAACCTGAGAGGAGCCGCCACCAAGCTCGATCGTCTTCAACTTATTCCCCGCGAAGTAGCCGATGGAGCGGCTGTCTGGGGACCAGAACGGAAAAATTGCGTCGCTCGTGTCGGGGAGCGCCCGGGCATCATTGGAATTCATGGGCCGGACCCAGACGGACGTCTTGCCGTCAACGGTCGCGGTAAAAGCCAAGTAGGCGCCGTCAGGCGAGATCACGGGTGGACCGCCAGAGTCGTCGGTCAGACGGAATTGCCCGCCCGGTGGAGGATTGAGAGCGGCGCGAATGCCAGGCGCAACCGGAGCCGGACGATGAAGGAGGAATCCGGCTAGTGTTCCCAGGACAATTGCCGCGGCGAGAGCGGCAAACCACGGAATGCGGCTTGGAGCGTGCGAATGGGAGGATTCCGGATCTTGCGGAGCGGAACGAAGCGAGTCCACCCAGCGCAAATCCATTGCCACGTCGTGCGCTGATTGAATTCGTTCGGCCGGGTCCTTGGCCAAGCATGCACGCACCACGTGATCGAGCATTGGCGGAGCAAGCGGCTGGCTTGCAGTAATCGGATCCGGCTCTTTCTCCAGTATCGCGGTAAATACGCTGAGCTGCGATTTGCCTTCGAAAGCGCGACGTCCAGTGATCATTTCGTAAAGCACGCATCCGAAGCTGAAAAGATCGCTACGCGCGTCAGCTTCCGCCCCTTGCAGAAGCTCGGGAGCCATGTATTGGAACGTTCCGACGATCGATCCCTTTTGCGTGAGCGGCGACGCAGCTGAAGTGAGCGAAGCCAGATTCATTGTCGGTGTGGAAGGAGTGAACGAGCCGACCGCTTGCGATGAAATCGACATCTCTGGCTTGGCCAGTCCAAAGTCCATCAGCTTTGCGCCAGCCCTGGCCAGCATGATGTTCGCCGGCTTCAGATCGCGATGGATAATGCCTTGCTGATGCGCCTTCTCAAGCGCTTGCGCGATCTCCGTGCCAATCTTCAGAACCTGATCCAGCGGCAACGCGCCTTTAGCCAGGCGATCGGCCAGCGTCTGGCCTTCGAGATACTCCATCACTAGAAAGTCGGTGCCGTCCTGCGAGCCTACGTCGTACAGCGTGCAGATATTTGAATGTTGCAGCGCCGAAATGGCCTTCGCCTCGCGCTCCATGCGCTGTTTCAATGCAGGGTCATCGGAAAGGTGTGCAGGCAGGATCTTGATAGCCACGGTGCGGTCGAGGCGTATGTCCTTGGCGCGATATACCTCACCCATACCGCCGGCCCCGAGCGGAGATTGAATTTCGTAGGGGCCGAGTTTTGTTCCCGGAGTGAGCGGCATGCGTGCGCGCAATTATAGCTTGTGCAGCAGGCTGCACGCCGGAGGCGACAATTCCGGGTGAGGTGTTGGCAAACCGGAAAGTTTGATTTGTGGATGGCCCGTTAATGAGGGCCCAGTTCGCTCATCAGCGGTGCTCAACTTAAGATAGCTGGATGACCATTATGCGGCGACCGAAACCCAGTGAATACGGCTCGGTACGGGCTCTGATTGAGACAGTGGCGAATGAAACTTTCAGCGAGCTTTTTGCTCCGAATCCTGTTCCCCTGAAGTTCGAAGACGAGGATTGGCCGTTGGCATGGGTGGCAGTTTCCAATGAAAAGATTGTGGGCGTGATCATAACGAATCAGGAGTGGGTCAGCGACCTGTGGGTATCTCGTGAGCACCGTAGACAGGGTATTGGCAGCAAACTGCTCGCGCAGGGTGAAGCTGAGATTGCTGCCCGTAATCACCAGACGTGCCGCCTTCGAGTCGTTCGGTCGAATGCGGTTGCCGTGGAATTCTATCTCAGCCACGGGTGGAAGATCGCGCGTGAGTTCGCGAACGAGAAGTATCATCATCCTATGCTGGAACTGACTAAATCTTTGCAGGGAAACTCCAGCTAGAGCTCTCCGAGTGGTTTCCAGCACCCACCTGTTTTGTCCAGGACGACACACACTTCCATTAGTGAGCGCCTTGGCTAAGATAGCTTACTCGCGGAGGACGCGGGCGGGATCGGTGCGGGTGGCGCGCCATCCAGGGAAGAAACACGCTGCGATCGTGGTAAGCACCATTACGGCAATCGCAGCGCCGAAAGCGCGGGGATCGTTGGGGCTGACGTCGTAGAGAAGCCTTCCGAGCAACCGCGTGAGTGCGAGGCCTGCGGCAGCGCCGAGCAGGACGCCTGCGGCCGTTAGCCGGAGGCCACGCGAGATTACCAGACGAAGCAGATCGCCCGGACCGGCGCCCAAGGCCAGGCGCAGGGCCAGTTCGCGCATGCTTTGCGCAACTGCATAAGACATCACCCCATAGAGGCCCACCGCGGAAAGAAGAAGCGCCAAACCCGCGAGGATCGAAACCAGAGTTACAGCGACAAGCTGCGGCGAGGTCGAGCGATTCACCTGCTCCTGAAGAGTAATCATCTCGTAGAGGGCGAGGTTTTCGTCCAAGGTGTGTACTTCGTGGAGAACGGCCGCGGAAATATTCTGCAGAGGTTGAGTTGTTCGAATATTCAGAACCGGCGCGCGCGAAAAATCTTGAAGCAGCGGAACGTAGAAGAATGGTTTTGGGTCCTCGCGCATGCTTTCGTACTTCGAGTCCGCAGCCACGCCGACGACTCGCGCCCATTTTCCTTTCACTTGCAGGCGGAGTCCGATCGGGTCTTGATCGCCCCAGTAACGCGCCTTCATCGTCCGATTCACGATCACGATCAGGGGCGCGTTCTCGTCGTCGGAACGAGTGAATTCGCGGCCGGAGAGCAGAGGGATGCCGAGAGTGGCAAAGTATTCCGGACCCACCTGGTTGTAGTCGATCATCGGCTGTTCCCCCGGTGGAGGTTGGTAGCCGTCTACCGCAATCGTTGTGGAAGAGAATGTGCCATAGCCAAGCGGCGTGACGCGGGCGTAGGCGGCAGACTCCACTCCGGGCAAGGCCCTAACGCGATCGATTAATTCGTTCTGAAAAGTCTTGGCGCGCGGCGCGTCATATCCTGCGGCCACTAAGGACACGCCGGTCTCCACCACTCTTTTCGTCGAAAAGCCGGGGCTAGTAGTGCGAATGTTTTGCAGGCTCTCGAGCAAGAGTACGGCTCCAGCTAGCAGAATGAAACTCAGGCAAACCTGGACCACCACTAAGCCGGAGCGCATCCACGCCCGCTTGCGCGCGGAAGTGACATTCGAAGATTCCGATTTGAGAGCGCCCGCGAGATCGATATTCCGCGATTGCAACGCGGGAACCAGCCCGAGAACCAGCGTGGCCACAAGGCAAATGCCGGCGGTGAGCAGCAGAACCTGCCAATCAATTTGGCCCGGAAGATACATCGTTCTTCCCGAGCGCGCAGGGAAAAGCAGCACGAGCGCATGCCGGCACCAGTAGGCCACGAGCAGTCCGCCAACCGCGCCAATGCCTGCGAGGATGAGGCCTTCAGTGAGGAGTTGTTTCAACAATCGGCGGCCGGTAGCGCCAATCGCCATCCGAACGGTCATTTCGTGCCGCCGCGCGAAGGAACGCACCAGCAGCAGATTTCCGACGTTCGCGCAGGCGATGAGCAGAACGAACGCGACGACCGCCGTCATAATCTCAAGCGTGGGCAGCAGCGTGCCGGCATTGTTAAATGGCGTTTGCCACAAGGCCCAGAGCTTGAAGTTGCGTCCGCGATTTGTGCCCGGATAGTTGGACTGCAGCCGCGTTGCGATGGCGGTGACTTCAGCTTGCGCTTGCGCGCGAGTGACGCCGGGCTTGAGTCGAATATAGCCTTCTATCCAACGTGCACTGCGGTCCTCGAGCTTATATCCGCCGCTTTCGAAGGTTTCCTCCATCGACGCAGGAACCCAGAAATTCATTGCCCAGCCCACGAAAGTTCCGTAGAAACCGGCGGGCGCTACGCCGATGATGGTGTGCGGGACATTGTTAAGGCGCTGCATCTTGCCGACGATTTGGGGGTCGCCACGAAAGCGTTTTTGCCAGAGGTCATAGCTGATCACCACAACGGCGTGCCCGTTGCTTCCGATATCTTCGCCGGGTTCGAAGCCGCGTCCAAGAATGGGGCGCACGCCGATCGCATCGAAATAATTGGACGAGACAATGCTGCCGGTCGTGACTTCGGCGTGATCCCCGATATTGAGCGTGCTGCCGGTAATCTTGCTTACGAAAAATGCGTCGCAAAGAGTGCAATTCCGCTGTAGATCCTGGTAGTCGGGCCAGGAAATTTCCGAGGCTCCGCTCTCTCCGAGAGAGGTTCCAGCCAGAGCGACCAGACGCTCCTGATGCGCGACTGCAGGGTAGGGCCGAAATAAGATTCCTTCGACCCAACTGAATACGGCCGCATTCGCGCCGATGCCCATCGTGAGGCAGAGAATTGTGAGAAGAGAAAACCCTGGGTTGCGGAACAGCTGCAGAAAACCGTAACGCAGATCCTGGACGGCATTTTCTAGAAAGCTATGGCCGCGCGCGTCCCGGCATTGCTGTTCAATCTGGGTTACTCCGCCCATTGCCCGAAGCGCGGCGTAGCGGGCATGTTCCGCCGACATGCCTTTTTCGCGGTTGACCTGAATTTGATGGTCGAGATGGTCGCGCAATTCGTCGCTGAGCTCCTCGTCCACCTGCTTGCGGCGAAATCGATCTCTGAGATGCAAAGGCAGCGCGTACAGCCATTGTGCCAAACTCATGTTCACGCCTCCTTGAGCCTTACGATGCCGGAGATTGCAGAGGAGATCCGGTTCCAGTTGGCGGTTTCGTGTTCCAATTGCTTCCGACCGAGCCGCGTGACCGAATAGAACTTGGCGCGGCGATTGTTACCACTCGACTTCCACTGAGCGGTGATCCATCCGCGGCGTTCGAGTTTGTGCAGGGCAGGATACAGGGAACCGTCGCTGACCCCGAGAACGTCGCTGGAAATCACTTTCAGGCGCTGGCTGATGGCCCAGCCATTCATGGGTTCGAGGGCGACGATCTTAAGGATCAGCATGTCCAGCGTTCCCTGGACCAAATCAGAAGGCTTGCTCAAGCCGGTCTCCTCTCGGTTACCGAGTTAGACTAGCGCTCTTCCCCTCGGTTAGCAAGGGGAACCAACAAATTTTGCCAGCCGGAATGCCCAACTTGGCAGCTGTGCTATGCTTCCCATCGTGTCCGACATTCCTTCTCTCCGAAATTCGGACTTGCCCCGGCATGAAGCGTTCGTTCGTGTGACGCACTGGATCACCGCGATCTGTTTCTTTGCGCTGCTAGTCAGCGGGGCTGAGATTGTTATTTCTCATCCGCGTTTTTACTGGGGCGAAACTGGCAACGTGCACACTCGCCCGCTGTTTCACATACCGATTCCGTCGTCGCGATCTTTGGTGCCTACAGGTTACGGCTATGTGCTTCCCGATCAAAATGGTTGGAGCCGTTATCTTCATTTTCAAGCCGCATGGGCTGTGGTGCTAACTGGGCTGGCATATGCCATCTGGGGATTGTGGACCGGACACTTTCGCAGCAATTTGTTTCCCGCGCCGGGTGACCGAACCTGGCAATCGTTCCGCGCGGTGATGGCAAAACACATCCGCTTCAAGCGGCCGGAACAAGGCGAAGCATTTTCTTACAACATGGTGCAGAGGATCACGTATCTGGCGGTTATCTTCGTCTTTTTCCCGCTGGTCATTTGGACGGGTCTGGCATTGTCTCCCGGCTTCAATTCGGTGTTCCCAGCGGGCGTGAACGTTTTAGGGGGACGGCAATCGGCGCGCACCCTTCATTTTTTTGTCTCTGCAATTCTGCTGCTCTTTCTCATAGTCCACGTCGCAATGGTGATCTTGGCTGGATTCTGGAGGCGCACGCGTTCGATGATCATCGGCGCTGCCCCCGTGCTTGAGGAGCGCCCATGAGCAAAATCTCACGCCGGAAGTTCGTCACTGCGGGCATCGCGGCGACCGCGGGTGTGACGGGGTTGGCTGCGGCCTCGAAGCTCGCGCAGCGCTATGGACTGGTTCCGCCGGATAGCGGCGGGATTTACGGTCCGGGCGAAACGCTGACTTACGCCGCCCAGAGGCTTCTGACGCGGCATTCGCTCGCGCGCGAATTTCCGCGCAGTATGATCTCCGCGACCCCATTGGCCAATGAAATGCCGCCGCTGAATGACGCCTTCAAACGGCTGCAAGCTGGCGGCTTCGCAGATTGGCGGCTCGCGCTCGACGGAATGGTGGCTCGGCCCGTGTCGCTCTCGCTCGCGGACCTGAAGAGTCTTCCCATGCGCAGCCAGATCACTGAGGTTGTGTGCGAAGAAGGATGGTCTTACATCGCTGAGTGGATTGGAACGCCGCTGGTTGACGTCCTCAATGCCGCAGGAGTGTTGCCGCAGGCGCGCTATGTGGTTTACTTTTCCATCGATCCCGACTGGTGGGAGAGCATTGACATGGCCGATGCCAGGCATCCGCAAACTCTACTCACTTGGGCAATGAATGATGGTGATCTCCCGGTCGGCTTCGGGGGGCCGCTCCGACTGCGCGTGCCCCGCCAATTGGGCTACAAGAATGTGAAATTTATCACTCGCCTGACCGTCACCGACTCTCTCAAGCGGTTCGGCAAGGGCCTGGGCTCAGCGGCGCCGGAGGGCGGTTATGCATGGTATGCGGGCATCTGAATCTGCTCGCTTCTGAAAGTTCGATCCGAAAGTTTTCCTGAAAGCTAAAAATTGAAATAGAAAAGCGCCCCCGAGGGCGCTTTGTTAGTTGTTGGCGCTCAGTGTCGAGCTAGGCTCCTAACTTCTCGAAGAATCTGCAGATGGTTTCGATTCCTCGGTGGAAGTTCGGAATGTGAAACTTCTCGTTGGGGGCGTGCAGGTTGTCGTCGGGCAGACCAAAGCCCATCATCACAGATGGAATCTTCAGCACATCCTGAAAGCCGGTGACGATTGGAATGGAGCCGCCAGAGCGGATAAACACCGTGTCTTTCTTGAAGGTGTCGTGCAGCGCTTCGGTCGCGGCCTCGATGTATGGATTGTTGGTGTCGACGACGGCGGCTGGACCCTTGCTGTGGACGGTAATTTTGGTTTCGATGCCCTTAGGAGTCAGCTTCTTCACGTAGGCCGAGTACTTTTTAAAGATATCGTCGGCATCCTGATTCGGAACCAGACGCATGGAGACTTTTGCCGTTGCTTTCGCGGGTATCACGGTCTTCGCGCCAGCGCCGATAAAGCCTCCGGGCATGCCATGAACCTCGAGTGTGGGCCGCGCCCACGTGCGATAGAGAACTGAATATCCGGGCTCTCCGGTGAGAACCTTCGAGCCGACTTCGGTCTTGCGATACTTTTCTTCGTTGAACGGCAAGCGCTTCCAGGCTTTCAGTTCCGCAGCGGTCGGCGCTTTCACGCCTTTGTAGAAACCGGGGATCAGGATTTTTCCCTTGGAATCTTTCAGTTTGCTGATGATCTCGATGAGTGCAAAGAACGGATTCGGTGCCGCGCCCCCGTAGACGCCGGAGTGCAAGTCGATCATCGCGCCCTTGGCTTCGATTTCGGTGTAGACCAGTCCGCGCAAGCCGACGCACAACGTGGGAAGATCGGGCGCGAATAGTTCCGTATCGCAGACCAGCGCGAAGTCTGCTTTCAGCTTGGCTTTCTGCTTAACGATGTATTCGTCGATGGATTCGCCGCCAACCTCTTCTTCGCCTTCGAATATGACTTTTACGTTGATGGGAAGCTCGCCGCCGCCTGCCTTCATCAGAGATTCGAGGGCTTTCACTTCCATCCAGAGCTGGCCCTTATCGTCTACGGCGCCGCGGGCGTAGATGTTGTTATTACGCTCGGTCGGCTCGAAGGGCGGTGTGTGCCACTCGTCCAGCGGATCGGGCGGCTGAACGTCATAGTGCGCGTAGCAAAGAGCTGTAGGCTTTCCAGCCGCGTGTAGCCAGTCTGCGTAAATGAGGGGATGTCCCTTGGTGGGGATGACCTCGACATTTTCCATGCCGATGCGGCGGAGTTCATTAGCCACGTAGTCGGCGGCCTTTTTTATGTCGGGCTTGTGCTCTTCGAGGGTGCTGACGCTGGGAATGCGAAGCAGATCTTTCAGTTCATTCAGGAAACGCTGCTGATTATTGCGGGCAAAATCGACTGCAGGCGATGCCATAGGATGATCCTTTCTGTGATCTGGGCAGACAATCTCGGCGGACAATGCTAGATAGCGGATCGAGAGTCCAGGAAACGAATCAGTATAGCGCGAACTGGAACGGGGCGTTCGTCGTCGGCGGCGTGTCGTCGCAAAACCAAATCATGGACCACGAAGGACACGAAGGTTCACGAAGGAAATCTAAATCAATGCTTCGTGATACTTCGTATCTTTCTTGGTAGTGCCTTTGAGGTTGACGCGAGCTTATCTACTCGAACCTCATCGGCGAGAACGGAGTGACGTCTTGTTCCGGCCTGCGGCCTTCGACGACGGCTGCCATTATTTCCGCCGTAATCGGAGCGAGCAGGATGCCGTCGCGGAAGTGGCCGGTGGCGACAAAGTAGCCGGAAGTTGCAGTGGCGCCGAGAATGGGTAGGCCGTCGGGAGTGCCCGGGCGCAGCCCTGCCCAGCTTTCCAGGATTTTGCCGTTGCGCAGTTCCGGGACAAGTTCGATCGCGGCGCGATGGAAACGCTGGATTGTCGCGAGGTCGGTGCGTTTATCGAATCCCGCTTCTTCTACGGTGGCGCCGACCAGAAGGCGGCCGTCGCTGCGAGGGATGAGATACGCTTCGGGAGTGCGAATAACGTGCTTGAGCAGTGTGCGTGAAGGCATCAGCAGGCACAACATCTGTCCTTTGACCGGGCGCGTTGGAAATGCGAGGGGCGCGATCTGGCCAGACCAGGCGCCGGCACAATTGACGACTTTGGCGGCTTGGAATGCGGTCTTCGCAGTTTTTACGCCGGCCGCGCGGCCTTCGACCATGCTGACGGCGGTGACCTCGTCGCCGGAGGAAAAATCGACGCCGCGTCGCTTCGCTGCTTTCCACGCCGCCGCAGAAAGCGCTCGCGGATCGACGCTGCGCTCTTTTAAGTACACAGCGGGGCGGACGATTGACTTAAGCCAGTCGCCGATTTCCTGCAGAGAGCGGGTGGGGTCGAGTTCTTCGCGAGCTAGTTCGAGATCTTTATCTTCGAGGCTCTGTCTTCGCAGGGAAGGCTCTAGCCGTTCCAGATCTGCGAGGCCGAGGGATGCTGCTCGAAATTGGGGATCGCGAGTTGGAAGGTGGCCAATGTGTTCCTTGGAAAAAAACACGATCGTGCCCTGGTCGCGCAGATCGACGTTCATCCCCGATTCGAGTTCGATCTCTTGCGCAAACTCAGGATACATCCGTGCGCTGGCAGTGGCCAGGGGCTGAAGAGCGGGGGGAGTTTCCAGGCTGCATTCGACCAACATGCCGCCTGCGGCGTGGGAGGCCTCGCGGCCCGGCCCTCCGCGCTCGACGACTAGAACGCTGGCGCCGCGACGGCGCAATGCCAATGACAGCGAGAGGCCTATGATGCCGCCTCCGATGACGATGACGTCCCAAACCTTCACTTCTGCATTGTAAAAGAGCTTTCGGTAATGGGATGACAGGCGGAGCGCCGCTGCATAAAATGGCTGGCATGAGAAAGATTGTTGTTGGGGCGGTGTTGTTGGTGGCGGCCTTCGCGATGACGGGGGCGGCGCTCGGGCAAAAAGATGCCGAGGAAGAGCCGACCTGCTATGCGCATTTCCTGGTGATCAAAGATGACAACGGCAAGCCGGTGCGTAACGCCGCGGTTATTCTGCATGCGGTGAATGCCAAGGGCAAGCAGGAGCGCGGGGACATGGAGTTGAAGACCGATCCGGAGGGGAAGACAAGTTTTGATGGAATTCCCTATGGCATGTTGCGGGTGCAGGTACTGGCCAACGGCTTTCAGACGTTCGGGGAAGATTATGACATTCAGAAGCCGAACACGGATATCACCATCAAGCTGAAGCGGCCGCAGGGACAGTTCTCGATCTATGACGATCACGCCAAGGACCCGAACGCGCCTAAGCAGCAGCCTCCGCCGGATCCAAATAAGAAACCGAATTAGCAGGTCGGAACAACCGTGCGGCGTAGGACTTGCCGCGCCGAAAACTTCTAGCGATTCGAGGACGCGATGGATTATCTGCTGAAGACGGAACCGTCAACTTATTCGTTCGCGGATTTGCAACGCGAGCAAACCACCATTTGGGATGGCGTTTCGAATCCGGTCGCGCTGAAGAACATGCGCGCCATGAAGGCTGGAGACCGGGTGGTCATTTATCACACCGGAGACGAAAAGAGCGCTGTGGGAACCGCAACTGTAGTTTCGGTGGACGCGGCAGACGAGAAGAATCCGCAAGTAAAGATCAAGGCTGGCAAGGCCAATGCTAAGCCCGTATCGCTGGCCGAGGCCAAAGCCAACAAGCTGTTTGCCGATTCGCCGCTGGCGCGGCAGGGACGGCTCAGCGTGGTGCCGTTGACTGAGGCGCAGTTCAAGTTTCTGACTGGACAATGAAAGTCAAAAGCCCCACCCTGTCGCACGAACCGCGGCAAGGATGGGGCACCCTTCCATATTCAGCTTGCTGAGCATCGCCTCGACACGAACTCTCGCGCTCACGAGGCGCGTGCATCGCGGCGGATCAGCGTCGAATCCAGCAAGTAACCAAGTCCCAGGGCGAAGGGGATGGCTCCGAAAGCGGCGGCGATCAGGGCGTCGGGTTCGAATCTCGCGACGATCGAGAAGGCCAGCATGTAGCCGACAGCGCCGGCCACAAGCAAAATTCCAGCGCGTCGGGAGTGAGCCGCCTCTGTAAGGTCGGGCTCCATGGGGACGCTCACGCCCCGCTGCATGGCTGCCAGTCGCTCTTCGGTGCGTAGTTTGC
>Ga0070731_10003464_pt1 | contig 14244 bp, 11 predicted proteins | sample Coa_R1_2_FD_66448 | JGI IMG/M metagenome (GOLD analysis project Ga0070731, IMG submission 66448) | Surface soil microbial communities from Centralia Pennsylvania, which are recovering from an underground coalmine fire - Coalmine... | ecosystem: Environmental > Terrestrial > Soil > Unclassified ... | reverse complement strand
CTTCGGGTTTGCCTGCATTGGCTTGGCGCTGCTCGGCCCAGTGATGCTCGCCACCGCGATAGCCGTTTATCTCGAATCCGGCGGTCCGATCTTGTTCCGCCAAGAGCGCATCGGGCTTAACGGTGCGACGTTTAACATCCTCAAGTTCCGCTCGATGCGCCCCGATGCCGAAGCCAACGGGCCGGTGTGGGCAACCGCCAACGACGCTCGCACCACCAAGATCGGCCGGTTCTTGCGCCGCACGAGCCTCGACGAACTGCCGCAGATCTTCAACGTCTTGCGAGGCGAAATGTCGATCGTCGGGCCGCGTCCGGAACGCCCGGCTTTCGCCGAGCGGTTTCGCGCGACGTCCGAACGGTATGACGACCGGCACCTCGTGCGTCCCGGTATCACCGGGCTTTCCCACGTCTATATGAGCCGCGACGTGGATGCGTCGGCGGTGAACGAACGGCTCGCATACGATCTGTTCTATATCGAGCACTGGTCACCGATGATGGATCTTTCGATCATCTTCAAGACCGGCTGCGAAGTTTTGTTGCACCGGATCGCGGCGTGACGCTCGCCATCGTTTCTTCGCGTTATCCCCGACCCGGTCACGAGGCATTTCTCGAAACCGAGCTGCGCGGATTGGCCCGGCACTTCGACAGCATCCTCGTGCTGCCGGCGCGCGACGCGCTTTTTGCGCCGGCGACGCTGCTCGATGCGTTACGAACAGCGTGCGCGCATCCAAAGAAAACGCTCGGTATTCTTCAGACGCTGCTCTTTGGCGGTACGCGCCCGGCCGTCGTTGCCAAAAATCTCGCCATTCTGCCGCGCGCGCTCGCGATTTCGCGGATCGTAGCGGAGCAAGGGATCGATCACATTCACGCCTATTGGCTCTCGGCGCCGGCAACGGTCGCCTTCGTCGCGGCGGAGATCTGCGGGATTCCCTGGAGCGCCAGCGCCCATCGTTGGGACATCTACGAACGCAATCTGCTGCGACCGAAAGCCCGCAGCGCGCGATTTTTCCGGACGATCTCGCGGCGAGGACAACGCGATCTCGGCGTGGCGCTTGCCGAGAACGGACGCAAGGTCGCACACGTCAAGCTCGGCGTTGAGATGCCTCGCATCGGTGCGCGCCAAGCCACGGCATGCCTGCGGATGGTCTGTGCGGCAAATCTTATCGAGCAGAAAGGCCATGCCGTTCTGCTCGACGCGTTGGCGCTGCTTGCAAAACGCGGCATCGATTTCCACTGTGAGATTGCAGGAAGCGGGCCGCTCTTTGAAAGGCTGCGGCGCCGCATCCTCGAGCTCGGTCTCGCGGCGCGCGTCGCGCTGCTCGGGCGCGTGCCGCACGATGCTCTTTTGGAGCGTCTGCGTAGCGGTGACTACGACGTTGCGGTGCTGGCCAGCCGCAGCGACGGCGTCGCGAACATGGAAGGCATTCCGGTTGCCCTCATCGAGGCGATGGCCGCGGGCGTTCCATGCGTCGCAACGGCCTCCGGGAGCATCGGCGAGCTCATCGACGCCCAATCGGGCATCGTCGTGCCGGTCGATGACGCCGGCGCCTTTGCCGGCGCCCTCGAGCGGCTCGCGCAAAATCCGGATCTGCGCTTGCGGCTGGGCGAGAATGCGCGGCGCCGCGTCGGCGAAGAGTTCAACCTCGAGCGCACCGCGGCGCAGCTGGCTAACTTGATCGTAGCATCGTGAAAGTCTGCGTCGTCGGTTTAGGCTACGTCGGCCTGCCCACGGCAGCCCTTGCGGCGTGCGCCGGCCATATCGTCTTCGGTTACGATACGGACCCCAATCTTCGCGACGCATTACGCCGCGGTCACGTACGCGGACACGAACAGGACGTTGCGGACGCGGTTCGCACGGCGCTGCGAAACGGAACGCTGCACGTCTGCGCGCGGCTCGAGCCTGCCGACGTTTACGTCGTCTGCGTTCCAACGCCGTCGGTCGGAAACCGGCCCGATTTGCGGTACGTCGAAGCGGCGCTGACTCAAATCGCCGAGATCGCTCGCCCCAAGGATCTCATCATCCTCGAATCGACCGTTCCGCCGGGGACGACCGAACGGCTCGTTCGCCAAGCGCTGCGAACCGCGGAAAAGAGCTTTCTAACGCCCCGGATCGTTCACGCGCCGGAACGCATCCTTCCCGGCGACATCGTTCGCGAACTCCGCGAGAACGATCGCATCATCGGTGCCCGCACGCCCGAAGACGCCGCGGCGGCCAAAGCCTTTTATTCGTCGTTCGTGACCGGACGGTTGCACGTGACCGACATTCGGACGGCCGAGTTCGTCAAGGTGATCGAGAATACGTACCGCGACGTCAACATCGCGCTCGCCAACGAGCTTGCGTTGTTCTGCGAAGAGATCGACATCGACGTCTGGCAGGCTATAACGCTAGCCAACAATCATCCGCGCGTGAATCTCATGCGGCCGGGTCCAGGAGTGGGCGGCCACTGCATCCCGATCGACCCTCGCTTTCTGGCGGACCAAAATCCCTTCGCAACCGAGCTCATTCAAGCGTCGCGCCGCGTCAACGAACGCATGCCGAGCTTTGTCGTGCGCCGGATCGAGCGACTCATCGGCGAGGCGGACGGCGGCACGAAAATCGCGATCCTCGGCGCGTCCTATAAGGCGAACGTCGACGATACACGTGAGAGCCCGGCGCTGCGCATAGCGGAAATGCTTGCCGAACGCGGTTATCACGTTGCGATCTACGATCCGGTCGCGCGACCCTCAAAGGCGGCCCGAACGCTGGACGAGGCGGTTGCGGGAAGCGATGCCGTGCTGCTCGCCGTCGCGCACGATGCGTTTCGCACCGTCGATCCGCTGCACGTTGCGGCGCTCATGCGCGAGCGGGTTCTGGTAGATTGTCACAACTTCTTCGAAGCGGATGCGTGGGAGGCCGTGGGGTTCTCGGTCTACACGCTGGGCCGTGGCGCGCAGGTAACGGAACGGCCGTTGCTCGCTCGCGCGCAGAGCGTCCTCGCATGAAGTGTTTAGTCATCGTCGACAGCGGCGCGATTGCGCGCTGGAAGCGCGAATGCATCGAGCGGCTGCGCGCCGTCAACGACGTCGAAGTGACGCTGGACGATCCAAAAAACGGGTGGGCCGGCGTGGTCCTCGACTTGCGCGAAGCCTCGGTTCCGAGTCCTTCTGCGCAGACGGAGGCAGAGTGCTGGTATTTCTGCGACGCGGAGGGACGCCCGCTCGGGAAGCTTCCAGCTGCCGCCGAAATCGCGTGCGGATCGCCGACGTTCACTATCGCGCTGCGGGCACGACGTAAGGACGGCCCGGACGTCGTTCTACGTAGCGGGCGTTTCAAAGCACTCTACTCGTACTCGCGTTCGCTGCGCGTCGCGCTTGGCGAATGCATGCGATGGCCGGTAATTTGTCTGGCAGCTCCGGCGTCGGTACAGCGCATCGAGGCCGCAACGGCATCTGCAGGGGCGGTGCGCTTTTCGAGGGTGCGGTTCTTGCTGCGCCAGTTCCGCCTCTTCGCAGCCCATGCGTACCGGCATTTATTCGTGGACACGCGCTGGCGCGTCGGCGTCGTTCGCGATATACCCGCGAGCTTTCTCTCCGAGCACTACCTTCCGGATGTGGAGTGGCTGCGCGGGCAGCCGAACTTCTTTGCCGATCCCTTCGTGCTGCGCTGCAACGACGGCGCCTTCATCCTTGGCGAGCGCCTCGACGGCGTGACGCGCAACGGCTTTATTGCGGGCGTCGCAGTCGACACCGAGGGGCGCATCGTCGATCGCCGCACCGTCCTGCGTGGGAGCTCGCATCTCTCTTATCCGTACGTCTTCAAAGACGGAGACGACTGGTATATGGTGCCCGAGAGCGCGGACGAACACCGCATCGTGCTCTATCGCGCTGAGGATTTTCCGTATTCTTGGACGCGCGCCGCGACGCTGATCGACGGCATCGCCGCGTGCGACAGCACTATTTTGCGCCACTCCGGCCTTTGGTGGCTCTTCTGCACCGACCGTTCGCGCGACTCGACTCTGAATCTCTTCCTTTTCTATGCCCGCGAGCTGACCGGCCCGTGGACTCCGCACCGTGCAAATCCGGTGAAGACCGACGTGCGCTCCGCGCGTCCGGCCGGAATGCCCTTTGTCGTCGACGGAGCGCTCTATCGCCCAGGCCAGGATTGCGCGGAGTCGTACGGCTCGGCGATTTCATTCAATCGCGTTAGGACGCTCAACGAGCTCGAATACGTGGAAGAAGAAGTCTCTCGCTCGACGCTGAGCGGCGTGCACACGATCTCCTACGCCGACGGCATCGTCGCAATCGATTCGAAACGCGACGTGCTCGCAGCACCGTCGCTGGTTGCACGCCGGATCGGTAATCTGGCCGGGCGCGTTCTACGGATGAAGCATGCTGGCTGAGTTAGCATACGCGGCATACGTCGTGCTCGTGCCGTTCGATCTGCTCTTCACGACGTCAATATTGGGAACGGCGGCTCGCCTCTGCGGAGCGATCGCGGGAGTGGCGCTCTTGCTGTGGATACTATGGCGTCGGAGGTTCGTGCGGCCCGGCGGCGCCTTTGGTGCCTGGATGCTCTTTGCGGCATGGGCGGCGCTCTCGATGCTCTGGGCGCTCAACGCCCAAGGCGCGTCGCGCGAGATCGGGACGCTCGTGCAGCTCGTGTTGCTCTACGCGGTCGTTTCGCTCGCACCGGTCGGCGTTCGCGATTTGCGATGGGTGATCGGCGCTGCGATCGCGGGCGGTATCGCCGCGGCGCTCTTTGGAATTCACCAGCTCAGTCACATGAGCGATGCGCAGCGGCTCATCCAACAGCTCTCCGACCGTATTCCGCTGCTGTTGGGGACGCAGCGGCTCGACGTCAACGAGTTCGCCGATACGCTGCTGCTGCCGCTGGCGCTCCTGGTCGTCGGCGCGGTTCGAGCGAAGCGGCTCGCGATCAAGCTCGCTTCAGCCGGGGGCGCGTGCATCGTGCTTTATGCCATGGCGCTGGCGGCGTCGCGCGAAGCGTTCGTCGCCGCCGCGATTATGTTGCTCTACTTCATCGTCGTGCTGCGCGAGCGCTGGGTGCTCGTCGCAGGCGGCGCCATCTTTGGCGCGATCGCCATGAGCGGAAACGTCTGGCAGCGTTTCGCCACGGCCTCCGCGAGCGGCGGCTCCGGACGCACATCGATTTGGAGCACGGGACTTGCCGCATTTCGCGAGCACTGGCTCTTCGGCGCAGGCAGCGGGTCGTTTGCGACGGCCTACGATAACGTCTACCTGCGCGTCTTCCAACTCCACGACATGGGCTGGTCGCGCGCCTCACACAACATGGTAATGCAGAATCTCGTCGAGTACGGCGCGATCGGCGGGGCGCTGCTGTTGCTCGCGCTCGTGCTCTCGTTTCGCAGCGTGCCGAAGCTGCCGCCGAATCACCCGCTCTATTCGCTGCGTGTCGCGTCGATCGGCGCGATGCTGGCACTCTGCGTCGCCGGCCTCTTCGTCGACCTATCGACCGCTAAGGTCTTTTGGTTGGGTTTGAGCCAGCTCGCGCTGGTGCGCAGCTCGCTCGTCACGGCGGCGCTCGCGTGCGCGGTTGCGTGCTGCATCTTGATGCCGGCGCCGGCTTCGGCCGCACCGCGGCACGTGCAGACCTTTCTCTACTATCAGCAATCCTTCGGAGAGACGAACGTCAACGCGCAGTTGAGCGCGGCGACGATGGTCAAATACGCGGATTTCATCGAGTCGAGCGGCTTCAACAACGCCGCGGTCAATGCGTTCAAGGCCGCCGGCGGCCGCTATGCCGTGACGTACATCGACCCGACCTTCGTACCGTACTGCGTACCGCCGTTCGCGGAGCCGGCGGGCCGCTGTGCGGGACAAGTCGGCAATCTGAATCCGCCGGCGCCGGCGTGGTTTCACGACGCGCGCACCGAGCGGGTGCGGCGCGAAGACAGCTTCACCGGAGAGTACCAAGAGTTTTTGAATCCCGGCTCGGCGCAAGCCCGCCAAGCCGTCGCAACGTGGATGAACGGATATCTTGCGAAGTCGCCGCGGCTCGATTTCTTCTTCGCCGACGACTCGGGATCGACGCTGCGCGGCCCCGACGGTTCCGCGGAATCGGGCATGTTTTACGGCTTCAACGCCGTGGGCACCGAGATTGCAACCGATGCCGCGTGGATTGCCGCCGAAAACGCGTTGTTCGCAGCGGCTCCGCGAAGACTGCTGCTCAACGGCGGCGACGGATTCGGCCCGGCGTACGGTGGCGTATTCTTGCGCAACGCCAACGTTGCGGGTGCCAATCACGAAGGCTGCTTCAACGCATCGAGCGGCCTGCAGAGCGACGCGCACGGTCTTTGGACGCGTCAAGCCAACGGTTTGCTCGCCGATCTTCCGTTCGGGCGTTTTTCCTTCTGCATGATGAACGGCAATCCGACCGGCGACGCTAGGCTCTACACCCTGGCGTCGTGGTGGCTCACCTACGATCCGCGCTACTCGGTTGCGGCGCCGATTGCGCCGGCCGCCGACGGCACGACGATCTTCCCCGAATTCGAGATCGTTCCGCAGCAGCCGCGGCAAACGGCGCGCGGCAGCATCACTGCGCTTGCGCGAGGCAGCGTCTACGTTCGCGAGTTCGGAGCCTGTTTTCAATCCGGCGTCTCAATCGGGCGTTGCGCGGCGATCGTCAATCCGTCGTCGCGCGCCGTCTCGATTCCAACGCTCGGCGCATCGTACTCGCGCATGCTCGCGCTCTCCGGCGGCGGCGTGCTTGCCGGCGGCCATGCGGATTGGCGTGCGTATGCTGCAGCAAATCGCATGCTCGGAGCCGCGCAAGCGGCGATTCTGAGGCAATAGCTCGATGGAAACGATCGTCGACCGAATCACCACGTTCCCCCAACTCGACGCGATCGAGACGCGTTGGCGCACGCTCTACGCCGCCGATCCGTACGCCAATCTCTTCCTTTCGTGGGAGTGGATGCGCGCGTGTCTAGCGACGCAGCGCAAGAGGTGGCTCGTGCTCGGCGCGCGCGAGCCGGGAGGCGAGTATACGGCGCTGCTGCCGTTGAGCCTCGAACGTTTTCCCTCGATCGGCTTCACGCTCAATCGCGAACTTTCGTTGGCAGGCAATCCACGCGCCGACTTTACGGGCATGCTGGGACTCTCGAGCGAGGAAGTGCGATTCGTGCCGGCGCTCGCGCGCGAAATCGAGCGTCTCCGCTGGGATAACTTCACGCTCGCCGATTACGCCGATCCGCGCATCGGCGAACTCGCCGCGTATTTTCGGAAGAAAGGCTATCGTGCGAGCGCCGACGAGCCGACGCCGTCGCCGTATATCGCGTTGCCGGAGAGCTGGGAAACGTATATCGGCAGCCGCAGCCACGCGACCCGCCGAACGATTCGCGCGAAGCTGCGGAAGATCGAATCGCTGCCGGGATATCGCTTCGGCTTTGCCCCGCCGGACGAGGCCGAAGGTGCGATCGACGTACTCTTGCGCATCAATAGCCGGCGCTGGAACATGAGCCTGCGCAAGCGGCGCAAAAAGTTCGGCGAGCTCTTCGCACGCTCTTTTGCCGCCGGCCGTTTCATTATCAGCACGATGCGCGTCGGCGACACTGTGATTGCCGCGCAGGGTTCGTTCGTCGATCCCGAGGCCAAGACGATCTTCGGCTACATGATGGGCTACGATGCCGACTATGCAAAGTACTCGCCCGGCGCGATGCTCGTCTGCTCGTCGATTCGTCACGCGATCGAGCTCGGTTACCGCCGTTACGATCTCTCCCGTGGCGGCGAGGCGTTCAAATCGTCATTGGCAACCGGCGTCGATTATACTGCCCAGGCCACGCTGACGCGCCCGGGCATTCGAGTCGCCGCAGTCAACGCGGGCCGGCGCAGTTTCTTCGCCGTGAAAGGCATCGCGCGTCAGCTTTTGGTGCGCCCGGCATGAACTCGAACGCAAAACCGCGCGCGATCGCAATATTCTCGCAGTTCTACGAGCCCGAGCCGTGCGCGGCGAGTAACCGCGTCGGGTCGCTGGCGCGCGGTCTGGCAAAGTGCGGCAACAGCGTCACCGTGTTCACCGGCATGCCGAGCTTTCCGAGGGGCTCATTCGAACCGCCGTACGACACGCAGCGCCGCTGCGTCGAGCAGGATGGTGCCGTGCGCATCGTGCGCCGCCGCGCGCGCCTCGCAAAAGGAAGCTTCGGCGGACGGTTCTCCTATTGGATCTCGCTGGCGCTCGTGCTCAGCTGGGCGGCGATTGTGGAGATGGAGCCGGTCGATACGGTGATCGTTTCTTCGCCGCCGATCACGATGGCGATTCCCGCGCTCGTTGCAGCCTGGCGCCATCGCGCGAAGCTCGTCGTCGACGTACGCGATGTCTTTCCCGATATGGGTTTGCGGTTGGGTGTATGGAAAGAAGGCGGCGCACTCGTACGTGCGCTGAGCGGATTCGTTTCGCTGCTCTATCGCCGCGCCGCAATCATCGTCGCGGTGACGCCGACGGCACGCGCCTCGATTCTCGCCCGAGGCATTGCCCCCGACAAAGTGTTGCTTGCGCCCAACGGTTTCGAGTTTGCAACGGGCGTACCGGCGCGAGTGCCGCGTAACGGCAAGCAGACGTTTGAGGTCGTCTATGCGGGTAACATGGGTCTGGCGACCGGTCTCGATCTTATCCTCGATGCAGCGAAGCTCTTGATCGGCGATCCGTCCATCCGCATTCTGCTCGCCGGCGGCGGCGTCGACGCGGAACGCTTGTCGGCGCGTATTCGCGACGAACGGTTGGAAAACGTTACCTTCCTCGGCGTGCTACCCCGCCTTGACAGTCTGCAGCTGCTTGCGCGTGCCGATGCGACGATCATTCCGCTTCACGGCAGCCTCGTCGACGCGTTACCGTCGAAGATGTTCGATGCGCTGGCCGTCGGTTGTCCGATGGTCGTGAGCGCGCGCGGTGAGGCGCAGCGCCTGTTGGCCGCAACGCAGTCGGGCGTGGAGGTGGCGCCGAACGATGCCCGCGCCCTCGCCGACGGTATTCTTGCATGTCGCCGTAATGCCGGAGCGCTCGAGGAGCGCTCGAAAGCCGGTCGCGCCTTCGTCCGCGAGCACTACGATCGCGAACGAATTATGGGCTCGCTCGCGTTGCAGATCGGAGCGCTCGCGTGAGCCGCCACGTCGTGCACGTCGCCGATTACGGCAATCCCGCGGCGGGAAGTTTCATCCCGGCGCTCTTCGCGCTCGCGCGCCGCTTGCACGAGCGTGACGATCGCTGCTCGCTGATCTCGCGTGAGGTTCCCGGTGCGGTGTGGCACCGCGACGCGCGCCGAAACTTCGATACTTTCTCGACCGTCTCGAGCCGTATCGAGCTCTACCGCTTGTTGCTGCGCGCGCGGCCCGACGTGGTGCACGTGCACTTCAACGGCTGGGCCATCCCCGCGACGCTTGCCGGCTACGTGCGCGGCGTGCAAGTTATCTGGCATTTGCACAGTGCGATGGATCGCGCGCCGAGCGGTATGCGCCGCGCGCTTCGAACGGCGAAATACAGATGGCTCGGCCGCACGGTGGATCGCTTCGTGACCGTTTCCGAAGAGCTGCGATCGGCGATCGTCGCGTCCGGCGCGCCCCTCGAGCGGACCGCGCTGATTCGCAACGCAGTCGACTCCGCGCATTTCCATCCGCCGACCGCGGAGCAACGGCATCATGCCCGCACGGCGTTGGAGATCGGCGACGGCGAGCACGCGTTGCTCTATTTCGGTCGCGACGTCGCGATTAAAGGCGGCGATATTCTTTGGAAGGCGCTCACTCGAGCCCGCGACGTCGTGTTGATTGCCGTTGGCGCGCCGCCGGAAGCGCTCGCGGAGTTTCGCTCGCGCGTGAGAACGATTTCGGTGCCGTTCGTGGCCGATACGGCTCCGCTCTATTGGAGCGCCGACGCGATCGTGATGCCGAGCCGGCGGGAGGGCGCCCCGTATACGCTGCTCGAGGCGCTCTGCTGCGGCTTACCGGTGATTGCGAGCGACATCGCACCGCTCGCGGAAATCGGGCGCGGTGAGCCGCTCGTCACGCTCGTTCGCAACGAGCCCGAGGCGCTTGCGCTGGCGATCGACAACCTGCCGCGGGTGCGCCCGGCCGGCGACGAATCGGCGCGATTTGGGTTGGAGCGCTGGGTGCGCGAGGTGAGTGAACTCTATGCAGCATAGCGTTCGTCGCAGCTGCGTCATGCACGTCACGCACAGCCTTCAGCGTGGGGGCGCTGAGAACTTCGTGCGGTTGCTCGCGGGCGCGCTCGATCAAATCGGAGTTCCGACGATCGTGCTGACGATTCGCAACGAAGACGCAGAGCTCGGCAACGTTCCCGTGTACACCGCCGGCCGCCGCTCGCGCTACGATCTCGGCTTTCTACTGCGCATGGTTCGGCTCATCAAGGCGCATCGTCCGGCGGTCGTGCACACCCACGGCTATCACGGCAAACTCTGGGGACGGCTTGCGGCGCGAATGGCAGGCGTAAAGACCATCGTGCACACCGAGCACAATAGCGCTTTTCGCGAACACTGCATTCAAGACGCCGTCAATGCGGCGCTGCATCGCAAAACGAATGCGATCGTGACGTTCTCGGACGTGCTCGCCGAGCTGCTCGTGAGCGACGATCGCGTTCCTCGGGAGCGCATCGTCGTGATCCCCAACGGCGTTCCGCAACCGGTCCGCAGGCTGCGCTGGCCGGTTCCGCGGATCGATCCGCCGGTTCATGAGAGCGCCAAACTCATTCTACACGTTGGGCGCTTGACGACCGTGAAGAACCAGCGCCTTGCCATCGAGGCGCTGCGGAAGCTCTGCGACCGCAAGCCGGCGCAGCGATATTGCCTGCTGATTGCCGGTGCCGGTCCCGACGACGCGATGCTCCAGGAGCTCGCGCGCTCGCTCGGCGTTACGGATCGCGTTCGTTTTCTCGGCCATCGCAACGACGTCGACAACCTGATGCGCCGCTGTGACATCTTGCTGATCACGTCGCGCAACGAAGCGATGCCACTGATCGCCCTCGAGGCGATGTATGGCGGCATTCCGATCGTGACGACGCCGTGGCGAGGCGCGAGCGAGCTGCTCGAGCAGGGGACCCTGGGGCGAGTCGCGGCAGACTTCGATGCGGCCTCGGTCAGCATGGCGCTCACCACCGCCTTCGACGATCGCGCCGACACGATGCGCCGCACTGAAGCGGCCTTCGCGGCCGCGCGCAGCCGCTTCGACATTCGCCTCACCGCGCGCAAGTACGCCGCGCTCTATGCGAGATACGATGCCACAGCAAACTAACAATGCCATCGCCGTAAGCGGCGTCGGCAAAGGCTTTCCACGAAAGAAGGACGTGCTGCGCCAGGTCGATCTCGACGTGCGCCGGGGTGAGCTGTTCGGCTTGCTGGGACCCAACGGCGTCGGCAAGACCACGCTGCTCAAGATGATGGCGACGCTCGTGCTGCCGGATCGCGGCTCAATCGAGATCGACGGAATCGATGCGGTCGCCAAGCCGATGCTCGCGCGCTCGCGCATCGGTTTCTGCAGCAGCGAAGACCGCAGCTTCTACTTCCGGCTGACGGCGCGGCAGAATCTGCGTTTCTTTGGCGCCCTCTGCGGCCTGCGCGGAAGCCGGCTGAACGAACGCGTGACGCAGACGCTGGCAGAGGTCGGATTGCTCGATGCGATCGACCGGCGCTTCGGCGAGTTTTCGTCGGGCATGCGCCAGCGGCTGGTCGTCGCGCGCGCGCTGCTGAGCGATCCGCCGATCCTGCTCTTCGACGAGCCGACGCGAGCGGTCGATCCGATCGCGGCCGATGGACTGCATCGGCTGATGCGCGACGACCTGGTCGACAGACAAGGCAAGACGCTCGTGCTCGCAACGAATCTGCTGCAAGAAGCGTGGTCGCTTTGCGATCGTGTCGCAGTCGTGAGCAATGGCACGATTGCCGCCTTAGGGCCGCCGGAACAACTCAACCGCAACGCGCGTTCGCCGATCGAGTTCTTTAAAGAGGTTACCGGCTATGCTGTATAGCGGTGTTCGGCCGATGAGCGCCACCGCCGGGATGTTTTCGAAGATCGGCGCGATTTTCGTGCGCGACGCGCGCTGCGCGCTGGCTTATCCGGCGTACTTTCATTCGCAGTGGGTCTCGATCGCCATCGAGGTGACGATCGCGTATTATCTCTCGATGATCGTCGCGCCGTCGCAGGCTTTTGGCGCGAACGGCGCGGTGGGCAGCTACTTCACCTATCTGGTCGTCAGCTTCGCGTTCGTCACCTTCCAAAACAATGCAATGCTGACGTTCGCCGAGTCGGTGCGCGAAGGTCAGACGACCGGCACGCTCGAGGCCGTGCTCGCGACCCCGACGAGCCTCTCGCTGCTCGTGCTCGGAACGGGGCTTTGGTCGTTCTCGCTCACGCTCACGCGCGTCGTCTTTTACTTCCTCTTGGCGATGCTTTTCGGCTTGAGACTTCACGACATGAACTGGCTCACAGCGGCCGTCTTTATCGTGCTGACGATCGCCGCGGTTTCGCCGATCGGTGTCCTTGCCGCCGCTGCGACGATGGCGTTCAAGAAGACCGGTCCGCTCGCGTTTGCGGTCAACAGCGCGACGACGCTCTTCGGCGGCGTCTATCTGCCGCTCGCGAAATTGCCGCTCGGGCTGCAGATCGTCGGCGCGCTTCTTCCGATCTCACACGCCTTGACCGGCGTTCGCGGCGCCGTTTACGGCGCGACGCTTTGGGATTTGCGTATCGAGATCGCATGGATGCTTGGGCTCACTGCCGTGCTGCTTCCGAGCTCGCTCTACATTTTTGCACGAACCGTCCATCGCGGTCGTCGCGACGGTACGTTAGGTCAATACTGAGGTTTGCTATGAAGTCATTACATGTTCTATCACTCGCACTCTGGATGCTGGCCGGCGGCGGAATCGCCGCGGCGGCAGGCAGCACGTATCTCATTCATCCGGGCGATCAGCTCTCAGTCTCGGTCTACGGCGAGACGGCGCTGACGCAGAACGTCACCGTGCTGCCTGACGGCTCCGTCAATCTTCCGCTCGCGGGCAAGCTGCGGGTTGCGGGATACTCGACCGACGCCGCGAGCAAACGGCTCGCCCAGGCGCTCGCGCCGTTCATTCGGCGTCCGCTCGTCACGATCGAAGTCGCGAGCGAAGGTCAGATCAACGCGCTCGTGCTCGGCGACGTGAAGACGCCGGGCAAGTACGCGTTGCGCGGCAACGCGCACCTCTCCGATGCGATCGCGGCCGCGGGAGGCCTCGACAGCAGCATGATCGGCGAGCTTCCGGTGGCGCGCGTTCAGACCGATGGCGGTGTGGTGCGAACGGTTTCGATGCAGTCACTCTTGCGCGACGGCGACGAAAGCCTCGATGTCGCGCTCGCGGACAACTCCGTCGTATACGTGCAGTCGCGTGCGACGTTCGCGATCGAAGTCGTCGGCGCGGTCGACCATCCGGGTCCCGTGCAGCTCCACGACGGCGACCGCTTGAGCATCGCGATCGCCAAAGTCGGCAACAGCGCGACCGCACAATCCGATCTCAGCCACGTTTTCGTAACCCGCGATGCATCGGGCCGAACGGCGACCACCGAGGTCGACATGTATAAAGCACTCGAGCACGGCGACCTTGCCGGCGATCCCAAGCTACAGCAGGGCGACGTCGTCTTCGTCCCTCAGGCGAAAAAACCGGGGCAGAGCAGCTCGAGCATTTTCAACTTCATCCGTCTCATTCTGGGGTTCTGACATGAGCGATCCAATAGCCATTTTCAGCGAAATCGTTGCCGCACTCAAGGCGCGGCGCAAAGTCTTCCTCGTCACGTTGGGCACGCTGCTGGCCGTGCTCGTGCTCTTAGTCGCGACGACGCCGAAGCGGTACACGAGCCAATCCAGCGTGATCGTCGGCATGGGCCGGCAACCGAATCAAGGCGACGCGCCGACGAACTTGCCGATTCTCAACGCTTTGATGATCGTGTCGGGAATCCAATCGGGTGAGACGTATTCGGAGCTGATGACCGAAGCGCCGGTCGCGCGCGACGTGGTCGCGCGGCTCGGGCTCCACGTTACGCCAAACCAGCTGCTGCGCGGTGTGAAAGCCGAGCCGGTGAACAATACGTCGATCATTCGACTTACCGCAACGTGGACGACGCCCGTGCTCTCCGCCGCAATCGCCAACGGCTTTGCCGATGCGTTCATCGACCGCGAACGCGATCTGGTCACGAGTCAGGCGACCGCGTCGATCGACTTCTTAACGCAGGAGATGCCGGCAGCGGCAAAGCG
>Ga0070731_10003463_pt1 | contig 14246 bp, 12 predicted proteins | sample Coa_R1_2_FD_66448 | JGI IMG/M metagenome (GOLD analysis project Ga0070731, IMG submission 66448) | Surface soil microbial communities from Centralia Pennsylvania, which are recovering from an underground coalmine fire - Coalmine... | ecosystem: Environmental > Terrestrial > Soil > Unclassified ... | reverse complement strand
CCTTGCGCGAAAGCAATCATTTTGGCCCTCTTATTTTTAGGAGCTTCTGAATATGCCGTCAAGGCTCAATCTAATTATGTAGCTCCGGCCGATACGCCGGTAATTGAGAGACTTCGTCAATGGCAGGATTGTAAGTTCGGATTGTTTATGCACTGGGGAACATATAGTCAATGGGGGGTTGTGGAAAGTTGGAGCATTTGCCCGGAAGATGAAGGCTGGACCCAACGAAGGGGACCATACTCATCAAACTACTTCGAATACAAACACGCTTATGAAAATCTTCAGACTACATTTAATCCAAGTAACTTCAATCCTGAAAAATGGGTGGCCACTGCAAAAAATGCAGGGATGAAATATGTCGTTTTTACAACAAAGCACCATGATGGGTTTTGCATGTTCGACACAAAGCAAACGGATTATAAAGTCACCTCATCTAAAACACCTTTTTCATCAAATAAACGAAGCAATGTCGCGAAAGAGATTTTTGATGCATTTAGAAACGAAGGATTCATGATTGGAGCCTATTTTTCCAAACCAGATTGGCATAACGAAAATTATTGGTGGCCTTATTTCCCTCCAAAAGACAGAAATGTCAACTATGATCCCAAAAAATATCCAGAGCGGTGGACGGCTTTCAAACAATTTACCTACGATCAGGTTAAAGAACTGATGACTGAATATGGACATTTGGATATCTTATGGCTGGATGGAGGGTGGGTTCGCCCGCTTGCAAGTGTTGATCGAAATGTTGATTGGCAAAAAGGGATAATATATGACCAGGATATTGACATGAATCGAATTGCTAAAATGGCCAGAAATTTACAACCAGGCTTAATTATAATCGATCGAAGCGTAGGGGGCGAATTCGAAAATTACGAAACTCCTGAGCAGCAGGTACCTCAAAAACCGCTGAGCTTCCCATGGGAAACTTGTATGACCATGGGCAATTCCTGGAGTTACGTTCCAAATGATCACTATAAGTCCGCACACGATTTGGTCCATATACTAATCAAGATTGTTTCGCGCGGCGGAAACCTGTTGCTCAATATAGGCCCGGGTCCGGATGGCGACTGGGACATAGCTGCTTATGCAAGATTGAAAGATATTGGTGCATGGATGCAGGTAAATGGTGCAGCTATATACGAATCAAAACCGGTGGCGCCATTTTCTTCCGAGAACATATTTTTGACCCAGTCTAAGGACGAGAAGTATATTTATGTTTTTTATCTATCGGATGATAATGATGTTTTGTTGCCTCCGGAAATTAAAATTTCGGGTTTCCAATCGCGTAGAATTTCAAGTGTTCATTTGTTGGGACTGGCGGGACCCCTTAAGTGGGAAGTCAAGGGTAATTTCCTCAGAATTTCAATTCCGGCTTCTATGAGAGCCAAGAAAGTCGCTTCATACGCGGCAGTTTTTAAAGTGAGCTGTCCAACCAAAGATTAACTGTTACCAGGCTCAACACAACCATTTTCCCATATTTTCATAGTGTTTTTCGAATGGCCGAGAAAAATCGAATGCTCCCACCCGAAGGTTCTTGAGAATTTCGGCTTAATAAGGTAAATTTGTCAGTTAAATTCGCTGGGATATGAAAGGTAAATTGGCTTTAATGATTTTCGGACTATTATTTACCGTTGCCTGCTCAAAGAATAACGGAAATGGTTCTGTACCTCCAACCAACATGACAGGACTAATGCCTCTTGCTGTTGGTAATTTCTGGCAGTATGAAAAAATCGATTATGACAGCGCCGGGCGGGCGCTGGATTCTTCTACCGACGAAATAGACATCATTGGTCAAGTTTCTGTTAATGGAGCTACATATTATCAACAGACGCAAAAATCCATTACAATAAATGCTCCAAGTTTCTTTGTAAATATCGACAGCAACACCCTGGGCAAAATCGACAGTGCAACCCAATATACATTTTTGAAACGTGTGCAAATGGACAGTTCATCCGTCTTTTTTTGGGTTGATACGGTCACCAGCAGGTGCGCGGGCCACAATTATCTGTATGGATTTACAGATTCAAGTAACGTTGACGGCCATGTCTGCCTGCGCAACGTCGTGTATGTAGACGATTGCACCGGATACAACTTTGAAAACTGGATTTATTATTTTCACCCTGGAATTGGAATAGTTAGAATACTTCACTTTGTCATAAAATCTGATGGGACATTTTATCTCAAAACTTCAGAAGATTTGACATCATATCATGCGAGTTGGGGATAGATACCGATGTCAAGTTGGAGAATTCTAATTTCAATTTATCAAAATTGCATTTACCTTCGCAGCGTTTAAGCTAAACGAAATCGCTATGAGCACGGTTGATTCTTTCGAGAAAATTCCTCTTCGAATTTTTGAGACTATTGACGAGGGTTCTAAATTCCTGGCAATGGAGATTGCCGAAATGATAAGGTCAAAATCCGCAAAAGGTGAACGATGCAATTTGGGTCTGGCGACCGGATCTTCACCGAAGACTTTGTATGCAGAACTGGTAAGAATGCACCGGGACGAGGGCCTAAGTTTTAAATATGTTGTCGCATTTAACCTAGATGAATACTACCCGATTGATAATGGCGCGTTGCAGAGTTACGATCGTTTCATGAAATATCATCTGTTTGATAAAGTTGATATTGACCCCAAGAACTGTCACATTCCCAACGGCGAGTGGAAAAAGGACCATATAAAACGTGATTGTGCGGCTTATGAAGAACTCATTGAAAAGCTAGGCGGAATCGATCTTCAGATATTGGGAATCGGCACTAACGGTCACATAGGATTTAATGAACCCGGTTCAAGTTTGTATTCAAAAACCCGTCTGGTACCGCTTGAAAATTCTACACGAATAAACAATGCGCCTGATTTTCCAAGTATCGCTGATGTACCCCGGCTAGCCATCACTGTGGGTATTAGCACGATACTCAAAGCCAAACGTATTCTACTGATGGCGTGGGGCCAAAGCAAAGCTTCGGTCATTCAAAAATCGGTGGAAGGAAATCTTACGGAGCAGATTCCAGCATCCCTTCTTCAACAGCACAACGATTGCCTGTTTGTCATTGACAAATTAGCCGCCACGGATCTTACCCGGTTTAAAAGCCCTTGGTTGACAGGTGATTGTGAATGGTCGCCTCTCATAATGAAGAAGGCTGTCGTCAATATGGCTCTTAAGCTTGGAAAGCCAATTCTAAGCCTGACAAACAGCGATTATAACGATAACGGTTTGAGTGACCTCCTTGTTGAAAAAGGCGACGCGTATGAGATCAACCTTCAGGTATTTTATTTATTGCGTGACAGTATCACGGGATGGCCCGGTGGCAAACCGAGCGGAGCTAACCCATCCCTTATCGAGCGACCGGAGCCCTTTCCAAAGCGCTGTTTGATTTTTTCGCCCCATCCCGACGACGATATTATCTCCATGGGAGGAACTTTCATGCGGCTGCATGACCAAGGCCATAATGTGCATGTTGCATATCAAACTTCGGGCAACATAGCCGTTACGGACGAGTTCGTAACCCGTTTTGTAGATTTTGCCGTAGGATTTGAAGAATTATCTGGGATTGACAGTACAAAATCATCAAGAGTATTGACTGAAGCCACGGCGTATTTAAAGAACAAGCGGAATAGTAACATGGATTCAGCTGAAATTAGAAGCATTAAAGGGCTTATAAGGCGGTGCGAAGCCAAGGCTACGTGCCATTATGTTGGCATTGGCGATTCCAAAATCCATTTTCTAAATTTGCCCTTTTACGAGACGGGCACAATTGAAAAAAAACCAATGGGCGAACGCGATGTAATCATTACGATGGACTTGCTAAAAAAGATAAAACCTCATCAAATTTATTGTGCAGGTGATCTGGCAGATCCGCATGGCACTCACAAAATTTGTCTTGATATTGTTTTTGAAAGCATGAGGAGATTGAAATCTTCCGGTGAGAACTGGGTAAATGACTGTTGGGTGTGGTTGTATAAAGGAGCGTGGCAGGAATGGGATATTAGTGAAATAGAGATGGCGATCCCGATGAGTCCTGATCAAGTTCTCAAGAAACGATACGGTATATTTATTCATCAGTCCCAAAAGGACATGGTGCCTTTTCAGGGGACTGATAGCCGGGAATTTTGGCAACGCGCAGAGGATCGAAACGCCAATACCGCCAATTTGTACGCACAACTCGGTCTAACTAAGTACGCAGCAATTGAAGCCTTCGTTCGATGGCATTATTAAAAGTTTGGCTATCCTGAATTTTGCAACTTATGCCAGGTTTTCTTGTTCAAATCAAAAATAATTGGGCAGCGGCTTTGGGTGATCCAAACTTCAGGAAGCGATTGATTCCTGGTTGCCTATTGCTCATATCCGTATTGTCGTCATTTCCCTTTTTTTTCCAGGCGATAGAGAAGAGGAACGGTACCCTTCTTGATGATTGGATCCTGCAACGTTTACCTTCTGTTAATTTATCAGTTGCAATCTTTGTTATCATCTGGACAATAGGTTTGCTAGCCATTATCAGGGCGATGAAAGACCCATACATTTTTCTTATTTTTTCATGGTCTTATGTTTTTGTAAGTCTTTTTAGAGCGCTTGCAATCACCTTTATACCATTGAATCCTCCCGTTGGTCTCGTTCAACTGATTGATCCTCTAAGCAATACGTTTTATGGTCATGCGATTATCACCAAAGACTTATTTTTTTCAGGACATACCTCGACAATTTTTTTAATTTTTCTGACCTTAAAGAAAAAAGAAGATAAAATACTTGCACTCGCGGCGACTTTTTTTTTGGCCATTCTTTTGATGCTTCAGCATATTCATTATGCTGTTGATATCCTGGCTGCTCCTGCTTTTACTTATTTATCATACCTGATTGGACGACGAATTGTAATTGGTAAAATCGGAAGAAATTCAAGGCCGGAGTCCGCTGAGATATTCGATTGATGCTCATAAATTCCGCTGACGGCTAAAATGCTTCTCCAAGTTGAAGGTAAAAACCATTGTTGCCTTCAGTTGCTATCCCATAGTCCAGTCTCAGATTTAGCCTTTCAGTTTTGTTTATGGCGAAACGCAATCCTACTCCGCCAGAATACTTAATGAGTTTAAAATTTAGGCCACCAAGGTCAGAAGCTACATTCCCTATGTCGCCAAATACAATTCCCCCGAGCCTCCAGAAAAGGACAGTCCGGAATTCGGATTGGAAAACAAACATATTTTTATCCCGAAATCTGCCGGCATAATAACCACGCATTTCGTTGGTTCCTCCGAGCGACGCCAGGCTTCGCAGTGGTACTGCTCCATTGTTGAAAAACCCGTATGCCTGAAGGGCCACAACCTCCTGCCTGGAAAAAACAGGTAAAAATTTTCGAACGTCTATCACGAAGTTGGTGTAGGTATGATTAGAACCGAAGATTGGTGCAAAGTGGTTGAAATAAACTTGGCAGAGCGTCCCCCGATCGGGCGAAAAGGCATTGTTCCTTGTATCATACGTGAGACTGAAGCCTAAACCCGAAACCTGGTAGCCGGTTCTTCCGATCACTTGCTCCTTATCAAAGAGGCCGCCCGAATCATATTTAAGATCGTCTACATGCTGGTATTCATAAATAATTCCCCAAAACAAACTTCTCGTCAGCATTAGTTGCGGGTGCAGGTAAATATAATATTGCTTGTAACTATAATCTTCCTGGTTGCGGTCAGGGGCAATCTTGCCAATTCCCCAAAATTTATCCGGGAAATAACTGTACGATAACTGCTGGTTGATAATAAATTTCTCTGAAGGGAAGTAAATTGAACTATTGATCGCAGCAACAAATTGCCGATGTGTTGAATAAATTGATATACCTTGTATATTTGACGTCCGAGCCGCATGTTCCTTATCTTTGAAATGAAATGTAGCCGAACCCGCCGCCCCGATCGACCACCCCGTTTCTATGGAACGAGCCAAGACAGGAAAGATTACGAACCCGATACTGTCTTTTTGTCCAAATACATGCTGAAAGGATGAAAACGTAAGGATCAACAGCGAAATCAGAGAAGATGGCGTTTTTCTAAACAATCGCACTGGCAAATTTATGATTGAAACTAACTTTCCTGAATAAAAGCTGGTAAATTACCACGGAAAAAAGTAATTTTGCTATTTTTGCAGAATTATAAAAAGTTTTGTAATTTATTAAAATTGAATTCGTTAAATTTATTCATAGGCTCTGTTAACGGCATAATGTCTATTTATCCCTTAGCATAAACGCTAACATCATGAAAAAAATAGATTTTCTCAATTTCCCACTTGAAGAAAAGCTGACCCAGGCACAGCTCGAGTTTTTTGATAAGAATGGTGTTATCATTTTCAGGAATTTTATTTCAAAGGAAACCGTCAGGTTATATATAAACGAGATAAACAGAATTGAAAACCAATGGCTGACTGAAGGAAGGGACAAGGTAAATGGCGTTCCACTGAAGTTTGGGAAGGACGAAAATGGTAAAACGATTATCCAGCGCATGTGTTTTTTGTCACTTTTTAGTGATGTATTTCATGAGCTACTGCAGGATCCCCGGCTCAAGGCGCTCATTGAGTTTTTATCCCCTTACGATGGTCGGATTGCTGAAAATGAGAAAGATGGGTTGATATTAAATCATTATGTTCGGATGCCAAACAGCTCATTTACTCAAATGGGATGGCATACGGACAGCCCCCGTGATTTGTTTTTAGGCCAAAAAATAATGCCCATGCTCAATGTAGGCATACACTTGGACGATTGTCCGTTTGAAAATGGCGGTCTAAGGGTTTTGCCGGGAACTCACAAGCAAAATATGATCAAACTCTTATTTGGAAAGAAATACTTTATAGATAATAATCCGGATCATCGTGAAATTGGTTTTGATGTAAACCCTGGTGACTTAACGGTTCACGATGGAAGGCTCTGGCACAGAGCCCAACAATCACCCCATTTTGGAGAAATGAGTCGGCGCAGGGTGATGTATGTTCCAATCATTACAGGTAAATACAAACCAAAAGACGAAAACAGCAAGACACCATTTTATCATCGCCTCGCTGGTAAAGTACAGAACTAACCCCAATCCTAAAACAACTGAGTAAATAATTTTAAAAAGGTCAACATTAGTTGATCTTTTTAATTTTCCCGGGGTCTAATTCCCCTTAACTTATTGCGGAATTACTAATTTTGTTTTAGCAATTGTTGCTTACAAATTTCTCATTTATCCTACCCTGAAGGAGGCTACCCTTAATGGGCAGCAATTGAATTGCTGCCGCGTGTTGTACCTTGCCGCTTTGGAGCCTCAGATCAACGTAGTTCATTTGGAATCAACTTGAGCACATGAAACTGGCATTAATTACCGGGGCAAGCAAGGGTATTGGGAAGGCCATTGCCGAAGAATTAGCTTCTCGTAAATGCAACCTACTTCTTGTTGCAAGGTCGGCCGAGGGGCTTAAAGCAGTTGCCAGCGAGCTTCAACTTCGATATGCGATAGAAGTTGAATACTTGCCATTAGATCTTTCTGCCAAAGGGTCGCCGGAAAAGCTATTTCAATGGTGCGAATTGTTGAAAAAGGAAATCGATGTTTTGGTAAATAATGCCGGCTATGGCCTGAGTGGATCATTCACCGATTATACTCCTGATGAAAATAGCAATCTGATTCAGCTCAACATAATATCGTTGGTGCGTATAACACAGCTGTTTTTACCGGCTCTCAGAAACCAACCCCAGTCCCATATTCTTAATATTGCCAGCACGGCGGCCTATCAGGCTGTGCCATATTTGTCCCTCTATGCGGCAAGTAAATCCTTTGTCCTGAACTTTAGCCGGGGCTTGAGCCAGGAACTTCGAGGTTCAAATGTGTCGGTGACATGCGTTTCACCAGGTTCGACGGATACCGATTTTGTCATTCGCGCAAAAATCAGCCACAAGGGTCTGAAAGCAGCTCGGAAATTCAATATGCAGCCTGGAGAGGTAGCTAATATTGCTGTCCAGGCCATGTTGGACAAGAAACCTGAAAAAATTGTTGGATTTGTGAATAAAATCGGTGCGTTCCTGGCGTGGCTAATGCCGAAAAACATGGTTGAGAAAACTGCCATGAAGATTTATGAATAGCCTCCTTATTTTTTAGATTAAGGCTAGAATTGACTTTCTTTTTTAAAGTATCTTTGCGCTCCCCTGGCCCCGTAGCTCAACTGAATAGAGTATCTGACTACGGATCAGACGGTTGAAGGTTTGAATCCTTCCGGGGTCACAATTTAGGCCTCCAGTAAATGGAGGTTTTTTTGTTCGTTGTGGTACGTAATCAGGCCGATTCAAAACTTTTTCCCGGTCAACAGATCTGGAGGATTGGCGCTGTCTTTGTTTTAACTTGCAACAAAGGATACCAGCAAAAATGAGTGTTACTCCAAAGCCTCAAAAAATCATCTATATCATTCTCTTCTTACTGACGCTCATCGGTGTCGCGATTGTAGTCCGAAGGGCTACCGGCATCGTGCCTGTTATTGTACACGGCATTCGGCCGAGTGCAGAGCCAAGTAACCCCCAACTGAAAGTGTTGAAAAGGCTTGATGCAATTTTTGAACGCCACGCCTGGCTCACATTGGTCCACATTATTCCCGGCCTGATTTTTCTTTTGTCCGGGTTGCTTTATTTTACAGCAAGGTTTCCGCGGACTGCACATTGGCACGAGCTGACCTATCGTTTTTTTTGGATATCAGGAATATTTACGGGGATCACAGCCTTCATTATGAGCGTAACGATGCCGGCAATCGGAGGATTTAATCAGGCCGCTTCGACAATTCTGTTTTCATCATTATTTCTTTATTTTTTGACAAAGAGCGTTCTCGCCAAAATGTCCGATCGAAGCTTTGAGCTTCGTTTATGGTCTATTCGATCATATGGAATTGGACTGGCGATTGCCACAATACGGCCGATAATAGGAATTTTTTTTGCCACGAGCAGGTTAACCGGACTTAGTCCTGAAGAATTTTTTGGGACAGCATTTTGGATAGGGTTTTCTTTGCATTTGATAGTGACGGAAGCATGGATCCAAAGACATTGGAAATTCACTTTGCCGGAACCCTAAGCTGAATGGAGCTAAATGAGAATGATAAAATCGATGAAAAAATACGAAACCGTCGAGGAATATTTGCGATTGCAATCACCACAGTCCAGGCGAATGCTTAAGCAGATTCGAAGAACCATTAAAGAGCTTGTACCAGAGGCCGAAGAATTAATCAGCTACAACATGCCCGCTTTCAAATACCTGGGAATTCTTGCCTTTTACGCCGGATGCCGCCAGCATATCGGATTTTATCCAACGGCATCGCCCATAGTGCAATTCAAAAAAGAACTTGAAAAATATCAAACATCGAAAGGAGCGATTCAATTTCCGATCGGAGAGCCGCTTCCTTTGTCTCTGATACGAAAAATGATTAGATTCAAGAAAATGGAAAACATTGAAAATCACTATTTTAGAACTAAGGCGCGAGGATAAAATATTGAAGGCTGCTCAGTTGTCTCGCGTGCCCGACGCATTAATACCAATCTTTTCCGTGGTTTGATTATTGCAATCATTATTTATTTTCATTTACAATACTCGGTATGGCAAAAAAAATTGAAAAAATAACCCCGTTTCTGTGGTTTAATGACAATGCTGAAGAGGCGGTCAATTTCTACATTTCACTTTTCAAAAAATCGAAAATATTACAAATTACCCATTACCCTGAAGGAACACCGGGAAAACCGGGTTCAGTAATGACAGTGAGTTTCGAATTGGCGGGCAAGCGGTTCACAGCACTCAACGGAGGACCACTATATCATTTTACCGAGGCCATTTCTTTTGTTGTCAATTGCGACGATCAGAGAGAAATAGATTATTTGTGGAAAAAACTTTCAAAAAGAGGCAGTGAAATGCAATGTGGCTGGCTTAAAGACAGATTCGGTCTTTCATGGCAGATTGTGCCATCTAACCTGACTAAGCTCCTGAGTGGTAAGAATGGATCGAAGCCTGGCACAGTAATGCGAGAACTGCTTAAAATGAAAAAGCTTGATTTAAATATTCTCGAAAGAGCACACCGCCGTATGGACTAATTATTATTCTGAAAATAGGCCGTTGTTTCTCATTTGCATATTAATTTGCTCAGGAATTTCTCTTTGATCAATCCAGGGTCCATGAGGCTCTTCAATTACCGCGTCTCCGGGATTTATGCTACTTTTGGATCTTTGCAAATTTTGAATATTTCGTTTTCTGAATCAGAATATTCAATAATATTGACCGTAAGCGAAATGCAAACTTAAGGGAGCATTATGGCAATCTTAAAATTCAGGGTATACTTCGAAGAAGATGACAGTGTTTATCGTGATATTGCGGTGAAACATTCACAGACCTTCTTGCAATTACACGAGATCATCCTTAAGGCTTTTGAGTTCGATAGTAAGCATCAGGCTACTTTTTATCGAAGTAACGATCATTGGCAAAGGGGGCGGGAAATAACGCTTGAAAAATACGACAAGGCCTATAAAGCCGAGCCCCTACTTATGGCGGCGACCTTGGTAGGCACTGAAATTAAAATCCCCAATCAGAAATTTATTTATGTCTACGATTTTGGTAAGAATTGGTCTTTTCTTGTTGAATTGATTAGCGTCAGTAAGGATGGGGAGAATAAATACAGTTATCCCGCTGTTCTCAAAACTGAGGGCATTGGACCTTCGCAATATGGTACAAAGGGTCTCGTGGGGGATAAACTTGCAGAAGTGGAAGAAAAATACGATTTGACCAAGGGCGCTGAAGGATTCGGAGAGGAGGGTGGAGAAGATGAAGGGTTGAGCCAGGAAGAAGCAGGCGAGAGTAGCGAGGGTGGCGATGAAGAATTTTCCGAAGATGAGATCTGATGTCAAAATGGCCAATATCAAAGTTCTTTACAATCTCATTCGCTTTGAAAAAAAAGACAGCAATCATCATTCTCGGCCCTACTGCTGTCGGTAAAACCCCCGTGGCAGTAGACCTGGCTATTCAATTCGGAACTAAAATCATATCGGCTGATTCCAGGCAGTGTTTTAAAGAATTGAATATTGGCGTGGCCAAACCGTCAGTCGAGCAACTCAAGGCCGTTCACCATTTTTTTATCGGTTCCCATAGCATTTTTGATGAAATTAATGCATCTGTTTTTGAAAAATTGGCCCATAGCTGGGCCCATGATATTTTCGAAATGAGTGACTTCTTAGTCATGGTCGGAGGAACCGGCTTATATATCCGCGCTTTCTGTGAGGGATTAGATGAAATACCAATGGTCGAAAATGGCATTCGAAATGAACTTCGAGCTCAGTACGAAATAGCAGGATTGGATTGGTTGCGTGAGCAAGTAAAGGTCACTGATCCCGGGTATTTCCTGCAAGGCGAAAATCAAAACCCCCAGAGAATGCTGAGGGCACTCGAAGTGAAGTTGGGAACCGGCAGGTCAATTCTTTCCTTTCAACAAAACCTGGTAAAAGAGCGCGAATTTCGGGTTTTGAAAATTGGTCTGCAAATGCCTAAGCATGAATTGTGCTCGGCAATCAACTCTCGGGTGGACAAAATGATCAGCGACGGCCTGTTGTTAGAAGTTGAACGGCTTGGAAAATTCAGAAATCTGAATGCGCTCCGAACAGTTGGTTATGCGGAAATATTGAGTTACCTGGAAAATCAAATCTCTCTGGATGAAGCAATCAGTCTCATTAAGCGAAATACGCGCAGGTATGCTAGACGACAAATGACCTGGTTCAGGAAGGATCCAGAAATTACCTGGATTCATCCGGACGATAAACATAAGATCAAAAACATAACAGAATCTTAATCTCGAGATCTTTTGAATGTGATCAAATTTACCCAACATTTATCCTGTGTACGATTATTTCCAGGAAATACATTCGGAAAATTTCAGCAAGAATTTTTTTTGGGGAGTAGCAATGGCTGCCGCGCAAAATGAAGGAGCGCACAATATTTACGGAAAAGGATTATCGATTTGGGACGAGTACGCAACGAAAAGGGGTAAAATTAAGCACGGTCACAAGCACTTTGTATCCAGCGATTTTTATCACCGTTATAAAAATGACCTTCTCCTCGCAAAGGCGCTGGGGTTTAACACTTTTCGATTTTCTTTTTCATGGCCGCGAATTATGCCGGAGGGTACCGGTAAGATAAATAGAGAGGGCTTACTCTTTTATCACAGGGTGATCGACGAGTGTCTGTCTTTAGGGTTGGCGCCCTTCATTACTTTGTATCATTGGGATTTGCCGGCAACATTGGAAAAGGAAGGAGGTTGGACAAGCCATTTAATGTTAAGGTGGTTTTCGAGGTATGTGACAGTGTGTGCTGAGGAATTCGGTGCAAAAGTAAAGAACTGGATCATTCTCAATGAACCCTTTGGCTTCACGTCGCTTGGTTATCTGCTCGCACGCCACGCACCTGGCAAAAGAGGGCTTGGTAATTTTTTTCCTGCTGTGCATAATGCAGCCTTGTGTCAGGCAGAAGGCGGCCGAATAATTCGCAAACTGGTGGACAACGCCTATATAGGGACGTCATTTTCCTGTTCTCAGATTATCCCTTTTTCTGACCGCCCTGAGGATGTGCTGGCGGCCGCACGCGTCGACATTTTATTCAATCGTCTTTTTATTGAACCAACGTTTGGGGATGGTTATCCGAGGGATGATTTTATTTTTTTGGAGAAGCTGGAAATTCACAATCGTGCCTGGAAGTACAGGGAGCGCTTAAAATTCGATTTTGATTTTGTCGGTCTGCAAAACTATTTCCCAGTTGTTGTAAAGTATAACCCAATCATACCGATGCTAAAGGCATCCCAAGTAAAGGCAATCAAAAGAAATGCCCCCTTCACCGATATGGGCTGGGAAATCAGCCCTTCGAGCTTTTTTAATATTATTATGCAGTTTTGGAATTATGATAAAGTCAAAGAAATTATTATTACTGAGAATGGTGCTTTCTTTAAAGATCGAATCGTAAACGGTGAATTAAAAGATGATGGCCGGGTAGCGTATTTTAAACAGTATCTAAACGCATTGCTACAGGCAAAAAAGCAGGGTGCAAATATAAAAGGCTATTTTGTATGGACACTCACTGACAATTTTGAATGGAGCGAAGGGTACCAGGCCCGATTTGGACTGATTCACGTCGATTTTGAAACACAGCTTAGAACCATCAAAAACTCAGGATACTGGTTTCGAGATTTTTTGACGCCGAGGACCTGATGGCAAACAAAAAATCTAATGCGCCATTTTGGAACCGTAGATCGCTCCGTTGTTAAATTGTCGAAGCAACGCTAGGTTTGTGCCTGATAATGCCTGCTTCAGGCTAATTAATTCTGGGTTGTCAGCATCGTCCATCCAAATGAGATAATATGACTGCCTTAAATAATAATTGGAAATTTCAATGCTGCTTTCCTTATGGGGCATTGCCTCGCACGGCAAACCGGTAAAAAAATAAACTGCGTCATCGCCGTTCGATACGAGGGAACACCCCTTTTTAAAAAAGCCTGGATTTGCCCGGATAAAGTTGATAATTTCCGAGTCTTTGGCCCAGGGGTCTTCAGTGTAGCCAGGAACACCGGCATCCTTAATTCCATCGTAATTTTCGGCATCTGCCGCTAGCTGGTACCATTGGAAGACAACAAAAATGGCAATTCCAATGCACACCAAGACTATTCGCCTTATCCGGACTTGCCTGCGTTTGATGAATATGAAAAGCCAATACGAAACTCCTCCGATAAAAGGAATATAAGACGCGGAAAATAATCGGCTGCTTACCTGCTCATATCTGGAAATCGTAGCAGAAAAAACAATAAAGACCGCGTACATTAAAAAATAGACCGCAAAGATATTTTCCACTGAACCGAATTCAGATCGATGCCGGATTGAATAGACGAGGGTCAACACACAACCTGCGAACGCCAGGACAGCGACCGCGTAGGAAAGTACGTAGTTGTCTTTCGGCAACGGCAGCCAATCCGAAAGCACATTGCCCACGTAATAGATATTTTCATTTAAGGTTGTGACACTTTTTTCTCTGACGCCCGTTAAGGTGCCGGTCGAATGGATATTTCTGTCCAGGTTGAATAGAAGAGGAGCGATGGAGATTACCCCAAATAATACAGCTCTGGACGCCTTTTTGACAAATTTTAAAGAGGGATCGAATAAAATAAGTATCGCACCAGTTGCTGTCAACGTAATTCCGGCATAGCGGGTTACGGCGGCCATGCCGGCGATCAGGGCGGCAA
>Ga0070731_10003462_pt1 | contig 14246 bp, 12 predicted proteins | sample Coa_R1_2_FD_66448 | JGI IMG/M metagenome (GOLD analysis project Ga0070731, IMG submission 66448) | Surface soil microbial communities from Centralia Pennsylvania, which are recovering from an underground coalmine fire - Coalmine... | ecosystem: Environmental > Terrestrial > Soil > Unclassified ... | reverse complement strand
GCATGGAGCACATGCGCGAGCTGGTGCCGTATTCGCTGCAGGCGTTGCACGGCATTCGCTGAGCATTCCGCCGCGCCGGGTTGCGCGGCGAGCGGGCATTCTTCGCATTCCCGCGGTGCATGCACGACCTGCGCGGATATCGTTTGTCGCGCGCTGCCTTTCCGAAGATGATGACATGCATTGGTCGATGCGTGCTTCTGTCCGAAGCATGCGTCCGTGTCATTCGTAGAAAGGAATTCCAGATGCAATTGAGGGTAACTTCGCGGGGTATCGCGATGCTCGCATTTACCGCGGTGGTCTGGGGCGCGATGTTCGCAGTCGCCAAGAGCGCGCTTGCTTCGATCGATGCGTACTGGCTGAGCGCATTGCGTTACGTGCCGGCCTCGTTGACGATGCTCGTCATCCTGTGGCTCGTCGAAGGACGCAAGGCATGGTCGTTCGACGGCGCATTCCTTACCCTTTGGTTCCGCGGCACGCTGGGCTTCGCTGGCTTCAGCATCCTTGGCTATCTGGGTCTCGCACGCTCGCGTCCCGAGCACGCCGCGATCATCGTAGCGCTCTTGCCGTTGATTGGCGCGATGATCGGCTGGCTCGTTCACGGCCGACGCCCGAGCCGCGCGGTCGTTCTCGCGATGGCGATCGCATTCGCCGGCGTCGTGCTCGTCGTCTCGAAGGGCCATTGGCATGCGCTCTTCGGAGGCGGTCTTTTCGCCGATGCGCTGGTGCTTGCCGGCGTCGTTTGCTGGATCGGTTACACGATGGGCGCGCAGTCATTGCCGCAATTCAGCACCGTTCGCTACACGGCGCTCAGCATGGCGCTTGGCACGGTGTCGATCGTCACGATCACGCTTGTTGCAACGCTCGCCGGCGCCGCGCATGTGCCTGCGATGACGGTTATCGCATCAACCGGCGTCGACATCGCTTACCTCTCGCTTGCGGCCGGTGTCCTCGCGGTGCTCGCGTGGAACGGCGGCATCGCGGCGCTCGGCACGGCGAACGGCTTCCTGTTCATCAATCTCGTGCCGATCGTCGCGTTCGCGATCGGCATCGCACAGGGACGACGATTCGGGCCCGCCGAGCTTGCCGGTGCGCTGCTCGTGATCGGCGCGTTGATCGCGAGCAACCTCGCATCGAGAACGCCGCTCGCGCGATCGCCGAAATTCGCGTAAACTGAAGGGCACGGCCGGGAGCGGTTTCCGCTTCCGGTCGTTCGCTTTTCTGGTGACGCGAAATGAACAAGGTACCGATGACCGTCGAAGGCGCGACGCGCCTCAAGGCCGAGTTGCATCGATTGAAGACGATCGATCGCCCGGCCGTGATCCAGGCGCTATCCGATGCGCGCTCGCATGGCGACCTCTCCGAGAATGCCGACTACGACGCCGCTAAGGAGCGGCAGGGCTTTATCGAGGGCCGAATCTCCGAAGTCGAGAGGAAGCTCGCGAGCGCGCAGGTGATCGATCCCTCGCAAATCGAGGTCGATGGCCGCGTCGTGTTCGGCGCAACAGTCGACGTCGAGGATATCGACAGCGGCGAGCGCAGCACGTACCAGATCGTCGGCGACGACGAGGCCGACATCAAGGAAGGAAAGATCTCGGTCAATTCGCCGATCGCGCGCGCGCTGATCGGCAAGAGCGAAGGCGACACGGCGGAAGTGCAGGCGCCGGCAGGATTGCGAAATTACGAGGTGGTCGCAGTCCGGTACCAATAGTCCTGCAAGAGACGTGAGCGCTCGGCCGACCGGGGATGAATCACGACACTGACGAGAGCGCTGGCGGAGTTTCGAAGGCCTCCAACGGCAGGCCACACATCGCGTAAACCCGAACGGCATGGCGTAAGATGGAGCAATCGAAGCGCCGCTCGCGCACGACGACCTTGCGCGGCGCTGGCAGGGGCGCTGACCGGTATGTTAATCGCGATACGCGAGCTCTTTCCTCGAGCTTGAAATCCCCGTTACGGGCACGTACCTCGCCAAAGCTTCCTCACGACGCGCTTCGCGCGCTCCAGTCGCCGTAAGGCCCGACGTCGCGCTCGATCCTTTCCAGGCGTCCGTCGACGAACGAAAGTTGCCGATACCATTCGGGCGCCTCGTACGTCCACTCTTCGCGCCAGCCCCGATGGCGGCCGTTGCGAACGATACGCGTCGGGATGCCCCATCCCGGAATGTTGAGCACCTGGTCGTCCGTCATGCCGAGCCGGATCGTCGTGCGAAACGGAAAGGCGCGCTGTGCGTCGTCCATCGGCGCTGCTGGTGCGGTGAACGACGATGCATTGCCACTCGGCGCCGACGAATCGTCGATTGGCCGCGACGACGCCCCGTCGCGCTTCGCGGGATCGGCGTAATCCGGGAGCTTCGAGAGACCCGCGTCGACCTGTCCGCTGCCGCAGGGCACGTTCTGATAGGCGATGATGCCCCCGTCGCCCACACATTTGCGAATGTCCTGCGCACCGGCGGCGCTCGCCACGACGACGAGGCCAAAGAGCCATGCTCGATGTTTCATTGCGTCCGATCACGTGCAAACCATGTCGGACGTAAGGTGCCGCGCGCGCACCCGCGCGGCCATCGGGTGCGGGCCGAGACGCGTGTAGGAAATCCGGAAAGCGGCACGCCGACGTGCGCGCCTCTGGTCACACCACGTCGACGACGAAGCGCGGATCGAAGCGAGCGTTTTCGTCGACGCCGTGCTTCGCATAGCCTCGAGGATTGCAGACGACGCGCGTTCCGTTCACGACGTAATCGAAGCTGTCGTGCGTATGCCCATGCACCCACAGGCGCGCACGCGCCCCGCCCATCAGCGCCTCGACATCCGAAACGAAGCAGGCATTCAACAGCGAATCGTCGAAGCGCGGATGGATGCTGCGCCGTGATGGCGCATGATGCGTGATCACGACGGTCGGGCCCGCGAACGGCTCGTCGAGCTTTCGCGAAAGAAACGCGCGGTGCATCGTGAAGCGGGCGGCGGCGTCTTCCGGCGTGAATGGCGTCGGCGACGTCTCGCTCGCGCGAATTCGCGAGAAGTCGTTCATGAAGCGCCGTCCTTCCTGCATCGCGGCGGCGCGCCGTGCCGCACCATAGAGCGCGAAATCGGTCCAGAGCGTGCTTCCGAGGAAGCGGACGCCATGCAACGCGGCTTCGTCGTCGTCGAGAACTCGGACGTTCGTCCCCGCGCAGAGCTGCCGAAGCGTTGCAAGCGTTCCCCCGATGCTTCCGCCGTAGAACTCATGATTGCCCGGCACGTAGAGCACCGGCTTTTCGAGCGACGCCGCCCATGCGACCGCCTGCGCGGGTCGCGCGACATCGCCGGCGAGGACGACCACATCGGCATCGGTGGCTGGCCGGGCGAGGTCGCCCTGAGCCAGATGCAGGTCGGACAGGATGTGGAGCTTCATCGTAGCGCTGCGACGCGCAAGGCGTTAGGGTCCACAACCTGCACGGGAGCTGAGGAACCGAGCAGAAACGGCGTCAGTGCGCCAAAGCGTTGCCGCAAGGCCACCGGTCGATTAGACGCCGCGCCGGCGTCTCGGGAGCGCGGCCCGCGGCACGCCACGCGGAGCGCGCTTCGTCGCGGGCGGCCGACTGCGCTTGGCGATTACCTGCCTGGAAGGTGGGGGCTTTGCCGCTGTTGGCACTGGCGAAACGTCCTTTTCCTCGCGTTGCCGCCACAGCACGAAAAGCTTCCCGATCTGCTGCACCGGTGCGCAATCGAGCCCGGTGCAGATGCTCGCGAGCAACGCGTCGCGCCCCTCGCGATCGTCGCCGATCACGCGCACCTTCACCAGTTCGTGGGCGCGAAGCGCGACGTCGATCTCATGCAGCACGGCCGGCGTGAGACCATGGTGGCCGATCGTCACGACCGGATCGAGGTGATGCGCCTTGGCGCGAAGCGCGCGCCTTCGCGCAGGGTGGAGCAGTTCCATGGCGCGGCGTATCGACGGGTTCGATCCATTCTACTTGCGTGACTTCGCCGCTCAATCCCGCCGGAAAGAAGCATCGCTTCGGGAAGGCGTGGATGCACGAGCATCTGACCGACCCCTACGTGCGCGAAGCGACGCGCCTTGGCTATCGTTCGCGCGCGGCGTTCAAGCTGAAAGAGCTGGTCTCGCGGGATCGGCTGCTTCGCCCGGGAATGGCCGCGGTCGACTTAGGCGCCGCGCCGGGGAGCTGGTCGCAGGTGCTTCGAGAGGCGCTCGGAGCGAATTCACGGATCGTCGCGATCGATCTTCTGCCGATGGAGCCGATTGCAGGCGTACGGTTCGTGCAGGGCGACTTCGAGCAGCCGGAAGGCCTCGCCGCGGTCGAGTCGGCGCTCGAGGGCGCGCCGGTCGACCTTGTTCTCTCGGACATGGCGCCCAATCTTTCGGGCATCGACGTGGCGGACCAGGCGAGAAGCGTCCGGCTCGCCGAGCTTGCCCTCGACTTTGCCTGTACGCATCTGCAACCCGGCGGCGATCTCGTGGTCAAGGCATTTCAAGGCGCAGGGCTTTTGGCGTTCGAGAACGAGGTGCGCGCGCATTTTGCCAAGGCAAGTCTGCGCAAGCCGAAGGCCTCGCGCGACCGTAGCCGGGAACTGTATGTGGTGGCTCGCGGGCTTCGGAAGCAGCGTTGAGTTGTCGCTTTCGGGAGACAATCGATCGAAAATGCAACTGCAGTACGTTTCGATATGCTTCGGCGGCCGACGAGCGAAGGCTCGTGCGGCGGAATCGAAGGTAAAATGACGTCGGCCGCACGACAAGCGGCAAATGCGCGAAACGCGCACCGGTGCGCGGAAGACCGGACAGAACCGCCGCTTGCCCGGAGTTTTGCTTGAACAATTTGTTGAAGAACATCGGAATCTGGCTCGTTATCGGGCTGGTCGTGCTGACGGTCGTCAAGCAGTTCGATTCGCGCCAAGCGGCCAAGGACACGGTCGCGTATTCCGATTTCATGGAGCAGGCGCGTAACGGCCGGGTCGAATCGGCCACGGTCGAAGGCCGCACGATCAAGTGGGTGTCGACTGACAAGAAGCGCTACGTCACCTACAGCCCCGGCGACATCTGGATGGTCGGCGACCTCGTCAAGGACGGTGTGAAAGTCGAGGCGCGTCCTGAGGAAGAGCAGAGCTTCCTCGCGCAGATCTTCATCTCGTGGTTCCCGATGCTGTTGCTGATCGGCGTGTGGATTTTCTTCATGCGACAGATGCAGGGCGGCGGCAGGGGAGGCGCGTTCAGCTTCGGCAAGAGCAAGGCGCGAATGCTCGACGAGTCGAACAACACGATCACGTTCGCCGACGTCGCAGGTTGCGACGAGGCGAAGGAGGAAGTGGGCGAGCTCGTCGAATTTCTGCGCGACCCGTCGAAGTTCCAGAAGCTCGGCGGGCGCATTCCGCGCGGCGTATTGATGGTCGGCTCGCCGGGCACGGGCAAGACGCTGCTCGCCAAGGCGATCGCCGGCGAGGCGAAGGTGCCATTCTTCTCGATCTCGGGCTCCGACTTCGTCGAGATGTTCGTCGGCGTCGGCGCCGCACGCGTGCGCGACATGTTCGAGCAGGCGAAGAAGAACGCCCCGTGCATCGTGTTCATCGACGAAATCGACGCCGTCGGCCGTCAGCGCGGCGCGGGCCTTGGCGGCGGCAACGATGAGCGCGAGCAGACGCTCAACCAATTGCTCGTCGAGATGGATGGCTTCGAGGGAAGCGCCGGGGTGATCGTCATCGCCGCGACGAACCGCCCCGACGTGCTCGATCCGGCGCTTTTGCGCCCGGGCCGCTTCGATCGCCAGGTCGTCGTGCCGCTGCCCGACATTCGCGGCCGCGAGCAGATCCTGCTCGTGCACATGCGCAAGGTGCCGATGGCGCCCGATGTCAAGCCGGACATCATCGCGCGCGGCACGCCCGGATTCTCCGGCGCGGATCTCGCGAATCTCGTCAACGAGGCGGCGCTGTTCGCGGCGCGGGGTAACAAGCGTCTCGTGGACATGCTCGACTTCGAGCGCGCGAAGGACAAGATCATCATGGGCGCGGAGCGGCGCTCGATGGTGATGCCCGAGGAAGAGCGGCGCAACACGGCGTATCACGAGTCCGGGCACGCGATCGTCGCGATGCTCTTGCCCAAGACCGATCCCGTGCACAAGGTGACGATCATCCCGCGCGGGCGCGCGCTCGGCGTGACGATGCAGCTTCCCGAGACCGATCGTTACAGCATGGACAAGGAGCGCATGCTGAACACGGTTGCCGTGCTGTTCGGCGGCCGCATCGCCGAGGAGGTGTTCATGAACCAGATGACCACCGGCGCCTCGAACGACTTCGAGCGTGCGACGCAACTCGCGCGCGACATGGTGATGCGCTACGGGATGAGCGACCTGATGGGCCCGATGGTGTACGGCGACAACGAGAACGAGATCTTCCTCGGCCGGGCGATCACGCGCACGGTGAACATGTCCGAGGAGACGATGCGAAACGTCGACGCCGAGATTCGCGGCATCATCGACCAGCAGTACGCGCTTGCGCGAAAGCTGATCGAGGACAACCGCGACAAGGTCGAGGCGATGGCGAAGGCGCTCCTCGAGTTCGAGACGATCGACGCGGAGCAGATCGGCGACATCATGGCGGGCAAGCCGCCGCGGCCGCCGAAGCCGGTGCCGCCACCGACGAGCGGCACGACGATCGCCCCGGGGACGATGGGCGGCACGGCGCCGTCGGCGAATCCGGCGAGGTCGAAGCTCGACTCGTAGGCGTCTGCGAGACGCTCAGTGCGAAGAGGTGCGCTGTGAAGTGCACCTCTTGTCTTTTGTGGCAACGGGCGACGGGCCGGGCGCGCGCTCGCTCCGAGTCCGTAAACGATCGCCTACGGGTCCCGACGCGCGCACTTCGGCCGGTAAACACGCCGCCCTCAGGCGCGTCACCCGTTACGGCGATCACTCCCAGTCGCTCGCGCCGACTCTGCCTCGCTGCCATACTAAAAAGAAGCCGCCAACACAGATTCGTGCAGAACGCGCAGCAATGACAATCCTCAGAGCACGCCATCACGACATCGATCTGACGACGCCGCGCGTCATGGGTATCGTCAACATCACAGCCGACTCCTTCTCCGGCGACGGCCGCCTCGACATCAACGCCGCCATCGCCCATGCGCGCAAACTGATCGACGACGGCGCGGCGATCGTCGACATCGGCGGCGAATCGACGCGTCCCGGCGCAATGCCCATCGACGAGCGCGAAGAGCTCGCACGCGTGATCCCCATCATCGAAGCGCTCGCGCACGATGGCGCCTGCGTCTCCGTCGACACGATGAAGCCCGGCGTGATGCGCGAAGCGCTCGCGGCCGGCGCATCGATGATCAACGACGTCCGCGCATTGCGCACCGAAGGCGCGCTCGATATCGTTGCCGCGAGCGACGCCGCCGTCTGTTTGATGCATATGCAGGGTGAGCCGCGCACGATGCAGCAGGCACCGACGTATGACGATGTCGTCTACGAAGTGTGCATGTTTCTGCACGAGCGTGCGCAAGCCTGCATCGATGCCGGCATCGGCCGCTATCGCATCGTCGTCGACCCGGGCTTTGGCTTCGGCAAGACGCTCGCGCATAATCTCGACCTGTTGCGAAACCTGGGCAAGATCGTTGCTTCGGGCTTTCCCGTGCTGGTCGGCGCATCGCGCAAGTCGACGATCGCCGCGATCACCGGGCGGCACGATGTCGGCGAGCGCCTCGCCGGAAGCATCGCGGTTGCGCTCGCGGCTGCGGTGCGCGGTGCGCGCTTGCTTCGCGTGCACGACGCACGCGAGACTGTCGACGCGATCGCGGCATGGAATGCGATTGCACCCTGGAAATAGCGCGGGCGACGATCACTGACAACACGATGAGCAGCAAGACTCGGCGGCAACGCCACTACTTCGGCACCGACGGCGTTCGCGGGCGCGTCGGCGAAGCCCCGATCACGCCCGACCTGATCCTGAAGCTTGGCTGGGCGGCGGGCCGCACGCTGGCGGCGGCCGATGGCACGCGCGGCGAGCGCCCCGCAGTGCTCATTGGCAAGGACACGCGCATTTCCGGCTATCTGCTCGAAGCGACGCTGGAGGCGGGCTTGTCGGCCGCCGGCGTCGACGTGTACCTGTGTGGCCCGCTGCCCACGCCCGCGATCGCCTATCTGACGCGCGCGCTTCGGCTGTCGGCGGGCATTGTCATCAGCGCGTCGCACAATCCGTTCGACGACAACGGCATCAAGTTCTTTTCGTCGGGCGGCGCGAAGCTCCCCGACGACGTCGAGCTCGCGATCGAACGCGAGATGGAGCGTCCGCTCGCGTGCGCGCCATCCGAAAAACTCGGCAAGGCGTTTCGCGTCGGCGACGCGGCGGGCCGTTACATCGAGTTCTGCAAGAGCACGTTCCCGAACGAGCTCGACTTGCGCGGTTGCAAGATCATCGTCGATTGCGCGCACGGCGCCGCGTATCACGTCGCGCCGCCCGTGTTTCACGAGCTTGGCGCGGACGTCGTCGCCGTCGGCGACGAGCCCAACGGCATCAACATCAACGAACGCGTCGGCGCGACGTACCCGATTCACCTCGCGGAGCAGGTGCGCACACACGGTGCCGACTTCGGCGTCGCGCTCGACGGCGACGGCGACCGTCTGGTGATGGCCGACCGCGAAGGCCGTCTCTACGATGGCGATCAGCTCCTGTACGTTATCGCGCGCGATTACCAGCGGCGCGGCATGCTCGCCGGCGGTGTGGTTGGCACGCTCATGAGCAACCTGGGATTGGAGCAGGCGCTGTCGCAGGCCGGGATTCGACTGCTGCGCGCGAAGGTCGGCGATCGCTATGTATTGGAGGAGCTCGTCGAGCAGCGCTGGCAGCTCGGAGGCGAGAACTCCGGTCATATCATCTGCCTCGACAAGCACACGACCGGCGATGCGACGATCGCAGCGCTCGCGGTGCTTCGCGCGTTGATCGAGCAGAAGACGACGCTCGCCGAAGCCGCCGCGCCGGTGACGCTCTTCCCGCAGCGATTGATCAACGTTCCGGTGCGTCGCGACTGGGATTGGCGCGGCAACGAGGCCGTCATCAAGGCGGAGCGCTTCGCGATCTCTTCGCTCGGTGCGGCGGGACGCGTGTTGCTGCGGCCTTCGGGCACCGAGCCGGTGCTTCGGGTGATGGTCGAGGCGCGCGAGCGAACGCTCGCCGATCAGCACGCCGAATCGCTCGCGCACGCGATCGCCGCGGCCGCCGGGCTGCGACTGTAGGGCCCTGATGCGCATCGTCATCACCGGTGCGGCCGGCTTCCTCGGCAGCCGCCTTGCCCGCGCGATTCTCGAGCGCGGCTCGCTTACCGATTCGCGCGGCAACCTGCGTTCGGTGCGCGAGCTCGTGCTGGTCGATGTCGTCGCACCGGCACCCTCGACCGATCCGCGCATGCAGGCGATTTCCGGCAGCTTGAGCGAGATCGACATCGTCGATGCCGCCATCGCGCGCGAGACCGACGCGGTGTTTCATCTCGCCGCGATCGTGAGCGCGCAGGCGGAAGCGGATTTCGACATCGGCATGCGCGTCAACGTCGACGCGACACGCGCGCTTCTCGAGCGCTGCCGAACGTGCGCAGCGCCGCCGAAGTTCATATTAGCGAGCTCGCTCGCGGTGTTCGGCGGCGCGCTTCCCGATCCGGTCCCCGACGATGCGCCGCTGATGCCGCAAACATCGTACGGAACGCAAAAGGCCATCGGCGAACTGCTGGTGAACGACATGAGCCGCAAGGGATTCATCGATGGGCGCTCGCTTCGCCTGCCGACGGTCGTCGTCCGTCCCGGCAAGCCCAACAAGGCGGCCTCGTCGTTCGCGAGCTCGATCATCCGCGAGCCGCTCGCCGGGGTCGCGGTCGACTGCCCGGTGGCGCCCAGGACGCGGATGTGGCTCGCGTCGCCCGTGCGCGTGATCGACAACATCATTCGCGGTCACGAAGCGCCGGCGGAAGCGTTCGCTCATTCGCGGTCGATCAACCTGCCGGGCATCAGCGTTGCGGTAGAGGAGATGGTCGATTGCCTGCGGCGGATCGCCGGCGAGGAGGTGGCGAACCGCGTGCGCTGGAATTACGATCCGGCAATCGATCGCATCGTTTCGACCTGGCCCGCGCGCTTCGAGAGCGCGGCGGCGCGAACGCTCGGGATGCGACAGGACGAGCACTTCGAAAGCGTGATCCGCGCGCACATCGCGGACAGCGGAATCGGCCTGACCGGCCCCATATAGTCGGCATGGTTGCCGTCACGCACGCCGCGCCCAAGGCGCTCGGCGCCTGGCTCGACTCGCTCTCGTCCGTCTACGGCGACGCCGACCGTGAGCGATTCCTCGTCGCCTATGAGATGGCGCAGGAGCGGCTCGGCGGGGCAGCCACCGATGACGGCGAGCCCTGGATGGCGCGAGCGCTCGGCACGGCGACCATTCTCGCCGCGCAGCGCTTCGACCCCGGCTCGATCACCGCGGCACTTCTGATCGGGCTCCCCGCATCCGGCCAATTCCAGCGCGACAAGATCGCGGCGGCTTTTGGCGGCGATGTCGCGACGCTTGTCGAAGGCGTCGCGAGGATGAACAGCGTGCAAGCCGCACCTGTCAGCGGCACCGCCGAGCAGCGCACGGCGCAAGCCGAGAACCTGCGCAAGATGCTGCTCGCGATGGTCGAGGACATCCGTGTCGTGCTGATCAAGCTCGCGGAGCGGACGCAGGCGCTACGCTACCTGATGGCATCCAGCGTCGGCGCAGCGCACGTGGCATCGGTCGCGCGCGAAGTGATCGACGTTTACGCGCCGCTCGCGAATCGGCTCGGTGTATGGCAGGTCAAGTGGGAGCTCGAAGACCTGTCGCTACGCGCGCTCGAGCCCGCGGAGTATCAGCGCGTCGCGCGCCTGCTCGACGGGCGAAGGCTCGACCGCGAGCGCTACATCGGCGAGGTCGCGCGCACGTTGTCGGGCGAGTTGCATGCGGCCGGGCTCGACGCCGATGTGAGCGGTCGCCCGAAGCACATCTACAGCATCGTGAGCAAGATGCGGCGCAAGCAGATCGGTATCGATGCGCTTTACGACATCCGCGCCGTGCGCGTCCTTGTCGACTCGGTGCGCGACTGCTATTCCGCGCTTGGGATCGTTCATCAGCTCTGGACGCCGTTGCCCGGCGAATTCGACGACTACATCGCGAAACCGAAGGCGAACAACTACCAGTCGCTTCACACGGCGGTCATCGGCCCCGAGGGCAAGCCGCTCGAGGTGCAGATCCGTACGCGCGAGATGCATCGCCACTCGGAATACGGCGTCGCGGCGCATTGGCGCTACAAGGAGGGGGATCCGCGGCCTGCGCGCAGCGACGCGCGCTTCGACGACAAGATCGCGTGGCTGCGCCAGATTCTCGACTGGAAGGATGCGGTCGCCGACACCGGCGACTGGCTCTCGGCGTTCAAGAGCAGCCTGTTCACCGATTCGATTTACGTGCTGACGCCGCAGGGCAAGGTCGTCGACCTGCCGCGTGGCGCGACGCCGATCGACTTCGCGTACGCCGTGCATACGAGCCTCGGACATCGCTGCCGCGGCGCGCGCGTCGACGGCCAGATGGTGCCGCTCGATTACGTGTTGTCGAACGGCCAGCAGGTCGAGATCATCGCGGCGAAGCAGGGCGCGCCGTCGCGTGACTGGCTCAATCCCGATCTCGGCTACGTGAAGAGCCACCGTGCGCGCGCGAAGGTGCGGCAGTGGTTCAAGGCGCAGCAGCATGACGAGACGATCGCGCAGGGGCGCGCGATGGTCGAGCGCGAGCTTGCGCGGCTCGGGCAGACGGCGCTCAAGCTCGACGCCGTCGCGGCGAAGGCGGGATTCGCGAGAACCGAGGATCTGTTCGCGGCATTTGCGCGCGACGAGATCAACAGCCGTCAGGTGCAATCGGCGATCGCGCAAGTCGCTCAGCCGATGGCCCTCGCGGCCGCATCACCCGCCGAGCCCGAGGTCGTCACGCGTCGAAGCCGCGCGTCTGGAAGCGGGCAGGGTATTCTCATCGTCGGCGTCGATCGGCTGCTGACCGGGCTCGCGCGTTGCTGCAAGCCTGCGCCGCCCGATCCGATCGTAGGCTTCGTCACGCGGGGCAAGGGCATCACGATCCATCGGGCGTCATGCGCGAACGTCGCGCGCGCGGCGAGCCGCGAGCCGGAGCGGATGATCGAGGCGAACTGGGGTGCGACGCGCGATGAGCTCTTCCCCGTCGACATCGTCGTCGAGGCGACCGACCGCCAGGGATTGCTGCGCGACATCTCGGAGCTCTTCGCGCGCGAGAAGATCAACGTGACAGCAGTCAACACGCAAACGCGCAATCACCAGGCGCGCATGGCGTTCACGCTCGAAGTCGAGAGCGCCGTGCAGTTGAAGCGCGCGTTGCGCATGGCGCGCGATATTCCGGGCGTGTTTTCGGCGGAACGGCGGTGACGTGTCGAATCAGTCATCGATTGGGAGCTGCCGTGTCAGGCTGAGGGACAATTGTCACTCATGCGTGTACGTTGGTTCCACGAAAACCGTTACCATTCGCGACTTCCGAACGCGTCCACGACAAGTTCGCGACGCCCTCACGCGCGAGCGCGAAGCCGTCCTGACGGCGAACGGCCGACCTGTCGCCCTTCTCATTGCGGTCGACGCGGCATCGATGGACGAGACGATCGACACGCTGAAACGTGCGCGCGGTCTGGAAGCGCTTCATGCAGTCCGAGCGGAAGCCCGCCGCCGCGGACTTGCCGGAATGCGGGCGAAAGATATCGACGCGATCATCACGAAGACTCGTAACGCCCGAACACGTCGCCGCAAAAGGTGAGGGTCGTTCTCGATACCGACGTCCTGGTCACCGGGCTGCTGTCGGCAACCGGGGCGCCGGGATGGATTTCCGAGGCCGTGCTCGAGGGTGCTCTGGAACTCGCGCTCGACGAAGCGATCAGGCAGGAGTACGACGAAGTCCTGCATCGCGCCGAGTTCCAGTTTCCCCCCGCGCGAATCGACGATCTTCTGGCGACAATCGATCGAGTCGCGTTCGTCGTAGCCGCCTCCGATCCGTGGCCGTTTTCATTGCCGGACCATGACGATGAGCCGTTCCTCGCGGTCGCTCGCGCAAGCGCCAGCGTGCTCGTTACCGGGAACCTTCGTCATTTTTTTGCGCGCATCCGCGCCGGTGTGACAGCGCTGAGCCCGCGTGAGCTCATCGAGCGCATGCGGACATAGGTTCAAACTGTCCGGGAGAGTCGTCGGCCGATCCTCAGATTCGCAGCGGCTCGCCGTACCCCGTAAGCTCGAGATACCCTCGCCCCACGACGCGGCCATCACGACTCGCGCGCACCGCGCCTTCCCAGTAGATCGTTCCCACGCCGGCGCGCGCGTCGAGCTCCTGGTCGGCGAACATCGGTTCGAGCGCGACGACGAGGTCGGTTGCGCGCACACGATACGCGATCGGATAGTCGATTCCGGTGCGCGGCGACCGCCACCGGCGAAGCGGCGAGAACTCGATGTCTGTCGGCGAGAAGATGCGCGTTTCGCCGTGCGCATCGCGTAGCGCGCCGGCTGCCCACAATGGATTCGACGACGCGTCGCGAATGCGAAACGCCATCAGCGCGCCGCCGTCGTCGAAATCGATTCCCGTCCAGTCCCATCCAACCGCCCCGCGCGGCAGATAGCGGCTCGACCATTCGTGGTCGAGCCAGGCCACGCCGTTCACATCCGACGATCGATCGTCGAGCGCCAGCGTTCCGGACACGGCGAGGTGCGGACGGCTGTAGTAGTAGCTCGCATCGGCCGGATCGGGTCCCTTGCGGCTTACGCCCCCTTCACCCTGCAGCAGGATTGGTTGGCGCACCTGCATCGTAAGATCGAATGTGAACTCGCGTGCGCGCACGTTCGCGATGTATCGGTCATCGTGCTGCGCAAACGACCAGTCGCCGATATGTACGTCCGTTCGGCCGACAGCAGCCTCCGCGAGGCGGAAGCCCTCGCGCGCCGCGCGCTGGTCGAAGACGAGCCGTTGCCGTGCAGGATCGGCAATCGCCGCGTGCGCGAACAGCAACTGCTTCGCGGCAAAGCGACTTGGGCTCGCTTCCGCGACGCCGGGCCGATTGCGGAAGAACGTCACCTGGAAGCCCGATTCGCGTTGCCGCGCATCGCGAAGCCATCCCGTCACATACCACCATTCGCTGCGAAAGTCCGGATGCGCGCCCTCGTCGCGCGGGAATTGGAGCTTCGTCCCCGCGATGACGCGCGGATACACGACATCCGC
>Ga0070731_10003461_pt1 | contig 14247 bp, 10 predicted proteins | sample Coa_R1_2_FD_66448 | JGI IMG/M metagenome (GOLD analysis project Ga0070731, IMG submission 66448) | Surface soil microbial communities from Centralia Pennsylvania, which are recovering from an underground coalmine fire - Coalmine... | ecosystem: Environmental > Terrestrial > Soil > Unclassified ... | reverse complement strand
GTCGGCGCGCTTCACGTTCGCCACCACGATGTCCCCCACGCGGCCGTAGCGGCGTCGGGAGTCGCCGAGCATCTGGATGCAGGACGCCAGCTTCGCGCCGGTGTTGTCGGCGACGTCCAGAATGGTCTTGAGTTGGATCATCGGGGCGTCCTTCTACGTCGTCGTCGTGGGGGCGGTTTTCGGGGCGGGGGCGGCGGGCTTGGCGAGCTGGGGGCGCGCGGCGTCGCGCGCGTCCTCGGTGGCGGATCCGGCTACGGCTTTCTCCACCACGCGGAGGAGGCGCCAGTGCTTCAGCTTCGAGATCGGCCGCGATTCCATCAGCTCGACCTTGTCGCCCAGCTTCGCCTCGCTCTTTTCGTCGTGGGCGTAGCACTCGTAGTGCTTCCGCAGCGTCTTGCTGAACTGCGGATGCTGCACGAGGCGCTCCACGCGGACCTTCACGGTCTTTTCCATCTTGTCCGCCGTGACGACGCCGGTCACCGTGCGCCGCTCGTTGCGGTCGACAGGCTGGCGGGCTTCTTTCTTCGCTGTTTTCGGGGGCACGTATACTCCGATTCAACGGTTAGTAGAGGGTCAGATAATAGGCAGGGAGAGCGGGGAAGTCAAGCGAATAATGAGCATGTTCAGGGCGCGGACGAGGGAACCCGCTCGAAGCGCCGCTTCCAGCGCAGCATCGGACGCTCCAGCAGATAGAAGGACGCCGCGGCCACCCCGATGGTCGCCGCCACCGTCAGCGGCCACCACCCCGCCGATCGGAGCAGAGGCATCCGGCCTCCCCTCCCGTACACCACCATGTGCCACAGGTAGAGCCCGTACGAAATCCGCCCCATCCAGACGAGCGGCGGGAACTCGAAGACCGCCCGGAGGATCGGTCCGGGGGAAAACAGCAGCGAAAGGACCAGCACGGCCATCCCCAGATTGAGCACCAGGATGCCGGTCTCCAGCGTATAGCCGTCCGCCTCCCAACCCCAGCGCAGGTAGAGCATCAGGATTCCCAGCGTCAGGTGGGCGCCCCAGTTGAGGGTGCGCGCGAGCGCCGGCGTCGGCCTCAGCGCGCCGCTCGACACGAGAAGGCCCGCGAGCGTGCCGGCCAGGAGCCCATCCGAATGGGTGTCGGACCCGAAGAAGACCCGCTCGAACGAGCCCGTGGAGCGCCACAGCCACGCCCGCCATCCCGCCGACAGGAAGAGTCCCGCCGCCGCGAGAACGGCGATGCGCGTCGTCGACACCCTCCACCGGAGCAGCGTCCGTAGGAGGAGCGGCCAGACCAGGTAGAACTGCTCCTCGATCGACAGCGACCAGGTCGCACTCAACTCCGCGCTGGGAAACGCCCGGAAGGCCGAAAACCAGTTGGCCGAATAGAAGAGCGCCATTAGCGCGGACTTCCGCATCTTTGCCGCGTCGTCCGCCCCGTCCGTCCACGCGCTCATGCCGATCATGACGAGGAGCATCGCGATCAGGGCCGGCAGGAGCCTGAGGGCCCGGCGGGCGTAGAAGTCCCGCAGGCGGATGTCCCCCCGGTCCCGCTCCTCCTCCAGCAGCAGCGTCGTGATCAGGAAGCCGCTCAGGACGAAGAACAGGTCCACGCCGATGAACCCTCCCTGCAGGGGAAGGTTCTGGAGGTGGGACAGCAGCACGAAGACGATCGCCATTCCCCGCACGCCGTCCAGGCTCTTGCGGTGTCCCAGGCTGAATTCCGGCACGCGGGCATTATACCTCCATGCTTAATCCTTGATGCCTCCAGCCCCGTCTTCCTACAATCACCCGCCATGCTGGACGTCCGATACATCGCCGAACACGCCGACGCGGTGAAGAAGAACGCCGCGAACAAGAACGAGCGGCGGGCCGACATCGACCGGGTCGTCGCGCTGAACGACCAGAAGAAGAAGCTTCAGCTCAGCGTCGAAGAAGCCCGCACGAAGATCAACGCCATTTCCAAGGACATCGCCGCCCTGAAGAAGGGCGACCCGAAAGCCGACGTCTCCGCCAAGCAGTCCGAGTCTCGGGCGATCGGCGACCGCATCAAGACGTCGGAAGAGGACATGAAAGCCCTGGAAAAGGACCTCCATGCCCTGCTCCAGTGGATCCCCAACATGGTCCACGAGAGCGTCCCCGTCGGCGAGGATGCGACCTCCAACCGCACCCAGAAGACGTGGGGCGAGAAGACGAAACTCGGCTTCACCCCCAGGCCGCACTGGGAGATCGGGAAGGACCTCGGCATCCTGGACGAGGAGCGCGCCGCGAAGCTCTCCGGCTCGAATTTCCTGCTCCTGATGGGCGCCGGCGCCGCCCTCGAGCGCGCGCTCATCAACTTCATGCTGGACCTCCACATCCAGAAGCACGGCTACAAGGAAGTGTGGCCGCCCTTCCTCGTCAATCGCGACTCCATGATCGGCACCGGCCAGGTGCCGAAGATGGAGGACGACATGTACAAGTGCGAGAAGGACGAGCTGTTCCTGATCCCGACGGCCGAGGTGCCCGTCACCAACCTGCACCGGGACGAGATTCTCACCCTTCAGCAGCTGCCCATCCGGTACACGAGCTATACCGCGTGCTTCCGCCGGGAGGCGGGCGCCTACTCCAAGGACACCCGCGGCATGCAACGCATCCACCAGTTCGACAAGGTCGAGATGGTGAAGTTCACCCATCCCGACACGTCCTGGGAGGAGTTGGAGACGCTCACCGTCAACGCCGAGGAGGTCCTCGAGAAGCTGGGCCTGCACTATCGGCGGCTGCTGCTGTCCACGGGCGACATGAGTTTCGCCAGCGCCAAGACCTACGACCTGGAGGCGTGGGCGCCCGGCCTGGACAAGTGGCTGGAGGTGTCCAGCTGCTCCAATTTCACGGACTTCCAGGCCCGGCGGCTCAATACGCGATTCCGCGACGCCGACGGCAAGGTCAAGCACGTTCACACGCTCAACGGATCGGGGCTCGCCCTGCCGCGCACGGTGATCGCGATCCTCGAGAATTACCAACAGGCCGACGGAAGCGTGGTGATCCCCGAGGCGCTGCGGTCGTACCTCGGCGGGGTCAGCGTCCTGAAGAAGTAGGCGGCGGCCCGATGTCCGACGCCGCGGACGCCCCGCGCCCTTCCCGGATCCCGCCCTGGTTCCAGGCCGCCCTCGCGGTCCTCACGCTCCTCTTCCTTGGCGCCGGACTCCGGCGCGCCAACGGCGGGACGCTGCGGGGGGACGAAGTGGTGTCCCATTTCTCCAACGCGCGGAAGCAGTCGCCGGGAGACCTGCTGCTTCGCGGCGCGAGACCTCAGGTCAGCCCCGCGCCGCTGCTCTACCTGGTCGACCAGGCGATGAACTCGGCGAAGGGGCCCTTCCGGTACCTGGGCCTGACGCCGTCAGGGTACATCCGCCTTCCGTCGCTGATCTTCACCGCCCTGCTGGGGGTGGCGGCGGCCCTGGTCGTCGCCCGGCACGTCCGCCGGGAGGGGGAACGGCCCTCGCCCGTCCCGTATCTGCTCGTCCTCTGCGGACTGGCGGCCTACTGGTTTCATCCGAAGGTCTTCCCCTTCGCCTGCACCGAACGCCCGTACGCCCTCTGGAATGGGCTCTGGGTGTTCTTCCTGGCCTGGATCCTGGTCCGTCCGTCGCGGTCCTGGATTCCGACGACGGTCCTTTGCCTGATGGCGGCGACCGCCGTGAGCGCCTGCTTTCAGCTCCTCGGAGTCGGCATCGCCCTGCTCGCCGTTCGGCGTCTCGAGGTCCGCCCCTGGAAGGACGTTTTCCGGGAAGCGGGCGGGCTGCTGGGGCCGGCGGCCGTGATCGGGATCTACTATGCTCTCCAGACCCAATCCTTCGATTTCGACGAACGCCCCTATGGGGAGGCGGCCACGGATTTCGTCCGATTCTGGCTGGTCACCCAGCTTCCCGCCTGGATCGCGGTCGGAATCGCCTGCGGGCTGGCGTTCTGGCGGCCCCCTCTCCGGGTCCATGCCCTCCCGTCCGGGTCGCTGGCGGTCATGCTGCTGCTGATGCCCCTCATCTTCACGGCGGCCCACTCCCGGGGCTATTCGAGCCCGAGCCGCCAATACATCTGGTCGACGGCGGCGATCCCCCTGGCGCTCTGGCTGGGCGCGGTGGCCTGGCCCCAGCTTCGAGAGCGTCGCTATTCCGCGCCGCTGTCCGTTCTTCTGGGCGTGGGGCTGGCGGCCGGCTTCGCGATCGCCGCAATGCTCCGCCCGCCTGCCCGGAACGATTCCGTCGCCCTCACCTGCCTTCGGCCAGGGAGTCCCCTGATCCTCCTCTTGCGAAAAGAGCGGCCCCGATGGCTGGCCTGTCCCGCGTCCACTCCCGCCATCGAGGTCCAAAACGTGGAGCTCCTGGCCGAATGGATCGGGATCCGCTATGCCGGTCTTCCGGCCGGCGACCGGACGGTGACGGTTCGGAAGGAGCACGGCGAGCTCCTGGCGGATCCCGTCGACGGCCCTCCGGAACGGGGGGCGGAATGGATCCTCATCTCCATCAAACCGTGAACTCGAGCCGATATAGAATCCGCATGGCCTGCTGCCCCGAGTTCGTCCGGCTCCACTCCAATCTCGGCCGCCGAGGCTTCTCGATCCGCACCGAGACGCCCGCACCGGGAAACACCCGGGCGACGCTGCACTTCCACGCGGTACCGCCGGAAGACGAGCCTCGACTGGCGACCGCCCTCAAACCGGCGAAACTGGTGGCCCAGGCGGCGGGATGGGAGACCATCCGCCACTGCCCCTTCTGCGGGGCGCGGCTGGGAACCTGATTACTCGCGAAGCATGGATTTCGCGCGCCCCTTCAGGTCCCGGAGACCCGGCAGCACCTCGTTCATGGACGGGAGATCGTAGGGCAGGTTCCGGATCTTGAATTCCGCGTTCTCGAATTCCCGCAGAGCCGCGGAATACAGTCCCGCGTCCAGGAAGCGGCGGCCGTGCAGGAGATGGTTCTCGATCTCCAGCCGGGCCTGGCCGGCAGTCACCCGGGCGACGCGCAACTCCTGCTCGCCGATGCCTGCCACGCGGGTCGGGCCCCCGACGATGATCTCGTTCACGTCGTCGAGCAGCTTGCGCGCGGCGAGATGGTCGGGCCAGGCCTGGATCGCCGACTGGGCTTCGGACTTCGCCTTGTCGAAATCGCCCCGCTTGAACCAGGCCAGCGCCAGCTGGTAGCGCTGCTCGGATTCCGCCTGCCGCTGCTGCTCCGCGACCGTGCGCCCCTTTGCCGCTTCCTCGGCCAGCCTGGACCACTCGGGGTTCTCGGCCTCGATGGCAACGGGAGGCCTGGCCGCGGGACGCGGGGCGTCGGCCGGCGCGGCGCACCCGGCGATCAGCAGGACCAGGAGGGCACGTGGGGACATCTATGTTCTAGACGGATCGGCGCTCCCGTTTCCGACCGGAAGACCGACGGCTTTCATGAGCGCCAGAGCATTGCTCCGGGTCACGACGCCCGGCCTGAGGATATAGTCGAATGAAAGCTTGTCGTCGACCAGCTGATCCTCAAAGTGGACGTTCGCCGCCGAGGCTCCGAGGACGTCGACCGCTCCCGCAAGGGCGAGGTCATGGGTGGTCACGAGGCCGATCGCCTTGCGGTGGAGGAATTCGCGGACCAGGAGTTCGGCGCCGGTCTTCCGGTCCTGGGAATTCGTCCCCGCCAGGACCTCCTCGAGGAGGAACAGGAGCGGGCGGCCGCCTCCCGCGATCTCCACCAGCTGCTTGATCCGGCTGATTTCCGCGTAGAAGCGGGACATGCCGGCCTGCAGCGAATCCTGCACTCGGATCGTCGCCCCGAGCGCCAGCGGGGTCAGCGCCAGCCGCTTCGCCCGGACGGGGGCGCCCGCCAGCGCGAGCGTCGCATTCACGCCGACCGTCCGCAGCAGGGTGCTTTTCCCGGACATGTTGGACCCGCTCACGATCAGGACGCGCGGCTTCTCGCCCAGGCGGAGGTCGTTGCGGACGCAGGTCCGCCGCGGGAGGAGCGGGTGACCCAGCTGCTCGCCCTCGAAGCGAGCCTCGCCTTCGAGGATCTCCGGGAACGGGTCGTCCGGATTCTCGTAGGAATAGCCGGCCAGGGCGCCGAGGGCTTCGATTTCTCCGACCGAGTCCAGCCACCCGGGGATGCCGCGGCCCCACCGGGCCCGCCAGTCCTCGAGCGCGAAGGCGCAGTGCGCTTTCCAGAGGATCAGGCCCGCAAGGGCCCGGATCAGTTCATTGCGGACGGACTGAAGCCTCTGGACGAGTCGCGCGAGGGCCTTGACGCGGACGGCCGCGTCCCGAAGCGACTCCTGAAGCGCCCGGAGGCGGGGGGATTCGAACGTCTCGGCGCCCAGCCGATCGAGCACCTTCGACAGGAGATCGAGTTCGCGTTCGGCGCGCTCCCCCAGCTGGGTGACATGGTGGATGCGGCCGGATGCGCGCCAATTGAACATCAGGATCGCGAGCACCATGGCCGCGAAGGGATACGCGCTGATGCCGAGGATGAAGAGGACCAAGGTGGCGACGGTCCCCGCGGTCAGCAGACGGGCCGCGAGACGGATCCCCGGCGTCAGTTCGGACGGAGTCGAGCCCCAGGCGCCGAGCTCCTCGGGGCGGATGCCGGCCTCCGCGTCGTCGCCCAACCGCGCCAGATCCTCCCGCAGGTCGAGCCGCTCGCGCAGTTCCCGGACCGAGGCCTGCCGCTCGCGGATCTCCGCCGGGCCTCCCGGCGCGAGCAGCCACGTCGCGAGCGATTTCTCTCCGGCCCGCGTCCGGACCGTGCAGAGCAGTTCGAAGAGCGATCCGCGGCCGAAAAGGTCGAGATCGCCCGCATAGGGGTGGGACGGGTTCTCGAACTCCCGCCCCTCGCGCCCCTGCCCGGCCCACCGGTCATCCAGCCGCGCCAGGCCGCGGTCATAGTGCCGCAGTCCCGCGTCCTGGACGGCGATCGCGGCGTCGTATCGGAGGTGGATGATCCGGGCGACGAGGAGGACGGCGGCCGGCGCCAGAGCCCAGACCGCCGGAACCGCGCCAAAGAGCGAGACGACGAGAACGGCGACCGTGACGGACGCGGACCAGAGTCCCACCGAGCCCACCCGGCCGTCAATCCCCCGAAGCCGGTCGATCTCGCGCTGCCGGACGGCGCGACGGCGCTCATACTCCTCTCGGGGAGAAACGGGCTGCGTCATGCCCCGCACTATACCACCCGGATCCCATGATTTTTTGCCGCATTCGATGCTTGGGGTCGTCCAAGAGGGTAAGATTTCAGAGCCATGAAGAGTCCCAAGGGAAATGAACCATCCCGGGAACGGCCTCCCCTGGATGCCAGCATCGGCCAGAAGGCCGTCGAAGTGGGACTGATCACTGCGGCCCAGCTCCGGGAAGTGCTCCTGGAATTGTCCCGGTCGCCATCGGTCTCGGCGGACGTCGCCACGGTGCTGATTTCCAGAGGTCTTCTGTCGGCGGCCCAGGTGGAAATCCTGTCGGGCGCCCCCCTCAAGCAGCTGGGCAAATACACGATTGTCCGGGAACTGGGCCGGGGCGGGATGGGGGTCGTCTATGAGGCCGAGGATTCGGACCTCGGCCGGAGGGTCGCGCTCAAAATGCTCCTGGGCAGCCTGCACAGCGATCCCCAGGAATCCGCCCTCGAGGAGGAGCGTTTCATTCGCGAGGCCCGCCTGAGCGCGAATCTCCCCAAACACCCCCAGATCATCGGGGTCTACGAGGCGGGCCTGCTCGAGGGTCGCCGCTTCATTGCCATGGAGTACGTCGAGGGCCGGCAGTTCTCCGACTGGCGCCGGCAGGGGTCGATCTCACTGCGCCAGCAGATCACCGTGCTTCGCGACACCGCCATGGCCATCGACCACGCCCACCGCCACGGCATCATCCATCGCGACCTGAAGCCGGCGAACATCCTGGTGGACCGGAAGAATCATCCGCACGTGGCGGACTTCGGCCTCGCCAAGCGAACGACCCAAAGCGCCGCGTTGTCGCTCACCGCTTCCGGCATGGTCATGGGCACTCCGGCCTACATGAGCCCCGAACAGGCCCACGGCGGGAAGGAGGTCGACCATCGCAGTGACCTGTGGGCGATGGGGGTCATGCTCTACGAAATCCTCACCGGCCGCCTTCCCTTCGACGCCGACTCGCCCGTCAAGATCCTCGTCAAGACCCTGAATGATCCCGTTCCCCCGCCGTCCCGGGTCGTCCGCACGCCGACCGCCGTCCTGGACGCGGCCATCGAAGCCATCTGCATGAAGGCCCTCGCGAAGGATCCCGCCCTGCGCTACGGGTCGGCCCGTGCGTTCGCCGAGGACCTCGGTCGCTGGCTGAAGGGGGACCGCGTCTCGGTGCTCACGAAATCGCGGGCGCCCAACAAGGCCGCATGGATCGGCGGAGCCGCAGGCGCCGTCCTGGTCGCGGGTCTGGCGGCCTGGATCGCCCTTTCGCCGTCCAGCGAGGAGCAGGCGGCGGAGCGGGCGCGCGCCTTCGTCTCGCAGGGGCGTCGCCTGATGCAGGAGGGCCATTACTCGGACGCGATCGTGAAGTTCGGCCAGGCGCGAGCGGAAGATCCCTCCAACCGCGAGGCCTCCCTCGGCAGGAAGGAAGCCGAGGAGCGGCTGATCGCCGCGTCGAAACCGGACTCCGCACGGATCCACGAGGCCGTCCAGAAGGATCTGGCGGGAGTGGATGCCACGCTCGCCACCCTTCGGGGAAGCGAGAAGTTCGGCGCCGCGCGCGATCTCCTCCTGCAGGCGGCTCGGCGCCGATCCGAGGAGGAATGGACCACCGCCATCGCCATCCGCCTGGAGGGACTCCGCAAGACCGTCGATGAGACGTACATCGAGGTTAAGACGAAGGCGACGGCGGCCAAAATGGCGGGGGAGGCCGCGAGCGCGGAGAGCGCGGTGCATCGGGTGAAAGGGTGGACCTGGCCGGGCCTTTCCGAGGAGCTGGATCTCGAACTGGCCCGAGTCCGGGTGAAGCCCGCCGCCGTGCCTCCGGCCGCCGTGCCTCCGGCCACCGTGCCCCCGGCGGTCGTGCCCCCGGCTCCTGCCCTCCCGGTCGCCAATCGACCGATCACGGGAATTCGGGCCCTGGAGCCGATCCGGGGCAGCCTGAACGCCATCAGTTCGATGGCATTCTCCGGCGACGGCAAATTGCTCGTGACCACGGACTTTGACAATACCGTCCGCCTTTGGGACGTCGCCGCCCGCGCCGAGCGCGCCAGAATTCCGGACAAATTTTCCGGGCGATGCTGCGCCTTTTCTCCCGACGGGCGGTGGATTGTGGGCGGGTCCATGGGGGGAGAACTCCGGATCTGGGATGTCGCCGGGCTCAAAGGCCGCACGCTGACCGCCGGGGAATTTCAATTCATGGGCGTCGCCTTCACCCGAGACTCGAGGACAGTGTTGTGCTCCAGCGTGGAAGGCATCGTCCGCGTCTGGGACGTCGAGACCGGCCTTTGCGGGAGAGAAATGAAATGGCACCCCCGCGGCGCGTTGGGGCTTTCCATTTCCCCGGATGACCGCTTCGTCGCGGTGGGCTGCGGAGAACCCATCCTCAAGATCTGGGAGATCGCCACGGGGAGAGAAGTGAGGCAGTTCGAGGTCGGCAAGTCCTCGATCTTCTACGTCGCCTACTCTCCGGATGGCAAGAGCGTGGCCTTCGGCGGCGATGACGGGACTCTCTTTATCGGGGATCAGGTGGGTGGCAATCCCCGGCCGTTGGGAAGCTACTCGAAGCCGATCCGAGGGGTCGCGTGGTCCCCCGACGGACGCTGGATCGCCACGACCTCGGTGGATCCCGCGCTGCGCCTCTGGGATTCGTCGACCGGTTCGTTTACCGGGATCGACCTCGAAGGCGGTTTTTTCGCGGTGGCCATTTCCCCCAAAGGGGACTTCCTGGCTGCGGGCGGTTCCGACTGGAGTCTCCGCTTCTGGGAGATTCCGCCGGCCGGAAAAAAGTAGCTTACGCCAGCGGCAGGACAAACAGGATCAGGATGTCCCAGACCAGGTGGCTCACCATCGGCGCGGTCAGGTCGTCCGTCAGCGCCGCCAGGGCTCCCCAATACAGTCCGCAGCCCAACGCCGCCCCCATGAGGAGCGGATTCATCGTCGCGATGTGGGCGAGGGCGTAGAGGAACGCGCCCACGACCACCCCGCCGACGATCCCGACTCGCTCCATGAAGAAGCGGGCGACGACCCCGCGCCAGAGTAGCTCTTCCGCCACGACAATCAGGATCAGGGTGATCGCGAGGAAGGCCGTGGTATGTCCGCTCTTCCAAGCCGTCAGATCTCGGGCGTAGGCGTTCCAGGCGGGCCAGAGGGCCTGAAGCACCACGACCCCCACCCGCGTGAGCCCGTACAAGACCCCCCCGGCTGCCAGGCCCAGGCCCACCCGCCGGGGGGTCGGCGCCAGCCGGCGCCGGACGGACGGGACTCCCAGCGAGGCCGCCATCAGAAGCCCCATCGCCACGGTCATTCCCTTCCAGGGATCCAGCGGACCCCGGAAGGCCAAGGTCAGAAGCCCGGCGCCCAGGACCATGAGGCCGACGCCGGCGAGGGCGCCGATCTCGCGCCTCGGAAGCTGGCCGGCGGCGGCCAGGAGCGGACGCAGGCGGTCGGGAGTGAACGGGGCAGGCTCCAGCCCCAGCTCCTTCCGGGCCGGCTCCGGGTCCCCGACGAGGCCTTCCACCAGCATGGCGAGCTGGGCCCGGGTCGAGGGCGGCTGCCTCATGGTCCACTCCATGAGGCTCACCGGTAGCCTCAGGAGCGCCGCCGGCGTGGGCCAGATCCAGATCGGAAGCCCCATCGCCTCGGCCACCCGGTGGACGACGGCCCGCAGCGTGAGCCTCTCCGGCCCCACGATCTCGAGGGTCTTGCCTCCGGTCTGGGGATTCTTCAGGGCCCCGACGACCCCCCTTGCCACGTCCCGCGCGTCGACCGGCATCATCAGAGAGCGTCCGTCGTTCACGACCGGGATCACCGGCGAGATCCGGAGCAGGAGTGAGAGGTGGGCGAGGAGGTCGTCGCCGACGCCGTAGATGACGCCCGGGCGCAGGATCGTCCAGTCGAGCCCGCTCGTGCGGATCCGTTCTTCGCCCCTCCACTTCGTGTCGGAGTACGGGCGCAAGGCGTCAGGGCGGGCGACCACCACGCTGATGTGGACGAGACGGACGACGCCGGCGGTCCTCATGGCGTCGATGAGGCGGGCGACCAGGTCGACATGGACCGACTCGAAAGTCTGAGCGCCCTCTTCCCGCTTGATGCCCGCCAGGTTGACGACGGCCTCGCACCCCCGAAGCGGGGCGGGGTCGATCGAGCGGGCGTCGCAGCCGGTCCGGCGGGAGAGGACGCGGACGGTCCATCCCGCCTCCCTCAGGGCGGCGCTCACATGGCGTCCCAGGAAGCCCGTCCCGCCGACGACCGCGATCTCTCCCATGCCCCACATATATGAACATGTTCACCTTACTGCAAGGAAAATCCGGCGTCCACGGACCCGGAGAGGGGACGGTCGGTCTAGAACTTCGCCCGGGCGGTGATGTCCTGGAGCGGACCCCACCAGACCCCGAAGAACACGGTGCCCAGGGCGAGCAGCCAAAGCAGCGTGCCGTAGACCAGGCCGGGAGACACCTCTTCGGCGCTCTCGTCCGCGGGCTTGGCAAGGTACATCGCCGCGGCGATCCGCATGTAGTAGAAGAGGGAGACCACCGAGAACAGCAGCGCGATCACCACCAGCGCGATGCCCAGGCCGTGGCTCGGGTTGACCCCGTATTCGATCACGCGGGAGAAGACCAGGAACTTCCCCGCAAATCCGGCGGTGGGCGGAAGCCCCGTCAGAGCGAAGAGGAAGATCGTCATCACCGCGCCCAGCTGCGGCGAGCGCCAGCCCATGCCCCGGCACCCGTCCACGGTCTCGATGCCGTACTTCTGCTCCAGGACGAGGACGCCCAGGAAGGCGCCCAGGTTCATGATCACGTAGACGACCAGGTAGAAGAGCAGCGCCGAGAGGGCGCCTTCCGAGAAGGCGACCAGCGCCACGAGGAGATAGCCGGCGTGGGCGATCGACGAATACGCGAGAAGCCGCTTCAGGTTCTGCTGCTGCAGGGCGCCGAAATTGCCCACCGCCATCGTCAGCACCGCCAGGAGCGCGATCACCAGCTTCCACTCGAAGGCGGAGCCGCCCGGCTCCGTCCGGTAGACCTCGTGCAGGAACCGGGCGAGCATCGCGAATCCGGCGGCCTTCGGGCCGACGCTGAAGAACGCCGTCACCGGCGTGGGGGCGCCCTCGTACACGTCCGGACACCACATGTGGAACGGGACGGCCGCGATCTTGTAGCCGAAGCCGGCCATGATCAGCACGCTCGTGATGAGCGTTAGCGTCGGCTGCGGGGACACCTGCTGCAGCTGGACGCCGATGTCGCGGATCTGCAGTGTCCCCGTCAGGCCGTAGAGGAACGTCATTCCGTAAATCATGAAGCCGCTGGCCGCGGCGCCGTAGATGATGTACTTCAGCGACGCCTCGGCGCTCTTGCGGTTCTTCCTCAGAAATCCCGCCAGGATGTAGCTCGTGATCGAGACGAACTCCAGCGAGAGATACATCATCAGCAGGTCGTTCGCTCCCGCCATCAGCATCATGCCGAAGGTGCAGGAGAGTAGCAGCGCGAAGAATTCTCCCTTCCCCGAAGGCCAGTCCTTGATGGCGGGGATCGAGAAGAAGGAGACGATGAGGCCGGCCCCCAGGAACAGCAGCTTGAAATAGTTCGCGTAGCTGTCGACCGAGTAGGCGCCCCGGAAGATCGGGTGCACCGGGTCCTTGAGGTGCTTGCAGACCAGCCACGACGCGACGGAAAGGCCGACGATCGCGACGAACGCCGTCGAGCGACGGAACCGGGTCAGCTCGACGAGGATGACCCCCAGGAGCGCGCCCACCATGGCAAGCTCCGGGGTGACGTGCTTCAGTCCGTCCAGGACCCAGGCGTTGTTCTCCATGTTACCGCGTCAACCCCGTCACCCAGGGCATCTGCATGTGCTCGGCCAGGGCATTGATCGTGGGCTGGATGATGTTCAAGTACAACGAGGGATAAACGCCCAGGATCACGGCGATGATCGCCAGGGGCCAGATGGTGACCATCTCGAGGGCGTTCATGTCCGACAGGGTGGCATACTTCGGGTTGAGGGGGCCCTGGAAGACCTTCTGGTAGCTCCACAGGAAGTAGCCGGCGCCCAGAACGACTCCCCCGACCGAGATCCCGGTGAGCACCTTGAACCAGAGGTCGCTGGAGACGGAGTGGCCGGGCAGGACTTCGAACGGATACGCATTGCCCGCCTGGAAGCCGCCGGCGAACGAGAGGAACTCGCTCACGAAGCCCGAGAGTCCGGGCAGACCGAGGGATGCCATGAACGCCAGCGCCGTGAGCGCGCCGTACTGGGGCATCTGCGTCCAGAGGCCGCCGAAGCCGTCGATGTTGCGGTGATGCGCGCGGTCGTAGACGACGCCGACCAGGAGGAACAGCATGCTCGTGATGATGCCGTGGTTCCACATCTGGAAAAGGCAGCCGGACAGCCCGGCGGGATTGCAGGCCGCCAGGCCCAACAGGCAGAAGCCCATGTGCGCGACCGACGAATAGGCGATCATCTTCTTCAGGTCGCGCTCCACGATCTTCTCGCCCGTTTGGGGGTTGATGCGCGGCACGCCCCGGATCTGCGCCATCGCACACAGGGACCCGTAGATGATGTTCCAGGTGCCGAACGCCATCATGAAGGGAGCGAACCACAGCGCGGCCTCCGGCAGGATCGGGTAGCTGATCCGCATCAGGCCATAGGTGCCCATTTTCAGGAGGACGCCGGCCAGGATGACCGAGATCGGCGTGGGCGCCTCGACGTGCGCGTCGGGGAGCCACGTGTGGAAGGGGAAGACCGGCACTTTGATCGCGAAGCCGACATAAAGGCCCAGGAAGGCCATCTTCCACCAGAAGCCCTTGAAGATCGCGGGGCCGTGCTCGGCGAGCGTCACCAGATTGAAGGTGCCCTGGTGGCCGGGGGACGCGGGCTCGGCATCGTAGGTGAAGTACATCGCCAGCATGACGACCAGCATGAAGACCGAGCCGGCCAGCGTGTACAGGAAGAACTTGATCGACGCATATTCGCGCCGCGGGCCGCCCCAGATGCCGATCAGGAAATACATCGGCAGGAGCATCATTTCCCAGAAGACGTAAAACAGGAAGAAGTCGAGCGATTCGAACACGCCCATCATCCCGGCCTCAAGGAGCAGGAAGAGCGCGAAGTACC
>Ga0070731_10003460_pt1 | contig 14247 bp, 15 predicted proteins | sample Coa_R1_2_FD_66448 | JGI IMG/M metagenome (GOLD analysis project Ga0070731, IMG submission 66448) | Surface soil microbial communities from Centralia Pennsylvania, which are recovering from an underground coalmine fire - Coalmine... | ecosystem: Environmental > Terrestrial > Soil > Unclassified ... | reverse complement strand
GCTCGAGGTACGCGAGGACGTCCTCCTTGGTGAGCCGTCCGCCCTTCCCCGTCGCCGGGATCACGCCCGGATCGAGGTCGTGCTCGGCGAGGAGCCGCCGCACGGCCGGGCTGAGCGGCCCGACGGCGCGCGTCGTGGGCTCGATCGTGTCCTGCTCCGAGGCCGCCTCGAGATTCGGGCGCGCCGGCGGCGGCACGGGTGCGCGCGCCGCAGGCGCGGGCGCGGGCGCGGGGGCAGGAGCGGGGGCCGGAGCAGCCGCGCGCGGCGCGCCGTCCTGATCGATGCGCGCGACCACGTCGCCGACGGCGACCTTGTCGCCCTGCGCCTTCACGATGTGGAGCACGCCGCTGTCGGGCGCGGGTATCTCCATGCTGGCCTTGTCGGTCTCGAGCTCGAGGAGGACCTCGTCGGCCCGCACGTTGTCACCGTCCTGCCGCGCCCAGCGGACGATCACGCCTTCGCTGACGGATTCCCCCAGGCTCGGGATGCGTACGTCGACCGTCATCCGCCCCTCCCTACGAGCGCGCGAAGGCCCGGCTCACGATGTCGGCCTCCTCCTGCTGATGGATCTTGTACGAGCCGCTCGCCGGGCTCGCGGCTTCCGGCCGCCCGACGTACGAGAGCCGACGGTCCGCGGGCAGGATCCGGCGCAGGCGGTGGTACACGAAGTGCCAGCCGCCCATGTTCCACGGCTCCTCCTGCACCCAGACGACCTCCGTCGCGTTCGGGTAGCGCGCGAGCTGCTTTTCGACGGCGCGGAAGGGGAACGGGTAGAGCTCCTCGAGACGGACCAGGGCGACCGAATTGGCCTCGCGTTCGCGGCGCGCGGCGAGGAGCGCATAGTAGATCTTGCCGCTCGAGAGCAGGATGCGCCGCACGCCTGCCGGGTCGGTCGTCACCCCCGCCTCCGGCGCACCGGCGAGCGCGACGTCGTCGAGCACGGGGTGAAACGTCCCGTCCGTGAAGTCGGCGATCGGCGACACGCAGAGCTTGTGCCGGAGGAGGCTCTTCGGGGTCATGATGACGAGCGGCTTCCGGAAGCTGCGGTGCATCTGGCGCCGGAGCGCGTGGAAGTACTGCGCCGGGGTGGTGAGGTTGCAGACCTGGAGGTTGTCCTCGGCGCAGAGCTGGAGCCAGCGCTCGAGCCGCGCGCTCGAGTGCTCCGGCCCCTGTCCCTCGTAGCCGTGCGGCAGCAGAACGACGAGCCCGCTCATCCGCTGCCACTTCGACTCGGAGCTCGAGATGAACTGGTCGACGATCACCTGCGCGCCGTTCACGAAGTCGCCGAACTGCGCCTCCCAGCAGACGAGCCGCCACGGGTCCGCCAGGCTGATGCCGAACTCGAACCCGAGGACGGCGTTCTCCGAGAGCATGCTGTCGAGGACGCGGAACTCCTCCTGCTCGCCGCGGACGTTGTCGAGCGGGACGTAGCGCTCGCCGGTCTCGACGTTGTGCAGGACGGCGTGCCGCTGGCTGAACGTGCCGCGTGCCGTGTCCTGGCCGGCGAGCCGGACCGGGAAGCGTTCGACGAGCAGTGAGCCGATCGCGAGCGCCTCGGCGCAGCTCCAGTCGATCGCCTTCCCCTCGCGCACCATCTGCGCGCGCTCGGCCATCAGGCGCGCGGCGCGAGGGTGCGGTTTGAAGCCCTCGGGGAGGCGGGTGAACGCGGCCGCGACCTCGTCGAGCGTCGCGCGCGGCACGGCGGTGTTCGCGCTCCAGTCGTCGCCCGCCCAGCCGAGCCCCTTCCACAGGCCGCCGAACGCGAACACCGGCTGGCGCGGCATGAAGTCGCGCGCGTACGCCTGCGCGTCGTCCATGAGCTCGCGGAACTCGCGCTGGCGGCGGGCGGCGTCGTCCGCGCTCGCGACACCCGTCGCCGCGAGCTGATCGCGGTAGAGCGCCAGCGTGGTCGGGTGCTGCGCGATCGTCCGGTACATGACCGGCTGGGTGTACGTCGGATCGTCGAGCTCGTTGTGGCCGTGACGCCGGTAGCACACGAGATCGATGAAGACGTCCTTCTTGAACCGCTGGCGGAACCCGATCGCGAGCTTCGCCGCCTGCACCGCCGCCTCCGGATCGTCGCCGTTCACGTGGAAGACCGGCGACTGGATGATCTTCGCGACGTCGCTCGGATAGGGCGTGAAGCGATAATCCTCGGGCGGCGTCGTGAACGCGATCTGGTTGTTGATGATCACGTGCACGGTGCCGCCCGTCCGGTAGCCGTGCAGCTCGGACAGGCCGAGTGTCTCGGCGACCACGCCCTGGCCGGTGAACGCCGCGTCGCCGTGCATGAGGACGGGTACGACCTGACCGTAGTACGCGTCGCGCCGGCGGTGCTGCTTCGCGCGCACGATCCCCTCGATCACCGGGTCGACGGCCTCGAGATGGCTCGGGTTCGGGCTGAGCGAGAGATGGACCTTCGCGCCGGAGCGCGCCGTCCGGTCGTTCGAGTACCCGAGGTGGTACTTGACGTCGCCGTCGCCCGTCGCCTCCTTGGCGAGCAGGCTGCCCTCGAACTCGGCGATGATCATCTCGTATGGCTTGCGAACGACGTTCGCGAGCACGTTGAGCCGCCCGCGATGCGGCATGCCACAGACCATCTCCTCGACGCCGAGCGTGCCCGCGTCCTCGATCAGCGTGTCGAGCAGCGGGACGAGCGCATCGCCGCCCTCGAGCGAGAACCGCTTCGCGGTCGGGTAGCGGAGCTGGAGGAACTGCTCGAACCCCTCCGCCTCGATCAGGCGGTCGAGAATGCGGAGCCGCTCCGCGGCCTCGAGATCGGGCCGGTTCGACACCGGCTCCATCCGGTCCTGCAGCCAGGCGCGCTGCTCCGCGTCCTGGATGTGCATGTACTCGACGCCGATCGTCCGGCAGTACGTCGCCTGCAGGCGGGCGATCAGGTCACGGATCGACGTGCGCGAGCAGCCCCGGAAGCCGCCGCACGAGACGACGCGATCGAGGTCCGCTTCGCCGAAGCCGAACTCCGAGGGCTCGAGCAGCGGGTGCGTGCGCGGCGTCGGGTCGAGCGGATTCAGCTGCGCGACCAGGTGTCCGAGCTCGCGGTACGAGTGGACGAGGTCGAACACGCCGATGACCGGCGTGACCTCGGTCGGCGCGGCGACGGCGGCCCCGTTCGCGCCGTTCGCGAGCTCGTAGCCGGCGAAGAAGAGCGACCACTCGGGTCCGACGGAGGCCGGGTCGGCCTTCCAGCGGCGATATTGCTCCGCGACGTACTCCTTGTTCGCGAGCGCCGCGCTCTCGAGAGGCTGCATCCCGACCGGTTTTAGCGCCCGGATCGTCCGACCGCCACCCGGGTGGCGGGTTTGCACGCGCCGCGCTAGATCAACGACACCGTCGCATGCCTGGTTCGTCCCCCTCCTACGAGCGGCTCGCCGCGCAGGACAGCGCGTTCCTCTTTTTCGAGAGCCCGGAGACGCACATGCACCTCGGCGGCACCGCGGTCTTCGAGCCCGGCCCGCTCGCGACCGCGGACGGCGGGATCGACATCGATCGCATCCGGGCGCGCATCGCCTCCCGCCTGCACCACATCCCGCGCTACCGGCAGCGCCTCGCATGGATCCCGGTGCAGAACCATGCCGTCTGGGTCGACGACGACCACTTCAACCTCGGCTACCACGTCCGCCACACGAGCCTGCCGCGCCCGGGCGACGACGAGCAGCTGAAACGTCTCACCGCCCGGATCATGTCGCAGCAGCTCGACCGGACGCGCCCGCTCTGGGAGGCGTGGATCGTCGAGGGGCTCGAGGGCGGGCGGTTCGCGCTGGTCACGAAGACCCATCACTGCATGGCGGACGGCCTCTCGGCCGTCGACCTGATCACCGTGCTGCTGAGCCCGTTCCCCGAGACCGACGTGGAGCCCGCGCCGCCCTGGATACCGCGTCGCGTGCCGACGGCTGGCGAGCTGCTGGGCCGCGAGCTCGCGCGCCCGTTCGCGCTGCCGATCGAGCTCGGGCGGCGCGCACTGGACGCGCTCCGCGACCCGGCGGGCACGTTCACCGTGCTCCGCGAGCGCGCGGCCGCCGTCTGGCACACGGTGACGGCCGCCATGCCGGCGCCCGCGGACACGCCGCTCAACCGGCCGATCGGGCCGCACCGGCGCTTCGACTGGCTGACGCTCGACCTCGACGCCGTGAAGCACGTGAAGAACCGGCTCGGCGGGACCGTGAACGACGTCGTGCTCTCGACGGTCGCCGGCGGCATGCGACGCTTCCTCGCGCGCCGCGACGTCGCCGTCGACGGCCTGGGCTATCGGATCGTCGTCCCCGTCAGCGTCCGGGTGCCCGAGGAGCGCGGCCAGGCGAGCAACCGGGCCTCAGGGTGGCTGCTGACGCTTCCCATCGACGAGCGCTCGCCGCGCCGCCGGCATGCACGCGTCTGCCAGCTCACGGAGCAGTGCAAGGCGTCGAAGCAGGCGCTCGGCCCCGAGGCGCTCCTCGACGTCGTCGAGCTCGCCGGCCCGCTCGTGTTCGCCGTCGGCGTCCGGCTGACCTCGCGCCTCGCCCCATACAACCTCATCGTGACGAACGTTCCCGGTCCGCAGATCCCGCTCTACCTGCTCGGCGCACCGCTGGTCGCCGGCTACCCCGTCGTGCCGCTGTTCCAGAACCAGGGAGTCGCGATCGCGATCCTCAGCTACCTCGGCCGGCTCTTCGTCGGCGTGAACGCGGACTGGGATCTCGTTCCCGACGTGGACGATCTCATCCGCGACCTCGGCGCGGCGTTCGACGAGCTGTCCGACGCCGCGGAGCGTCGGCGGCCGGCCGCGCGCGCGTCCGCCTGAGACCGGCGATGGCGGACGTCGTCTACCTCGTGAGCGATCTCTTCTTCGTCGCGAAGATCGAGGAGACCGCAGCGCAGCTCGGCGTCGCCGTTGAGCGGGCGCGCGACCCGGAAGCGCTCGCCGCGGTCGCCCCCGCGGCGCGGGTCGCGCTCGTCGATCTCCGCCGCCCGGACGCGCTCGACGCCCTCGACCGCCTCCGCATCGCCGCCCCGGACGTCCGCTCCGTCGGCTTCATCGACCACGAGAACGTCGACGCGATGGAGACCGCGTCGGCGCACGGCTGCCAGACCGTCGTCTCGAAGCGGAAGTTCGCGAGCTCGCTGCCGGAGCTGCTCGCCGGCTAACTCATTCCTGCGATTGCTTCACGTGCCGGCGGTGGTGGATCCCGGCGGCGGCGAGGCAGGCGTCGACCGCCGCCTCCGGCGTGGCGGCGGTCCCGAACGGGCGATAGCCCTCGGGATCGACGTCCGACCGGCCGATCGCGAAGTAGCCCGAGCCGCCCTTTAACGTCTCGTAAACCTTGATCTCGTACGCGACGCGCGCGTCGGGTCCGAAGTCGAGCACCACCTGGCACTCCCCGACGACGGCTGCCGCGTCCGTCATGTGCTCCGTCAGCGTGACGCGCCGCCAGTCGACGGTCACGGACGCTCGCCACGCGCGATGCGCATCTCGCGCGCCAGGCGCGCGAAGATCGACGTTCCTTCCGTGACCAGCGCGGAGCCGACCTGCACCGCCTTCGCGCCTTTCGTCAGCGCGCGCGAGACGTCGTAGCCGGACTGGACGCCACCGACGGCGATCACGTCGAACCCGCCGCCACCTTCGAGGAGGAGCTTCTCGAGGCCGGCGAAATCATTTCGAGCTACCACGGCCGGAACGCCCGCCGCGCGCAGCTCGCGGCCGAGCTCCGCGTACGGAAAGCCGATCCGCTCCGGGAGCTTTACCGCGACGGGGATCGCCGTCGCGGCGACGAGCCGCTCGAGGACCGCGCGCAGCGCGCTCCGGTCCTCCCACGGCGCGAGCGTCGCGGCGACATAGGGATCGGCCAGATTCGCCTCGACGAGCGCCGCGCCGCCGTCACCGAACGCACGCGCGAGCACGCCGTACTCGTCCACCGTCGCGCCGGCGATGCTGGCGACCACCGGGCAGCGGGCGATCTCCACGAGCTCCCGCACGAGCGGCACGAGCTTGTCGAAGCCGGGGTTGTGCAGCGAGCGGTACTCGGGATGCACGAATGGATGGACGGTCGCGCTCTTCAGCACGATCGCGCCGGTGGCCGAGCGCGCGAGCGCGCGCAGCTCGGACGACGTCGATGACGCGGCGCCCGACGCGTTCATCGCGCAGAACGGGAAGCGGATGCCGGCGATCGTCGCGCCGAGATCGATGCTGCGACGTTCGGGTGCCGGCATTGCGACGAACGTAGCAGTGGCCTTCGAACTTGAGAAGCGCCGATCACGGAATGACGTGAACTCGCGTGTGATAATCGGGGGTTCCATCAGATTTCACCTTGACCATCTCCGAAATCGCCGACTACGTATGGACGCATCGACGAAACACAGAGCAAAGGAGGTCAGGTGATGCGAAGGATCGTCTTGGGTCTCGTCGTCGGCGGCTTCTTTCTCGCGCCGCACGTCGCGCGTGCGACCGTCGATCCCGCCTGCATCCTGCAGGCGAAGGACGACTACGTGCAGTGCAAGTCCGACTGCCGGGACACGTTCCGCGACGACAAGTTCCGCTGCCGCAACGTCCAGCCGGCGTGTGGCAACGCCTGCCTCGCCGGTCGCGAGGTCTGCCTCGCCCCGTATGAACAGGTGCTGACGGACTGCATCGACGGCTGCGATGCAACGCTGCAGCAGGGCAAGCAGGACTGCGCATCGGGATGCGGCTGCAACGTCCCCGGACCGAACTGCAGCGACAACTGCTGCGCGAACGATCCGAGCAGCTGTTACAACATGTGCGTCGATGCGAAGCAGGTCGACGCCTTCGTGTGCCGCGACAACTGTCGCGAGTCGTTCAACAACGACGCGACGCTCCAGGCGAACATCAAGAACTGCCGCGCGGCCTTCCGCGCGTGCGTAACGCGCTGCCCCTCGGCGCAGTGATCGACGTCCCGGCGGGGACCCATCGCCGGGTCCCCGCCGGCTAGCTCCCGACGATCTCGACCGGGACTTCGACGAAGTCTCGCCGCCCGTCGTCCCAGCGAAACGCGCGCGCTTCGCCCGGCGTGCGGCTGTCGGACACGACGACGTACGTGACCTCGGGATATGCGGGCTCGTCCCCGAACATCGCGCGCGCTCGGTCCTCGCCCGAGAAGTAGGACCCGACGCGCGTATGTGAATGGTAGAAGACCTTCACGCGCGCGCCCGGCGCGTCACCCTCGCGCAGCGCGGCGAAGAGCTCCTTCGGATCCGGCGTGTACGCGGTTTCTGCCCCGCGCGGGTACGTCGTCGGGTCCTCGCGATGCATCCGATCCTGGACGTTGGTGAAGCGGCGGACGACGTCGCGGCCGCCGACCTCGAGCACGGCGCCGCAGCACTCCGCGGGATGGGTGTTGCGCGCGTGCGCGAGGACGTCGTCGAGCGCCGCGCGCGCGAGCCTCAGTCGGTCGCTCATGCGTCGGTCCCCGGCCGGCGGGCGGCGCGGGCGCGAATCAGCCGCGTGAGCGTCGCGTTGACGGGAGTGGGGATGGCGCGGCGCGCACCGCGCGCCGCGACCTGTCCATTGATCGCGTCGATCTCCGTCGGCCGGCCGCGCTCGATGTCCTGCAGCATCGACGGGCGGTGCTCGGCGGTCGACGGCACGAGCCGCCCGTAGAACTCCTCCCGGTATTCGCCAGCATCGCGCCAGCGGAGCGCGACGTCCTCCGCGCGCGCGACGGTGAACGCTTCGTCGATGACGGTGTCCATGATCGCGCGCGTGTCCGGGTGACGCGGGAGGTCGCCGTAGCGCAGCCCGAGCAGCGCACCGAGCGGGTTCAGCGCGGCGTTGTAGAACACCTTCGCCCACAGAGCGGCGATGAGATCGTCGGTCGGCTCGGCGGGCACGCCCGCGGCGGCGAGCTCGGTCGCCCAGCGCTCGGCGACGGCGCGCCGGCGCCGGTCCGACGGCTCCGGGCTGCCGATCAGCACCGGGTCGGCGAAGACCGTGACGCGCGCATGACCGGGGGCGACGAGCTCGGCGCCGAAGATCACCCGCGCGCCGACGACGCGTGCGGGGCCGACGGCGCGTTCCGCGGCCTCGACGTTGCCGAGCCCGTTCTGGAACGAGACGAGGAAGCCGTCGGCCGCGAGCCGCGGCCCGACGGTCCCCACCATCGCGACGGTGTCGTACGCCTTCACGGTGAGGAAGATCGCGCCGTAGCCGTCGCCGAGCTCGGCCGGGTCCGTCGCGTAGGTCAGCCCGCGGACGATGCGATGCGCGCCGAAGAGCCCGTCGATTACGAGACCGCCCGCGCGCGCGGCTTCGACGTGCGCCCGCCGGCCGAGCAGCGTCACGTCCCGGCCGGCTGCGGCGATGAGCCCGCCCAGGACCGAGCCGAGCGCGCCGGCGCCGGCGACGAGGATGCGCTCGCTCGCCACGCGCGCGACGATACGCGGGCCCGTCGCGCACGACAAGCCACGCGCGCGATGGTAGTGTCCACCGCGCGATGATCGATCGCGGCCGGCTGCAGGCATTCTTCCTCGACCTCGTCCGCATCGACAGCCTTTCGCGCCACGAGGGTCGCATCGCCGCGCGCCTCAAGCGCGAGCTCGAGGAGCTGGGCGCGGAGGTCGTCTTCGACGACGCGGGCGCCGCCCTCGGCGGCGAGACCGGGAACCTGATCGGCCACGTGCCAGGGACCGTAGACGCGCCGCCGCTGCTCCTCTGCGCGCACATGGACACTGTGACCCCGGGCGAGGGCGTGCAGCCGGTCGTCGAGGACGACGTAATCCGCAGCGATGGGACGACGGTGCTCGGCGGCGACGACAAGTCGGGCGTCGCGATCGTGTGCGAGTGCGTACGCGTCTGCCGCGAGCGCGGGCTCCGGCATCCACCGATCGACGTCGTGTTCACGATCTGCGAGGAGGTCGGCCTCCTCGGCGCGAAGCACCTCGACGTCGGCCGCGTGCGGGCGCGCCGGGGACTCGTCTTCGACAGCGACGCCGTCGGCTGCGCCTTCACCCGCGCGCCGGGCGCGAATCGCCTCGACATCGTCGTGCACGGGCGTGCGGCGCACGCCGGGATGGCGCCCGAGCGCGGCGTGAGCGCGATCCGGGTCGCAGCGGAGGCGATCGCTGCGATGCGGCTCGGGCGGATCGACGCCGAGACCACCGCCAACATCGGCATCCTGCAAGGCGGGCGGGCGACGAACATCGTGCCCGACGAGGCGACGGTCCGCGCCGAGGCGCGCAGCCACGATCCGGCGCGGCTCGCGGCGCAGACCGAGCACATGCGTCGCTGCTTCGAGGAGGCCGCGGCCCGTTACCCGGGCGCACGCGTCGAGGTCCGCGTCGAGGCAGCGTACGAGCCGATGGACGTGCCGGACGACGCGCCGATCATGCGCCTGGTCACGGCAGCCGCCGCCCGCACCGGTCGCACGATCACGCCCGCCGGCATGGGGGGCGGCTGCGACGCCAACGTCCTCAACCGGCGCGGCTTCGAGGTCGTCAACCTCGGTACCGGCATGCGCGATATCCACTCGACCAGCGAGTGGCTGCGCATCAGCGACATGGTCGGTGCCGCCGAGGTGACGCTCGCGGTGATCGAGCTGGCGGCCGACGCGTAACGCCTAAGCTGCTGCGTCCGCAGGCGCCGTCGGTTTCGCGCGCAGCCGCGGGAGTGCCGCGCCCGAGGCGAGGAACACGACGCCGCCGATGAGGTCGGCGAGCACGCTCACCGCGAACCACAGGAGACCGACGGTGACGGCGACCGAGTCGTCCACGTCGAGGCGCGTCAGGAAGTACAGATAGCCGCCCTCGCGGACGCCGAGCCCGGCAACGCTCACGGGTAATGCCGCCATCACGCTCACGAGCGGGTGGTAGATGAGGCAGTACGAGAACGGGACGTCGGCCCCCGCCGCGCGCGCGAGCACCCACTGCACGACCACCTGAACCATGTGGAAGAGCAGCGATACCGCGGCGACCCGCACCAGGAGCCGCGAATCGCGCCAGAACGGCTCGAGCTCGTGCTCGACCTGCCGCCGGATGGCGTTGCCACGCGGGAGCAGGCGGACGAGGCGAGGGCACATCCACCAGCCGACGACCAGCGCGAGGCCACCTCCGATGATCGCCGCCGTGAGCGGCCACGGCAGGTTGTATCCAGGGAACGCGAGCAGCGCCCCTGCGCCGAGCGCCATCAGGAGCGCGAGCCCGCTTACGCGATCGAAGAGGACGGAGTTGACGGCGAGCCCCGGACGGTGGCCATCGCCGAGGTAGAGCGCGCGCACCACATCGCCGCCGATCGTGCCCGGGCCGAAGAGGTTGAAGAACATGCCGATGAAGTAGAAGCGCGCGTACTCGGAGAACGGCTGGCGGAAGCCCACCGAGCGCCCGAGAAGGTGCCATTTGTACGCGCTCAGTAGCTGCCCGATACAGTAGAGCACGACCGCGCTCGCCACGAGGCTGGGCTGCACGCTGGTGAGCGCACGCACGAGGTCGCCGGTGTCGACGTCGACCAGGATGTAGGCGACCACCCCGACCGTGACGAGGACGCTCGCCACCCAGCGCGCGGACGGCCGGCGAGCGAAGCGAGGCATCGTAAAATTGTCAACATCGAGCGACATTTTGCAAACGCGCGCGACTCGCGTGTCGTCTAGCAACCTTGACTTGTCGATGCAGCCCCGGCTAAGCGCCCCTCGCATGCCGCGCGGTCTGTGGCACGAAGAGGTCGATCTCATCGTGGTCGGCGCGAGCGTCGCCGGGCTCGCGGCGGCGGCCGTCGCGGCCGACCGCGGCTGCCGTACGGTGGTCGTGGAGCGCGCGAAGGACGTCGGCGGCGGCGCGGCGGCCGAACCGGAGTACGTCGCCGCCGCCGGGACGCGCTTCCAGAAGGCCGCCGGCATCGGCGACGCGCCGGCACGCCTGGTCGACGACGTCCTGGCTGCAACACGCGCCGCCGTGGAACCCGACGTCGCGGCGGCGGTGGCGGAGCAGGGGCCCGCGGTCGTCGCGTGGCTCGCCGACCGCTGCGGCGTGCCGATCGCGCTCGTCGGCGGCCGGGTGGGGCGCGGGCACTCCGCGGCGCGCCTGCACGCGCCCGGCGAGCGCGGAGGGGCGGGCCTGGTCGCCGATCTCGCGCGCGCCGCCGGCCGGCACGCACGCGTCGCGGTCCGGACGGGCGCCGCCGTCGAGCGCCTCGTGATCGACGAGACGGGCGCCGTGCGCGGCGTGGCGGTCCGCGGCGATCGGCGCGGCGTCCCGCACGCCACCGGGGGCCGCGTCCTCCTTGCCTGCGGCGGATTCGTCGGAGAGCAGGCGCTCGTCGCCGAGCACTGCCCGGCGATCGCCGACCTGCCCTATCACGGCGCCGCGACCGCGACGGGTGAGGGGCTCCGACTCGGCCGCGAGGCACGCGCCGCCACCCGGCGCCTCGGCAGCTGCCTCGTCACGCCGTTCCTCGCGACCCCGGGCGGCCTGGCCGTGACGGCGCCGCTCGTCGATCTGGGCGCCGTACTCGTGAACCAGGCAGGCCGTCGCTTCGTACGCGAAACGGACGAGCCACTGCCCCTGGCCTCCGCGATCCGCGCCACACCCGGGCGGATGGCGTACCTGCTCTTCGACGAGCGCATCGCGCAGGCGGCGCGCGCCGTCGACCCGTTCTTCGCGCACGTCGTCCTGCCGCGGGCCGGGCGGCGGGGCGCGACGCTCGCCCACCTCGCACGTCAGATGGAGCTCGATCTCGACGGCTTGCAGGCCACGATTGCGGCGACGGGCGCGGACCCGTTCGGTCGCGAGCCGCCCCCGGCATCGCTCGAGCCGCCGCTGCACGCGATCCGCGTGAGCGGCGCTCGCTGGCGGACGCTCGGCGGACTCGCCGTCGATGTCGCCGCGCGTGTGCTCGACGACGGCGGGCGCCCGATCCCCGGACTCTACGCGGCCGGCGGGGCAGCCGCGGGGCTCGGCGGCGACGGCACGGACGGTCTCCTCGCCGGCGTCGACACCCTCACCGCGCTTGCCCTAGCCCGCCTCGCCGCCCTCGACATCTCCGCCGCGGTCGCCGCGGACGCCGAGCAGGCGGGCTAGCAGTCGCCGCGCGGGCCGATGCAGAGGTTGACGAGCGCGAAGAAGAGCTCGTCGACCGACGCGTAGACGAACGGAGCGCAGGTGGCGAGGCCGCGGAAGTCGGCCGCGCGCGGGCTCCAGCCGCGGACGTCGTCCCCGTAGACCGGGAAGACGTCTCCGCCGACGCGCAGGTACGTGCGCTTGGTCGGTCGCTCGCGGGCGAGCTCGGGCGTCATCCGAAGAAGACCGACTGTCGCCGACGCTTGAGCCGCGCCACCATCGTCTGGATCGTGCGCCGGATCCGCATCGCCTCGTGTCGTCCACGTTGCCATCGCGCCTCCCCCTCCACCGGTGTCAGCCGGATCGGCTTCCCGAAATGCATGAACCACTTGGTCGGCAGCGGCAGCGTGCCGAGGACGCCGAGCAGCGGGAAGAACGGCGTCAGCGGGAGGTACGGCATCCCGAGGAGCTTCCCCACCCCCTCGGCCCGGCCGACCAGCGGATAGATCTCCTCGGCGCCGACGACGGCGACCGGCACGATCGGCACGTCGAGCGCCAGCGCGAGACGCGCGAATCCGGGGCTGAAGGGCCGCAGCCGGTAGCGGTCGCCGAACGACTTGGCGACCCCGGCGACGCCCTCGGGGAAGATGAGCAGCGGCTCGCCCAGCTGCAGGAGACGGACGGCGTTCTCGCGCGTCGCGACCGCCCCGCCGCACTTGTTGTAGAAGCTCGCGACCGGCGCGAGCTGCTCGACGAAGCGATCGTAGAGAAAGCGCAGCGTTCGCTGGCAGAAGAGCTCGACCGCGGTCACGATCATCATCCCGTCGAACGGGATCGCGCCCGAGTGGTTCGAGACGAGGAGCACGGGGCCGTCGGCCGGCAGGTGGTGGGTCCCGCTCACCTCGACGCGCCAGTAGCGCTCGAAGAGGAAGCGCACCGGCGGCAGCATGCGCTCGCGGAACTCGGCGTCGAGGCCGAAGGGATCGTCCGCAGGTGCGTCGTCGACGGCCGGCTCGACCGTGCCGGAACGTGTCTCCAGCGTGATGGTCGGCGCCGCCATGCGCACGCCCCTGCCTCCGCGCAACACTCTCCGCCTCCGCTGACGGCCGTATAGCCCAGCGTTCCGTACGAGAACAAGCCGGGCCGCCAGAAATGTTCGGGTTTAGAGCAGCGCGACGGTCGCGGTGCCGATGACGAGCCGCTCGGCGTCCTCGTTCTCGAGCCACACGTCGAGCTCTACGGTGCGCCCTGTGTCGTCTTTCTCCGTGACCGTGCCGCACAGACGGATCGTGCGGTCCGGGAGCACGAGCCCGCGGAAGGTCGTCCCGAGCCGGCGGAGCGCGCCGATCCCCGCCCACGCCTCGATCGCCGCCGTGAGGAGCCCCATGCTCATGTTGCCCGGCGTGATCATGCCGGGGAGCCCTTCTTGCCGGGCGCCGTCGTCGTCGGTGAAGCGCGGCGCGACCTGGTTCGCGGCGCGCGCGTAGGCGCGGACCATGTCCTTCGCGAGGAACAGGTCGCGCACCGGCAGCTCGTCGCCCTCGGCGACCGTGTCGAAGGCGATACTCATCCCCGATGCATGAACCGGTTGTCGACGACGGCGACCATCTCGCCGCGCTGATTGGTCATCGTGAAGCGGATGACGACGAAGTACATGCTGCCCGTCCGCCCGGTCTTCTCGTAGACCTCGTGCAGCGTCGAGCGAACGTCGATCGTGTCGCCGGGACGGACCGGGACGCCGAACGCGATGTCCTTGCCGGCATCGAGGCCCGTCCGGACGTTGATGCTCCTCGGGATGTTCTCCGGGTAGAACTTGTGGCCCTTGTAGCGCAGGCAGAACGTCGGATGCCCGACGAGCGCCGACCCGGCCTCGACGTACTCGGGACGCGTCTCGCCGAGCGCGCGCGCGAACGCGATCAGCTCGTCGGGCGCGACCGGGCCGTAGGTCGTGTGATCGAACTCGCGGCCGAGGAGGCCGGGATCGATGTCGAGCGGCACCGGGTGAACGTAGGGAATCGGCCGTGCTGCCGCAAGGCGCTCAGCAGTCGCTGTCCCGGTCGAGCTTCTCCATGAGAACGCCGGGCTCCGGGTCCGTGAACCCGAACTGTCGATAGAGCCCGTGTGCGTCGCGGGTGCCGAGGAGCCAGCGCCGGACCTTCTGCAGCTCGGGCGTGCCGGTCGCGACCTCGACGAGCCACTTCCCGAGGCCCTTTCCGCGGTGCGCCTCGAGCACGAACACGTCGGCGAGGA
>Ga0070731_10003459_pt1 | contig 14249 bp, 13 predicted proteins | sample Coa_R1_2_FD_66448 | JGI IMG/M metagenome (GOLD analysis project Ga0070731, IMG submission 66448) | Surface soil microbial communities from Centralia Pennsylvania, which are recovering from an underground coalmine fire - Coalmine... | ecosystem: Environmental > Terrestrial > Soil > Unclassified ... | reverse complement strand
TTGCTTACGGCGTCGGGAGGCCCGTTTTGGCGCACGCCGCGCGATGCTATGGAGAAAGCGGATCTCACCGCGGCACTCGCCCACCCGACCTGGCGGATGGGAACGAAGAATACGATCGACTCGGCTACCATGATGAATAAAGGACTCGAGGTCATCGAAGCCAGCCGTCTTTTCGGCTTCGAGGGCGATCGGATTGGCATCGTCGTGCATCCGCAGTCGGTCGCGCACGGTTTCGTGATCTTCACCGACGGCAGCGTTAAATCGCAGCTTGCTGCGCCGGATATGCGCGTACCGATCGGCTACGCACTGAGTTTTCCTAACCGGTTGAATTCCTTCGAGGGGCAAGCGCCCGCGTTTTCGGACGACGATATTTTTCGTCTGCTCGGCGCCAAGAACGGCGAAGCAACGCTGCGGTATGAATTCGAAGCCCCCGATCCAGCTCGCTTCCCTTGCGTGCGGCTCGCATACGAGGCGCTTTCTAAAGGAGGAACGCAGCCCGCCGTGCTCTCGGCTGCGAACGAAGTCGCAGTTGCGGCTTTCGTCGAAGGAAGAATCGCGTTCGGCCGCATCCCCGACGTAATCGAGGGGGCCATGAACCGGGTCAAGCCCGAAGAGCCGACCCTGCGCGGGGTAAGAAGGGCCGACGGGGAGGCGCGAAGCGCCGCCGGAGAGATCGTCGCCGCCATCGAAAGGCCCATTGCTTGATTATGTTCGCCGTCATCACGCTCGTCGGATTCGAGAAGATCGTCACGTTTCTCGTGATGCTCTCGATCCTCATCGTGCTGCACGAGCTCGGCCATTTCGTGCTCGCGCGCCGCAATGGCGTGCGCGTCAATGAGTTTGCCGTCGGCTTCGGTCCCAAACTTTTTGCTTGGACCAGTCCGAAAACGGGCACGCTCTATTCGCTCCGCGCGCTGCCGATCGGCGGGTTCTGCGCGATGGAAGGCGAGGACAACAAGACGTCCGAGGCACAGCAACAGCGCGACTTCCTCGCCGACGGAGCGGCCCCGGAGAGCAACTTCCAGGCGAAGTCTCCGTGGCGGCGGCTCGCAATCATTCTGGCAGGTCCGTTCGCGAATTTCGTACTCTGCTATGTGATTTTGCTCGTCGGCGCGCTTGCATTCGGCGTCGCGAGTGACAAGGCGAATCAACCGGTTGTGGGCGAGATCTTACCCGGTTCGCCCGCCGCGATCGTCGGCATCCGCCCCGGCGACCGAATTGTAGCGATCGACGACCAGCCTGTAACGTCCGGTAAAATTCTGGTCGATACCATTCACGCGGCACTCGGTAAGAAGCTCGACTTAGTCTACGAGCGCAACGGCGTACGCAGCAAAGTCCACGTGGTGCCAAAACCGTGTCCGCCGCAGGTAGGCCGGAATCTGGGCTGCATAGGTTTCTCGCCCGTTCCTGCTTACGTCCACGTGAGTTTCGGGACTGCGCTACGGCAGAGCGCCGATCAGTTCGCGACGATCGCAAGTCAGACGTTGGGCAGCATCGCACTGCTGGTCACGCAGTTCGCCAAGTATGCGCCGCAGGTCGCGGGTCCTATCGGCATGGGGCAAGTCGCCGCCACGGTCCAAGATTGGGGTTGGGGTCCGTACTTTTCACTTGCGGCAACGATCTCGTTTGCGTTGGGACTCTTCAACCTCTTGCCGATCCCCGCACTCGACGGCGGCCGCGCCGCATTCATTATTGCAGAGTTGATTCGAGGGCGTCCGGTCGACCCGGAGAAGGAGGCGATGGTGCACGTCGCCGGCTTCGCGGCGCTGATGGCGCTGATCATGCTTATCGCCTTCCACGACATCGCGCGCATCGTTAACGGACAAGGAGTGATGTAGCATGATTCGCGTACGCCGGAAGAGCAAGCCGATTTTCTTACAAAACAAGACCGGAAAATCCGACGCAAAGAGCGTCTGGATCGGCGGCGATCATCCGGTGGCCGTGCAATCCATGACGACGACGGATACCGCCGACGCCGACGCGACGTTGGAGCAGATCTACGGGCTTGCAATGGAAGGCTGCGAAGTCGTACGCGTGACGGTCAAAGATCCGCCTGACGCCGCCGGACTACCGGCGATCGTGCATCGCTCGCCAGTTCCGATCGTCGCAGACATTCATTTCGATCACAAGATGGCACTGGCCGCCATCGAAGCGGGCGTCGCAAAACTGCGCCTGAACCCCGGCAACATTCGCGACGTCAAGAAAGTAGCGGAAGTCGTCGACGCCGCGAAGGCGCGCGCGATTCCGATCCGCGTTGGCGTGAACATGGGTTCGCTCGCGCCGGATTTGGAGAAATCGTTCGGGCACACCGCCGAAGCGATGGTTCTTTCCGCACTGCGGCACGTCGAAATTTTGGAAGAGCACGGGCATACAGACATCGCGATTTCGCTCAAAGCCCACGACGTGGCGACGACTGTGCAAGCATATCGGTTGATGGACGAACGCTTGCGCGAGCGAGCCACCCCGTATGCGTTGCATCTCGGCATCACCGAAGCCGGTATGCTGCGCGACGGAACGATCAAGTCCTCGATCGGTTTGGGAATTCTGCTCTGGGAGGGCATCGGCGATACCATTCGCGTTTCGCTCGCCGCCGATCCGATCGAAGAAGTGCCGGTTTGCTGGAGCATTCTGAAGTCGCTCGGGCTGCGCGAGAAGGGTTTTGAGATTACGGCGTGCCCCTCGTGCGGTCGCGCCGAAATTTCGGTGCTCGAGCTCGGGCGCGCCGTCGAAGCAATTGCCAAGTCCTACAGTGCGCCGGTGAAAGTCGCGGTAATGGGTTGCGTCGTTAACGGTCCTGGTGAGTCGAAGATGGCCGACGTCGGCGTCGCCGGCGGCAAAGGAAAAGGCGCGATCTATCGCGCCGGCGAGCTGGTCGGAACGTATCCGGAGGCGGAATTGCTAGGCATGCTGCGACTCGAAATCGAGAAAGTGATCGCCGAGAAGTATCCAGCGTATCTATCGGAGATCGGCATAGCGCAGGAGAACGCCGAGACGGCCGTATGATCCGGCGCGTTATCGTCGTCGGCGGCCTGGCGTTGATGGCATCGGTCTTGCTGGCCTTGTCGCGCCCCATCGAAATGCTCGTTGACGGCCAGCGTGTCGATACCGACGTCGCACCGGTGACGACCGCAAGCGAAAAGGTTTACGTGCCGCTGCGTTCGATTGCCGATGCGCTCGGGGCGCAGACGGAAAGCGATGCGAAAAACGGTGCGGTGAGCGTGGTGCTGGGCGCGCAATCGCTTCGCGTGCGCGTCGGCGATAAGCACGCGACCGTCAATGGAATGGCCTTCACGCTCAAACACGCTCCGTTTCGCGTGCGTGGGCGGGTGATGGTGTCACTCGATGCCGTCGCACGCGCTTTACACGTTCATGCGCGCTACGATGCTCGCAACGCACGCATCGAGGTGATCACGCCCGGCATCGGCATGGCGCCGAGCTCGCAAGGCGTCGCGCCGCAGTAGCGGGACTGCGCGCAGGATAGCGCTCGCTACGCGTACTCCTGAATGCCCTCGGGTTCTTCGACGGGGACGACGTCGGCTGGATTTGATTTGCGGAATCCATAGGCGAAGAAGAAGATGAGGCCGCAAACGAGCGCGATCGCGAACCACGTCCAGGTGGCACGCGAGAGGCCGAAGATCGCGAGGAAGAGGGAAAAGACGATCCCGAGGATCGGAAAGAGCGGCACGAACGGCACGCGGAAGCTGCGCGGCAGGTCGGGACGCCTCTTGCGCAGGTAAAGCACGCCGGCGCATACGACGGAAAATGCGATCAGCGTGCCGATGTTGACGAGATTGAGCAGATTGTTGAGCGGCACGATCAGCGCTAAGATTGCCACCGCAGCGCCCGTGATCATCGTGGTGATGAGCGGGGTCTTGAAGCGGGGATGGATCGCCGCTACCGCCGGCGGCAGCATGCCGTCGCGCGCCATGACGTAGAAAATGCGCGACTGCCCGAGGAGGGACGCGAGCGCGACGCTCGTCGTTCCGGCAAGCACGCCGATTGTGATCACCCAGCTCAGCGCCGGCATGTGCAGCGGCGCTAACGCGTACACGAGCGGATTCTTAATCGGCACGTGATTCCACGGCACCGCTCCGACGAGCACGATGGCCGTCGCACAGTAGATGACCGTGCCGATCGCGAGCGCTCCGATCACGCCGACCGGAACGTCAAACTGCGGGTTCTTGCACTCTTCCGCCGTTGTCGTCGCGGTGTCGAAACCGATGTAGCTGAAGAAGACGTACGCGCCAATCGCAATAATGCCGTACGGCTGCGCCGACGACGAATAATCCGCGAGGCCGCCGAACGGCCGCAGCGAACCCCATCCGACGGGATTGAAATTGTGCAGATTGACGGCGTGCACTAAGAACGCCCCTGCGATGATGAAGACGATCAGCGCAGAGATTTTGAGGACGACGAAGACATTGTTCACGCTTGCGGATTCGCGAATGCCGACCGAGAGCAGCATGCTGAGGCCGATAACGAAGAGGGCCGCGACGAGATCGTACTGCGAATGCGTGAGGTCCCAGCTGCCCGGCAGCCACCACGGGCCGTGAATGATGAGATTCGACTGCTGCGCCCAAGCCGGAAGATTCATTCCTGCGCTCTTCGCGACGTCTTGAATCGCTGCGGAGAACTGCTGCGCAACCGGTGCTGCGCTGATGCCGTATTCGAAGATCAATGCAAAACCGATGATCCAGGCAAAGAGTTTGCCCATGGTCGCGTAGGCGTAGGTATATGCGCTTCCTGCGACCGGGACCATCGCTCCGAGCTCGGCGTAGCAGAGCGCGGCAAAGAACGACGTTAGGCCGGCGAGCAGGTACGAAATGATCACCGCGGGCCCGGCGCCTTTGACGCCGGTTCCGATCGTCGTGAAGATACCGCCGCCGATCATGGTTCCCAAGCCAATGGCGACGAGGTCTTTTGCCGTCAGCGCTCGCCGCAGGATCTTGCGCGAGCCAAGCTGGCGCAACTTTTCGGCGTCGGTCGTCGCGAAGAGCTCGCTCCAGATCGACATTCCCGCGACCGTTCGAGCTTTATGCTTCCGGAGGCCTGCAGGCTTGATTCCAGCGATGTTCCGGTATGCGAAGCGCGTCGTTGATCCATCGCGCCCAGACGAAGAGCGCGTCGGAGAGGCGATTGAGGTAGACCAGGCCGTCGGCCATCGCCGTGTCTTCTTGATCGATCAATCCCACCAGCAGCCGTTCTGCGCGACGGCAAATGGTGCGCGCAAAGTGCAACTGCGCGCCGGGCATCGAGCCGCCGGGATGAATGAAATTCGCCAGGGCGGGAAGGTCGGTTTGCGCCACGTCCATGGCGCGTTCGAGCGCGGTGGAGTCGGCCGATCGAACCGTCGGCCCATCGTCGCGGCGGTCTTTTGGTAGCGTCGCGAGCTCGGCGCCCAAGTCGAATAGCTTATCTTGCGTCCAGGCAAGCCAGTCGTCGAGCGTTATGGCGCGCGGCTGTTCGGCAAGGTAGGGCCGCAGCGCCGCCCGCGCTACCCCAATTGAGCTCGAAAGCTCGTCTAGGGTACCGTAAGTCTCGATGCGCAGCGCGTTCTTCTTGATGCGCTCTCGGCCGACGAGTCCCGTCATTCCCTTATCGCCGGTACGTGTGTAGATTCGCGTGAGCTTCGGCATCGCGTAGGTTTGCGCCGAGCCGGTCGAACTTCCCCGGCGGAGGCTGTTTCGCGGCGGCGCGCGAAACGGGGCCGGTCATGTCCGACGCGCTCACCGGGACTACGGTCAAGGAGATCCCTCCGAAGGCCGCCGATCTTTCCGCTTGGTACACCGCGGCTTGTCTCAAGGCGGAGCTCGTTTCGTACTCGCCCGTACGCGGATGTGTGGTCTTGCGCCCGTACGGCTGCGGTCTGTGGGAGAATCTGCGCCGGCATCTCGATGCGCAATTTAAGGCAACGGGCCACGAGAACGCCTACTTCCCGCTCTTCATTCCGGAGAGCTTACTGGTGCGCGAGGCGGAGCACGTGGAGGGCTTTGCGCCCGAAGTGGCCTGGGTGACGCAAGGCGGCAGCGAAAAACTTACCGAGCGTCTTGCCGTGCGCCCCACGTCGGAAGCGATTATCGGCGTGATGTACGCGCAGTGGATCGAATCGTATCGTGACCTGCCGATTCTCATCAACCAGTGGGCGAACGTCGTGCGCTGGGAAAAGGCGACCCGGCCGTTCCTGCGCACGATGGAGTTTCTCTGGCAGGAGGGCCACACGGCGCACGCGTCGGCCGCGCAAGCGCGCGAAGAAACGCTCAAGATTCTCGAGCTCTACCGTGATTTTGCGGAAAACGTTGCCGCGGTGCCGGTCTATGCGGGGCGAAAGAGCGCCGGCGAGCGTTTTCCCGGCGCCGTCGAGACTTTTGCGATCGAAGCGTTGATGCCCGATGGCAAGGCGTTACAGTCCGGCACGTCGCACGATTTAGGTCAGAACTTTGCCAAAGCCTACGACATCAAATTCGTCGATGCCGATCGCGCCATCAAACATGCGTACACGACCTCTTGGGGCGTCTCCTGGCGTATGCTGGGCGGCCTGATTATGACGCACGGCGATGACCGCGGTTTGCGTATCCCGCCGAAGATGGCGCCGATCGAGGCCGTGCTCATTCCGATCGTACGTTCTAGCGACGATCGGGCGATCGTTGCCTGCGAGCGGCTCGCCGGCCTTTTGAGCGACGCCGGATTCCGCGTGCGCGCTGATCTGCGCGACGCGCAGCCGGGTTGGAAGTATAGCGAGTGGGACATTCGCGGCGTGCCGGTTCGCATTGAGATCGGGCCGCGCGACGTGGATGCGGAGACCGCAGTGCTCGCGCGTCGCGACCGCACCAAAGGTGACGTGGATCAGCGCCGGACCGTCGCGCTCGCGGAGGTCCCCGGAGTCCTGCGCGACACGCTCGAGGATATACAGCGGTCGCTCTATCGTGAGGCTAAAGCCTTCTTGGATACCCACACGATCGCCACGACGGACCGCGGCGAATTCCTCGAGCTCTGCCGCACGCGTGCCGGAATGATCGATATCGTATGGTGCGAGCGACCCGAATGCGAAGCGAGCGTGAAAGCCGCGACCGGCGCAACGACCCGCGTTGTGCGGGACCTTGACGTGCCCGGCGCCGCGTGCGTGGCCTGCGGAGAGCCGGCAAAGGCGAGAGCCTATTTTGCGCAGTCGTATTAGCATGCTCTCGGCCGCGGCGCTCTTTGCGTGCGCCTATGGCGCCGCGTTCGCGTACTCGCCGAGCATCGCGCAGCTCGATGCACAGGCACGTGCCGTCGGTAATCGTCGCGATCTCGCCGAGCACATTGGCGACATGGTTTTTGCCACCCGGTGGCCGGCTGAGGTGACCCAGATCTCGGCGAACGAGCTCGACGGACATCTGATCGTTGGAATTCGCGTGCTGGGGGTCAAGTTCCACGAAACGATGACGCGCGAGGCCTTCGTCGACGAGGCGCTGACGCTCGTGCAGCGGGCCTTTGACGCAGCCCCCGGCGCCGAAGAAGTCGATCTTTGGGCCAGTGTCCCGATCGGGGTTGCAAAAGGCGTGGTTGTGAGCGGCGATCTTGCGAAACCGACGTCGCGTACCGTATTTAGTTTGAGCGTCCGGCGCGGCGAAAGCGCAGCATCGATTCGCGCGCGAGCGCAAAGCGGCGGCGCTTTTTGGGATACCAACTGGGAGCGCACGGCCTTTAACGAACATGTATAAGAAGACAACGTTGCCGAGCGGCCTGCGCGTGCTCACCGAGACGATGCCGTCTGTGCGTTCGGCAACGGTCGGAATCTGGGCCGACGTGGGATCCGCCGTCGAGGCGCGCGAACGGCGTGGCATCTCGCATCTCGTCGAGCACATGCTCTTCAAAGGCACCCGCCGACGCAGCGCGCGTCAGATCGCGGAAACCATGGACGCCGTGGGTGGAAACCTGAACGCCTTCACCGATAAAGAGACCACCTGTTACTACGCAAAGGTCATCGACCGGCACGTCCCCCTGGCCCTCGACGTGCTCGCCGATATGTTCTTGCACTCGCTGTTCGATGCTGCGGAGCTTGCGAAAGAGCAAAAGGTGATCCTGGAAGAGATCAAGATGTACGACGATTCGCCTGACGATCTTATCCACGACGTCTTTCTGCAAACGATGTGGCGCGGATCGAATCTCGGCGAACCGACGATCGGGTTTTCCGATACCGTCATACGCTTAACGGCCGACGATCTTCGCGAGCACATGCGAGCGCACTACTCACCGAACTGCGTAGTCGTGGCGGCCGCAGGCAACGTCGAACACGAGCGTTTCGTGGAGCTCGTTTCCGAACAATTTGCCGGCTTCGAAGGCGATTGCGCGCTGCCGCAGCCTGAATCGCCGATCGTCACGCCGGCGACGCACGTTCGCCGCAAGGATAGCGAGCAAGCGTATATCGTCGTCGGGACGCGCGGTGTGGACGTGCGCGACGAGCGGCGTTATGCGGCATCGCTTCTCGATACCGTGCTCGGAGGCGGCATGTCGAGCCGCCTTTTCCAGGAGATCCGCGAGCAGCGCGGCCTCGTTTACAGCGTCTACTCCTTTCAGGCGGCGTATCGGGCGGCCGGACTCTTTGGGGTCTACGCCGGAACGTCGCCGGAAAACGTGCAGTCGTGCATCGATGTGATCGTCGAGCAGTTCGAGCGCGCGCGTCGCGAAGTGATCGGCCCCGACGAGCTCAACCTTGCCAAAGAGCACGTAAAAGGCAGTCTGACGCTCTCGCTGGAGTCCACGTCGAGCCGGATGATTCGGCTTGGCCGAAACGAGTTCGCGCTCGGGCGTAACGTGACGCCCGAAGAAATCGAAACCCGTATCGACGGCGTCACCGCCGAGCAACTGCGCCAGCTCGCGCAGGAGCTGCTGGCCGAATCGAATCTTGGGCTCTGCATTATCGGCCCCGTGGACGAGTCTCAAATCAATTGGGCGCCGCACGCCGCATAGCGTGATCGCCGCCGTAACGCCGCATATCTTGTCGGGCAAGCTGCTCGGCGCGATGGCGATTACGTTCATCGTGCAGGGCGTTACGATCGGAGCGTATGCGGCGCGGCTCGCCGGGGTGCAGACGAAGCGGATTGCGACCTCGATTTCTCTCTTCAATCTCTTCGTGACGGCAGGGCGCCTCGCGAACTTGTTCGTCATCTTCTTTCTCGGGCCGCTCTCGGATCAGGCCGGAAATGCCGTTGCGAGGCTGCAAAGCGACGGCGCCGCGGCGGCCGCGTGGCAGCACACGTTCGAGGTGCAATTGCGGCTCGTGGTGCTCGCGGGTACGGCGGGCATGATCGTCTTTGCGTTATTCTTGCCGATGTTCACGTATCTGTTCCGGCGCGGCGTGCATTCGTTCGAGGCGCGAGGGTCGGTGCCGCATTCGCTCGTGCGGCTGCTGTCGCCCAGAGTGCTACTGGACGTGTTTCGCGCGGAGCGCCTGCCGTCGCTTGGGGAGCTCCGTTCCTTCAACTGGCGCGTACTGCCGAAGCGGTTGCTGATTTTCAATACCGTGGTGATGTGCGTTTATGCAATCGGCGTCCAGTCATCGTACCTAGCTTCCGTGCTCGACGTTGCCGTAGCCCGTACCTCGATCGGACTCTCCGGCGTCGTCAATGGGGTCGGAACGATCGCCTTTACGCTCTTCGTCGACCCGACGTCGGCGATCATTACGGATCAGGCCATCCATGGCAAGCGGACCGTCGAGGAGGTTCGTTCGATGGTGTTCTACTTAACGCTGACGGCCATTGTTGGCTCGCTGCTCTCGCAGGCGATTCTCTATCCGGCCGCAGTCGTAATCGAGGTGGTTGCACGATTTGCCGCGCACGTTCATTTATAAGCTGATCGCCACATGCTGCGGCGCCGCGGTCTTGAGCGGCTGCGCGGGTTCGATCGAGCGATGGATCGTCAACACCCGGGTGCATCAGGGCGACGTCGCTCTGGGGCGCGGGAACGCTCGCGACGCAGCGTTGGCGTACCGGCTGGCACTTCGCGTCGATCCGGCGGACGCGCCCGCGCGAGCCGGCTACGTTGAGGCTGCCGCAGCCTTGGCTCAGATCCAATATACGAAAGGCACGTTCGACGACGCGCTCGCGACGGTCGACGAAGGACTTGCGGTCGATCCCCAAAGCGTTCGGCTGGCCGCGCTGAAAGCGACGATCGAACAGGCAAAACTACAGCGCGAGATCGTGCTCTCGAACTATCCTACCTATCGTGCCGCCGGGCTGGAGATGCAGCGGGCCTATCAGCAGCTCAATGCTACGAACGCTCTGCTGCTGCGAAATCTCAAGCGATTCGGCTACACGTTCGATACAAATCAGCTTACCGCCGCGATCAAGCGAAGCTACGAGCTGCAGCTGGAGCTGTCGCGAAATACGAACCGGCTGGTTCTTTACCGGCAGCTGGTTACGTCGGGGGTGCCGGAGACGCCGGAGCGATCCGCAGCGAGCCTCGGCTCCGGCTCGCTTCTGCCGTTGCCATGATTGCGTGGCTGGAGTCCCTGCCGACGATCCAGACGGGGCTCGTCGTCGTGGGCGGCTTCGTTATCACGACGATGGCGCTCGGCTATCTCGTCAGCGTGCTCACGCCGCGCGAGATTCGCGCCGCACACACGGATCGCGCGGGATTCATACTCGCGGTGATCGGCGTTATCTACGCCGTGTTGCTCGCCTTCGTCGCGATCGGTGTTTGGGAGCGATTTGAAGCCGCGGAGGTGCGCAGTTACGACGAAGCGGAGGCGCTTGCAACGATCTATCGCGATGCCGAGAGCTTTCCCGCGGGTGGGGCGCTTCGCACGCTGATAAAAGTCTACGCGCGCTCCATCATCGACGTGGAGTGGCCGGATATGCGAAACGGCGAGAAAACGCGAATCTCCGACGCCCTTATGGAACGCATCGGGCGGGACGTTCGCGGGTTGGACGTCACATCGCCGCGACTTCAAAATCTTCAGGTACGCATGTTGGTTGCGGTTGAAACGGCTTGGAACGACCGCCAGACGCGGCTCACGATCGGCTTCATGGGAATCAACCCGATCATGTGGCTCGTTCTCATCCTCGGAGCCTACGTTACCGTGGCATTCACGTATCTATTCGGCTGGGACGCGACGGTGATGCAGCAGATCATGATCGGAGGCTTGAGCCTAATGATCGGATTGGTGCTCTTCCTCGTTATGGCGCTGGATTATCCGTTCCGGGGGAGCATCGCCGTGAGTCCGGATGCCTTCGAATCGCTGCTCCGAACCCTCAACGCGCTGTAGGCGGCCGTGCGAAGCCTGCAAACGCCGTTCGCATCGAGAAACGCGCGCGCGGATCCGGCCCGTTCGGCGCTGCGAAACTCGTGCCAAAAGCGATCCGCTCTTGGCGATACGAGAGCAGGGTCGGTGACGTAGATCGGCCAGGCACCGGAATAGCGCAGCAACGGGAAACGCTGCAGCCAGGCGCAGAGCTCGACGTTGCTGTGCATGCGTTTGTCTTCGATCGAAACGAAATAGCGAGCGCCTTTGCGGATCGCGCTTTCCTCGTCGAACGGCGTCCACAGACGAGGATCCTCTTGCCAACCGAAGCGATCGATGTAGTACTGCACGTCGGGGCCGTAGTGGGCCATTACGATCAGGGCGACGCGGGGGAGCGCGGCATCGATGGCCACCGCGTTACGGTACGCATCGCCGTTGTACCGATAATAGGCTGCGATAGGCGCGCGGGTCCAGGCGAGTGCAGCAAGCGCCACGATCGGTACGATGGCGAAGAGCGCAAGGCGCGCCGGCGGCGCGACGTCGGCGCGGCGAACGCTCGCCGCAAACTGCCCGATCAGCCCCCCGATGACGAGTGCGGCGAGCGGTAGAAGCGGATAGAGATAGTAATCCACGCGTTCGACGGTCACGACGACGTAGGCGTAGAGAAGACCGCCGGCGAGCCACCACCAAAGCAGCGCCTTCGTTCGAGCGCGGATCCAAGGCAGCGCGATGAATCCGAGAACCCCAAGCGCGAGGGAAATACGCCCCAACATCGTGTCGCGCAGCATTCCTAAAACGACACGAAAACTTTCAAGCTTGGCAGCGAAAGCAGCGCCGGTCGTCAGGGAGGCGCGCAGCGCAGGAAGCACGTGCAGGCGGGTGATACCGCTGGCCCAGTGCCACTCGGCGTAGGACGCGACCCGGCGATCGTAGAGCGCGAGAACAATGAGCGGAATCGCGAGGAGAACCGTCGTAGCTACAAGGGGGAGGCCGCGCTTGGCGCGCGCACGCTCGACGCTCATTCCGAGCAGCGGTACGACAGCGATCACCGCGACTGGTTTTGCGAGATATGCGAGCGTAAGGAGCGTGGTCGCGAACGTTAACGAAGTCCGAGGTCGCCTCGAGTTTCCGAAGTAGTAGAGCGCGACGGCATAGAGTGCCGCCGTTAGAAAAAACGTCATCGCTCCATCCGGCATGAACGTGCGGCCGTAGTAGACGCTGCCGGGAAAGACCGCGTAAAAGAAGGCAGCGCCGAGTCCGGCAAGGACACTTCCAAAGAGCCAACGAGCGAAATATGCCAGCGTCGCGACGGTTCCGAGGCTGAATGCCACGGTGATGATGCGGCCGGCGATCGGATGGATGCCGAAAACTTTGTAGAGCAGCGCCGCTAAAAAGGGTACGATCTGCAGCTCGAGCTCCACGTAGTTGGGTGATGGGCCGTTGTACATGGTCTGCGGATACATGATATTGAAACGAAGCTGCGCGAAGTTGCGCGCAATGGCCGCGGTGTCGCCCTGTCGCCAGCCGGGATGATCGAGCATTGGATCGTGGATGCCGTGTAGCCGCAGCGCGGCTCCAATCACCAGAATCGTTGCCAGTCCGACTCCCCAATAGATCCTCAATTGAGGTGTCGGAACGTCCAATACTTATTCAAAAAGAAGTTGATGAAAACGCCGGCCAGTGTCGCCGCCAGCCAGGTCGCAGTGAAATGATGGAAACCGAAGCGTTGCGCGATGGCGATAACGAGATTGCCAGCCAGAAGCGCAACCGCGGAGACGGCGAGAAATTGCGCCCCTTCGATCCAGGGATTGCGCTTAGAGCGGAACGTCCAGACGCGATTGAGGAGATAGTTCGAAACGCCGCCCGCCATGAAGCCGATTGAAAAGTCGGCAAACCACGAAAACCCGGTCGTCTTTTCGAGCGCGTGCGCTACGATGAAGTTTACGATCGTCCCGGAGGCGCCGACAATGCCGAACTTCACGAACTGGCGGACGCCGCGGCGCCGGCCCAGAGCGCGCATCATGCTTGGCGCCGCTGCGTCACGCAACCCAATACCAGTCCGCGAAGAGTACGGTGAAGAGGCCGAGCAGGGGAAGCGAGAAAGCGAGGATGACGTTATTGATCCACGGGCGCTCGCCCCAGCGGGCGAGAATCGCGAACATTGGGAAGAGGACGAGCGCGAAACGAGGCATCGACATGAGATTCGACGTCGACATCGGCACCAGAATCGAGAGCGCCATGTAGGCGATGTACGATGGCCGCAAGCTGTGCCACCCGCCCACCAGCACCGCGATCATCAAAAGGGTGAAGGCGATCTCGAGCGACTGATTTGCGACCAACAGCGGTCCTGGGCCGTGAAGCACTTTTCCGAAGGCGTTCAATAGACTGACCCAAGGTGGGGCCAGATGCCGGTTCCAATGAACTTGAACGTGCGAGAAGTAGAGCGGATCCGCGCGCAAGACCCAAAGATAGGCCATATAGAGCGCAAGTCCGAGCGGAATAAGCAGCCCGGCCGCGAGATCGGCAATGCCGCGTTTACCGCCGGTGCGCTCTTGCGTCCACCATTCGATGACGAACGGCACGACCAGTAGCACACCTTCGACTCGGGTCAGCGCCGCAAGAAGGCCGATGGCAGCCGCCGTCCACCAGCGCCGTTCGCGCATGTAGTAGAACGACGCGACCGTCAGCATGAAAAAGAGCGATTCGGTGTAGACGGCCGTGAAGTAGACGGCGGTGGGAAAGATGGAGACGTAGAAGATTGCGCGGCGCGCGACGGCACGATCGTACTCGTGCTCGAGCAATTTATAGAGGTAGAGCAGGCCAAAGAAGAAGCAAGCACTCGAGATCAGGAGCCCGGCGATCAGATGGCTTCCGGCGAGCGAACCGACGATTCGGATCAGCAGTGGATACAACGGGAAGAATGCCATGTCGGTGCCCTGATAGCCCTGCGTCGCGATGTCGAGATAGTGGACCGCATCCCAGCGTCCCCAAACTGCAAGAAGAGCGTGGGACGACTCTTGAACGTGCA
>Ga0070731_10003458_pt1 | contig 14249 bp, 11 predicted proteins | sample Coa_R1_2_FD_66448 | JGI IMG/M metagenome (GOLD analysis project Ga0070731, IMG submission 66448) | Surface soil microbial communities from Centralia Pennsylvania, which are recovering from an underground coalmine fire - Coalmine... | ecosystem: Environmental > Terrestrial > Soil > Unclassified ... | reverse complement strand
CCCGAACTCAGAAGTCAAGCCCTTCATCGCCGATGGTACTATACGCAAGAGTATGGGAGAGTAGGTCGCCGCCAAGCTTTTGTTCACACCCCGGCAGCTGCAAAGCTGTCGGGGTTTTTTGTTTAGCGATTAATGCTTAATCGCAGTGTCCTGTACCTTAGGAATAATCTGATTAGTAACTGGATTGGTGATAAAATACCTTTTGTAATTCACATTAACCCTTTTCATGGTTGGTGATACCCTCTCAGGCATTGGCGGTAAAATACTTCCTGGTCTTGGACATGGAAAAAAATGTGATTCGACTTTAGTGGTTTGGGGTTCTTCTGATGTTCTTTCTGAATCCGTTTTTGCAGTTTGAGGCTCTTGAAGTTTTCGTTTTTTAGGAAATTTGACTGGCTCTGAAAAACTGTCCTTCATCTTTTTGACTGAATCGTTAAATTTTTCCATCATAAACAAAGGGTCTGATTCTTCATCGATTTTAGCAGTAAGAGGTTCTTCTGATGTTAATGTTATTTCAGAACCTGTAGTTCTTTCTGAATCCGTTTTAGCGGTTAGAGGTTCTGGATTTACAATAGGAATTGATGAAGGAGAGCTTGTCGGTGAATGAATGTTGTGTGCAGTATGAGCTTGTGAAGCATCTGAGGTTTTAGCGGTTAAAGGTTGATCGATTTTTACTCCAAAGCTCAAATCATTAATATAAAAAACTTTTGGTAATGATGAGCCTTGTATTTTTTTGCTCGAAGTGTCTGAAATACCATGTAGTTTTTTAACTTGTTTACTTGAAGTGTCTGAGAAGATTGTAAAATACTCCTTTTTTCCTATTTGTAATTCGTGCCTTTTAGGGGTTGGGTTTGAAGTTTTCCATGCATCTACAAATTGAACATAGGGTTTATCTTGATCCAATAGAATTACTGCATTGAAGGAATGCTTTTCCGCATCTATAACATAAAATCTTTCACCAGTTTTTGAATATGCCTCAAGCAAGCTTTTCTCTACATCGTCAATGTTTCTAAGACTAGTTTGAACTATACTTAAATGCTGACCAAATATAATTTTATTTGCTGCAACTGTATTAACTGATTTATTGAGTGGAAATGTGTTTTTTGTTCCTAAAATACATTTTTTATTTTTTAAATTATATAATAAACATCTTGATAACAATGTGCAATTTCCACTGGCATGAATAGTGCTGACATTTATGTCCTTTGCTATTTTTTTCAATTTCTCTTTATTTAAATCATCTTCTATGGTCTCTGGATTATTTAATGGTACGAGAGCTTTTTCAATTCGTTCACCATGAGGAGGGTATTTACCAAATCTACTAGAAATATCTGTAGGCAAGGATTCGACTTTTGTTGACCGTGTTTGAGTAGTTTTTTCTACCTGGTTATTTGTCGGATTACTAAGTTGTTGTAAATCGCGATTTTTTAATGTTGATTTATTGTTTTTATCTCTGTTTGAAATTGAATTTCTAATAAAATTAAATATAGAAATTGCTAAAAACCTAATAGTCGATATAATAGGGAAAATTATTGATTCAGCAGGAAGTGATCGAGTATTTAACTCAAAGTATAACTCGTTTTCTTGCCTTGAATTGTAATTATTAAATACAGTCATTTTAGTTAAACCTCTATCGATCAAGTGATATCTAATTATATTTTAACTAATTATTTGTTTTTTATCAATATTTTATTTACAAATTCTTAATTTAAATCGATTTATATTTTTATTTAAATCGCTTAAAATGAAAGTTTTATTGAGATTTGAATTTAACTAGTTAAATTAAATTTTAAATGATTATCTGATTGACATGCAATTAGTTAATGCTAAATTCCCAAAATTTGGATTTGAGTGTGCTTTATATCTGTAAGTAAAGATATATTGATTGATTTTTGTCTGGTGGGGCAATACAGAGGGAAAATAATGCCTGATCCCATCCCGAACTCAGTCAAGCGGTCTATACGCAAGAGCATGGGAGAGTAGGTCACCCTAAGGTTTTGTTCACATTTTAGCGGGGCAAGGCTTCCCTATTTTTGTGGATCTTTTATATAAAAAAACCCGACATTTTAGTCGGGTTTTTTTGCTTATAAAATCTGAATAAATATAGGTGCTTATTTCAAATCCGTTTTTGCGACCATGAACACCTCATATCCCACATTCTATCAGTGAAAGATTCTAGTTAGAAAGGATGGTTCAGCAGCTTTCGCTTGAAAGGCATGTCGAAATTCGTTAGCAAATTCTATGTGATGCTTATGAAGGGTATCATTTTTGTCCTGAGACTTAGAATTCCACACCCACCATAAATTATTAACACCCGTTATTTCTCTCGAAAATAGATCTACACAGTATTTCCAAGTTTCATATTGAATTTCGGGGCACACCCTGTGAGGGCTATAAACGATATCTTGTAAAGTGCCTTTAAAATCTTTAAACGTTTTTATTGTCATATCCTTCTTTACAACTTTTTCAGTTTTTAATCTTTCAAGGAGTTGTTCAGCTGTTAATTGGTGATCCGCAATCTTCACGGTTTTTACTGGTTTTTTGGGGACTGTTGTAATTACATTATTTTTTTGTTTTAACAGTTTTGTTGGTTTAGGTTTAGGTTGTGGAATTGAGGTGGTTATAGGTTCTGGCTTTGTTCGTTTAATTTTTTCGCGCTCTTTTAACGCTTCGGCTTGTTTTAGGTTTTTTTCAGCTTTGTCTATATAAGGGTTGTCTGAATTTTTCTTGTATGCATTTAAATGTTCATTGAAATAATTTAGCTCGGCACCTGATGGGCCACGAGTAAGAATCATATCGGGCTCTAGGCAGGCTAGCCGAAATGCAATATTACGCATTTTATCTACATCATAGTCAAAATTGGTAAATGAGGTTTCGGATTGACTTCTTACAAGAGGGCCAGATGTATCAGTATTTTTATCTGTTTCTACGAATCTAAATATGGTGTTTGCATTTTGTTCTCTAATGAATGGTAGCAGTTTACCTGACACGTTATCGGAACTGTCATCGGAAGGATTTGTAGCCCAATTGGGTTGTTTTACGATAACCGGTGTAGGGGTATTTGTCTTTACAATTTTATCATAGATACTATTGATAATGTTTATTAAGAAATTCGCAACACCTTGCAAGATTGGATTTGCTGTAGAGGTAAAAGTAAAAGGTGTAATCATTATTGGTAGATGATTTATTCCGCTCATTTTTTTCTCCTTATTGTGTAAAAATTGTTGTTTTTTAATTTAATTGTAACATTTTATTTTAATATCTGCAATTAATTATTTTAATTTTAAATTAATATCTTATTAAATTACGTTCCAAGGGCTTAGAAAAAAATTGAATTTTAAATCTATAAAATTTATATGCAATTTAGAAGAATTATTAATAGAGCCATATGGGTCTTAAAGAGAGCGTCAGCGCAATGAAAGATCTTATGCACTTGATGTGCAGAGATTTAGATAAGACATCCCGAGGCAATAGGGCGGCGGCTCAACGGGTACGCACGTCTTCGGTCAAATTCGCAAAGCTCGCCAAGGATTTCCGCAAAGAATCCGTTTCTATGAGCGGTAAGCTCAAAAAGATTAAAAAATCTCTTAAGAAAAAGCGCTAAGAATCGCAAGTCATTGTATTTCAAGTATTTATATTTTTAAAACTTATTATTAATATAAATTCGATTTAAGTTTTTAATTTTTAGTAATTTGTTAATTATTAATAAATAATATAAATATTCTAAATAATTAATGAATATTATATAATAGAGTTATTAAACTAAGGTGGTTTTGTGGTAACTAGAATTTCATCCCATCCTATTCAATTTCGACCCAATCTGATAGTGCGAACTCTTGCAAATCTGTTCCAATTAATTGCTCGCTATTTATTTGGAAATAATAATACGGCCCCAGCCCCTCTTTCGCAGAGAAAAATTGAAAGGATGGATGCGATTGATGAATTGCCACCACCTGATTCTCTTTCGCTGGAAGATATTCAATGGGTAGACCCGATTGAATGGGCCAGGGAACCGATTGTTAAACGGATGAGGGCAACTGCAGCAGTACCTCATATGAATTTTCCTCATGCCTATGATGACATTTCAGCGAAGGCTTTGATTGGTGCTCTCAACCGAGTTATAAAAAAATCGCATAATAAAAATTTATCCAATGAATTAATTAAATTGAAAAATGAAGTGGAAGAAAATGGGCTGCCAAAAAACAGTGAAAAATTAAGCGAGGATTTTAATACACTGAAAAATGATGTAATTAAGTGGGTTGAAGAATTGAATTTTGAGAAAAGCTCGTATGAATCGATTGTTAATTTTGAAAAAAGTAAATGGTTTAAAGATAGTGAAGTAATAAAAATAAATGAAGATAAGATTGTTTCTTGTGAAAATGAAATTAATAGATTAAATGAAATTAAAGTTGATTTGCTTGCCGTAATTTATTATTTACGTCCAAATGCGTTAATGACAATGAGACCCTCGGTAGTGAAGATGACAACTGGCAGTAATGCATTTAAGGAAACCTTTGAAATTTATAAACAAAATGCCCTTATTCAACAAGGGCCTTATAACCATACAAAAATAGTCTCTGGCCGTCCAAAAGAAAGCGGTTCTGTTCAACCTTCTGTAAGAAGAAGGATTATGGGACTTCCGATAGGTAAACCCAAAGTTTCGGCCAGTTCTTTTAGATCAGAAATTGCCCAGGCTAATTCTGCTTCTGAGCGCACAGCAAAAAGGGATCCCAGACAACCTCTTCGTGGTCAACTTGCCTCAGTTCCGCGTTCTGTGCTCCACGAGCAGGATGGGGAAGACCATTTACTCGACAAAGACAATTTTAAACTTATTGAAGAAGAACAAAGGCGAACGCATGAAGCAGAGCTAGGAGCTGAGGCATGGGCAGAAAAACAAAAGAAATTGATGACGGCAAAGGAACTACCCTTGGCATTCGTTCAAAGGATGCAGAAAAAATTCCCTAAACCATCGAGCAGCGCGATAAGTTAAGTGGAAAGCCTTTTGGTCCAAATCGCAAATGAGTTTTTCCACGAGGAGCTCTTTGTGGAAAAACTCTTAGAAAGCACTCATTATCCTTCTACCTTTACTATTAAAGAGTTGCATCCTATGCTTTTTGCATGGAATCGCATCATTCTATCCACATAAAATCCTTCAATAAAAAGGGCTGGGGCGTTGGTCATTCGGAAAAAGGAGCGATCGAGGTCTTTGGTGCGTTGCCTGCCGAAGAGGTGGAGGTCGCATTGGGACGCTGGAGGCGGGGCAAATGCCGGGGCGAGCTGAAGGCCGTTACAGGGCCTTCTGCGAGCCGGATTGAGCCTAAATGCAGGTATGTGGCTCAGTGTGGAGGGTGCATCTGGCAGCAGATGGACTATGAGGCGCAGCTGCGGGTAAAGGAGGAACGTTTAAGAGAGTTGTTTGGGAGCGATGTGCTGCGGCCTATCATTCCTTGCGCAGTACCGTGGCAATACCGCAACAAGATGGAGTTTAGCTTTTCTCAAAATAAGGCGGGGGAGCGTTTTTTAGGACTCGTGATTGCAGGAAGCAAGGGGCATGTTCTCAATCTGCAAGAATGCCATTTGGTCTCGGATTGGTTTGTGGGGGTTTTGACTGCAGTGCGCACATGGTGGGAGGCGTCTGGGCTGGATGCGTATCGGATGAATGGTACAGGGGCTTTAAGGACGTTGATTGTGCGCGAGGGCAAACGGACTGGGGATAAGCTGGTCATGCTGACGGTGTCGGGCAATCCGGCTTATGCGATGACCAAAGCGCAGATTGGGGATTTTGTAGAGGCTGTGACGGGGGTTGTAGGAAAAGAGAGGGTAGCTCTTTTTTTGCGCGTGCAGCAGGCGTGCAAGGGGTCTCCGACGCAGTTTTTTGAGATGCACTTAAGCGGGCCTGATCATCTGACGGAAAAGTGTATTGTAGAAGGAAAAGAATACACTTTTAAAATCAGTCCCTCTTCGTTTTTTCAGCCGAATACTTTTCAGGCTGAAAAGCTCTATGCAGAAGCGCTGAAGATGATCCAGGGGACCAAGGAGCACATCATGGACCTCTATGCGGGAATCGGCACGCTGGGACTCATTTGCGCACAAAAGGCCCACTGCGTCACTTCAATAGAGCTAAATCCGTATGCGGTTTATGACGGGGAGGTCAACAAGGAGCTTAACGGTGTAGAGCATTGTTCTATGGTCCAGGGCGATGTGGGCAAGGCGCTGGAGTCTTTAAGGCAGAAAGAAGGATTTGTGGCCCCGGATATGGTGATTGTAGATCCGCCTAGGACGGGCCTAGATGAGGCTGCCATGGGGCATTTGAAGGCTTTAGATCCTAAAGAAATTATTTACATCTCCTGCAATCCGGCGACCCAGGCGGCTAATAGTGAAGAGCTGGCTAAAGCGGGATACCGGGTAGAGGTTGTGCAGCCGGTTGATCAATTTCCCCATACTATTCATCTTGAGACGATTGCTTTGCTTAAGAGGCTGTAAAAGTCTTTTTTTCTTGATTTCTCTCGGGATCTTAGGCATCCTTATTGGTATTAAGTTTTAACTTTTTTTGAGGTTTTTGGCATGAATAAACTATTTTCTTTACTCCCTTTAGCAGCTCTCACAACTGCACTTCCTTTGATGGCGGAAGGCGCTGAGCCTGCTCGACAAGGGGGAAACATGATCCAGACGATCATCATGATCGGCGTGGCTGTAGTTTTCTTTTATTTTATCCTGTGGAGACCTGAACAAAAACGCCGTAAGCAAATGGAACAGGTGCGCAGCTCTATGAAGAAAGGCGACCGTGTCACTGCAATGGGATTAGTGGGAACAGTTGTCAAAGTGCAAGATACTTCGGTGATCCTCGCTATGTACGAAGGCGCAAAGGTTGAAGTGCTCAAAGCGGCTATCACTGATGTCAAGCCTGCTACTGATGACAAAGCAGAGCCTGTCGAAATCAAAGACGCTCGATAAGATTTCTTATATTACAAAATGCTTAAAGGCAGTCCAGAAATGGACTGCCTTTTCTTTTTGAATGAAATGATTTTATACCAATTATCAGAAATAACCCTGCATTTCAGCTTTCACGCAGCTGAAATGCAAGGTTATTTCTGATAATTGGCATTAATCCAGAAGATTCCATAAGGCTTTTTTCTGATCAGGATGAGCTAAAGTCGCTACGGCATAGAGGGGCCTGGAGTCCATTTTATCCAAAATAGAGTAGTTTTCAGACCAAAAGCGAAGTCCAAATGTGGATTTTTTATGTTCTTCTAGGAATTGATGCATGCTTCTAAGGGTAGATCCATGGCCGCTTTTTACTTCAATGGGAAGAACACTGTGTTGAAAATCATACAGGTAATCGATCTCGGCCAACGACCCGCTGGATTCCCTTTTCCAAAAATACAGCTCTGTTTTTGATTTAGGAGAGGCGTAGGACAGTAGCTCTTGTCCAACAAAAGCCTCAACAATCGCTCCGCGATTGATTAGATCTTTATCTGGATTTAAGAACCATGCGTTCAAATCCAGTCCTAAAAGCGATTGGGATAAGCCGATGTCCAAAAAAATGATTTTGAATCGCTCCATGTTTATTTCCGCGCCTAATGGCAATCCATTTCCGGCGCTATGCGTGATAGGATGGATGATATTCGCGTGGTGCAGAAGATGTAGACAGGGAGCTAGCTCTCGTTTTTTATATTCTCCGTGAACTGCAGAATATTTGAATTGTTTTCCAATGAAATGGGGAATCTGATTAAAGAGAATATCTAAATAGGGGAGTTGATGTCTTTTTGCATATTTTGGAAAATCCAGGCGATAAGTTTCTATGAGTCCTTGTTGCGCTTCGTAGCTGGCCCTAGGATCTTTGGTCTCCACCCAGGCTTGAACCGCTTCTGGCATCCCGCCAATTGCAAGGTAATAACCCAAAAGATCGAGAAGCCTATCGTGAAGGATTTCTGACAATGGCTGTTGTTCCAAAATTGCCTTAATGAATTGTGCAGAACCTACGGCAGCAAGAAATTCCATGAATGAAAGAGGGTAGACGTAGAGCATGCTTATTCGTCCTACAGGCATCCCTACTTTTTCGATCGCGAAATCAAGCAAAGATCCTGCGGCAATGACATGAAGCTCTGGAATTAGCTCATAAAAATAGCGTAGGGCAATAATAGCTTGGGGCGCGGCTTGCACTTCGTCCAAAAAGAGAAGCGTTTTCCCGGGAATAATTGTTTGATTAGTCAAAAGCCCTAGTTCCCACAGAATTCTCTCCGGCAGCAAATCCTTTTCAAAAATTGTCTTCGCTTCTGGAACAAGCTCAAAGTTAATCTCAACAAATGTTTCAAAATGTTTGCCTAATTGCCGGACAGAATACGTTTTTCCAATCTGTCGAGCCCCCTTTAATAGAAGAGGTTTGCGCTTTTTCTCTTCTTTCCAAGTCCTTAAATGCCAATCAATTAGTCTTTTCATGCTCAAAAAATAAACCAAAACATAGTCTCTTATGTCTAAAATATAAACCAATATATGATTTTAATGCTCAAAAAATAAACCAAAAAAATTTAAAGGCAGTCCAGAAATGGACTGCTTTTTTATTTGTGCGCCCGGTTTGGGCGCACTTCTAGATGGAAGCAAGCAAGAATAGCCTAGGGCTCACTTTCTGAGAGGTCGGTCTCCTACAAAAAGATTGAAGTTTTAACAATCGAACTTGGACGTAAGTAAGGACTCTTTAAGGTTGGGGATATTATTGGTATATGAGGTAGCCGTATACGATTTCGCAGCGGATTTAAAACAGAGGTTATCTCTCTGTTTGCAGATGAAGTGGATTTATCGGGAACTGCTGCAGGCCTATGCGGTCTTGTGGGTTTTGGATAAGTCCTATGCGGTCTTGGGGGTTTTGAAAATGTGAGGGGACGGGGTGCAGGGATGGGACCTGGAGATACAGGTGTGGCAGGATCTTGAGATGTGGGCAAGGAAGCGCGATGCGGTCTTAGGGGTTTTGAAAATGTGAGCGGATGGGACTTTGAGCTACAGGTATGCGTTATTTGTTCACCAGAAGGGATATTTGAGTAGGTTCGGGAGCGGGAGAGCGATGTGGTCGTAGGGGTTTTGCATATGTGAGCGGATGAAGGGGGTTTAGGAATAGATTTTGAAATACGGTAGCAGTTTCTTGGGGTATCGGTTCTGATGAGCGTTAGGGGCTTGATTTTTTTGGATTGGATTGTTTTTGTAGCAGGTTGGGAAAGGGGTATTATTTTTTGTTTGGAGATCGCCTCTGTCTTTTGAGCAGACGCTGGCGAATTGAGGGGTGCCGAAGAGGTAAGAGGATTGATTGCAAATTGCGCAATTTGATTATCTAGGAATGAAAAAGCAATGTTTTTATCAATTATTTTTAAAGACATACATAAACCTTTTGTTAATTTAAAGGATAATATAATTATAAAACAGTAGAAATTATTAGTAAATAAATTTATTAAAGAATTGTTGTAGAAGTCTTTATGATTAGTGTTAAAAAATTATTATAATTTCCTCGTGGATATACGGCAACAAAGGATCTCAACGCAGCAAAAAACATTACTTGAAAATGTGGGTAATGACTACCTCTTTAGGCGAGGGAGCATTCACGCTGATACGGTAAGATCAGCCTGTATGGTAAGGCGTTTTTGGGTTTCTAAACGCTCCAATTCTTTAAGATATGCAAAGCTGTCGATGTTGGAAAATGCGGTGTGTTTTTCTGCGTTTTTAGGATTATCTCTCTCTTCTTTTTTCGGTAAATCATAGAACAGATCTTCTAAGTAAGGTCTTGCTGACTTAGGGGCGCCATCTTTTTGGAAGTGGAATCCTGGGCGTGGATCTTGATGCAGCGGTTGTTGAGGAATTGCGATTTGGGTATTCCGAAAAGGTGCATCATAGAGTTTCAAAATGGAGTGTAATGCGGTATTTTTTGGAGCAATAGGTGAAGGTGCAGCGCTGGAGGAGGAAATAAACAGATTTTCAAAGGGGTCCTTTTCTAGGGTTTTAGGTGTCTCTAAGGAGACGGGGTTGGATAATTGAGAAATGTCGAGAAGCTCTGGCTCTGGGGTTTTTTCTAAAGGAGTTTGGGGTTCTTCCTGGCTTATGGAGGGTTTATGGGATGAGGGAGTTATTGAATTTTCGTAAGGGGGTTCTTCTTTGTGTGGAAGAGCGTTTTCCGCTATTTTGAAAATGCGTGCGATGAGGGCGTTCAAGGAAGCGTTTTTGGGATCCTGACTGACAGAAAATCTAGACGTTTGATGGGTGATTTTATTGGTCACAATAAGCGTTTTTTCACCGAGAGTGATATTGATAGGGATGGCAGAAGAGACAGGGCTGAGCTCATCTGTAAATTTATTTTTGAAAATGGTGTTTTGAATGAGCGCGTTGAAGAGGGGTTGCAGATCCTGTTTGAGCTGGTCCGATTGAGAGGTGCTTAGATCGACGGGGACCTGCTTATGTCCAGGCTCGAAACTGTTAATATTTACGGAATCAACTTTTCTTACTATCTGGCTCATATTATTTCTAATAGTTAAATTAATTAGCTTATTTAATAATAAGTTAATTAATAAAACAATTCAACTAAATTAAATAATATGCGATGCATAATTAAAAGCTTTATTTGTCTATTGTTGAATGAAAATGATTTTTAAAACAAAAAATAATTTTATTTTAAAATTTTAAGAGACGTTTCCTTGAGCATTTTAAAAATGTCGAATAGAATGCTCTAAAATAGCGAGGGATATGTATAGGGTCTTTGTATGCATTTGGGCAGTTATGTTTCCCGTATGGGGGGATATTTCGCCTTCTGTACTGTATTTGACGTGGCAGCATGATCCTACGAGCACAATGATGATCCATTGGCATGCAGAGGAAGAAGCAACGCAAGTTCCGTATCGGCGGCAAGGAGATAAGACTTGGGAGATCCAGGAGGGAATCTCTGTAACATTACCCTATAGCAAGAAGCTCATGCATACTGTAGAGCTGTTGGATTTGGATGCAGACACAGAGTATGAATTTTGTGTGCAAGAAGGCATTTATCGTTTTCGGACTTTGCCTTCCGCTTTAACGCGCTCAGTGCGATTTGTCATGGGGGGAGATGCGTATTATCATCTCGCTGTTTTCAAAAAGATGAATGCTCTCATCGCAGAACAGAATCCCGATTTTGTCGTTGTAGGGGGCGATATCGCTTATACGTGCGGTGTGCCTATCTGGACGGGGAACAAGAAATCCGCTTTGAAGCGATGGCGGGTGTTTTTGAGCGAGTGGAAAAAGTCGCTTGTGACGCGGGATGGTAGATTGATCCCTTTGATCCCAGTGATTGGCAATCACGATATAAGAGCGAGTTCTGTGGACAATTCCCAGTCCGAATATTTATTTTATGAGCTGTTTGCCTTTCCGAGGCAGGGCGTTGCCTTCCGCGTACTCGATGTGGGAAACTATTTGAGTTTGTTCTTGTTGGATTCGGGCCATAGCTGTCATGTGGGGGGAATGCAGGCCGCGTGGTTGAAAAAGGCTTTAGCTGAAAGGGAAAATCGCAACTATAAGATCTCCGCGTACCATGTGGGAGCCTATCCTTCTTATTATCCTTTTTCCAATGAGACCTCGAAAGCCATCCGCGAGGAGTGGTCTTATCTATTTGAGAGGTATCATTTAACTGCTGCTTTTGAGCATCATAATCATACTTATAAACGGACGTTTCCCTTGAAAGCGGGGCAGATCGATCCTGACGGCGTTGTGTATTTAGGGGATGGTTCGTGGGGGATTTCTCCTCGTGAACCCAAGAAAATGTGGTATTTGTCTCGTAGAGAGAAGGCCAATGCGGTATGCGTCGTGACATTATCAGAAAAATCCGGAGAGATCGAGGCGCTTAGGATTGATGGAGAAAAAATCGATGGCATGGATCTTTTGCCCACGCGTGCATACACCGCATTTGAAGAAACGAAGCTTTTAGAGCGACAATAAGTGCGTCATCTTCTCGAGGACTCCGTTAGCGCGGGAGATGAAGGGAGATAGCTGCGAGGGGTCGAGCTCTTTTTGCGAGAGTAGAGAAAGGTCGTAGAGATAGAGCAGGACGTCTTTGGCGAGATCAGGGTCTTTATGGCGCAACGAATAGATCGTGTTGATGAGTTTATTGTTGGTGTTGACCACGAAAGTGCGTTTGGGTGCAAATGTGGGCGGCATAGATTGTTGCGAAAGGGCAAGCGTTTCCCGCATACGGCGCATGGATTCATCGAGGACGATGAAAGCGGGCACTGTGTCGCTAGAGAGGCTCTTGGCTTCGACGTCGACATTTTGCAAGTTGATTTTTGAGCGGACGAAATCGGCGATTTTGACGGCCTCTGTTTTGCCATCGGCATCGAGAAGTGTCTTTTCTTTAGAAGAGTCGAGGATGGCATTATCGATGGCCCCGTCGATGCGCTGGAATTCCACGTCGTCGAGTTTTCCTTCGAGGAAGTTGAGAAGCGGAGAGTCGACAAGAGAGGATGTGCAGAGTACTTCTATGCCCTTGTTCTTGTAGAGTTCCAGGAAATGAGAATTGTGATGTTCTTCGACAGTGTAGAAGACTTTGTTTTTGTACGCTTCTTTGTGACGCTCTACGTATTCTTCGATGGTCGTCCATTCATTATTGACGTTCTTCCAAATCAGGAAGGACTTAGCGCGTTCGTAGAATTTTTCGTCTTGGAGGATGCCGAGTTTGATGATCATTTCGATATCTGGCCAGGTCTGGACGAATGTGTCGCGCTCGGATGTATAGAGAGAAGAAAGGCGGTCGGAGACTTTTTTGGAAATGTGGCCAGAGAGTTGGCGCACGGTTTTGTCCATTTGCAAAGCGCTTCTTGAGACATTGAGTGGAATATCAGGGCTATCAATCGCGCCTCTTAGAATCATGAGGTAGTCTGGAATGAGATCTTTGCAATTGTCTGCGACAAAGACGCGGTTGCAAAAGAGTTTGATCGTGTTCTGTCCCCAGTCGAATCGGCGGGTGATTTTTGGAAAGTAGAGAATGCCTTTGAGGTTGAACGGGTAATCGACACTTAAATGGATCCAAAATATCGGATCAGGTTCATTCGGATACAGGGCTTGGTAAAAATTGAGATAATCCTTTTCGGTGCATTCCGATGCATTTTTCAGCCATAAGGGTTCTTTGTCATTGATCCGCGCGCCATTTAAAAAAATGGGATAGGGCAAGAAGGCGCAATACCGTTGAATGATGGACTTAATGCGGTTTTCTTCTAGAAATTCTGCGTTGTCCGCATCGATGTGCAGTGTGATCTCGGTGCCGCGTGTGGGACGATTGCCTTTTTCTAAAGTGTATTCCGAAGAGCCATCGCAGGACCAGAATGCGGGTTCTACTTGAGGAAGATAAGAGAGGGTATCAATGGTCACTTTATGCGCTACCATGTAAGCGGAATAGAAACCGAGACCGAAGTGGCCGATGATTTGATCTTTTTCCGTGTTGGATTTATATTTTCCTAAAAAGTCTTCTGCACCGGAAAAAGCGATCTGAGCGATGTATTTTTCTACCTCGTCTGCTGTCATGCCGATGCCTGTATCTGCAAATGTCAGGGTCTTTGCTTGTTTGTCGATGGTCAGATCGATGCGGAGCTCTTCATCGGGGATAGCTGCTTCTTTGCATTCGCGCAGGATTTTGCATTTATGGAGGGCATCGCAGGCGTTGGAGATGAGCTCGCGTATAAAAATTTCTTTATCGGAATAGAGCCACTGTTTAATGATCGGAAGAATGTTTTCTGTATGGATCCTTAAAGTTTTTCCTGACATTGCTTTTCTCCTATGAATGCTAACAAAATTATGGTTTTCCAGCGATTAGCTGTCAAGAAATACAAGGCGTGTTAATCTTTCATTAAGGAGTTAACGATATGCGCGTGCTGGTCGCCCAGAGAAATCCTACCGTAGGGGATATGGAGGGCAATACAAAAAAGATTTTGGAGAGCATCGCTGCTGCGCGCGCTAAGAAAGCGGACATCGTGCTTTTTTCCGAGCTGGCATTATGCGGATATCCTCCCGAAGATCTGCTTTTGCATCCGGCTTTTGTCGACGCACAGGAAAAGTATTTAGAGAAAGTGGTGAGCGCCTCTCAGGGGATGTTTGTTGTAGTGGGCACCGTACGGCGTAACACGGCGAAGGGCGAAAAACCGCTATTCAACAGCGCAGCCGTCATTCACGATGGGCGTATTTTAGGCTTTGAAGATAAGCAGCTGCTGCCGACATATGACGTGTTCGATGAGAGGCGCTATTTCGAGCCGGGG
>Ga0070731_10003457_pt1 | contig 14251 bp, 10 predicted proteins | sample Coa_R1_2_FD_66448 | JGI IMG/M metagenome (GOLD analysis project Ga0070731, IMG submission 66448) | Surface soil microbial communities from Centralia Pennsylvania, which are recovering from an underground coalmine fire - Coalmine... | ecosystem: Environmental > Terrestrial > Soil > Unclassified ... | reverse complement strand
CACGTTCTTCCCCTTCAGACCACCAATTACGTGCCGATAATTCTGGCCATGACCATCATGACCAAGAACGCCGCGGATTACGGATTGGAAGGCGTCGTTCCGAACCCTCCGCTCGAATACGACACCATCGAGGTTTCCTCGCCCACGCACCTGGCGCTGGTGGCGGACATAACCGACGCACCCATGCAGGAGTTGGTGGACCTGAATCCCGCCCTGCTCAAGGGTATAGCCCCCAGCGGCTATGTCCTGCATGTTCCCAAGGGATCGGGCAGCACGCTCTCGGCGTCCTTGCAGATGATTCCAGCTGACCGGCGGGCTGCCTGGCGCGTACACCGCGTCGCTACCGGCGAATCGCTGACAGCCATCGCGCGGCACTACGGCATGACCGCCGGCGTTGTCGCAACGGCCAACGGGCTGAACTCGACGGCCTCGCTGACCACGGGTGATCGCCTGCTGATCCCCGCCGCGTATCGCGCACCCGCCGTCCGGAAGTCCGCCGTACCCGCGCGCCGCGCGAAAACTCAGCGCAAACGCCCGTCGCTCACCCACACCGCCGCCAACCGCATGCCGCGGGCCGCCGGCGGTGAGTAGGCTTACGCTTCCAGTACCGCGTTCAGCGTAATTTGCGTATTGAACAGCTTGGATACCGGACAGCCCGCCTTGGCGTTGCCCGCCGCTGTGTCGAAGGCTGCCTGCGCCGCGCCCGGAATCTTGGCCTTTAATTCCAGATGGCTTTCGGTAATGGCGAATCCGCTCGCCGTCTTTTCGAGCGAGATCGTGGCCGTTACGTCAATGCGCTCTGCCGTCAGCCCGGCCTCCCCCAATTGCGCCGAAAGCGCCATCGCGAAGCAGCCCGCGTGCGCGGCCGCCAGCAATTCCTCCGGATTGGTTCCCACGCCATTCTCAAATCGTGTGGCGAACGAGTATTGTGTATTGGAGAGCACGCCGCTGGCTGTGGATACGGCTCCCTTCCCTTGCTTGAGGTCGCCTTTCCAGACGGCCGACGCGTTCCGTTTCATGCAATCCTCCTGCGATCAACTAGAATGGATGCGCGGCCACCCCTGCAGGATACGGAAATTGCGTCGAGGGATGTTGGCTTTAGGTGAACAATGAGTGGGTGGTCATTGTGCTGCTTCATGTTCAGAACATTCATTCGGCTCTTGCCGGATGGAGTCGAACTCAAAGCCGTGCGGCGAGCCGGAAATCGTCAGGCTATTGGCCGGCTGGCGGTGACACCATCGACCAGGCCGTTTCGCAGTCCTTCGGCTGGCTGAAGTAAAAACCCTGGCCGTACTCGCAATGTAGAGCCTTCAGTTGTGCGGCTTGCTGGGCTGTCTCCACCCCTTCCGCGATGACGTCCATGTCCAGATTGTGTGCCAAATCCACAATTGCGCGGACGATCTCCAGGCTCTCCTCGTTTCGCCCGATCCGGGCGACAAAGCTGCGGTCGATCTTGAGCGTCTGGACGGGTAGGTGCTGCAACTGGCTTAGCGAAGAGTAGCCCGTGCCGAAATCGTCAATATCCAGATGCACATCCAGGTCCTCTAGGCGCTCCAGCAGCCGCGATACCCCCGCTGGATTCCCCATCATGGTGCCCTCGGTGATCTCGAAGCTCAGCCCGCACCCGCCCGGCCAGCTCCTTCTCACGATGCGTTCGATATCCTCGATGGCGCCGGCCTCCGCAAGTTGCCGCGGCGAAAAGTTGATGTGCAGGGTCAGCTCCGCCCGGTCCCCTGAGGCCATCTGCCCCGCCGGCGCCCCCAACCCAGCGCTGTACATCCCGGCAGGCCCGCTCCAGGATCCAATACCCCGCCGGAACGATCAGTCCCGTCTCCTCCGCCAGGGGTATGAATTCCCCCGGGTAGATCAGGCCGCGCTGCGGATGCTGCCAGCGCACCAGTGCTTCGAAACCCGCGATCTTCTCCGTGCCCAGATCCATGATCGGCTGGTAATGCAACCGCATTTCGTCCCGCTCGATCGCCCGGCGCAGTTCCGTCTCCAGTAGCAGCCGGCTGACGGCTCGCCGGCGCATGTCCGTATCAAACATCTCAAAGCGCGCCCGCCCCGCCACCTTGGCGCAATGCAGGGCAGTCTCGGCGTCGCGCAGCATATCTTCTCCGCGCTCGTAGCCGTGGCCGCTGCCGGCGATCCCCATGCTGGCGGTGACAAACACCTCGTGCCCGTTCAGCGAAAAAGGCGCCCGCATCTCCGCTTCGATGCGCTGGGCGACCGCCACGCTGTCGCGCGTGCGGACAATCTCGTGAAGGAGAACGGCGAACTCGTCGCCGGCCAGTCGCGCTACGGCGCAATCCTCATGCAGGCGCGCCACCGTGTCGGAGGCCCGCAGCCCTTCCCGCAATCTCCGCGCCAGGGATTGCAGCAGTAGGTCTCCGGCAGCGTGTCCCAGGCTGTCGTTGACGTTCTGGAAGCGGTCCACATCCAGCAGCACGATCGCAAACTCGCCGCCCGGCCGCCGCCGGCTTTGTTCCATGCGTCGCTCCAGCCGGTCCATGAAAAGTACGCGGTTAGGAAGTCCGGTCAGCGGGTCGGCTTCCTTTGACCACGTGATGTCCGTCTGCGAGCCGGCCATGCGCACAGCCTCTCCCTGGCCGTCCCACACCGCCAGTCCCCGGCTGTGCATCCAGCGGTACACGCCGTCCTTGCAGTGCACCCGGTATTCGCAGTCCAGGTGCGGCGTCTCCCGTCGGCTGTGCGCATCGATGGCGGATTGCACCCGCGAAAAATCGTCCGGATGCACGCGGCAAAGCCATTCGTCCGGAGTGCCGCCGATCTCCTCGTCCGCGTACCCCAGCATCTCTTTCCAGCGCGGCGAAAAATAGATCTGCCCGGATTTCAAATCCCAGTCCCACAGGCCGTCGTTGGCGCCCCGCGCAGCCAGGGCGTAGCGCTCCTCGCTCTCGCGGAGCGTCGCCGCCAGCGCCTTGTGCGAGAGATGCGTCCGGATGCGCGCCAGCGCCACCGGCATGTCCACTGGCTTGGTGATGTAGTCATTGGCGCCCAATTGCAGCGCTTCCACCACGCTGGCGCTCTCACACTCCGCAGTCACCACGATAACCGGCAGGTCGGTCGTCGAAAAACGCTTGCGCAGCGCTTGCAGGACCTCGGTGCCGTTCATTCCCGGCATGCGCATGTCCAGCAGCACGATCTCCGGCATCCGCATGTCGATCGAGGCCAGCGCCTGCGGCCCGCTCTCCGCCAGCCAGACCTCGAACCCCTGGCGTTGCAGCCGTCGGGAAAGCATGTCCCGGTTGCTTTCCTCATCGTCGACAATTAACAACGCCACTTTAGTGATCCCCCGAGCTAGGGAAAACACAAGCGCGGCAAGCAGGCAGATCGCTCATCACTCTGCCTATCGGCGAATCGTCAATCATACTTTAGGGCCTTAAAAAGTGATGAGCGGCCCCGCATGCCGCACCCAGGGTCGATCCAAATCCACGGCGGACAATTCGACCATCGCTCCAGTCCAGCACCCCGGATACAAGAATCCGCTGGATAGCGGGTAGATCGAAGGGCGCGCTTTTGCCGCCAAATGCTGCCGGCGGGCCAGCCGGCCAGCGGCCTCTTTTGCTTTCAAACGGGCTATTAACGGGGAGCCACTCTTTGCCTAAGCGGCTTGCGTGAGGCCGATTCGGGGAGCCTTGATGGAAATTTCTACGGCACGAGTACGACATGCAAGGTCGAGGTTATCACCCCCAATGGCTCCGCCAAGAGCCCAAGGAGGTCCACCGTCAACCGAGAAGAGGACTGAGCCAAGCCGTCCTTCACCCGCGCCGGTTAATGAGCTTCAGAATCGTTGCGCTTGGGTTTTTGGGGTTTTCCATGCGGAGCAGTTTGTCGGTTCGGAGCCGGATCACTTCGGTCCATTCGGGATCGGGAAGAATATAAAACTGCTCCTTCCGTATTGCATCGAAGACCACGTCAGCGAGTTCTCGAGGAGTCATGCTTGCGTCGATGGCGGCTTTGAATGCGGCCAGGCCGGCTTCCATTTCCGGAGTCCGCGCGGCCGGTTCGTTACGCAGCTCCGCGGGCCTGTTGCGCTCGGCCTCGGCAATATTTGTCCGCACCAGTCCTGGGCACAGAACCGATACTTTGACCAGCGCCTTCTGTTGTTCGAGCGCTATGTACAGGCTTTCCGAGAGGGCTACCACCGCATGCTTCGCCACCGAGTAAGGAGCGGAGAAGCCGCCCACGATCAGTCCGGCGCCCGAGGACGTATTGACGATATGGCACTCGGTATTCTGCGCCAGCATCAGCGGCGTGAACACCTTGACCCCATGGATCACTCCCCATAAATCAACGCCGATCACCCACTCCCAATCGTTCCAGGTGGCCTCCCAGGGCGCCCCGCCGGCGCCGACGCCCGCATTGTTGAACAGCAAGTCCACTCGACCAAATGCATCGAGCGCGCGGCGAGCCAGCCGCTCGATGTCACTCCGCTTCGAAACGTCCGTCCTTACACCAAGCACAGTTCCGCCCGGCGTGCTCAGTTCGGTTTCCGCCTTCGCCAGGTTAACTTCATCGATGTCGGACAGAACTACTTTCATGCCCTCGTGAACGCACCGTTCCGCGATCCCACGTCCGATGCCGCTCGCCGCACCGGTAATCACCGCTACCTTGCTTTTGAACTCTTTCATTACATGCCCGGCATGGCGCCCGCCAAAGACTGCGGCGCCTCCCGCCCCGCGCCCTCGCGCCGCACCGCGCGCAACAGATCCAGCGCCTCCGGCAGCGCGAACTGTTCGCCCAGGAACGCATCCGCAAAGCGCCCGCCGCGGATCTCGCCGCGCGCCTCCATGCGCCGCAATTCCACCAGCACGGCGCGCCACGGCGGAGCCAGCGTCTCCCGATGCGCCAAGTCCCGGAACACCACTCCCCAGCGCCGCAGCAACTGGCGCGCGAATGATGCCGGCGAGATCTCCGCGTGTGCCGCTGCGGACCGCCGCAGCAATGCCCAGCGTCCCGCCGCATGCCGGGGCCGTGCCGTCCGCCCGCGGCCCTCGCCGCGCCGCCGCTTGGGATCCAGCAGCGCCCGTAGATTCTCGAACCCGTCCGCCGTCACCAGCCCGGCCGCCACCAGTTCCCAGAGCGCATCCTCCACCTCGCTGGCCAAACGCCCCGTCAACCGCGCCAGCTCCGGGAAGAATGACGCGCCGTGCTGCTGCAACGCCCCCAGTACCTCCCGCGCCGGATGCGAAAGCGCCGTATCCGGCGCCGGCTGCGGACCCGCCAGCAGCCACTCCGCGTCCTCCCGCAGGAACAGCGTCAGCGGCGCCACCCGCGTGGGCCGCACGCGATGCGTTCGCCCATCCGCCTCGGTCTCAAACGCCGGGTGCGGTGATAGCCGCCCCCACATCACTTCGCCCGAAAGGCAAAGCTGGTCCAGATGCTCAGGCTTGTAGTTCGCCACCCGTCCCGGCAGGATCTCGTCTTCCCACGCCGCCGCCGAGATCTCGTATCCCTGCATCTGCCGGATCACGTGCAGCACGCCGTCCGCTCCGTGCAGTTGCGCGCCGGGCGCCACATGCTGCCAGCGGTCCACAAAGCGCTCGAAATCCGCCGTGCTTACCGGCTCGATCTCGCGCCGCAGCCGGCCGATGGTCAGCCGATGGATGCGCGCCAGCAGCCGGCGATGGCACCACTCCGGCTCATCTTTAGCGCAAAGGGGCGCGTTCTGCCGCGCCGCCATACAAGCCAGGAACTCCTTAGATTCAGCGGCGCGGGTCGCCCCGTCTTGCGCGTTTTCCCCAGAAGCGCAAAGGGGCGCGTTTTGCCGCGCCGCCATACAGGCCAGGAACTCCTTAGATTCAGCGGCGCGGGTCGCCCCGTCTTGCGCCTGTTCCCCAGAAGCGCAAAGGGGCGCGTTTTGCCGCGCCGCCATACAAGCCAGGAACTCCTTAGATTCAGCGGCGCGGGTCGCCCCGTCTTGCGCCTGTTCCCCAGAAGCGCAAAGGGGCGCGTTTTGCCGCGCCGCCATACGAGCGAGGAACTCCTTAGATTCAGCGGCGCGGGTCGCCCCGTCTTGCGCGTGTTCCCCAGAAGCGGCGTCCGGATGGAAGCGGCCGCGCAGAATCTGTCCCTCGGCCTCCAATTGCGCCAGCGCTGCGTCCACCAGCGCTCGCGGCAAAGCCAGCCGCCCCGCCAGCTCCGCAGCGCGATATGGCCCCCCGGATTCGAACCACCCGCGCAGGATTTCCGCCGCGCAGCCTTCCTCGGTTTCGGGCGCGCTCCCCGGAAAATCGATCGGCGGCGTCAACGTCGCATCCGCATGCACCGCCCGCGCGAGTTGGCAGCGTTCCGCGGGTGTCCACAACAATACTCCGACGGGGGTGCTCAACACTGCCGCCCGCCGCGCTTCCACCAGCGCCCCAAAGAACGGCTCCCACTCCGCAGCCGGCGGCACAGTCACCAGCGTCAGCAGCGCCTCGTGCAATTCGTCCGCATCGCGCACCAGCGGCCAGGCCTCCGCCGCCACCTGGGCGATGGCTTCCGCATCCAGCGCCCCCGCCCCCTCCACGAAATCCGTGCGCACCGTGCGCCGCAACTGCACCGCCCGCGCCCGGCGCTCCTCCAGCGGCGCGTCGTCCAGGAACGCGTAAGGATTCGCATTCAGAATCTCGTGCGAGAACGGCGTGGCCTCCGGCGTATCGATAGCCGTAGTCCTCACCGCGCCGTTGCGGATGCCCTCCAGCACGGCGATCAGCCCGGTCAGGTCCATCGCCTCGTGCAGACAGTTCCGTATCGTTTCGCGCACCAGCGGATGATCCGGGATCCGCGGCGGTCCCGTCAGATTCTCGGCGCAGGCCGCCTGGTCCGGGAAGGTCGCCGCCAGCAGATCGTCCGCCCGCATGCGCTGGATCGGCGCCGGCACTTTAGCCCCGTGCGCGAATCGCAGGATGGCCAGCGCCCGCGAAGCGTTCCATCTCCACCGCGCGCCGAACATCGGCGCCGCCAAAAGCGCCTGCGTCAGCACATCCTCCACCGTCTCCGGCCGCAGAAATTCGAACACGATGTCCAGCGGAAACGAATGCTGCTCGCCCAGCGACAAAACGATTCCGTTGTCCGTGGCGGCCGCCTGCAGTTCGAAATTGAATTTCCGGCAGAAGCGCTTGCGCAGCGCCAGCCCCCACGCGCGATTGATGCGCGCCCCGAACGGAGCGTGCAGCACGAACTGCATCCCGCCGCCTTCGTCGAAGAAGCGCTCCGCCACCACGTGCGTGGAAGCCGGCAGCACCCCCAGCGCGCGCGCCCCCGACTGCACATACGCGATGGCCTGCTCCGCGCCCAGCCGGTCGAGCCCCGCCTCCCGCAGCAGCCACTCGATCTCCGGCTCCGCCAGGACGTCCGCCCGCAGCCGCGACACTTCCGCCGACAGTTCCGCCGTCCGGCCCGGCGCTTCACCGTTCCAGAACGGGATCGATGGCGCGGCGCCCTTGGCATCCTCCACGCGCACCCGTCCGTTCTCCACGCGCCGTATGCGCCACGAAGTATTACCCAGCAGGAACACATCGCCCGCCATGCTCTCGACGGCGAAGTCTTCGTCCACCGTGCCCACCGTGGCGCCCTCCGGCTCCGCCACCACCAAATAATTAGCGTTATCTGGAATCGCGCCGCCCGACGTGATGGCCGCCAGCCGCGCCCCCCGCCGCCCGCGCAGCCGGTGATTCACCTGGTCGCGATGCAGATACGCGCCCGCCCGCCCGCGTGCCGTCACGATGCCGTCGCTCAGCATCGCCACAATATCGTCGAAGTCTCGCCTGTCCAGCGTCCCATAAGAATAAGTCGAGCGCGCCAGCGCGAACAGCCCGTCCTCGGTCCATTCCTCGCACGCGCAGGCCGCCACGATCTGCTGCGCCAGAATATCCAGCGGCGACGCCGGAATCTCCGTCCGGTCCAGCGCGCCCGACCGTATGGCCCGCACCAATGCCGCGCACTCGATCAGCTCGTCGCGCGTGGTCGCGAAGATCCGGCCCTCAGGCCGCGCGCCCACCCAGTGCCCCGACCGCCCGATGCGCTGCAGCGCCACCGCGATTGACCGCGGCGTGCCGATCTGGCAAACCAGGTCCACCGTCCCGATATCGATTCCCAGCTCGAGCGACGCCGTCGCCACTACCGCCCGCAGCGCGCCGCCCTTCAGCCGCGCCTCGGCTTCCAGCCGCAGGCGGCGCGACAAACTGCCGTGATGCGGCAGCACGGCCTGCTCGCCCAGCCGCTCCTGCAGATGGTGCGCCACGCGCTCCGAGAGCCGCCGCGTGTTCACGAACACCAGCGTCGTCCGGCGCGCCCGAATCAGCTCCGCCACGCGGTCGTAGATCTCCGCCCACATCTCGTTGCTGGCCACCGGACCCAGCTCGTCGCGCGGCGTCTCCACCACCAGTTCCATATCGCGGCGATGCCCCACGTTCACAATGCGCGCGGTCTCGCTCAGGTAACGCGCCACTTCCTCGATCGGCTTGACCGTCGCCGAGAGTCCGATCCGCTGCGGCTTGGGCCCGCCCGCGGACGCCGTCAGCGCGTCCAGCCGCGCCAGCGTCAACGCCAGGTGCGACCCGCGTTTGTCGTCCGCCACCGCGTGAATCTCGTCCACGATGACTGTGCGCGTCGTCCGCAGCATGTCCCGCGGCCGCTCCGCCGTCATCAGGATGAACAGCGATTCCGGCGTGGTCACCAGCACGTGCGGGCGATCCCTGCCCATCTGCTGCCGCTCCCACGCCGGCGTATCGCCCGTGCGCACCGCCGTCCGGATCGGCGCCAGCGCAATGCCTTGCTCCGCGGCCTGCGCGGCGATCTCCGAAAGCGGAATCTCCAGGTTGATCCGGATATCGTTGCTGAGCGCCTTCAGCGGCGAGACGTAAACCACCTCGGTCTGGTTAGGCAGCGGTCCCCGCCGCGCCGCCCGCACCAGCCTGTCGAGACACAGCAGAAAGGCGGCCAGCGTCTTCCCCGAGCCGGTCGGCGCGGAGATCAGTACATCGTGGCCCGCCCGGATCTCCGGCCAGCCCAGCGTCTGCGGCTCCGTGACTTGCGCGAAGCGCCGCGTGAACCAGTCGCGCACCAGGGGGTCGAACTCTGCGAGGGGGGACACCTGGATCTATTCTAACGGTTGCCGCCGCTGTCCTTCTTGGGGTGCTTGAAACCTGGCTTCTCTAGCCAATCATCGAGCTTTCAATCTGGTGTCCCGAGGACTTTTCCGGCGAGCATCCACTTGCAGATTCAGACCTTCCAGAGCGCGCGCACCGAGCAGTTGTAGATCGCCTGCTTCGGCGAAAACGACTTCGTCCACAGTCTCGGACTTATCCACCATAAGCACGGCGTAGCCCGGCGGTTGACTTGGAAGTCACCGTATTCAGGACCCGGTAACCTACGTAAAAAAGTCCCATCTGTCCGCAATGATAACGCGAGAAATCCCGGCCCGCGGATTTTAGGACACTACCCGCAGCACCACCGGTTTACCGTGCGGCGTGTGCCGGTACGCGTCCGCCCACGCATCTTTGCGCTCCGCCAGCTCCGTCCGGTCCGTTAGCCCTTTGCGGGTCGTCAGACGCTCCAGCGTCGCCAGCCAGTGATCGTAATAATGAGTGCCGTCATCCGGTTGGCCGCGATCCGCCGCGGCCTTCAGCTCCGCCGCCAGTTCGTCCGACCATTCCTTCCAGGTGAAGTGGCCCTGCTCGGAAAGCCGCACCGCCAGCGCGAATGCCTGCGCCTGCCAGGGCTCCGCAAAAACCCGATCGCCTTCGTCAGGCGCGCTCAAGATAGTCCTCCCACATGTCCAGATGCACCACGACGCCCGCCGCTGCCGCTTCTCCCCAAAGCTCGCGCGACGTGAATTGCACCGAATATAAATGCTGGCGCTTGTCGCCCAGGCCCTGCGCCGCCGTGTCTGGAAAGGAGTAGACGCCGTGGTCCCGCACGATCTCTCCCGTCTTGCCCCGCGCGTATCGCGGCAGGCGCGTATGGCCCTCCGGGTTGATATTGCGTGCCCGCACCCGCTGCCCCACCTGCAAACCTGCAGCCACTGACGGGTCTTTCGCGGAAGGAATATTCCGCGCGAACTCGTGCGCCATCTCCACCGTCAGCGCCGGAACCGCTTTCACCCCTTCCGCCGCGGCCTTGCCGCTCTCCAACTCTTTCCCGGTAACGAATCCATACTGCACCACGCGTTTCAACATCGCGGCGAACCATTTCTCGTAATAGCTCATCCGCAAATAGTCCGCCGGTGGAAGCGTCTCGATGTGATACCGCCACGCATCGATGTTCCACCTGTTAAACGCGCCCAGCGCGGCATTCATGGCCCATACGCGCGCCTCCCAAGGCGCGTGAAATACCGGCTCGTTCTTCTCGTACCGGACGGCGCCCATGCCCTGCATGCCGCCCATGTCGTGCACGCCGTTCACGATTTCTCTCCGCTTTCCGGCATGGAAACCCGCCCCACCCCCACCATGGCATCGCGCGTCACCAGCGCCGCCAGTTCCTCCTCGCTCAACTTCTCGCTTCCCGCCGGACGCTCCGGCAGAATCAGGTAGCGAATCTCCGCCGTGCTGTCCCAAACGCGCAGCTCCACGTCCTCCGCCACCTCCAGCCCGAATTCCCGCAGCAGTCCCCGCGGATCGATCACCGCGCGCGACCGGTACGCCGTGGATTTGTACCAGACCGGAGGCAATCCCAGCATCGTCCACGGATAGCACGAGCACAAAGTGCAAACCACCAGGTTGTGCACTTTCGGTCCGTTCTCGTGCACCACCATGTGCTCGCCCTGGTGGCTGCTGAACCCCAGTTCCGCGATCGCCGCGGGAGCATCGGCCAACAGCCGCGCCTTGAACGCCGGATCCGTCCATGCCCGCGCCACCACCCGCGCGCCGTTTCGCGGACCGACCCTGTTTTCATACCGGTCGATCAGCGCATCCAGCGCCGCCGGATCCACGTATCCTTTTTCCACCAGCAGCGATTCCAGTGCCTTCACCCGCAGTGTCGGATCCGAAGGCACCACCTGGTGCTCATGATCGTGATCGTGCATCCCTCAGGCATCCACGTGCGTGCTGAAGAACCGGTCCAGCGCCACTTTATTCCGCGCCGCCAGCCCCGCCGACAACTGCTTCATCTCATCCGTCGGCAGCGGCTTGAAAGCCTTGGCCAGGGCCACATTCTGATCGATGAATTCGAACTTCGGCATGCCCACCACCGCCAGCGCTACCCCCGCCAGCGACAGCGGATAATACAGCAGTTTTTCGGGCGTCGCCTGCCCCACCAGCGCCTCCTGCGCGAAAATCTTCATGGCGGTCACGCCCATCTTCTTGCCGCGCGCCACCGGCAGCGCCACGTCCTCGAAGCTGGTCTTCAGCGCTTCGTTCGGCACCATGTTCGTGGCGCCGCTCTTCATGCCCACGCGCGCCGCGTTCAACGCCATCTGCGTGCAATCGAAATCGTGGCGCTCCAGCGCGGCCTTCAGCACCACCGGGTCCGTATGGCTGGTGATCCCGATAAACCGCGTCATCTTCTCTTCGCGCATCTTCAGCAGCGTGTTGAGTACGCCGTCCTTCGCTTCCACGGCCGCCAGGTCCTTTTCATCGGTCAGGCTGTGCACGTGGATCAAATCCAGATGATCCGTCTGCAAGCGCTTCAGGCTGCCTTCCAGGATGCGCCGCGCCTCATCGCCCTTGCGCGCCTCGATCTTGGTCACCAGGAAGATGCCCTTGCGCCGCGTCTTCATCAGCTTGCCCACGCGTTCTTCGCTGCGCCCATCGCCGTAGCTGTACGCCGTATCCATGTAGCTGATGCCCAGGTCGAACGCCCGGTTGAGAGCTTCCAGCGCCTTGTCCTCGTCCTGATACATCAGGAAGCGGCTGCCGCCGCCCATCGCCAGGATGGAAACCCGTGCGCCCGTGCGCCCCAGAATACGGGTCGGCATCTGACCGGCCGCCGCCTTCGCCGCCGCGGTGGTCAACGCCGCCGTGCCCAGAAAGTCACGCCGTGAAATCTTCATATCACCAGCATAATACCGTTAATCTGGTCCGGATAACTTTCGGAACATCTCGTAATTGCGCGCCGCTTCCGCGCCTTGCCCCTCCCGCTCCAGCACTTTGCCACGCAAAAAGAACAAGCGCGGAAAGTATAGCGCGGAGAACATCGGCAGGCCCGCCCCCTGCGGCAAGGGCGTCAAGCGCAATAGCGGCGCGGCGCGCTGCCATTGGCCCGTCTCCGTATATGCCCAGGCCAGCAGAACATTCAGCCCGTCGTCCGGCTCATTCGTAGGACGCCGGTAGATCTCTTCCAGAGCCTGCAGCGCGCCTGGAAATTGCTTGCTGAATAGCATCGCATAAGCGCGCGCGTAGTCTTTCACGGGCGGCTGCAATGGTACGGCAGGGTTCGCCGCCTGCGTCAAAAACGCCGCCACGGCCGCCACTGCCGCAGTGCCCGGGCCCGCTTCCGCCACCGCCTTCCGCGCATGTTCCGCCGCCGCCCCGCCGTCTCCCAGCACCAGCAGCCAGATCGCCGCCTGCGCATCCGCCCGGCAGGCAAATTCCCGCAGCGCTAACCCCGCATCTTCGCGCGCCATCCGGTCCAGACTCGCAATAGCCGCCCGGCGCGCTCCGGTCAGCCATTGCCACGCCGCCGCATGATACGGAGCGTTGGCATCGCGCGCCGCCTGCCGCTCCGCCAGGTACCGGTTGAACAGCGCCGTCGCCCCGTCCACATCTCCGGTCATCAGGCGCGCCTGGGCGGCCTTCAGCAGTTCACCGCCGTTCAAAAACCCCGGCGCTTTGCGGCGCGCCGCCAGGTAAAACTGCTCGGCCTCCTTGAATCGACCCAGCGCAAAGTGGACGTCCCCCAGCGAATCCAGCGGATTCGGCTCGTTCGGCCGTAACAGCTCGTAGGCCCGCAGCACCCGTATAGCGGTCGGCAGATCGCCGGAATACCCCGCCGCGTAGCCCATCGTGTTCATCCCCACCACGTCGTCCGGACGCACCGAAAGCCCCCGCCGGAACTCCACAATGGCAGCCTCATAGTTCCGGGTACTGGTGAGCGCCTCGCCCAGCGCGCGATGGTGATTCGGATTCGCCGGATCGAGCCGCGCCAGCTTCTCGAGCGCCGCGATCTGCCCCTGGTAATCGCCGTGCAGTAGAGCCGCGTCCAGATCCAGACCTGCGCGATCCAACCCGGAAAAACGTCCCTGCCGCGCGCGCGCCAGCCCTATGATCCGCTCCGCCTCTGCGCCATTCCTCTGCGCTAGCGCCGCGTCCACCCACGCCAAATACGCGCGCCCGAAGTCCGGATCCGCTCCCGTAGCCTCCGCCAGGTCCCGCGACACCGCCGCCGCGTCCGGCGCTTCCAGCGCGTTCACGTACGCCTGGAGTGCCTGCGGGCTGCGCGTGCCGAACGGCCGTGTCTGCCCCAACTGCCGCGCCAGCGACTCCGCCACTGGAAAAATCCCGCCGCTCGCCGCGCCGCTGGCCGTCGCCACCAGCCGCATCTTCCGCGTGGCCGCGTCTTCCTCCGTGGCCGTGGCCCGCAGCGTTCCGTTCACCACCGCGAACTCGCCGTAGACGAACGTGTTGGCGCCCGCCGCCAGCGCATCCGTCTTCTCACTGGAAATTCCAGGAGACGCCGGCCGCCGGCCGCGCCACTGGATTGCATACTGCTGCGGCGAGCCCGTCAGCTCGCCCGAAATGACCTCCGGGAACCCCCGGCCCATCCAGTCGAGCGATGCGTCGGCCGAAAGATTCTCGAAACGCAGCACGGCCATCTGGGGAATGCCGCGCTGCCCGTTGCCGCACGCGGTAATCCCAACCAGCAGAACAAGAAAAGCGCCCCGCCGGGCGCGGGCCCTCATGCCTGCCGAGCCGGACCCGCGCTACAGTACACGCGGCTCCAGCTTCAGCAGTTCCTTGAACTCCGGCAAGTCCTGCAAAGCGGCGAATTCCGGATCCTGCAGCAGCTTGCGCCGGTCGGTGAAGCCCTCCTCCAGCGCCTTCCGGATATACTGCAGCGCCAGGTCCGTCCGCCCCTTCTTGGCGTACAGCTTGGCCACGTAGTAGTGGAACTTGGCGCGCTCCTCTACCGTGCGCTCCTGCAGCAGCACGCCATACGTGCTGCGGTGCTCGAAGATCTCCGGGTCCAGCCGCAGCGCCGTATCGTAAGCGTCCCAGGCGTCTTTGTATTTCTTCTCCGCGAAATATGCCGTGCCCAGGTTGCTGTAAATCGACGCCGAATCCGGCGCCAGCTTCAGCGCCCGCCG
>Ga0070731_10003454_pt1 | contig 14255 bp, 14 predicted proteins | sample Coa_R1_2_FD_66448 | JGI IMG/M metagenome (GOLD analysis project Ga0070731, IMG submission 66448) | Surface soil microbial communities from Centralia Pennsylvania, which are recovering from an underground coalmine fire - Coalmine... | ecosystem: Environmental > Terrestrial > Soil > Unclassified ... | reverse complement strand
CCAAAAACGACCAGCAAACCGACAACAACGACCGCCAAAGACCAAGCGCTATATCTGCGAACGTCTTGTCTCGCAAAGCGTTGATCGGGAGGATTTACCTGATCAGCGAACTCCTGCCAGAGACTATGAGTTCCAAATACGCTTTTCGCGCCACTGGGTCCTTAGCCTTTAGCCTTTTGGGCGGCGGATGACCACCAATCGTAATCAGGCCGTTCAAATAGAAATAGCATATTGGGGCGTTTCGTGACGGCCTTGACGGTCGTCAATTTTATGTCCTGTAGCGCGGTTTTTAAATTTGCGTCGCGCTGCAACGTTTTCATGAGCCCTCACGTTGGTTCAGCGCGCCGTTCCGATGGCCTCCCACCGGCATTATGGCTAACACAGGAGCAACAGATGCGACACTTACTCCGTACCAGCTCGATCACGCTCGCTCTATTAAGTGGCGTCGGCCTCGCCGCCGCCCAACAGACTGGCGGTGGCAACACGCCGTCAATGGACTCGCCGCACACTTCAAATTCTTCACGACAGACCCTTATCCTGAGCCCGGCACAACGGGAGGAGATCGCGCAAGCGCTGCACGGCGCGCAGACGCAATCTTCGGCACAGGGCGAACAAGCTCAGATCGGTTCCGAGCCTCCTCCGTCCGTCTCGCAGCGGGCGTTACCGAGCCAAGTGACATCCGACATGCCACAGACGAAGAAGTTGCTATTCGTGAAACTGCCCGACCGGATACTGCTGATTGATCCAGACGAGCAAATGGTGGCTGAAATCATTCCGATCGGTGACACGAGCGGCCAAGGTTCGAGCAACACCAGCCCAAGTTCGGGCAACCAATGACGGTACAGGGCACGTATTGGCGCGGCGGCGACCCCTGCCGCCGCCTCTCGCCCAGCATGAGGGGAGATGCAATGCCAATCCTGAGGAATCTGCCTCGCTCGGGATTCTCAAATCAACTATAGAATGATTTAAAGTCGCGAATGGACAGCCCCAACCTGACACACTCGCTCTCGACAGCGGAATTTGCGCATTCAGTCGCACGATCGGCCCCTATATCACCTGCCCGGTGATCGTCGACCTGCCGGAAATCGTCAGCGCCGGCAAGACAGCGCGTTTGACGAACTGGTACAAATCGTCCAGCTCCCCGTTCGGACCGGCATCTCGATAGACGAAGGCGAGAGCGGCCCGCTCGAATTCCGCGAAGAACCTATCCCAACTGATGTCTTCGCGCCCGCAGCCGGCGGAACCGAAATTAAAGAACAGGGGCCAGGGACGCTCGTCGCCTTCGAATGTCGACGGATGCGCGCCTCTGCGCTGCGCCCATGAGAAGATAACGTGATGATCGATCGTAACGCACAGTAACTCTGCATTGGCCATGACGCCGGCCTCCGGACCTCTGAACGCAAAGGTCGTCTGTGGTCTTTAGCGCGGCAGGGCGTCAGGCCCTGATAGTCGCCAATTTTTCCGCGCCGGCATCGGCTGGCTCGGCAAGGGACGGCCGTCACACGCCGGATGGGCCGCCCGCTGTCACGGCCCCGTGACCGCTAGCACCGCTTCTTTGATCTTCGCCATGGCGTAGTGGCCGATCTGGTCCAGTTCGAGATGCGGAAAGTTGGGCATCTCGTCGGCCGCCACCACGCAATCGACGATCGCCGGACCTTCGGCCTGGAGCGCCTCGTTGATCTCGGCGAGCAACTCGCCGGGCTTGGTGGCCCTAAAGCCATGGCCGCCGCAAGCACGAGCGAGTGCGGCAAAATCGGGATTGGGGAATTCGATAGCTTCCCGGTAAGCCGGCAGACCTGTCGCCTCGGCTTCCAGCGGAATCAGCCCGAACGACGAATTGTTGTAGACAATCACCTTGACGGGCAGCTTGTGGTGCACGGCGGTGAGGAACTCGCACATCAGCATGTTGAAGCCGCCGTCGCCGCACAGCGCGATGACCTGGTGGGTGCGATCTAGCGCCTGGATGCCGTTGGCCTGACCGAGCGCCGTCCCGACGGCGGCGTTGTTGAAGGAACCGATGATTCGCTGCGATCCGCTCTGGCGTATCCAATTGGCCGACCACAGCGTGTTGAGTCCGGTGTCGAATGTGAAGACCGCGTCGCCCTTGGCAAAATCGCTGACCGCGCGCGCCACCGCCTGCGGATGGATGCGATCCCTGCTGCGCGCCGGATCGGCCTGCTTGTCCAGCATGTCATCCCATTTCTTGCGCTCGCCGGCGACGCGGTCCCAGAATTTGGTGTCGGTCTTCGCCGCGACCTTGCCGAGCAGGAGTTTTAGGGTCGGCCGCACAGAACCGACGGCACCGAACGCAGTCGGCGCCCGCCGGCCGAGCACGCGCGCCCTGTCGTCGACTTGGATGACGGCGCCTTTGCGCGGCAGGAATTCCGAATACGGATAGTCGGTACCGAGCATCAGCAGCAGCTCGCAGTGCATGACCGCGTTGTAGGCGGCCTTGGTGCCGATCATGCCGATGCCGCCCATCCAGCGCGGATCATCGTATGCCATGATGTCCTTGCCTTTGACCGAATGGATGAGCGGCGCCTTGAGCCGGTCCGAGAGCGCGCGCAGCTCAGCCGCGGCGCCGTGGCAGCCGGCGCCGCACATGATAACGACGCTGCCCGCTTCATCGATGCGCCGGGCGATTTCGGCAACATCCGCGTCGCTCGCCGCAAGCTCGGGCCTTGGCTTCAGGGTCGCGATGCTCGCGACGCCGCCCTGGGCCTTCGCGGCGATGACGTCTTGCGGCAGCGTCAGATGGGCGACGCCGCGGCCCGCATAAGCGGCGGCAATCGCCTGATGAATGACACCGGGCGCCTGCGCCGGAGAAGATATGGTTTCGGTATAGAGCGAGACGTCGCGGAACAACAGATCGGGCTCGGTGGTCTGGATGAAATCGGTGCCATGCATCTTGCGCGCCATGTCGCCCGAGAGCGCCAGGACGGGCGCATGATCGCGGCTCGCCTCATAAAGGCCGGCGACCAGATGGGTGCTGCCGGGGCCGGTCGTGCCGGCACAGACCGCGAGCCGGCCGGTGAGCTTGGCCTGGCCGGCGGCGGCAAGCGCCGCGCCTTCCTCATGCCGGACGCCGATCCATTCAATGCCGCTGCGGCGAACCGCATCGGCGAGCGGATTGAGCGAGTCGCCGATCAGCCCGAAGATGTGCTTGACGCCAATCTGCTCGAGCACCCCAATCAGGACATCCGCAACCGTTTGCGACATTTGCAAGCTCCATCGCTTTGGTCGCAACCTTCGGCGTATGCGCGTTTAACCCGGCCTGCCTTGCGCCGTTAATGGGCAATAACGATCGGAACAGGAGCCTCGTGCATAAGATTATAGGTCACGCCGCCGAGCAGCCGTTCACGCAGACGAATATGGCCATAGCCTCCCATGACGATGAGGTCGACCTTCCGGCGTCGCGTTTCGGCAAGCAAAGCGGCTCCGACATCGTGTTTGCGGTTGTTGACGCGATGCAGGACGGCGTCGATGCCGTGATGCTTGAGATGATTGACGGCATCGGTGCCGACCAGCGCATTCTGTTCAGTCACCCCTTTGTTGGTGATGACCGCGACTGTCACCTCCTTCGCCTGCCTCAGAAACGGCATGCCCTCGGCCATGGCGCGGGCCGACTCCCGGCTGCCGTTCCAGGCGACGAGGATACGATCGAACGCAATTTTCGGCCGTTCGGTCTCCGGAAACAGGAACAAATGCCGGCCCGATTCGAACAGAACGCCCTCGACCAGACGCTCGGGATCCATCGCGCCGTTGGGTCGTAACGCGACGAAGGTATCTGCGGTGCGTGCCTCACGCGCCGCGATATCGGCGATGTCATTGGCCAACACATCGAACCGCCGAATCTCCACAGGTCGTTCGAGGAGCTTGAGGCGCTTGACGAGCTTTGCCTCGGTGATGTCGCCAGCTTCGCGTGCCTTCTCCAGCAGCTCCGCTTGGGCGACTGCGGCGGCAGCGCCCTCGATCGAGCCGAGCAATGGCATGGGGTTGAGGACCAGCGCGATGACTTGACTATCGAACTGCCGAGCGATGCTGCCCGCGACATCCAATCGTATTTCGTCGGCGAGACTGCCATCCACCCACACCATGACGTCCTTGATCATCGGTGCTCTCCCACGCACAAGAAAGCCGTGGTCGCGGGCGGAGCACATGCTCCATCAGAACCAGGGCATTAGCTCACCAGTTTCGCGGCCGCATCATGCCCGTCGATCAGGATGCATTGCCATGACGGTCGTCAATTTTCGGAACCAGCCGTAGCCGCTGTTGAATATTGACGGCTGTCAGCGCCAACAGCGATGGTCGCGGGTAGTGTCGCGAACGCGCGGGCGGCGAGATGAAATCGAGGCTTATGCTTCAGTGTCGTCTGTAGCAGTGTCGTCCGTAGCGGAGTTCCATGGCGGAAGTACCGATCGTGACAAACGTAACGTCCATTGTAGCCGGACTGCTGTTCTGCCTTATGACGGTCCCTTCCGCCCGTTCGGGAATTACGATCGATGTATCAAAGATCACCTGCAAGGAATTCATGTTGGACACAGTTACCTTGCCCGACAACATCGCGTATTGGCTCAGCGGGTACTACAACGGTAAAAGCGGCAACACCGTGTTCGATATCACTGCCTTGCACGATTATGTAAACGAGGTCGAGCGATACTGTCTACAAAATCAAGATATGACGGTCATGAAAGCCGCCGAAACCGTTCTCAACGTCAACAAATAGCTTTGACTCTTCCGGCAACTTCAGGTCTGCGGAGCCGGCAGCATCAGTTGATCTTTCAGCTTCACGATCTGCCTGACGCCATCGGCATCCACGATCTCTAGGCTCGTCAGTCCAGCGGCCCCGTCGTCCAGGTAGATTTCGCGCGGCTTGCGGATCATGTGATCGAGTCCATCGAGCGCGATTTCCACGGCATCGTCGCGAGGAACGTAAGCGATGCCGATGAGCGGCAGCCATTCTGCCTGCGTTTGGTCACCCAAATCGAGCGAAGCAACCTCGACTTCCGCCACCTTGGCCTCGAGAATCTTGGACATCGTATCGAGAAACGGGCGCCATTGCGGCTTTTCAAGTCTTCGGATGGTCATGACAGTCTCCTGATGTTACGTTTACCCTCATGCAGATGTTGTTAAGCGTCTTCGCGCCGGTCCTGATCACGTACCAGCCAATACACGCCGCCAAGTGCCAGAACCGCAGCAGCAAGCGCAAAAAGCTGCTGTGCGTCTGTCGCCGACGTATCCATGATCATCAGCTTTCGCACGATCGCAAGCAGCGCGATGAGGATGACTGTGCGAACCTGCACGACACCCCGATCGCGCTCTGCAATCACCAGGAGGGACCGTTCGAATTCGAGTGCGATGATCACCGTGAAGATCATTCCGAAGACTGATTGGAACACTGAGTAATCGGTCGGATCGAAGCCGCTGGCAAAAATGCTCGCGAATATCTTCAGCACAAGATTCCACACCGCAAGAACAACCAAGACAGCGATCAGAACACTGAGAATGAGGATTACAGCGTGCTCAAACCTCTGGTAGAGGGAAAGCCGCCGCCATCGCGCACGTACCTCCGCGAACTCGTCAGTCATCGGCATCGTCACCTCCATGCCCGACACATGCACGATCACGTTTCGCGACTAACGGCCTCCTTTTGCCGCGGTATCGGCAGATACTCGACACCGCCGCCACCCTGCGCGCGAACCGGCTGCGGGTAGAGCTTCATGAGCTCAAGAACGTCGTTTGGCATTTCGGTGCTTATCGGCAGGCCGAGCTCCTTTGCAGTTGCGGCAAAGAGCGGAAAGTCATGCGTCCAAGTTCCGGTTGAAAGCTTTTCCGCAAGCGCTTCGGCCTTTTCGACGGGCAATCGCTTTTTCAGGATATCGCCGGCAGACTGCTTGAGCTGCGCAATAGCCTTGCGGCCGACGTCGGCCATGACCAGGGTCTGGTCGTCGATCCTCGCGATCGGCTTTTGCTCGACGACCTTGATGAGCGACGCCGCCGGAGATTGCCCGAGCTGCGGGTCGATCGGCCCGAGCACGGCATGCCTGGACATGATGATCTCATCGGCCGCCAGTGCAATGAGCGTGCCGCCCGACATCGCATAGTGCGGCACGAACACGGTGGTTTTGGCCTTATGCTCGTGGATCGCCCGCGCGATCTGCAACGCTGCAAGGACCAGCCCGCCGGGGGTGTGGAGGACGATATCGAGCGCAACGTCATCGTCGGTCATCTGGATTGCGCGAAGCACTTCTTCCGAGTCGTTGATGTCGATGTAGCGTGCAACCGGGAAGCCGAGAAACCGCATCGTCTCCTGCCGGTGCACGAGCAGAATGACGCGGGAGTTTCGCTGGCTCTCCAGGCGCGCGATCTTGCGCGCCCGCATCGCGTCCATCATCCGCTGCCGCAGCACGGGCTGGAGCGCGGAAAACATGAAGAACAACCAAAAGATATCGCCGACCGACATGACTATCTCCTACGGCAATGGAAGCACGTCATCGCAGCCCCTGCGTATTGAATCCGAGAACGCCTTCGTCGCCGTAGTAGGCGCGGTAGCCCTGTTTTTGCCGCTGAATGAAGGGGATGAGGAGGAGTCCCGCGATGAAGCCGCCGACATGCGCCCACGAAGCGACGCCGCCCGCGACCGGCGAGGTAAAAAGGTCGGCAATTCCTTGAAGGACCTGGATCAGGAACCACAGCCCGATAAACGCCATGGCGGGCACCTCGAAAAACAGCGGCACAAACAAAATCGGCACGAGAATGATGACGCGGGCGAATGGAAACAGACCCATGTAACATCCGAGCACGCCCGCAATCGCGCCGGATGCGCCGAGCACCGGGACCGTCGATGTCGGGTCAATAATGAGCTGGACCAGCGACGCGGCAATTCCGCAGCAAAAATAGAAGACGAGGTAGCGTCCATGACCCAGTCTGTCCTCGATCGTCGGGCCGAACAGCCAGAGCGTCCACATGTTGAAAATCAGATGCAGCCAGCCGCCGTGCAGAAACATCATCGTGATGAACGGAAGGAAATCGGCTGCGCCGTGCTCCGCATCGCCGTACCCGAAGAAGTCCATGTAATGGGCCGGAATGAGGGCAAACTGCTCGATGAATTCGTTCAGCTCCGCAGGGCTCAGACTCTGCTGGAACAGGAAGACAGCGCAGTTTGTGGCAATCAAAAGCCAGGTGATGATTGGCGGATAGCGTGAGGGCACCGCGGTCCCGATCGGGATCATGCGCGATCCTGCTCCTGCCGTTGCGACTTTATCGTCAACAGCAGCTCGCGGAGCAGGTGCCGCAAGCCGTGGAGTTGATCGACAAGACCGAGGACGATCGGGATGCTGTCGTCATTGACGCCGAGATCCTGCAGGTCTCGGATCAGCCGAGCTCTGGCGAAATCGACGTCTGAAAATCGCTGGCCCGATAAATTTTGATGTTGAGTCAACCAACCTGCTTCAACCCATTGGTCGAGCGTCTCGTCATCGACGGGTGCGGGCCGGAAAAATTCGGGCTGTTCCATGGTCAAACCTCCATGGCCTGGCGCGGGCTATAGCTGCCGCGCCAACTTGCGACGAATTTTTCTAGCTCCGGATCGGGCTTTTCCGGCAGCATCAATCGCAGCGTGACGAGTTCATCGCCCCTGCTGCCGTCCACGCGCGCAACGCCTTTCCCCTTGAGGCGAAGCACGGTGCCGGTGTTGGACCATTTCGGCACGGTCATCGTCACCGGTCCGGTCGGCGTCGGTGCTTTCACTTTGCCGCCCAGCACGGCCTCGCTCAGCGAGATCGGCAGATCGACGTGAATATCGTCACCCTTGCGCACGAAGATTCGATGCGGGCGGACTTCGATCTCCACCAAAGCGTCCCCCGGCGCGCCGCCGCGGGTCCCCGGCCGGCCTTTGCCGCGCAGGCGAAGAATTTGGCCATCGCGCGTGCCGGGCGGAATATTGACGTCGAGCACCGAGCCGTTGGGCAGCGTGATTTGCCGCTTGCCGCCATTGATGGCGTCTAGAAAGTCGAGCTCAAGGCGATAGTGCACATCGGCGCCGCGCATGCGGATGTTGACCCGGCCGTCGCTGCCGAAAATCTGTGAAAGAATATCCTCGTTGTTCGCGAAGTCCGCAAAACCGGAATCGTCCGTGTAGGGGGAACCTCCGCCTTCGGCGAAGTCGCGATAGAAATGGTGCTGCGGCCGCTCCACACCCGATGTATCGATTTCGCCCCGATCGAACCGCGCGCGCTTGGCAGGGTCTCCCAGAAGATCGTAGGCCGCGGAGACCTCCTTGAATTGCTCCTCGGCCCGCTTGTTGCCCGGGTTAAGGTCCGGATGCAGCTTTTTCGCCAGCTTCCGATAGGCCTTCTGGATATCGTCCTGCGACGCATCGTTTTTGACGCCTAGGACTGTATAGGGATCGGCGACCAAACTGATCTCCGTCATTTGTTGGTAAAGCTTGCATCCTGAAAGAGTTGGTTAGCGTCGATGTTCCAGTGAGAATTCCTCAGGCTCGGAGTCTGTTTGTTCATCATCCGGCGCAGGCGCGTCACCGGCATGGCGCTTGGCGACGATGACACGTGCGGGACGCAATAGCCGATCGTTGATCGTATAGCCGTCTTCGACGACGCGAATGATCGTGCCGGGCGGCTGCGACGGGTCGTCCACCTCCATGATCGCCTCATGCATATTCGGATCGAGACGCTGGCCCAGCGCCGCAACCGGTCTGACACCGAAGCGCTCGAGGATCTGCATCAAGACGCGCAACGTCGCACGCGCGCCCTCGACGAGCGCTGCGTCTTCCGTTGTCGCGGCCGACGGGTCCTCGGCGGCGGCGATCGTCCGCTGCAGGTTGTCGACAACGACCAACAGCTCGCGCGCGAAATCGGCGATGGCATACTTGCGCACATCCTCGGCGATCCGCTCCGCGCGGCGGCGTGTGTTCTCCGCTTCGGCCAGCGCGCGCAAAAGGCGGTCGCGCAACGTCGCGTTCTCGGCGATCAGCGTGCCCGGATCGACGGCTTCGGTTGCGACCACTTCGTCCTCGATTCTGTGCGGCATGGCCATCCCACTTGCACTCAGGCCGCCTGCGCAAGCTTGCTGCCGTTGATGGCAAGCTGGCCGTCCGCAACCGTGACCCGGACCGTTTCGCCGTCCACGATGGCGCCGGACAGCAGCATCTTCGCCAGAGGATTTTGCAATTGCCGCTGGATGACGCGCTTGAGCGGGCGCGCGCCGTAGACTGGGTCGTAGCCGGTATTGGCGAGCCATGTTTTCGCCTTAGCGTCGACTTCGAGCACGATCTTGCGATCATCGAGCAGCTTCTGCAGATGCTTGAGCTGGATGTCGACGATCCGCTTCATTTCATTGCGCCCGAGGCGGTTGAAAAGGATAATCTCGTCGAGCCGGTTCAGGAATTCAGGCCGGAACGCGCGGCGAACGACCTCCATGACCTGATCCCGCGCCGCTTCCGCAGGCTGGCCTTCCATCAGGGCGGCAAGGAATTCGGCGCCGAGATTGGACGTGAGCACGATGATGGTGTTGCGGAAATCGACCGTGCGGCCCTGGCCGTCGGTCAGCCGGCCGTCGTCGAGGACCTGGAGCAGGATGTTGAAGACATCGGCATGCGCCTTCTCCACCTCGTCGAACAGGATCACTTGGTAGGGCCGCCGGCGAACCGCCTCGGTCAACGCGCCACCCTCGTCGTAACCGACATAGCCTGGCGGGGCGCCGATCATCCGCGCCACGGAGTGCTTCTCCATGTACTCGGACATGTCGATGCGGATCATCGCCTGATCATCGTCGAACAGAAATTCGGCCAGCGCCTTGCACAATTCCGTTTTGCCGACGCCGGTGGGTCCGAGGAACAAGAACGAGCCGATCGGACGATTGGGATCCTGAAGTCCGGCCCGCGCGCGGCGCACGGCGTCCGCGACCACGGCGATCGCCGCTTCCTGGCCGACGACGCGCTGGCTGAGCTTTTCCTCCATGTGGATGAGTTTCTCGCGCTCGCCTTCGAGCATCCGGTCGACCGGGATACCGGTCCAGCGCGACACCACCTCGGCAACTTGTTGCTCGGTGACCTCCAGCTTGAGCATCTGCGTTTGCCCGACGGCGGAGCCTTCCGCCAATCGCTTTTCGAGCCCCGGGATGATGGAATACATCAGCTCGCCGGCACGCTGGAGATCGCCACGCCGTTGTGCGGTCTCCAGCTCGCTGCGCGCTTGATCGAGTTGCTCCTGCAGCCGCTTCACCCCCGAGAGCTTTTCCTTCTCCTTCTGCCATTGCGCCGTCAGCGCCGCAGAGCGCTGCTCCAGCTCGGCAATTTCCCTGTCGACATTTTTCAATCGTTCCTTGGAGGCCGGATCGTTTTCTTTCTTGAGCGCCTCGCGTTCGATCTTGAGCTGGATGATCCGGCGGTCGAGCTCGTCGATCTGCTCAGGCTTCGAGTCGATTTCCATGCGCAGCCGGCTGGCTGCTTCGTCGATCAGATCAATCGCCTTGTCGGGTAGTTGTCGGTCGGCGATGTAGCGGTGCGATAGCGTTGCGGCGGCGACGATCGCGCCGTCGGTAATCCGCACCCCGTGATGGAGCTCGTACTTTTCCTTCAGGCCGCGGAGAATCGAAATCGTCTCCTCGACTGTGGGCTCGTCGACGAAGACCGGCTGGAACCGTCGAGCGAGGGCTGCGTCCTTCTCGATGTTCTTGCGGTATTCATCGAGCGTGGTTGCGCCGATACAATGCAGTTCGCCGCGCGCCAGCGCCGGCTTGAGCATGTTCGAGGCGTCCATCGCGCCCTCGGCCTTGCCCGCGCCGACCAGCGTATGCAATTCATCGATGAACAGGATGACGTCGCTTGCAGCCTTGACCTCCTCAAGCACGGCCTTGAGCCGTTCCTCGAACTCGCCGCGATACTTTGCGCCGGCCAGCAACGCGCCGAGATCCAACGACAAGAGGCGCCGGTTCTTCAGCGTCTCGGGAACATCGCCCTTGACGATCCGTTGCGCGAGCCCCTCGACGATCGCGGTCTTGCCGACGCCCGCCTCTCCGATGAGAACTGGATTGTTCTTGGTGCGGCGGGACAGCACCTGGATGGTGCGCCGGATTTCTTCGTCGCGTCCGATCACCGGATCGAGCTTGTTCTGCCGTGCCTCTTCGGTGAAATCGCGCGTGTATTTCTTGAGCGCCTCGTAACCCTGCTCGGCCGATGCGGTGTCGGCCGTTCGCCCTTTGCGGATGTCGCCGATCGCCTTGTTGAGGTGCTGCGCCGTAACGCGGTTCCGTTTGAGTATGTCGGCCGCCGTCCCGCCCGCCAGCGCAAGCGCCAGCAGCATGTATTCGACGGTCACGAAGCTGTCGCCGGCTTTCTGCGACAGTTGCTCCGCCTGATCGAACAGGCGGGCTGTTTCGGGAGCGAGATAGACTTGTCCAGCGCCGCTGCCTTCGACTTTCGGCAGCTTGGCGAGCTCCCGCTCGACATCTTGACCGACCACTGCCGCACTGCCACCGGAGGCTTCGATCAGGTTCGCGGCCAACCGATCCTCGTCGTCGAGCAGCCCTTTAAGCACGTGCAACGGCGTGATCTGCTGGTGACCACTGCGCAGCGCAAGGTCCTGCGCAGATTGAATCAAAGTCTTGAGACGATCCGTATATTTCTCGATCTGCATAGCTCAGCTCCAGGCGTTACCATGACCCGTTGACTGCTGCCGCAGATCGCGGTCAGCCAGCTTTGCGTTTGTCGACCTCCTCGAATTCGGCATCGACGACGTCCGACTCGCCTTGCGAGCCCCCGCCGGAACCGCCGCCGGAATCCGCCGCCGCGCGGTTCATTGCCTCGCCGAGCCGCGTCGCGGCCTGCGATAGACGCGAAGTCGCCTGTTTGATTCGACTGACGTCCTCGCCTTTCATGGCGTCTTTGAGTTCGGACACGGCTTGCTCGATCTCGCTCTTCACGTTCGGTGGTGCGCGACCCTCGGCCTCCTTGAGGCTCTTCTCCGCCGTGTAGATGGCGGCATCCGCCTGATTACGTGCTTCCACCAGCTCCCTGCGCCGCTTGTCTTCCTCGGCGTGGGCTTCCGCCTCCTTGACCATGCGCTGGATGTCCGCCTCGGTGAGCCCACCGGACGCCTGGATGCGGATGGTCTGCTCCTTGCCGCTCGCCTTGTCCTTGGCCGACACGTTCACGATGCCGTTGGCGTCGATGTCGAACGTCACCTCGATCTGCGGCAGCCCTCGCGGCGCCGGAGGAATGCCGACAAGATCGAACTGGCCGAGCAGCTTGTTGTCGGCCGCCATCTCCCGCTCACCCTGGAACACACGGATGGTCACGGCGGTCTGGTTGTCCTCGGCGGTGGAAAAAGTCTGGCTGCGCTTGGTCGGGATCGTGGTGTTGCGCTCGATGAGCTTGGTCATCACCCCGCCAAGGGTTTCGATGCCGAGCGACAACGGCGTGACGTCGAGCAACAGCACGTCCTTCACGTCGCCCTGCAGCACTCCCGCTTGAATACCGGCGCCGATGGCGACCACCTCGTCGGGGTTGACGCCCTTGTGCGGCTCGCGCCCGAACAACTTTTGCACGGTGTCCTGAACCTTCGGCATGCGCGTCTGGCCGCCGACCAGCACGACCTCGTTGATATCGGATGCCTTCAGTCCGGCATCTTTCAAGGCGGCCTGGCAAGGCGGAACGGTCTTCTGGATGAGATCATCGACCAGCGCTTCAAGCTTGGCACGCGTGAGCTTGATGGTGAGATGCTTCGGCCCATTCTGATCGGCGGTGATGAAGGGAAGGTTCACATCGGTCTGCGTCGTGCTTGAAAGCTCGATCTTGGCCTTCTCGGCGGCGTCCTTGAGGCGCTGCAGGGCCAGGCGATCGTTGCGCAGGTCGATGCCGCTCTCCTTTTTGAATTCATCGGCCAGGTAGTCGATGATGCGCTTGTCGAAATCCTCGCCGCCGAGAAAGGTGTCGCCGTTGGTCGACTTGACCTCGAACACGCCGTCCCCGACTTCGAGCACCGAGATGTCGAAGGTGCCGCCGCCGAGATCGTAGACCGCGATCTTGCCGGTGCCCTTCTTCTCCAGCCCATAAGCGAGCGCGGCCGCAGTGGGTTCGTTGATGATGCGCAACACTTCAAGGCCGGCGATCTTACCGGCGTCCTTGGTGGCTTGGCGCTGCGCGTCGTTGAAATAGGCCGGAACCGTGATGACGGCCTCCGTGACCTTGGTGCCGAGATACGCTTCAGCAGTCTCTTTCATTTCATGCTTATCCGGTTTTCACCCATGACCGCTAACCGTAGCGTGTTGCCACTTGCCGCTATAAAGGCCGTCGTAAGTCGGCGCTTCGCCGTTTGCGCCAATGCCGAGCAGCGAACGGAAGCCGTTGAACGGGTAGAAGCGGCGATTGAAGCGGAAGGCAAATTCATTGAGGTAGGTTTGCAGATGCTTCGGCTCGACGCGGCCATGGTGAGTGCCCTTAAGCCAAGCCTTCAAGTTGCTAAAAACCAAGTGGACGATTGGCAGGTATTCTTCCGCGACCTGCGGATTGCCGCCCTCGACTACCGGCAGATGCGCATAGCCGCGCTTTTCCAGCGAGTTGTAGGCCGGGGCGGCATCGGTGATGACTACCGCGCCAAGGGCAACAGCGGCCTCTACAAAGCCGCACAGGGCCTTCTCAGTGCGATCCGGGACAACCTCGATGCGCAAGCGGCCAGCGTATCGGCCGCCGCGCCGTTCGGGTTTATCGCCCTTCTTGGCTGGCCGTTGGCGAACCTCGACGGCGGCAATGACCAGCGTCTTTTCGTCGGCGTGAACGCCTTTGCCCTTACCGCGTGTTTCCCCGCCGATGTAGCATTCGTCAACCTCGACATGATCGCCACGGGCGATGTTGCTACCAATAGGATCACGATCAGGCCGCACCATCCCGGCGCGGAGTTTGTGCAGAATTTGAAAGGCCGTCTCGTATCTTGTCAGGCCGAGTTGACGCTGAAATTGAACAGCCGAAATGCCCGGAGTCGAAGTCGATACGAGGTAAGCGCCCCAAAACCATGTTGTCAGCGGCGAATGCGTGCGCTCCATGACGCTTCCGGCCGTCAGCGATATGTCCTTGCGGCACTTTCGGCAGCGCAGCACGCCCGGCCGAGCCTCAAAGCGGAACGGCTCGCCTTTCTCGAAACAGTGCGGGCACTCGAAGCCCTTGGGCCATTTAGCGCCTTCAAGGTAGCGGGCGCAGGCGTCATCGTTTGGAAACAGCTTTTGGAAGCCCGGCAAGGACT
>Ga0070731_10003453_pt1 | contig 14256 bp, 10 predicted proteins | sample Coa_R1_2_FD_66448 | JGI IMG/M metagenome (GOLD analysis project Ga0070731, IMG submission 66448) | Surface soil microbial communities from Centralia Pennsylvania, which are recovering from an underground coalmine fire - Coalmine... | ecosystem: Environmental > Terrestrial > Soil > Unclassified ... | reverse complement strand
CGGCACGCCCCAGCGTTACCGGCTGCGCCAGATTGCCTGCCGCGTCGCGCAGGGTCGCGCGCACCTGGCCGCCGCCGGTTCCTTTCATGTGAAGAAGCAGCCGGTACGCGACACCGGCCTTGGTATAGAAGCCATCCTGCGCAATGCCCGCGCGCGCCCGCGGCACGTGGATGTCGATTCTCTGCGACCGCTGGCCGTTGAAGGCATCCTGCGTATCCAGGGCATATTCGGCGGCCTGCACCGCGCCATCCGGATACCACGGGCGATTCGGACGGTCGGTCTCTTTGACGTATGAAAACCGGTACGGCGCTTCTTCCTCGAAGCTGTCGTTATCCACCTGCTGCGCGATCATCGACGGGATCAGCCGGCACAGAAACTCGATGAACTGCCCCTGCTGCTTGGCGTCAATCGGGTGCGCACCGGCCGACCGGAGGTGAACGCGCAATTCACCCGGATCGGGCTCCGCTACCGCCTCGAAGCGTAGATCCGAAAAGGATGCCTGACCGCCGCTGCTATCCAGGTGAATGGTGACCTCGCCCGGCGAAGGCACGCGAAAGATAAACTCCGGCCCGGACGACGAGCCGAACGAACCGGAAGGCGTGTTGGCCTCGATCAGCGTATGGCCGCTGGTACGGGCACCCACGCGCCAAAGCGACCCGGGGGTCAGATACAGGGTCTGCGAAACCCCCGCACTGCCCGGCCCGCGCGGCTCGATCCAAAGCGCCCGTTTCCCGGTTTGCACCAACGGATCGGATGCCCGCCCGCTATGGCGGTGAACCATCCAACCCTCCAGACCCTGTTCGAAATTGCCGTTGTGAAGTTGCGGCGCGATGGCCAGCAGGGCCAGTGCGGGCAGGATCAATTCAGTCCTTTCAAAAACTGCGCGCTGGCCTTCAGATCGTCGCGGTCCACTTCCACGAAATAGTTCTTTGCACCCGACTGCTTAGCCGCCGTCCAAAGCCTCTTCCAGTCCACGGATCCCCGCCCCAGCGCCACGTCCTTTTTGGTTGTCGGCGACCAATCCTGCAAATGGATGGAAATGAACCGGCCCGGATACTTCTCGAAGTAGTCGGCGGCGTTGTAGCCGAGAGAGATCACGTTGACCTGGAACTGCATCTTCACGGCTTGCGGATCGAATTCCGACATCAGCTTGTCGTAGATCAGCTCTCCGTCGATTTTGTGGAATTCGAAATCGTGGTTGTGGAAGCCGAGCTGAACGCCCGCTTTCCGAGTGCGCTCACCGAACTTATTGGCGTCGTCCACAGCGTGCGTCCAGTCCGCCATCTTTGCGTCTTTCGGGAGCCAGAATGTGGAGATGATCATCTGTTTCAGGCCCATTTCCTGGGCCCAGGCCAGCCGCTCGTCAAAATGGTCCCGCAACTCCGTGAATCCGAAATGGCAGCTCTCGCAGCCGAGGCCCGCCGCCTTGATCTTCTCCCGCAGCTCCGCCGGCTTCATCGCGGCCAGCGGCCCGAAGCCCATTGCGGTGTAGCCCGGCGGGGAGCACAGCTCGATGCGTTCGAATCCCATAGCCGCCAGATCGTGCAGGGTACCGTCGAGGTCCTTTCCGATAGTCTGTCTGACCGGCCAGGTTTGGCAGCCGATCGGCAGGCCCAGCGGATTGGCATGGAGGTACCCGGACGCCGCCAGGCCTATGGTGCTCGCGTGGAGAAAGCCTCTCCGCGAGATGCTTTTCATGTTCTGCATGGCGAGCATCATAGCTTAGCGCTCCTTTCGCCGCAAGCGGCTCTCACCGCTGAAGATCAGCTTGCCGCCCAGCCAGGTCTGCTCTACCTGGATGCCGCGGACCTCGTCGAGCGGGCAGGCCAGAATATCCCGGTCGAGGACGATGAAGTCGGCCAGCTTACCTGCTTCGAGCGAGCCCTTCTCTTTCTCTTCAAATGTCAGCCAGGCATTATTGACCGTGTACAGCCGGATAGCCTGCTCCCGCGAGATGCGCTGCTCCGGGTGCAGAGGCGTGTTTGACCAGCGCGGCTGGCGCGTGAGCGCGATCCACATCCCCAGAAACGGGTTGTATGGATTGATGGAGCGCAGGCTGCCGATTTTTTGCATGTGATCCGAGCCGCCACCCACCATGACGCCGCTCTCGAACAGTGTCTTGTACGGTTGAAAGAAGGCGAGGCGCTGCTCACCGAATTGCTTGCGAAGAGTGGCGCCATCCAGCCACAGCCAGTCAGGCTGCAGATTGGCGACAATGCCGAGCTCCTTCATCTTCGCGATGATCTCGGCGCTCATGAAGTTGGCGTGTGTAATGCACGGCCGCGCGCCGCGCACCGGGAATTCGCGATCGACCGCCGAGTAGGCGTCCACCAGCGTTTGGACCGCGCCATCGCCGACGGAATGCGCCGTGTATTGCAGTCCGTTGCGGAGGGCAAAGCGTGCGATCTGGAACAGCTTATCGGGCTCGATGTAGCGCATGCCGCGATAGCTCGGATCAGTGATGGCGTAGACGTCGCTCACGCCCCAAGGCAGCAGCATGTAAGCGCTGCCGGTCAGCATGCCTCCATCCAGGAAGTTCTTGATGCCGCGCAGCCAGAGCATATTGTTGTAGCGATGCAGCGGGCTGTCCGCTGCGGACTGGATGCGCGCGAAGATTTGCTCGAGAGGCATTTGCGCGTCCACGTCATACGCCACAAAGACGCGGCAGGTGAGCTGGCCATCGTCCTTCAGCCGCCGGTACGTCTCTAAATCCTCGTCGCCCAGGTCGCCTTCCGAGATACTGGTCAGACCTACCGCGTTGTAATCCGCTAGCAGCATCTTGAGGCGCGCACGGCGGTCGGCTGCAGTGGGGATCCGGTCGCCGGAGCGGATGGCGACCAGACGGCTGCAGTTGCGCAAGATGCCGGTAGGTTCGCCGGAGGCATCGCGCTCCACGCGTCCCGGCTTCCCGTCCGTGATTTGAAAATCCTTGCCGATGCCGCTGAGCTGCAGCGCCATGGAATTGACGGCGGCGTCGGGGCCGGTACCGAAATACACCGGGTTATGGGGCGCGGCGGAGTCCAATTCGGCTCGGGTGGGAAAGCGCTGCTCCCGCAGCCGGGTGACAAAGACCTGGGTAAGCACAATCCAATCGCCGGACTTCGCCACCGCCGCCCGGGCGCCGATATAGCGCAACACATCCGCCATGGCCTCCATGTCCGGAACCGGATGATCGAACTCGTACAAGGCGGCCTGCGCGGCGTGCACGTGCGAATCGATCAAACCGGGCAGCACCGTCCGCCCGCGCAGATCGACCTGGCGCGTGTTCCGGCCCGCCCGGCGCAAGACTTCCGCGCGGCTGCCGGCGGCCAGTATGCGGTCGCCGCGGATGGCCATCGAGTCGGCTATCCGGAATTGGGGATCCACCGTGATAATCTTTCCATTGCGAAAGATGACGTCGGCCGGCTGCGCGTCCAAAGCCGCCGCGCCGGCAATCAGGAGCACAATTAAGGGCCAGCCCTTCACGAGAGATTATGATAGCGGTAATGAAAGCACTGCGGGCTGCGGTCCTGCTGGCGGGTTGCGCCTGCGCCGCCCTGGCGGCCGATCGCGACGAGCTCATCATCATTCCCCACACTCACTGGGAAGGCGCGGTTTTCAAGACCCGCGAAGAGTATCTCGCCATCGGCCTGCCGCACATTCTGGAAGCTCTGCAGCTTCTCAAGAAGTATCCGGGATACCGCTTTGTGCTCGATCAGATGTGTTACGTCAAGCCTTTCCTGGAGCGGTATCCGGCCGAGGCGCCCGCCTTCAGGGAGGCGCTGGCGCGAGGGCAACTGGAGATCGCGGGAGGCACCGTCACAATGCATGACAACAATGTGCCGTCCGGAGAATCCATCGTGCACCAGTATCTGATCGGTAAGTGGTTCTTCCGTGACCGGCTCGGATACGAAGTGAAAACCGGGTGGGGGCTCGACACATTCGGCCACAACGCTCAGATGCCGCAAATCCTGAAGCTCGCCGGTATGGATTCGTACTGGTTCCAGCGCGGAGTTCCCAGCGCCGCCACGCCGGCCGAATTTCTTTGGCAAGGTCTCGATGGTACCCGCATACCGGCGTTCTGGCTACCCATCGGCTACGGTGGCTTGTACGATACGCCGAAGGATCTGGACAGTTTTACGAACTTCCTGCGTTCCCGGTACGAAGAGCTGACCCCCTTTGCGCGAGGATACGGCCGGGTCCTGCTGGCGGGCGCGGATGTCTCCGAGCCGGAGGCGCATCTGCCGCCGCTGGTCGGCCAATTGGAGCTCTCCGGTTCCCTGCCCTTCCATTCCCGGTTCGGACTGCCGTCCGATTATGCCGGGCTGATCGCCAAGCGCCGCCCCGGGCGCGATGTCATTGGGGGCGAGATGAACCCGGTCTTTCAGGGCGTGTACAGCACGCGCATCGAGGTGAAGGGGTGGATGCGCGAGTTGGAGCGAACCTTGACCTCGGCCGAAAAGGCCGCCGTCATGGCCAACCGCGTTACGCAGCAAGACCGCGAAGCCATCGAGCACGCCTGGGAGCCTGTGCTGTTCAACCAGGCGCACGATCTCAGCTCCGGCGTCATGATGGATAAGGTCTATGACGACGCCATCAGCACCTATCGCGACTCCCGGCGGCAGGGCGATGAGATTCTGAACCGAAGCCTGGACGAAGTGGCGGCGCAGATCGATACGCGGGGCGCGGGCGCGCCACTGGTGGTATTCAATCTCCTGGGCTGGGAGCGTACCGATCTGGCGGAGGCGGTGATCGGCTTCAGCGCGCCGGACGTGCGGAGCTTCGCGCTGCTGGATGCCGCCGGTAAGGCGGTGCCCTACCAGATCAATGAGTCCCAACGGAGCGCCGATAGCAGCATCCAGTCCGCCCGTATCGCGTTTATCGCGCGCAAAGTTCCATCGATGGGATACGCCGTATATCATGTGGCACCCAATTCTCAAGCCAGTGCGGATACGTCCGCCGCTCCTCTCGCGGCTTCCGGCACCTCGACCCGCGCGGATACCGGCACGATTGAAAACGAGTTCTATCGAGCCGCGTTTAACTTGTGGACCGGCGCGATGACCAGCCTGGTGCTGAAGCAGGAAGGTTCGGAGATGCTGCGGGCGCCCGGCAACGTGGTGGCGCGCGAAGAAGATGGCGGCGACTTTTGGGAATTATACGGAACGCTGAACGGCGCGCGATTTACAGCCATGGGGAGGGCCGATACGGGGCCAAGGCCGGAGCGCACGGTATTCAGTACCGACAATGTGGGGGGTAACGGGTCGGCCGGCAGCGGACCTGTGTTCGTGCAGTTTCACATTTCGCATCCGTTCGGGAAGAATCAGTTCGCAACCCGGGTCCGGATGTACCCGGGCATCCGGCGCATCGACATCCAGACCCAGGTTCTGAACCAGGAGCCGTTCGTGCGCTACCGCGTCTTATTCCCCACTACCCTGCACGGCGCGCAGAATGTGCAAGAGATTCCCTTTGGAAGCATCCAGCGGCCGGCGGATCAGGAGTTTCCCGCGCAGAACTGGGTCGATGCGAGCGCCGGCGGCCGGGGAATCGCGTTGCTGAATCGCGGGCTGCCCGGCAACACCTTAACCGGAGACACCCTGCTGCTCTCCTTGATGCGCTCCACGCGCCTGATCTCCTACGGCGGCGGGGACATCGAGCCGGGTAACTCCTCCGACTCGGCCCTCGAACTCGGCAAGAAGATGACGTTTGACTACGCGCTGGTGCCGCATACGGGCACATGGCAGGATGGTCTGGTATCCCGCGCCGGGCTGGAGTTCAATAACCCGCTCATCGTCAGAAACGCGGGTGTGCATGCCGGATCGCGGCCCAGGTTGCGAGGTTTCCTGGATGTCTCGAACCGGCAAGTGATCGTTTCGGCAATCAAGCCCAGCCGCGACGGTGACATTGCGCTTCGAGTCTACGAAGCCGCGGGACAGCCGGCGCGCGGCGTGCGCATCCAATTCGCGCCGCGCCTCGTGGCGGCATGGGCCGCCAACCTGATCGAGGATAAGGTTCAGCCATTGCCGGTGGCGGACAACGCGTTATCCTTCGACTTACAGCCGTATGAGATTAAGACTCTGCGTCTGCGGCTGGAGGGCTTCTAGCGTGGTAGAGTGATTGAACCGGAGGAAACCATGGCCTTCTGTGAGAACTGCGGAGCGCAAATGAGCGGAGCGTTCTGTACAACCTGCGGAGTGCGCGCGAAGACTGCGAGCGCCGCTCCCGAGCCAGCGGCCACGGCCGCTGCACCGGCGGCCGGCCCCCAGCCACCGGTTCAGTCGGCCGCCGCGCCGCGCAAGACCAGCCCGATCGTTTGGATACTCGTGGCGGTTCTTGGCTTGTTCGTCCTGACCGGAATTGCCGTTGTGGGCGCCGGCGTCTTCCTGGTTCACAAAGCCAAACAGGCGGGACTCGATCCGGAGCTAATGCGGAATAATCCGGGACTCGCCACCGCCAAGCTGCTGGCCGCCACCAATCCGGATCTGGAAGTGGTTTCGGTCGACGACGGGCGAGGCCGCATCACCATCCGCCAGAAGTCCACAGGCAAGACCATGACGGTCAGCTTCGACGATATGAAGCGCGGGAGGATCACATTTAAAGAGGACGGCAAGGACGCCGTCACGCTGGAAGCGCACGGCGATGGTCAAACCGGCAGCCTGCAGATGAAGTCGGGCTCGGAATCACTTACGTTAGGAGCTAACCAGGCCACGCTACCCGCATGGATTCCCGCGTATCCGAACGCCAAGACGCAGAGTAACTTCGCCATGAACACGAAGGACGGCGCCACAGCCACCTTTCAGTTTCAGACGCAGGATGCCCTCAAGGACGTTCTGGCATTCTACGACCGCGGGTTGAAGCAAAACGGGTTCAAGATTAACGCCACCAGCACCAGCGACTCGGGAGCATCATCCAGCGGCCTGATCTCCGCCGAGGATCAGGACAACAAACGCAACGTAATGGTCACCGTGGGAACCGATGCCAAAGGCACCACGGTGGGCGTGACCTATACGCAGAAATAGCCGGACGGCTTAGTTCCGCAATTGACCGCTCAGGTATGCCTCGTACGCCCCCAGATCAAAATGGCCGTGGCCGCTGAGGCAGAAGAGAATCACCCTGGCCCGCCCCTCCGCGCGCGCGGCCAGCGCCTCGTCCACCGCGGCGCGGATGGCATGCGCCGACTCTGGCGCCGGCAGGATTCCTTCCGTCCGGGCGAATTGCAGCGCTGCATCGAATACCGGCAACTGCGGGTACGCCGCCGCGTCGATATAGCCCTGTGCCACCAGCGCACTGAGCAGCGGTGATGCGCCGTGGTAGCGCAGACCGCCGGCATGAATACCGGGAGGAACGAATTCGTGGCCGAGCGTGTACATCTTCACCAGCGGCGTGAGCTTTCCGGCGTCGCCGTAATCGTACTCGAATTTGCCGCGCGTGAGGCTCGGGCAGGATGCCGGCTCGACGGCCAGGATGCGCGGACCGCGGCCGGCCAGCCGGTCGAGGACGTACGGCAACGCCATGCCTCCGAAATTGCTGCCGCCGCCAAAGCACCCGATCACCACTTCGGGCTCTTCGCCGGCCAGCTGCATCTGCAGCTTGGCCTCCTGCCCGATCACCGTCTGATGAAGCAGCACGTGATTGAGCACGCTGCCCAGCGAATAGTTGGTGTCGAGGTGGGTGGCCGCATCCTCCACGGCTTCGCTGATGGCGATTCCCAGGCTGCCGGGCGAATCCGGCGTAGCGGCAAGCACGGCGCGCCCGGAGTTGGTATGATCGCTCGGGCTGGCGAAGACCTCAGCGCCCCAGGAGTGCATCATCATGCGGCGGTAGGGCTTCTGGTCGTAGCTGATGCGCACCATGTAGACCGTGCACTCCAGGCCGAACATGCTGCACGCCAGCGCCAGCGCGCTGCCCCACTGCCCAGCGCCCGTCTCCGTCGCCAGACGGCGAATGCCGGCCCGCTTGTTGTAATATGCCTGCGCCACTGCCGTATTGGGCTTATGGCTGCCGGCGGGACTGGTGCCCTCGTACTTGTAATAGATGTGGGCGGGCGTATCCAGAGCCTTTTCCAAACGCAGCGCACGATGCAAGGGCGAGGGGCGCCACATCCGGTAGATATCCATGACCTCGCCCGGGATGTCGATCTGCGCCTTGGGCGAGAATTCCTGTTCGATCAATTCCATCGGAAAGATGGCGGCCAAATCCTGCGGTTGGAGCGGAGCACGCGTCTGCGGGTGCAGCGGCGGGTCGAGCGGCTGTGGGAGGGACGGCAGCACGTTTACCCAGACAGCCGGCGCCTGACTATCCGTCAGAACGAACTTGCATTGGTCGCCCATGGGAAACGGCTATTGTAACCCGCCCGCGCGAGTGTGCTAACTATCGACAATCTTGCAGTTAACTCTTCCGGCTCCCAAACTAAGCTCAACAGACCGGAAAGGAGCGCCGCCGGTCAGTTCTTCGGATGCGCCGCTTCCGATGGAGGCCCCACGCACCAGTGCCAGCGGCACTTGTTTGCTTCAAGCCCCCGCCACTGGGTCCCGGAGGCGTGAGTCCGGGGCCCCTCGCATCTTCAGATGACTACATCTTGTGGTAATCGATGGGCGGTTTGCGCCCTTCGGGGATCTCTGACTTGTACGTTTTGCCCCCCAGTTGATGCACGAAATCCTGCCTGGCATCCCGCACCAGTTGGGGGCTGGCGAACAGGTCCGCCGCGGTCACGGCCAGAGCTTTGGCGGCCACCAGCATGCCTTTTTGGCCGATGCTCATGCCCGCACAGGCGGCAGCTTGCCAGGTGTGCGGCACCACGCCCGGCACCAACGTGGCGGCCACGAAGCCGATGGTCGGCACATTCCAGCTGACGTCTCCCACGTCGGTGGAAGCGCTCGGTTCGTTCGGATCGTACTTCCGGAGCGGTTCGACGGACGCCGCCAGTCGCAGGTCGGTGGCGCCGCCCGGCGGCAGGCTCTTCTGCAGCGCCTCTGCAAAATGCGTTTCTTCGACGTTGTAATGGAAGCCGCCAATTTCTTGCAGGTTCCGTTGCGCGATCCCAGCCAGGACGTCGTTAGAAAGGATGTTGGTATCGCTGCTCACGATATTGACGTCCAGCGTGGTCTCGGTCATCAGCGCCGCTCCCTGGCCGACTTTTTCGATACGCGCCCAGATGCCATCGAGAGTGGTCATAGACGGGCTGCGCGCATATAGAAAAAGTTCCGCGGTGTCGGGAACCACGTTGGGGACCGCGCCGCCGTTGCTGATGATGTAGTGAATGCGGGTGTTGCCGGGGATGTGCTCGCGCATGAACTCGATGCCGTTGCCCATCAGCATCACGGCATCCAGCGCGGACCGGCCCCGCTCCGGCGCGAAAGCGGCATGCGCCGCAACTCCGTGGAACAGAAACTTGGCTGCGGTGATGGCCAAGGCGCCGCCGTTGGCGACTGCATTGCGGTCGGCCGGATGCCAGTGCAGCACCACATCGACGTCGCGAAACAGGCCGGCGCGGATCATGTAGACCTTACCGTCGCCGCCCTCTTCGGCCGGAGTTCCGTAGTAGCGCAGCGTACCGCCCACGTGGTTGGACTCCATGTACTCCTTCATCGCCACGGCGGCCAGCGCGGCAGCCGACCCGAGCAGGTTATGGCCGCAGCCATGTCCCGGGGCGCCCGCTTCGACCGGGCGGCGATCCGGAACCGCGGCTTGTGAAAGACCGGGAAGTGCGTCGAATTCACCGAGGATGGCGATGACCGGCTTGCCCTGGCCGTACGTGGCGATGAAAGCGGTCGGCTCGTCCGCCACCCCGGCATCCACCCGGAAGCCCGCTTGTTTCAGATGCCGCTGCAACAATGCCGAACTCTTCTTCTCGTGATAGCCCAGCTCCGCGTACTCCCAGATCGCCTTTAGAGACCTGCATGTAGGCTTCGCTGTGCTGATCCACCAGTTGCACGATCTGTTTGTGGGATGCGGTTTGTGCGACAAGCGGGACGGCGAGGCACCCCGCGATCAAGGTCGACTGCATTTTGAATAGGGTTTTCATTTGTGACCGGAAGCAAGTGAGTATACCGCCATTCGCCGGCTCGATTCCGGTTATAATCGTGCGAACTATGCACCCCCCGCGCTGTCTCTTTGTGGTGGTCTCCTTTTTGGCTTTGTTTCGTTCTTTGCCCGCGCAGACCAAACTCGAGGTCACCTCCAAACTCGGCACGAAGTTCTATTCTTTGCCGGACGACAAGGCCGCCGTTCCCGCGGCGGAGAAGAGCCTCGCCGCCGCGGCTCAAAACCCAGATCTGCTGCTCAAGCTGGCGCAAGCGCAAATCTCCGTTTGGCAAGATAGCGAAGCAGTTGAAACCCTGACTCGCGCCCTGGCGATTTCGCCGCAGAACGCCGACCTGCTCACCGAGCGCGGCCATCGCGAACTACCGTTGCGCGAGTTTACGCGGGCGCGTGCCGATCTGCAGCGCGCCGTGGGTCTCAATCCGAAGAACATGGCGGGATACTATCACCTGGGCCTGGCCCATTATTTCCTGGGCGAATTCGCCGACGCCGCGGACGCCTTTCGCCACGCGGTAGAAACGGCGCCCAATACAGATGAGCGCATCAATTCCACCAACTGGGTGTACGCCTCTCTGCGCCGCGCCAAGCTCACCGCCGAAGCTGCCAAGGCGCTCGAAGCTATCCCGCCGGATATGACCAACAAGGAACCGCACACCCGGTTCTATCTCAACCTGGTGCGCTTCTTTCAGGGCCGCATGACCGAAGCCGAAGCCCTACCGCCCGAGCCGCCGGAGGGCAACACCGACAACGAATTGGAACTGGCGTTCGATACCGTGGCATACGGCATCGGCAACTGGCACCTGTACAACGGCGATACCGCCAGGGCCCGCGAATATTTCCGCCGCGTCCTGAAGGGGCACGTGTGGGTCACCTGGGGATTCGTGGGAGCCGAGACGGATCTCGCACGACTGGCGACGCCATGACCGCGAGATACCTGGCGCTATCGCTGCTAGCTGCCGCAGGGCTGGCGCAGCCTGTACCGATCAAGACAACCCTGCTGCTCGACGGCCGTGGCGGCACGCTTCGCAACCAGCAAATCGTGATCGAGAATGGCCGCATCACCAGCATCTCGGACGCCCGGGACAAACCCGCCATCGACCTCAGCGGTCTCACCGTGATGCCCGGCTGGATCGACACGCATGTCCACCCCACGTGGTACTTCAACCAGGGCGGCCGCCTGGAGCTGGGCGGCCCCGGCGCGCAATCCACGCCGCAGCAAGCCGGGTTGCAGGCGGCGGCCAATCTGTATGCCACCCTGATGGGAGGCTTCACCACCGTGCAGAGCGTAGGAGCGGGCCTGGACGGCGATCTGCGCGGTCTGATCGCCCGGGACGCGCTGCCCGGCCCGCGTCTGCTCACCTCGCTGTCGCAGATCACGGAGAAGAGCGGCGATCCGGAACAGATTCGCGCGCTGGTCGACAAATTGAAAGCGGACGGCGCCGATGTGATCAAGCTGTTCGCCACGGCCAGCATTCGAGACGGCGGCAAAATGAGTATGACCGCGGAGCAAATCAACGCCACCTGCGGGGAAGCCCGCAAGATGGGCTTGCGCGCCGTGGTGCACGCGCACGCGTCCGACGGAGCCAGGCGGCGGTGATGGCCGGCTGCACCTCCATCGAGCACGGGACCTTTCTGGACGACGCCACCCTGGAATTGATGGCGTCGCGCGGCGTGTACTTCGATCCGAACTTCCTGGTGCTTCACAATTATCTGGATAACAAGCCGAAGTTCCTGGGGATCGGCAACTACACGGAAGAGGGTTTCGAGGCCATGCAGCGGGCGCTACCACTGGTGGCGGACGTGCTGCGACGCGCGCGCAAGGCGCGCGTGAAGGTGGTATTGGGCACCGACGCCGTGGCGGGAGCGCACGGCCACAACGCCGAGGAGTTCATCTATCGTGTAAAGGACGGCGGCGACAGTGCCATGGATGCTTTAATAAGCGGCACCTCCGTGGCGGCCGAATCGCTGGGGATGGCGGACCGCATCGGGTCGATCGCGCCAGGCATGGAAGCGGATCTGGTGGCCGTCGAGGGTAATCCGCTCGAGGACATCACGGCAGTGCGGCGGGTGGTCTTCGTGATGAAGGGCGGAAAGATCTATAAAGATGCGGCGCCGGTCAAGCCATAGGCGAAATCCGCTGCTTCTTCCGCGTATACACCAGAGCCATCTGCCTGCTGTCGGAGACCCTCGAAATTCGAGAGAGGTGTTCCATCCGGCCTAAAGAGGACGGGCCGCCCAGAAGCTCATCGCCTTCATGGAGGTCGGCCAAAGATGCACCACATGTGACGGGCTTCTACGCCCAGCATGCGCTCCAGCAACGTCCAGTGCCTGTGACCGCATTCCATCAGCAGCCAGGATTCCGACAAGCCCGCCAAGGCGAGCTGCGGCATCCCCAGGCGAACGGGAGCAGACCAGAGACGACTCCTCGGTCGAAATGATGCTACAGGTTTGGCGTTGTCGCGGGTCGGGAAGCGGCGCCGGCCGAGGACATGCGCCAGGGAATTGACCATGAAGGTGCCGTGATAACCGAGCAGGGTGCTCGCGAAGTAGCCCCAGATAACCATCTGAAATGCAGACGCGTGGAGGGCGCGAGCGGCATGCTCAAGCCCCGGTCCCTAAGACGCCGAGGGAGGCACGTGCGACCACCAGAAATCCGTCTTGGCCGCCCAACTGAATCAGCAGTTTAGCTAAACACTATTTTGCGCTCGGACTGTCGTCGGCTTTCAGGTCGCCGAGGGCGTATTGTATTCCAGCCAGCATGTGAGCGACAAACGGCCGCAAGAAGTAGACCTTCTCGTCGTGACCATGCGCCTCGTAGAACACACGGCCATTGCCGACGCGCTGAATGTAGCTCAAGGCGTAGTCGCCGTCGGTGCGCCTCGTGGACGCCGGCTCCTTGGCTTTGTCCTCCGCGCTCATCCTGCCGTAGTTGATGCTGGTGAGCACGTGGACGCGCTTGCGGCTGAAAGAATCCTGCGCGAACGTGTAGGTCTCATCGACTATCTCATACCCACGGGCCGGGAACATGGCGGTCAAGGGGCTATCCGGATCGTCCACCTTAACCGGGATCAGGGTCGGATAGGTCCAATGGAACTTGAAGAAGCCGCCGATCATTTCGTTGAACTCGGGCCAGGTGCCGGTCAGCGTTGGGCCGCTGGTATGGTAGCTATCGGTAGCCGCGTGGACGCCGGCCAGTCCCTTGCCGCCTTTGACGAAGTCAAGGAGCGCCTGTCTGCGAAGCTGGGCGGCGGCCTTGTCGTTGGGGTCGTCCAGAAATTCGCCCGTAGTGCTGGAAAGGAACACCGCATCATATTGCTTCAGGTTGTCAGGCGTGATGGCAGATGCGTCGTACGTGATGACGGTCATCCAGGCGCCGGTCTTGTCTCCCAGATACTCGACCATCTTCGCCGCCAGCGGGATTGAAGTGTGCACCCAACCGACGGCTCGGCCGAGGACCAGCACATGGCGCAGGCTCCGAGGCGTCGCGAACGGCTTATCCGGCAGGGCGGCCATCATGGCCGAAATGTCGGCGGGGTTGGCAAACTGCTTTTGTGGACAGCCGCGGCTGAATCCCCCGCTAAAGCCTTCGGCGGGGCAAGTTGCGGGTTTGGCGGGGGCCGCCGTCTGTTGTGCAAAACCGAGGCCGATCAATGGCACTACGGTTAAGACCGCACCGATTCTAGACGCATTCAGTTTCATGATCGTATGTTCTCCGGACCGTAACCTGGACTGGAAGACGCAATTATATCCTGTCTCCAGCCATCGCTCCGGGAATCGGGGGACGGATACGCATGACGCTCACGAGAAAGTCGGGCAGCTTACTTCTTAAAAGGGAATATCCAGTCCCGAAGCCAGCAGGCGATAAACCCTTTTTAGAGTATTCCGTGGCGTGCTAGTCTGGGGCATGTCTGGATTTGGACCCCTGCCGCTCGGGTTCATAGTGGCCTGCACCATGATGGCGTCGGCCGCGGAGTTTTCGGCTTCGGCTGTCAAGGTGGACATAACTCCGTCGGCTAGCAAGTGGCTGGCAGGTTATCCGGCCCGGCAGTCCAGCGGCGTGCACGATCGCCTTTATCACCGCATCGTCGCCATGGATGATGGGCACTCGCAGTTCTACTTGGTTTCCTCCGACCTATGCCTGTTCGCGCCGTCCGTGTACGACGAGACCACGGCGCAGTTGAGAAAGGAAACTGGGATTGAGCCGGTGCAGATCTGGTGGACCGTTACCCACACACATTC
>Ga0070731_10003452_pt1 | contig 14261 bp, 11 predicted proteins | sample Coa_R1_2_FD_66448 | JGI IMG/M metagenome (GOLD analysis project Ga0070731, IMG submission 66448) | Surface soil microbial communities from Centralia Pennsylvania, which are recovering from an underground coalmine fire - Coalmine... | ecosystem: Environmental > Terrestrial > Soil > Unclassified ... | reverse complement strand
TTCCTCGCGGCCGCGATGGTGCTGCAGGAGCGCCTCTTCGAAGGATTCTTCGCGAGCTACTGCGATCACCATGGGCTCCTCACCGTTTCCGTGCTCGGCCTCGTGCTCGGCGCGGTGATGATGGGAGCGGGTTGGTGGCGCGAGGGCGGCGATGCGCAGGCCGGGCTCCTTCCCGCATCGCGCGCGGCCGTGCGTTCGGGCGCGATCCTCTCGGCGGCGAGCGGAGCGCTGGGCGTCTGGGTGAGCGCCGCCTCGGTGATCCCCGCCATCGCGATCACGGGACTCGCGGGACTCGCGGCCACGGGACTCCTTGGGCGCGACGCGACGGCACGCGGCGAATCCTTCGACGGTGGCGCGTGGATCCTCTGGGGACGCGTCGGCGCCATCGCGAGCCTCGCGTTCTATCTCCTCGAGTACTTCCCGCAGTACCTGGGCTGGCGCCTCGAGGTGAACCATCCGCTCTATGCCGCGGCATGGTGGGGTGGAGGCCACCTGGTGGCGGACCTGGGCGAGCGCATGTTGCGGCCACCCTCCCAAAGGATGTCGCGACCGGGAACGCTGGCCCTTCCGCTCGTCGCGGTCGCGGCCGCGCCGCTGGCCGTCGCGATCTTCGGTGCCCGCGTGATGTCGCTCGCAGACCCGTTCCTGCGGCAGCTTCACCAGCTCTTCATCGGCGAGTTCGTTCCGCTCATCGAGCGGCTGCGCGGCATGGATGCCTGGCATCTCTACCGGGCGATCCTCGTGGACGCGCTTCCCATCGTGGCCGCGATCGCCACGATCGTCCGCCTGCGCCGCGCCACGCCCGTGGTGCTCCTTGCCGCGACCTTCATCGCCGCGGCATTGCTCGAGATGGCCTGGTGGCAGTCGCGGTGGGACCTCAACGCGAGCGCTGGCGCGGTCGTGCTCACGATGGTCCTCATGGCCCATTGGACGCAGCGCCGGTCGCCGGTCGTGCGCTGGGCGATTGCCGGGACGCTCGTGCTTTCGCTCTACGTGCCGGGCGCATTGAACACCTTCACTGTCGCGCCCGCCGCGGTCGCCGTGGGCGAGGTGCGACGCCACGACGCCCAGGTCGTCTTCGCGCGCGACATGGCCGCCGCCCTTCGCGCCACGCAACCCGCGGGCGACATCGTGGTGCTCTCGAGCCCGGTCACGTCGACGCCCCTCGGCTACTACGGGCGCTTTCGCACGCTCGGCACGTTCTATTGGGAAAACCGGGCGGGCCTGGTGGCGGCCGCGTCGATCTGGACGTCGCGCAGCGATTCCGACGCGGCGCGCCTGCTTCTCGAGCACGGCGTCACGCACATCGCGCTCATCCGCGGCGAGGAATTCATCTGGCAGTACTACGTGTTATTGCATCCGGACCTGTCGAGGCGAGAGTTCGACGCGACCTTCGGCGGGCGCATGCTCACGGGCGGCGCGCTGCCCTCGTGGCTGCGCCCGGTCGCGTATGCGCCGGCGCCCGACCTCGCGCGCTTCGGCTTTACCGCAGTGCTCTATCAGGTCGACCGCCAGGCGCTGTCGCGCTGACCGGCGGCCGCGGGCCGAGGGTGGAGGCGTCGACTGTCATGACGCGCGCCGATCCGACGGTGGAGACCGGCGTGATGCACGAGCGCACCAGAACCCCGTCGACCCGGACCTTGCATGCGTCGCACAAGCCTTGCGCGCAGCCGTAGGCGGCCTCGGTGAGCTTCACGTGGCTTCGCAGGGCCCAGAGGAGTGGCAGGTCGGGATCGACGTCGACTTCGACAATCCGGGAATTGACGTTCAGCGTGAATTTCATGATCACGATTGGAGCCCGCGCCCTCTTCGGGGTTCCCGCTCCTCACATGCCTTGTCAGTAAATTTCGATTGCGGGCGGGGACGCTGCAATCTTACGATTGGCGATATGTATACCCTCCACATAGGCAACAAGAACTACTCGTCGTGGTCCGTCCGCCCATGGGTTCTTCTCACGGAGCTCGGAATCCCGTTCCACGAACGCCTGCACGTCTTCGGACCCAACTTCACCGCGAAGACCGAAGGCATCTCGCCCACCGGCAAGGTGCCCTGCCTCCAGGACGGCGACCGCACCATCTGGGATTCGCTCGCGATCGCTGAGTACGTAGCCGAGAAGCGACCCGGCGTATGGCCGAAGGACGACACGGCGCGGGCCTGGGCGCGCAGCGCCGCGGCCGAGATGCACAGCTCCTTCGGAATGCTCCGCGAAGTCTGCTCGATGTTCTGCGGCCTGCGCATCCAGCTTCACTCGTTCGACCCGGTGAAGTCCGACCTCGCGCGCCTCGTGGGATTGTGGGATGACGGATTCAGGCGCTTCGGCGGGCCGTTCCTCGCGGGCAAGTCCTTCGGGGCCGTCGATGCGTTCTTCTGCCCCGTCGCCTTCCGGGTCCAGACCTACGGACTCCCGCTGCCCGCTCCTTCGATGGCTTACGTCGAGCGGCTGCTCGCGCTCGATTCCATGAAGAAGTGGTACGACGCCGCGCTCAAGGAGCCCTGGCGCGACGATCCGCACGAGACGGGCATTCCGCAGTGGGGAAGGATCGTGCGCGACCTTCGCGCGGCGGCGACCGCGACGGCCTGAGCTAGGCCGACTCCAGCAACGCCACCGTCCCCAATCCGCCATCCGCGCAGATCGAGACGATCGCGCGCTTGCCGGGTCCCATCGAGGCCAGTTCCTTCGTCGCCTGCGAGAGGATGCGCGCGCCCGTGGCGCCGAACGGGTGGCCGATCGCTGTGCTGCCCCCGTTGGGGTTCCAGCGGTCCCAGGGAAGCTTCCCGAAGGTCGCGTTCGTCTTCACCTTCTCGCGCAGGAACGATTCGCTCTCGAGCGCCGCGACGTTGCAAAGCACCTGGGCCGCGAACGCTTCGTGGATCTCCCAGAGGTCGATCGCGTCGTAGGTGAGCCCGTGGCGCCCGAGAAGGCGCGGGATCGCATAGGCGGGCGCCATCAGCAAGCCTTCGTGGAAAATGTCCACGGCGGCGACTTCCCAGTCCACGAGCTTCACGCGGGGCCGATTCGACGGAACGCGCGCGAGGCCGGCATCATTCGCGACCCAGATGGCCGCGGCGCCATCGGTGAGCGGCGACGAGTTGCCCGCGGTGAGCGTGCCCTGCCCGCTCGCGCGATCGAACGCGGGCTTGAGCGTGGCGAGCTTCTCCGCGGAAGTGTCGGCGCGCGGAATTCCATCCTTCACCATTCCCTCGACCGGAATCACGAGGTCGTCGAAGAACCCCGAGGCCATCGCCTTCACGGCGCGTTGGTGCGAGGCGAGCGCGATGCGGTCCTGGTCCGAGCGCGCGATGTGCCATTGTTTGGCCATCTCCTCGCAGTGCTCGCCCATGCTCTTGCCCGTCGCGCGGTTCGCGACCGCCGGGATGTGCAGACCGAAATCCTTCCAGCGGAAATCCGTGACCTTGTCGATGCGGTCGCCGAAGCTGCGCGCCGTGCCGAGCCTGCGAATCCAGTCGGACATGCCCTGCGTGAGCCCGATCTGCACGCGGCTCATGCTCTCGACGCCTCCGCACAACGCGAGATCGATATCGTTGCCGAGCATCCCCGCCGCTTCGAACACGGCGACCATGCTGGTGGAGCACGCGAGCACGGTGCTGAAGGCGGGCGTCGCCTGGTCGATGCCCGCGTCGATCACGAGCTCGCGCGCGATGTTGCTCCAGCCGAGGTTCGGCGCGACCGTTCCCCACACGACGAGATCGGGACGCGAGCCCGCGGGCAGTTGCGCCGCCATCGCCTTCGCCACGGGAACGGAGAGCGCGAGCGCGTCGAGCTTGCGCAGCGGGCCGTCGACCCGCGCGAAGGGCGAGCGAACTCCGGATACCAGCCAGGTCGTCATGTCGATCTCCTCATTTCCATCCCCCGCCGCCGTGCCCGCGCTCGAAGCGCTCGCGGTCGCGCGCGAATTGCTTCTCCAGCTCCTCGCGGCCCTGCTTCGCGTAGGACATGCGCCGCCCCTCGTCCGTATAGAACTCGAGCGTCGCGTCGACGCTCGCGATGTTATGGCGCCGGAAAGCGTCCGCGAGTTCCTTGGCGCGAAAACGGTCGACGCCCAGCCGCTCCAGCGTCGAGCGGCCGACCCTGAGCGCCGCCTCGAAAGTCTCGCGCTCGACGATCTTCACCCCGCGCAGCTTCAGCTCGAAATAGTGGCTCACGTTGCGCGCCCGGGAGATGATTTCCAGCGACGGGAAGTTCACGCGCACCCGGTCGACGAGCGCGAGGCTCTGCTCGACGTCGTCGATGGCGTTCACGAGCAGCCTCGCCTTCTTCGCGCCGGCGGCCTCGAGGAGGTCGAGCCGCGTCGCATCGCCGTAGAACACGGTGAAGCCGAACTTGCGCAGCGACTCGACCTGGTCGGGATCGTGATCCACGATGACCGGGTGCACGTCGCTCGCCAGCAGCAGGCGCCCGATGATCTGGCCGAAGCGCCCGAAGCCCGCGATGATCACGGGGCCCTCCTCGGTGATCGCATCGGGCTCGCGCTCGGCTTCGGCCTGCGCGCAGATGAACCGGTCGTGGGCGAGGAGGAGGAGCGGCGTGGTCGCCATCGAGAGCGCCACGGTGATCGTGAGGAGCCCTTCCCACTCGGCGGTGAAAAGCGTGGCTTCGCGCGCGGTTCCGAACACGACGAACGCGAATTCCCCGCCCTGCGACAGGAGGAACGCGAAAAGCCAGCGCTGCCGGCAGATCTCGATCGCCTGCGCAACGCCCCAAAGCGAAAAGATCTTGAGCGCGAGGAACCCGATGAGCAGCAACGCGACGGTCGCGGGATGCGAGCCCAGCAGGCCGAAGTCGATCGTCATCCCCACCGAGATGAAGAAAAGGCCGAGCAACAATCCCTTGAAGGGCTCGATGTCGCCCACCAGCGCGTGGCGGAACTCGCTGCCCGCGAGCAGCACGCCGGCGAGGAAGGCCCCCAGCGCCATCGACATGCCCACCAGGGACATGAGCTCTGCGATGCCGAGCACGAGCAGGAGCGCGAACGCCGTGAAGACTTCGCGAAGCTCCGTCTTCGCGATGAGCCGCAGCACGGGCCTCAGGAGGTAGCGTCCCACGACGATGACCGCCGCGATCGCCGCGGCGGCAAGTCCCACCCTCATCCAGAGCGGATTCGCGCCCGGAACCTCGACGTGCCCCAGGAACGGGATGAGCGCGATCAGCGGGATCGCCGCGATGTCCTGGAAGAGAAGGATGCCGAAGGACGCGCGGCCCGTGGGCGTGTTGAGCTCGTTCCTCTCGGCGAGCTGCTGCATCGCGATCGCCGTGGACGAGAGCGCGAGCGACAGGCCGCCGATGAGCGCGCCCTGCCAGGCGAGCCCCGCGAAGTAGAGCGCAAGGCCCAGCACGAGGCCGCTCGCCGCAAGCTGCAGCGCTCCGCCGCCGAAGACTACGCCACGCATCGCGAGGAAGCGCTTGGGATCGAGCTCGAGCCCGATCACGAAGAGCATGAGCACCACGCCCAGCTCCGCAAGGTTGCGCGTCGCGTCCGTCTCGCTCACCAGGCGCAATCCCCAGGGGCCGATGAGGGCGCCCGCGATGAGGTAGCCCAGCACGGATCCCAGGCCGATGCGCTTGGCGACCGGCACGCAGACCACGGCGGCGGCGAGGAAGATCAGCGCTTCACTCATTGCTTGTCACCCCGGCGAAGGCCGGGGGCAATTTTCTCCACATGTCCTTCCACGCGCTTGCGGAACTTCCCCGCCTGCTCCGCGAGCGCTTCATCGGTGAGCTCGTGCGAGTCGTGCGCCACGAAAGGCTCGAGCCACTTCATGTGGCAATAACGCGCCGTCTGCTCGATCACCGGCACGAACGCCTCGAAGGGATGCGCATGGGCGCCCGTCAACGCGTACTTCTCCACGTCACCCGTCGTGGTGGCCCACAGGACTTCCTTGCCCTTCAACGCGACGCCGCCCTCGCCATGCGCCCAGCCGCCCAGCAGCACCACGTCGAACCAGTGCTTCATCATCGCGGGCGCCGTGTACCAGTAGAGCGGGTGCAGCCACACGATGAGGCTCGCGCGCTCGAGCGCCGCCTGCTCGCCCTGCACGTCGATGTCGAAGTCGGGATAGAGGTCGTAGAGGGTGCGCACCTCGACGTCCGGCAGGTCGCGGATGGCGGCGAGCAGCGCCGCGCACGCGCGCGATCGCCGCGGATACGGATGCCCGTGGATCACGAGAACCATGAGTGCGGGATCCAGCGCTGCAGCGTGAGCCACGGATGGTTGTCGGCGACGATGCCCACGAATACCGCGAGGCCGATCCAGTTGTTGTGCATGAACGCCCTGAAGCATCCTTCGCGCGTGCGGCCCCGGATCATCGGGTAGTGCGTGGCGGCGAGTCCCGCGGCAACCACGAGGCCCGCGTAGTACCACATCCCGTATTCCTGCCACCGGCCGATGACCCCGAGGATCACGATGAAGAGCCAGTGGCACGCCATCACGATGGCCACGTCGTTGCGGCCGAAGAGGATCGCGGAGGTCTTAAGCCCCAGCCTCGCGTCGTCGTCGCGATCGACCATGGCGTACTCGGTATCGTAGGCGATGGTCCAGACGATGTTCGCCGCGAGAAGCGCCCACGCGAGCGGCGGGACCGTGCTCCTCAGCGCGGCGAAAGCCATCGGGATGCCGAAGCCGAACGCGATGCCGAGCCATGCCTGGGGCATCCAGAAGAATCGCTTGAGGAACGGATAGATCACGGCGACGGCGAGCGCGACGAAGGAAAGCTCCACGGTGAGGCTGTTCAGCCGAACGACGACCGCGAACGCGAGAAGCACGCAGACGGCGCCCACGACCAGGGCCTCCCAGGGCGCGATCGCCTTGCGCGCCAGCGGACGGTCGCGCGTGCGCTCGACCTTGTCGTCGAAGTTGCGGTCCGCGAAGTCGTTGATCGCGCAGCCGCCCGAGCGCATCAGCACCGTGCCCGTGAAGAAGAGCAGCACCACCATCGGGTTGGGAACGCCGCGCTGCGCGAGCCACAGCGCCCAGAGCGTGGGCCAGAGCAGCAGCAGGATGCCGATGGGGCGATGCAGCCGCATCAGCTTTTCGTATGCGTCGATTCGCGCGAGGACCTTGTTCATGCCTTGAGGTAGAACTGGCGCGATCCCAGCCAGCGGTCGAGGTGCCGGGTCACGGATCGTGATTTTGCCCTGAGAAGCGCCTCGGCCGCATCCCGCGCCGCCGCGACGAGGTCCCCGTCGCGCTCGATGTCCGCGAATCGCAGCAGGGGCGCGCCGCTCTGTCGCGCGCCGAGGTATTCGCCCGGCCCGCGCAACAGCAGGTCCTGCCGCGCGATCTCGAAGCCGTCGTTGCTCTCGTAGATCGCCTTCAGCCTCGCGCGCGCCATCTCCGAAAGCGGCTGGTAGTAGAGCAGGATCGCGATGCTTTCCTTCGCGCCGCGGCCGACGCGGCCCCGCAGCTGGTGAAGCTGCGCGAGGCCCATGCGCTCCGCGTGCTCGATCACCATGAGCGTCGCGTTGGGGACATCCACGCCCACCTCGATCACCGTCGTCGCGACGAGGAGCTGGATGCGCTTCGCCTTGAAGTCGGCCATCACCTGGGCCTTTTCCGCGGGCTTCAGGCGCCCGTGCACGAGGCCCACCGCGAGGTCGGGGAACGTGGCCTTCATGGTCTCGAAGGTCTCGATGGCCGTCTGCAGCTGCAGCGCTTCCGATTCCTCGATGAGCGGGCACACCCAGTAGGCCTGGGCGCCGTCCCTGCAGCTTTCGCGGACCCGCTCGACCACGTCGTCGCGCTTGTCCTCGGAGAAGAGCTTCGTGAGGACGGGCGTGCGGCCCGGCGGCATCTCGTCGATCACGGTGACGTCGAGGTCGGCGTAGTAGCTCATCGAGAGCGTTCGCGGGATCGGCGTGGCGCTCATCATGAGCTGGTGCGGCTCGACGGGCTCGCGGCCCTTGCCCGAGAGCGCGAGGCGCTGCTCCACGCCGAAGCGGTGCTGCTCGTCGACGATGGCGAGGCCGAGCCTGGCGAATTTCACGTCCTCCTGGAAGAGCGCGTGGGTGCCGATCGCGAGCTGCGTCTCGCCCGTGGCGATCGCCTGCGCCGAATCCTTCCTCGCCTTGGCTTTCTGGCCGCCCGACAGCCACGCGATCTTCACGCCGATGGGTTCCAGCCAATGGGTGAGCTTCAGGTAGTGCTGCTCGGCAAGGATCTCCGTGGGCGCCATCAGGGCCGCCTGCCAGCCGTTCTCGATCGCCTGGAGCGCGGCGAGCGCCGCCACGAGCGTCTTGCCGCTGCCCACGTCGCCCTGCAGCAGTCGGCGCATCGGGTGCGGTTGCGCGAGGTCCTTCGAGATGGCCGCCTGCGCGTGGCGCTGCGCGCGCGTAAGCGGGAACGGCAACGATTTCGCGAGCGCGTTCGTGAGCGTGTGATCGTCGGGAAGCTGGGGCGCGTTGCGGGCGCGCCGCTCGCGGTAGGCGATGCGCATCGCGAGCTGCTGCGCGAGGAGCTCGTCGAATTTCAGGCGCCGCCATGCGGGATGCGTGCGATCCTCGAGAGCGGCTGCGTTCGCCTCGGGCGAGGGGCGGTGGAGCGCGAGCACGGCCTCGCGAAAGGGCATGAGGTCGAGGTCGTGGAGCAGCTTCGCGTCCAGCGTGTCGTCGAGCGAGAGCGTGTCCAGCGCGCCGTTGATCTTGTCCCGGAGGAGGTTTTGCGACAGTCCCGCCGTCGTGGGATAGACGGGCGTGAGCGCCTTGGGAAGGGGCGCGCCTTTCGCGACGATGCGATACCGCGGGTGCACCATCTCGTCGCCGAAGAATCCGGGCCGGACCTCGCCGAAGAGGCGCACGTGCTTGCCTTCGACGAACTGCTTCACCTGGCTCGGGTAGAAATGCAGGAAGCGCACCCAGAGGTCGCGCTCGCCGTCACTCAGCTTCACGACGAGGGTGCGCCGCCCGCGATACTCGACCTTCGACTCGACCACGTCCGCTTCCACGAGCACGGGCTCGCCGGCGCGCGCGTCCTTCAGCGAAGTAAGCCGGGTCTCGTCCTCGTAGCGAAGCGGCAGGTGCAGGATGAGGTCGCGGCTGCCGTGGATGCCGAGCTTCGCGAGTTTCGCGGCAGTCGTGTCGGCGGACGCCAAGCTAGCCCAGGTACATCACCGCGTCGACCTCGACCAGCGAGCCGCGCGGCAGCGACGCCACGCCGATGGCGGCGCGCGCCGGAAAGGGCTCCTTGAAGCATTGCGACATCACTTCGTTCACCTTGGCGAAATTCGCGAGGTCCGTGAGGTAGACGGTCACGCGCACGACGCGGTCGAAGTCGCCGCCCGCGGCCCTGCACACCGCTTTCAGGTTATCGAAGACGCGCCGCGCCTGCGCCTCGAAATCCCCTTCGACGATCTTCATGGTTTTCGGGTCGAGGGGGATCTGCCCGGAGAGATACACGGTGTCGCCCGCGCGCACCGCCTGCGAGTAGGTGCCGATGGCGGCGGGAGCGTCGGGCGTGGAGATCGGTTTCATTGTTTTCGTTTCAGCCGCGAAAGGCGCACGACTTCGGGAATGCGGCGAAGGCGGCGGAAGACGCCGGCGAGGTGCATCCGGTCGCGCACCTGGATCGTGAAGACAACCGTCGTGTAGGCGGGACTCGCGCGCTGCTCGGTCTCGATGTGGTCGATGTTGGAATCGGCTTCGGAGACTTCCGCCGCGAGGCGCGCGAGCACGCCGCGGTGGTTCTGCGCGATGAGGCGCACGTTCACGTCGAAGAGCCGGTCGGCGGCCGCGTCCCACTGCACGTCGACCCATTTCTCCGGATCGAAATGGAACGGATGGATCGCCGGGCAATCGTGCGTGTGCACGACGAGGCCCTGGCCCTTCTTGATCTGCGCGATGATCGGATCGCCCGGGATCGGCCGGCAACAGGGCGCGAACTGGACGGCCAGTCCCTCGGTCCCGCGGATCGTGATCGAGTCGAGGTGCGGCTCGCCGTCGGTCGTTTCCGCGATGGACAGCAGCTTCTTCGCCACGACGACCGCGAGGCGCTTGCCCAGGCCGATGTCCGCGAGCACTTCTTCGCGCGTCTTGGCGGCGTCACCCTTGAAGAATCGCGTCCAGTGCGGCTCGCCGATCTCGTCGGGACTCGCCTTCAACGAACGCAGCGCCTGCACCAGCAGCAGCTCGCCCACTTCGGCGCTCTCCTGCAGCTGCATCGTCTTCAGGTAGTGGCGGATGTGCGAGCGCGCCTTGCCGGTCGCGACGTACGAGAGCCACACGGGATTCGGGCGCGCCTGGCCGTCGGTGAGGATCTCGACGCGGTTTCCGTTGCGCAGGACGGTGCCCAGCGGCACGGGCTCGCTGTCCACCTTCGCGGCGATGCAATGGTTGCCGACATCCGTGTGCACGGCGTAGGCGAAGTCGATCGGCGTGGCGCCCTTGGGGAGCGCGAAGATCTTGCCCTTCGGCGAGAACACGTACACGTCGTCGGGGAAGAGGTCGACCTTGATGTGCTCGAGGAATTCGAGCGCGTCGCCCGATTCGCTCTGGATCTCGAGCAGCGACTGGAGCCACTGGTGCGTCTTCAGCTGCACGTCCTTGGTATCGCCCTCGGCGCTCTTGTACATCCAGTGCGACGCCACCCCCGCTTCCGCGACCTTGTGCATCTCCTGGGTGCGGATCTGGATCTCGATGGGCATGCCGAACGGGCCGAAGAGCGTCGTGTGCAGCGACTGGTAGCCGTTCGCCTTGGGGATCGCGATGTAGTCCTTGAACTTGCCCGGGATCGGCTTGTAGAGCGTGTGCAGCGCGCCCATGGCGAGATAGCACTGCGGCACGTCGGGCACGATGATGCGGAAGCCGTAGATGTCGAACACCTCGGAGAACGAGATGTTCTTCTCCTGCATCTTCTTGTAGATCGAGGAGATGTGCTTCTCGCGCCCGTGCACCTGCGCTTCGACGTTGAATTCCGCGAGGCGCGTCTCGATGGCGCCCTGGATCTTGCCCAGCGCGTCGCGCCGGTTGCCGCGCGCCCTGCGCAGCGCCTTGTCGAGCACCCGGAAGCGGTTCGGATGGAGGTAGTGGAAGCCCAGGTCCTCGAGCTCGTAGTAGAGCGCCGACAGGCCCAGGCGATTGGCGATTGGCGCGTAGATGTCGAGGGTCTCGCGCGCGATGCGCTCCTGCTTTTCGGAGGGCACCGCGTCCAGCGTGCGCATGTTGTGCAGGCGGTCGGCGAGCTTGATGAGGATCACGCGGACGTCGCGCGCCATCGCGAGCAGCATCTTGCGGAAGTTCTCGGCCTGCGCGTGCTGAAGCGTCGCGAACTCGATGCGGTCGATCTTCGAGACGCCGTCCACGAGCTCCGCCACCGCCTTGCCGAAGCGCTTGGCGATCTCGCTCTTGGTCGTGAGCGTGTCCTCGACGACGTCGTGCAGGAGCGCGGCCATCAATGCCTGCGCATCCAGGTGCCACTCCGCGAGGATCTTCGCGACGGCGAGCGGATGCGTGATGTACGGCTCTCCGCTTTGCCTGTATTGGCCCGAGTGCGCGGCGCGCGCGACCGCGTAGGCCTGCTCGATGTTTTCGACGTCCTTCGGCTTGAGGTAGCCGAGGACCGCCGTGAGCTCGTCGGGCGCGGGGCCCGGAAGCGACGTGCTGGAGCCGCCCGACCTTACGCTCGATACGACTCCACGCATGACGCCGAGCAAGGACATGGTTGTGTCACCTGTCCGGCGCTAGGTGCTCACAACACCGGCTGCGTCGGAGCCGGTGGGTTGAGGAGTTCCTTGCCGACCTTGCCCGCCGCGATCTCGCGCAGCGCGATCACCGTGGGCTTGTCCTTGTTCGGATCCACCTGCGGCGTGGCGCCGAGGGCGATCTGCCGCGCGCGATTGGTCGCGGCGAGCGTGAGCTCGAAGCGGTTGGGCAGGAACTTGATGCAGTCATCCACCGTGATGCGAGCCATTGGATCTCTCCGTTACTTGAATTCGTCGATGAGCTTCGCGAGGCGAATGGACTGCTGCGCGCGCGACACCCTTGCCGCGCGCACTATCGAAACCAGGTCCGCCAAAGCAGCCTCGAAGCGTTCATTTACAATTATATATTCAAATTCAAGAACATGCGAGATTTCATCGCGGGCGCTCGCCATGCGCCTTTCGATCGCCTCGGGAGAGTCCTTTCCACGCCCCTGCAGGCGCCTGCGAAGCTCGGGAAACGAGGGCGGCAGGATGAAGATCCCGGCCATGTGCGGGAAGAGCTTTTTCACCTGGCGGGCGCCCTGCCAATCGATCTCGAGGAGCACGTCATGGTCTCCTTCGAGTTCCGACTCGATCCATCGCCGGCTGGTTCCGTAGTAGTTGCCGTACACGTCGGCGTATTCGAGGAAATCGTCCGCGGCGATCATCTTCTCGAAGGTCGCGCGGTCCGTGAAGTGGTAGTCGCGACCGTTCTCCTCGCCCACGCGCGGAGCTCGCGTCGTGTACGAGATCGAAAGCTTCACGTTCTTCTCCTGCGCGAGCAGGCCCGCGACGAGGCTCGTCTTGCCCGCGCCCGACGGAGCCACTACGACGTAGAGGCTGCCTTTCACGATGTCGCGGTCATTCGATGTTCTGCACTTGCTCGCGCATCTGCTCGATGAGCACCTTCAGCTCGACGGAGATGCGCGTGAGCTCGTTGGCAACCGACTTCGAGCCCAGCGTGTTGGCCTCGCGATTGAGCTCCTGGCAGAGGAAGTCGAGGCGCTTGCCGCATGCGCCGCCCTTGCCCAGCACGCGGCGGAATTCCGCGATGTGCGTGACCAGGCGCGAGAGCTCCTCGTCGATGTCGATGCGCGCCGCGTAGAGGACGATCTCCTGGTGGACGCGCTCGTCCGAGGGAGAAGCGCCCGCTTCCGCGATCTTCGCCGCGAGCTTCTCCGAGAACACCTTCACCGCGCCGGGCATGAGCGGCTCGGCGTCCTTCACGAGGGCCGCCATCCGGTCGAGGCGCTCGCGCAGGATCGCTTCGAGCTTCGCGCCTTCCCGCGCGCGCGTCTGGTCGAGCTCCACGATCGCGCGCTCGAGGAGCGCCATCACCTGGGCGGAGGCGCCCTCCGCGGAGAGCGACTCCTCGGCGAGGACGCCAGGCCAATGCAAGATTTCGGCGACCGACAGCGGCTGCGCCTGCGGGAAGCGCGCGAGCACTTGACGCGATGCAGCATCGAGGGCGTTCATCGCGCCGGCGTCGGGCATGAGCGTTCGCTTGGCGCTCGCCACCGGCGTGAACATGATCCGGCAGTCGACCTTGCCCCGGGTGAGCTTCGCCGCCACGGCCTCGCGCATCGCGGGCTCGAGGGAGCGCAGCTCCTCGGGAATGCGGGTCTGGAATTCGAAGTTGCGGTGATTCACGGTCTTCAGCTCGACCGCAAGGCTACCCTGGGGGCCTTCCGCGGCCGCGGCCGCGAAGCCAGTCATGCTGGAGATCATGTGGGAATACGGAATTGTCGCCTTTACAAGGCGCGAGGGAGTGTCGACAATTGACCGGAATTATATCGGAACACCCCCCGCTCCATGCCCCAGCAGGCCAACCAGCCGCTACCCGCCGGCTATGTGCTGAACGGCTATCGCATCGAGAAGCCCCTTTCGTCGGGCGGGTTCAGCATCGTCTATCTCGCGCGCGACGACAAGGACACCCCGTACGCGATCAAGGAATACCTGCCCTCGTCGCTGCCGCTGCGCACCGAGGGCGTGGAGGTCCAGCTCACGGACGAGTCCAGCCTGTCGGTCTTCCGCCACGGCCTGAAGTGCTTCTTCGAGGAGGGCCGGGCGCTCGCGATGATCTCGCATCCGAACGTGGTGCGCGTCGAGAACTTCTTCCGCGCCAACGAAACCTGCTACATGGTGATGCAGTACGTGCGAGGGCGGACGCTCCAGTTCCACATCCAGAGGAACCGCGCGGAGTTCACGGAAAGCTTCATCCGGCGCATCTTCGTGAACCTGATGAACGGCCTTCGCGAGGTGCACGCGAACAAGCTCCTGCACCTCGACATCAAGCCCGCGAACATCTTCATCTCGATGGAGAACAACCGCCCGGTGCTGCTCGACTTCGGCGCCGCGCGCATCACGCTCTCCGAGGAGGCGATGAAGCTGAAGCCCATGTACACCGCGGGCTTCGCCGCGCCCGAGCACTACCGCTTCAACGTGGAGGAGCTCGGGCCGTGGAGCGACATCTATTCGGTGGGCGCAACGATCTACACCTGCATCGCGGGCACGCCGCCGCAGGCCGGTGACGCGCGCGAGGAAAAGGACCGCATGATCCCGCTGCGCACTCT
>Ga0070731_10003449_pt1 | contig 14266 bp, 7 predicted proteins | sample Coa_R1_2_FD_66448 | JGI IMG/M metagenome (GOLD analysis project Ga0070731, IMG submission 66448) | Surface soil microbial communities from Centralia Pennsylvania, which are recovering from an underground coalmine fire - Coalmine... | ecosystem: Environmental > Terrestrial > Soil > Unclassified ... | reverse complement strand
CTTGATCTGCGGATGCTGCGCCAGAGCGCGCGCCTGCGCGTCTGCCAGGTTGTCCTCGACTGGCGCAATGTCGGTGACCTGCTGCGGCTCGAAGTCGATCATAATGTCGCGGCCCAGCAGGTCGTTCAGGTTCTCTTTGCCGGTGCTCAGCTTGTCGCTGTACTGCAGCAGCGTGTAGCGCTGCTCGGCCAGCTTGGCTTTCACCGCCAGGCTGTCGGACTCGAGTGCCACCTTCTGCGACACGAACTCGAGGGTGATGCGGTCCAGCTCTTCGTACTGTTTGATCGAGGCCTGCGTGGCTCGCAGCGCATCCTGAATTTCCAGCACGCTGTAATAGGCCTGGCGAACCTGGTCGACGAGGCCGATGCGGGTGTTGCGCAGATTTTCCGCGCTCTGCTCGACCGTGAGCTGCTGCGCTTTGACCTGCAGATTCACCTTATGCAGCGTGAGCAACGGCTGTACCGCCGAGGCCACGATGTACGCACTGGGCGCAGGCGAATTGCCGATTGGGGTGTTCTGGGCAGGAATCGGCCCGATCCCCGGATACTTGCCGAACTGGCCGGCCGGAACAATGAAGTTGAGAGGCGTCAGCACCTGCGAGCCGAACACGTAGGAGTTGAATGCGGGCAGCCGCTGGGTCCTGGCGATGGACACCTGTTCCCGTGAGTTGTCGAGGCTGAGCGAGACAATCTTCAGGTTGCGGTTGTTGGCCAGCGCCAACTGGATAGCCTGATCGAGCGTGAGGACAGCAGCCGCATCGGCGTGCTCCTGCGCCGCCATTGGCAGCAGCAGAGCACCTAGCAGTGCGACCAGCACGCACTTATACCAGCTTCGAATACAGGCCATGCACGTTCCCGCGTTGACGCAGGCCTCAGGACCCGGCACGGGTTGGACGCGCAGTTCCGCTGGGCCCAATTGAGCTTGGAAATTGCTGGAAACTCTATCACAGAAACCGCTGAATGAGGACTACACGTTTGCGCAGGTCGAGCAGGAAATGGCCTTGCCGTGCAAAGAAGCCACGGCTATGCCAGATCAGCTGCGCTGCCATTCCGTCTTCCCCACGGCTACTGCGCGGTGGTGACGCTTACCTTGGTGACGGTAGCCTTGTGCTCTTTGCCGTCATCGTCCAGCAGGATCAGTTTGTGTTTGTCGACAACGTACTTCACATGCTCGCCCACAGTCACGTTGGCCGGCTTGGACCAGGGAAACAGCAGCTTCTCTCGCGCGATATAGGTTTTGTGCGTGCCGCGTATGGTGTAGATCTGATAGGTGTCGATGTTATCGTTGGTTTGGGTTGTGGTGTTCTCCGAATAGTTGACCTTGTTGCCTTTGGGCTTGGCGCTCCCATCGGTGCTGCTGGTGGTGGTGCTGCCTTCCTTCACCTTCTGCTGTTCCGTCTCCATCAACATTCCCGATTGCCAGTCCCGCTGCGGTGGAGCAGCCATCACAGGCATGCTAAAAGCCACTACTGCGCAAGCAACTACTAACGATTTGAGATTCATGATTCGCCCCCGGTTCTTGGAAGTAGCTACGTCCCGCCAACATGCAGCCATTCTACTGAATGCTCGGGTGGCGTCCAGCTGCTCGGCATATTAAAAGTAATAACCGAAGCAGCCCTTTTCCGTGCAATCCGGTCCTCGGCTCCCGGCTGCAAACGTCGTGTTCTTTGGGAGCGGGTCAGTTTGAAATCTGAGCAGTGATAGGGCACGGCTTCGGCCGTGCCGAAAGGACGACGATGGAACAGGGCTCTAGCCCCGATTGCCGCGGCTAAAGCCGCCGTCAATGGCCCATGGTTCCGCCGGACTGAGGCCCGGCTCTTCCACCGCTACAAATTCCAAACTGCACCAGTACTCATCTTTGCAATTCGTCATTATGGCCGCCGTGTAAAATCGCACTCTGATGCCGTCTCCGGCCGCACCCGGCGCCAGTGGGGCTTCGCGCAGTTTCGGCAGCCGCCTGCTGCGGACCCTGCGGCCCTCGCACCAGCACACCGAATTTTCCGCCACGCTGCTCCTGATGGGCGCAGTGATGCTCTCGCGCATCATCGGTTACCTGCGCGAGGCGTACATCGCCTGGGCGTTTGGGGCAGGCCCGAGCACCGATGCCTATGTCGCCGCCTTCACTGTGCCGGACTGGCTGAACTACATCCTGGCCGGCGGCACCGCTTCGATCACTTTCATCGCCATCTACACGCGCTACACCTCCCGCGGCGATGACGAGCGCGCGCAGCAGGCCTTCAACTCGACCATCACTATTATGTCGGCGCTGGTGTGCGCGGGCACGCTGCTGCTGGAGATATTTACGCCGCAGATGGTGCGCATCGTTGCACCGCATTTCTCCACCGCGCAAATGGAAAGCTGCGTCTATCTCACGCGCGTCCTGCTGCCGGGCCAGATCTTTTTCTACGCGGGAGGCATCGTCTCGGCGGTGCTGTTCTCGCGGCGCATGTTTCTTTATCCCGCGCTCAGCCCGATCCTCTACAACGTATCCATTATCGTAGGCGGCTTGCTGGGGGCGCGCCGCTTCGGCATCGCATCGCTGGCCTATGGCGCGCTGGTCGGATCGCTGGTCGGGCCCTTCCTTATTAATGCGATCGGCGCGGCACAGGACGGGCTGCGCTATCGCTTCAACTTCGACTGGCATAATCGCGAGTTTCGCGAATGGATCAGGCTTTCGGTCCCACTGATGCTGGGTGTCTCGCTGGTATCGGTCGACGATTGGATCCTGCGGCACTTCGCCTCCGGCGGCGTTGGCGATATCACGCGCCTGAACTATGCCAAGCGACTCTTCGCCGTCCCCATCGCAATTTTGGGGCAGGCCACAGGACAGGCGTCGATGCCCTTCTTTGCGCGCCTGTTTGGGGAGGGAAAGCGCAAGGAGTTTGCCGACACGGTGAACGGCTCGGTGTACCGCATCTCAGCCGCATCGTTTCTGTCGTCGGCCTGGATGATGCCGGCAGCGCTGCCGCTCATCGACCTGGTTTATCGCCGCGGACACTTCAATTTTCAGGACTCGCGCGAGACCGCGGTCTACTTCTTCTGGTTCACGCTGTCGCTGGCGCTGTGGTCGGCGCAGGCGCTCTACGCACGCGCCTTCTATGCCGCGGGCAACACCCTCACGCCGATGATTGCCAGCACCATCGTCGTGCTGATCTCACTGCCGGTATACGCGACGCTGTTTCATCGCGCCGGCGTTGCCGGCCTGGCAATCGCCTCCGACATCGGCATCCTGCTCCACACCGTCGCACTCGCGTGGCTGTTAAATCGCACCCGGCTTGTTCGGCTGCGCGAATTGGAATGGCTGGAATTAAGCAAGTCGATGGTAACCGCAATTTTTGCGGCGATTGCGTGCTATGCGGCCGCTCGCGTCATGGTCGTCAATGGCAGCCGTCGCGCCGACCTGCTCGCGCTTGTCGTCATCAGCGCAGTCTGGCTGGCCGCAGTTGCCGCCGGTTTGTGGCTCACGCGCTCCAAGCTGCCGGGCGAATTGCGGCGCCGTAGAGCGGCTCCCGAGGCGAAGATTGCAGCGCCGACACCCGTCGTGGAGCGCACGACGGGAGGCATCGAGCCGTAAAGTAGCACTCCTTCTCGCTGCCTTACCACGACAGTGTGTTCTCGCGATGGCATATCACCCACCTAGGTAATTCGCCAGCCGGATCACTTCCGTAAGTGACTTCCAAAAATGCACAGTACGCTGGAAAATCTCCGCCGTCACTCTGAATACGGTGAAGTGCGGCGCCCCTTATCTGCTAGACTGCCGCCAACGTAATACCATGCGCCCTGCCACTTCGGCCCTCGGAATTCGCGTGTGCGGCTATGTGTTCCTTGCCGCGCTCATCTTACTCGGTTGCGCACTGCCAATCGTCTCGGGCGGCGCGGAGAGTCCATCCGCCGGTTCCATCAAAGCAATGATTCCGGACGCGACCGACAATGCGTCGCCGCTGGCCGTGAACGAGCCTCTGCACTGGAATGACCTGCTGCAAACCGACGCGAAAGGACGTGTGCGCGCGGGGCTGAACGACGGCTCGATTCTCAGCCTCGGCTCCAACAGCCAGCTCAAGATTGTGCAGCATGACGCCTCCACCCAGCAGACGGCCATCGAGCTCAATTACGGCAAGCTGCGCAACCAGGTCAAGGAGATCACGCAGCCGCAGGGCAAGTATCAGGTCAAGACGGCCAACGCGGTGATCGGAGTGATCGGCACCGACTTCTACGTCGGCTACGTGAAGGAGCGCACCACGATTATCTGCTACCAGGGCGTGGTTTCGGTGACGCCGCTGGGAGGTGCGCAGGTGCTGGGCGGCACGCAAGCAAAGCCGGGCACCAAGGAGAGGGTCACGGTAACGGCCGGGCAGATCGTGATCATCGGGGAAAAGATCTCTCAAGACGAGACGCTGCAATACCTGCCTTTGATCGAGCAAAGCAAGGAAGATACTGCCATCGGCGGTTCGAAGCCTCCGTCGCGCGATGAAGCCGAACTGGTACAGCTGATCAATGAGACCCGGTCAGAAAAAGGTCTGCCGGCACTGGTCTTCGATCCGCGGATGGGCGAGGCCGCACGCAAGCACACCCTGCTCATGGTGCAGCATGGTTCGCTGTCGCACCAATTCCCGGGAGAGCTGCCGCTGCCCGACCGCCTTGATGACGAAAACATTCCCACTGATGTTGAGGCCGAGAATGTCGCCTGGGACCTGAATGTTTTTAACGGCCATCAGGCGCTGATCGGCGACCCTCCCCACCTGCGGAACATCCTCGATCCCAGGGTCAACGTAGTTGGTGTCAGCGTGATTCCCAGCGGCGACCATGTCTACATCACCGAAGATTTTGCCCATCTGACCCACGACGAATAGCGATCAGCCTGAATCAAACCTGGATCGTCGGGGAGAGCGGGCCTTCAGCCTCGCATCTTTGCTACGAACGCCTCCAGAGCCGGAATTCAGAAGTAGGGCTTGGCGCGCGCTTCATCCAAAAGAGTTAGTGGTGTAGCGGTGGAAGAGCCGGGCTTCAGTCCCGCGTATCCACGGGCCGTTGACGGCGGCTTTAGCTGCGGGAACCGGGGCTATAGCCCTGTTCCATCGTTGCCCTTTCGGCACGGCTGAAGCCGTTCCCTTCCGCCGCTTCGGCACGGCTGAAGCCGTGATCTTTCACGCTCGGATTTCAAACTGACCCACTACTCCAAAGCGAATCACTTGACTTGTCGGGCAAATGGGAGACAATGCTGCAATCACCTCAGCAACCTGTTCGCGATGGAGCGTTGCATGTTCCGATCTGCGCTTTCCCTTCTGTTGTCTCTGTTAATGGCGAGCTCGGCGCTGTGGGCTGAGCCGGCGGACCAGACCGCTGGTGCCGTCAAAGCCATGGTCCCCGATGCCACCCGCAACGCGCAGAAACTGGCAGTGAACGATACGCTGCAGTGGAACGATCTGCTCGCCACCAACACCAAAGGCCGCGTGCGCGCCAATCTTACCGATGGCTCTCTCATCAGCGTCGGCTCCAACAGCCAGCTGCGCGTGGTGCAGCATGACGCCGCCGCGCAGCAGACCTCGCTCGAACTCGACTACGGCAAGCTGCGCAACCAGGTGGTGAAGATCACGCAGCCTGGCGGAAAGTACGAAGTGAAGACGCCGAATGCGGTCATCGGCGTTATCGGCACGTACTTTTATGTGGCCTATGCCAACGGTCGCACCACGGTCATCTGCTATGAAGGGACGGTGACGGTCACCCCCGCCGCGGGAGCGAAGATCGTCAACAGCAACAATTCGAGCAGCGGTTCGGAGCAGAGCGTCAGTGTCACGGCCGGGCAGGTGGTGGTGGTCGGCGCGAAGCCGGAAGCGAGCGGGATGCAATCATATTCCGCGCTGCGCGAAAGCAGCCTGCAGGACACCGAGGTCGGCGAAGGCCGCAACCCTCACCAATCGCATATGGGCAGGACGTTCACGATCGTCGCCCTCGGCGCCATCGCCGGCCTGACCGTCGGCCTTACGCAAGCTAACTCCAGCTCGAGGCCCTGCGGCTGCGGCAAGTAGTCGACGCTGCCCTATGCATTCTTGGAAAATCCTGGCGCAATGGTCGTCGCGTCATGCGCACGCAGCGATCGCACTGGCCGCAACCGTCGTCGGCCTGCTGCTGTTCGCTTACTCGGGCATCGGCCAAAGTGGCAAGGCCGCCTTTGTCTTCCTGCAGGACATCGAGCAGCGCTCCCTTGATTTTCGCTTCCTCCTGCGCGGCCGGCGCGAGCCGGATCCGCGCATTGTGATTGTGGGGATGGACGAAAAGACGCTGCAGGAGATCGGCTCGTTTCCCCTGCCCCGAAGCTCTTACGCCGTGCTGGTGCGCCAGCTCAAGCAGGACGGCGCTCGCGTCATAGGCTTCGACGAAGACTTTCCCCTCCCCGCCGGCAGCGAAGCGCTCTCCGTGCTCAGCAAGCTGGAGCACGATTTCAGCGGCAATAAGAAAGAGGAGCAGGAGCTCGAAGCCGCCGCGAAGCGCGCCGACGTGGACGCGCAGTTTGCCGACGCGCTGAAAGATGCCGGCAATGTCGTGCTTGGGCATCTCTTCCTCGATGCCGACCGCGCCAGGTTCGCCGATCCGAAGCAGGCCCAGGATTACCTGAATATCGTTTTGTTCAAGGCATTTCCACAAATTTTCCCGGTAGGATCGAAAAACCTCGACATGGCCAAGGCCTGGCAAGATGCGGGAGGCCCTGTTTATCAAGGTGTTGAGCCCAATCTGCTGCTCTACACGCAATCGGCTGCGTCCTACGGATTCTTTAACATCAATTCCGATGGCGACGGCACTCTCCGGCGCGCGCTGTTGATGAGCCGCTATGGCAAGGACGACTACTTTCCTTCGCTTGACCTAATGATCTTGCAGCAGTTCGAGTCGATCCCCGACCAGCAGATTGCGGCGTACATCTCCCCGGACGGCCTGGAACGAATTCAGTTCGGCTCGCACAACCTGCATCCGCGCACGGATGGCACCGCGCTCATCAACTACGTCGGCCCGTACCGCTCATATCCGCAGTACTCGATGACCGACGTCGTTCACGGGCGCGTCCCGGCGGAAGTGTTCCGCGACAAGATCGTGCTGGTCGGTGCGACCGCACTGGCCATCGGCGACTTGCGAAACACGCCGTTCTCGCAGGGCTCGTCCTACATGGGAGTGGAGGTACACGCCAACATCCTGGACAATCTGCTGCACAGCGCCGAGCCACATCGCACCTTTCTGGTGCGCAGCTTTCGCGAGGAGATGGTGGACATCGGCTTCATCATCCTGTTCGGCGCAATCTTCGGCGTGTGGCTCGGCAGGACACGCCCGCTTACCGCCACGGCGGCCACGATTGTCCTGCTGACGCTCTTCGCCGGCTTCGTCTACTTCGGATTCGTGCACTGGGGCCGCTGGTACAGCCTGGTGGTTCCCGGTAGCACTCTGATCCTCGCCTATCTGGGTTCCATCAGCTATCGCGTCTTCTTCGAAGAGCGCGAGAAGCGCAAAATCCGCAAGCAGTTCGGGATGTTTCTTGCGCCCGGCGTGATCGCCCTGATCGAGAAAGATCCCGACAAGTACTTTCGCCCAGGCGGCGAGACCAAAGAGCTGTCCATCCTCTTCAGCGACATTCGCGATTTCACCACCATGTCGGAAGGCATGTCGCCGGACGACCTGGTGCGCATGCTGAATGAGTACTTCAATGCCATGATCGACGTGCTCTACAAGAACCTGGGCACGCTCGACAAGTTCATCGGCGACGCCATCATGGCCTTCTGGGGATCGCCCTATCCGCAGGAAGACCATGCCTTCCATGCGTGCAATTGCGCGCTGCAGATGCGCGACCGGCTCATCGAGCTGAACAGCGATTGGGAGCGGCGTGGTATGCGGCACATCGCCATCGGCCTCGGTATCAACAGCGGGCCCGTCAGCGTCGGCAATATCGGATCGGAGAAGCGCCTCTCCTGGACGGTGATGGGCGACAATGTCAACCTCGCCTCCCGCCTGGAGGGCATGACCAAGCAATACCGCGTCGCCGTACTAATCAACGAGACGACCCATGAGCAAGTCAAAGAGCAGTTCGTCGCGCGCGAGGTTGACAAGATTCGGGTCAAGGGCAAGAAGCACCCGGTCACGGTTTACGAGCTGCTCGCCCCCGTTTCCGAATCGCGGGACTACGAGTCCCTGCTGGCCAACTACAACGCCGCGCTGGAAAGCTATCGCGCGTGCGACTGGATCGATGCGGCCGGAAAGTTCGGCACCATCATGATTACCCGCCCGTACGACGGGCCGACGCAGGTGCTGCTGCAGCGCTGCATCGAGTTCATGGATGACCCGCCACCGCCGGATTGGGACGGCGTCTATGTGGCGAAATCGAAGTGAGCGCCGTCTTATTCGCTTTTCCACGCGCTCTAAGCAGAGATTCTCATTGACTCTACTACCTGCCAGTGCTAGTTTGACTCACCCGTAAACGACCGAACGATCAAAGCTCCTCGAGCTTTGCGCCTGCCACTGCGTGGAGGTCGAATGGCGCGTCCCTGCTGTGCGCGGTTAGCTTGCGTTGTTCAGATAATACTGGCGGCTATTGCCCTCAGCGCCGGCGGATTCGCGCAGGCGACCGTCTCGGGCGATGGCGGCATCTCCACATCCGGGCGCACCCTTGGTCCGACCCTCGAACGCCCTGTCTACTTTGCCAGTTCGTCACCGATGGAGACACCGGTCGCACCTGCTTTCGACTCGACAATCTATGCACGTCCGCGGCAGCACAGCCAATCGCATCCCGCAAACTATAACTTGCTGATCAGCGTCCTCGGACTCGGGGCCGGTTTCCCCAATTTCGAACTCGGCGCGCAACGTCCCAATGCCAACCTCGCCGTCGGGGACACCGAGGTAGTACAAGCGGCGGACTTCGCTTACGCCGATTTCAACAAGAGCACGGGGGCCATCATTGCGCTAAACGGACTCAGCAGCACGCCGGGGAATACGGTCTGGAAGAACCTCCTGCCCAACAGTGCCTGCGGCCAAAACAATGATGGCGAATTGATTGTCCAGTTTGATCACACCGCGCACCGCTGGATCCTGGTGCAGGATGTGTTCGAACCTCCACATGCGGTTTGTATTGCTATCTCGCAGACGGCCACGTTCTCGGACAACCTGTGGTTTGCCTACCAGTTTCCCGTTCCCCTCAACAACCATCCCGATTATCAGAAGTTCGCCGTGTGGTCCACGGGATATTTCCAGACCATGAACATGACCGACAGCACCAACATGTTCGTAGGCGCGGCGGCGTGCGGTTACAACAGTCAAAAGCTGCTGGCCGGTGACCCAACCGCCGAGCAGATCTGCTTTCAGTTATCGAGCACCGATAGTAGTCTGCTGCCGGCTGATATCGATTCTCCGACGCCTCCACCGGCGAACGAAGATGAATTCTTTATCGGCAGTGTGGGCGCCGTCGACAATGCACACCTCTCGCTGTACTCCTTTCATGTGGTGGATTTTCCAACCAATACAGCAACTTTCACCGGAACCGGGAACTCACAATTGCTTCCCATCGCTGCGTTCACCCCGGCGTGCAATCCCAACTACATGGGCGATTGTGTACAGGAGACGGGACCTTTCACGGGTCTGCAATCGCTCGGCGATAGGCTCATGTATCGCTTCGCCTACTTTAGCGATGCGGGGAGCTTCAGTGCGATCCCGGTAACCGCCCTGAGCGTCTTCCAGCAAGGCACCTATGCCGGAGCGCCTCCCGACGGCAGTTCCCGTTGGATGGGCTCGATAGCCGGCAGCGGCGGCGATATCCTTCTCGGCTATAGCGTCTCCAGTCTGGAGCAATTTCCATCCATAGCGGTCGCTGGACGCGTCGCGAGCGATCCGCTGGGGACTTTGGAAACCGAATCGGTCGTTGTTTCCGGTACGGGGTCACAGATAGCAAGTCCGTGGGGCGGCTACAGCGCGATGCGGATCGATCCTTTCGACAGTCGGATCTTCTGGTACACCACGGAGTACTACAAAACCACAGGCATGATGGACTGGAGCACGCAGCTAGTCTCCTTAATGTTCGCATCGGGGGGTACGCCCTTCCAGACACAGCACTGGTATGTGAACTTCGACGTGGGTAATTCCGACGGATCAGTCGGCGTTCGGTGGATGGAACTGACGCCGATGGCTTTGGTAACGACCCAGACAGCGGTAACTTCTCTACCCAATCCTTCGACCTACCTCGAGCAGGTCACGATTAGCGCGAGTGTCACTCCCAGCGGATGTACGGGAACCGTGGACTTCGTCGATACCTTCAACGGACCGCCGACTACGCTATGCGCGGGTGTTCCGCTCGACATGAACGGCACCGCCATGTGCCTCACCTCGGCACTTGCCACGGGCACTCACTCGCAACTGGTTGCCAGTTACAGCGGAAACAACCAGTGCGCGGGCAGTCAGGGTACAGACACGCCGGCACAAGTGGTGGACCAGGCGTCCACCACAACCGTTCTCACCGCGAACCCGTCCAGCCCGTCGATGTTCGGGCAGCAGGTCACCTTCACCGCGACCGTCACCGGCATGAACGGTGGCAGCCCGACCGGCTTCGTCAGCTACACCGATAACGGCGCCGGTATTTCGTCCTGCATCGCCCAGCCGTTGACCCCACAGGCGAACGGCAGCACGGCCACATGTCAGATCTCTACCCTGACCGTGGGCTTGCATAACATCTGCGGCACCTATAGTGGCGACCCCAACTATCTCATCAGCTCCAATTGCATCTCCTACCAGGTCAATTTGCCGAGCACCGTCGTCACTTTGTCGGTAACTCCGAACATGACCTCGGCGGGACACGTGGTAACGCTCACGGCAGCCGTAACCAGCAACGGAATTCCCGTCAACGTCGGCACCGTCACCTTCTTCAGCGGGACGCAAGCATTGGGGACGGTGCAAGTCGTGGGATTGCCGCAACGGGGGCGCCCGCTGTCTCCCGGCACGGCGACACTGCTAAGCAGATTTGCCCCGGGCACGTATTCGCTAACCGCGCAGTACAACCAGAACAGCAACTTTGCGGGCGGCATGTCGTTGCCTCAGCCGTTAACCGTCACCGGCGCCGAACCCACAATTAGCACGCTCTCGGCCCAGCCCGACAATAACAATTACGATTTCACCCTTTCCGTCTTCGGCTTCGGATATCCGCCGCCCGCCGGCAGCGCGACAGTAAACAATCAGACGCAGCACGGGACGCTGATCGGCAACATCACCGTGCCAGCTACCGGCATGCCCGGATTCCAGCCGGTGCAAAGCTTTCCGGCGGGCAGCTCGCCTATCTCGGTCGCGACCGGCGACTTCAACAATGACGGCATCCAGGATCTCGCCGTCCTCAATCTGGAGGACAGCACGGTCAGCATCCTGTTGGGTAACGGCGATGGCACCTTCCACTCGCACGGGGCCTTTTCGACAGGCGAAAGCTGCGGCCAAGTCATCGTCGGCGACTTCAACGCCGATGGCAATCTTGATCTGGCGGTCGCGTGTACTCCAAACGGCGTCGGTGTCCTGTTTGGCGACGGTACCGGCGGATTTGGGCAGGCGCAGTTCTATCAGCTGGAAGCGTTTCCCATCGCCATCGCAATGGGCGATTTCAACAGCGATGGCTCTCCTGACCTGGTAATCGCGGGCAGCATGCCCGGCGGCGCGGGAATTGTCGAGGTACTGCTGAACAACGGCGACGGCACATTTACGCCGCTGGATCCGGTGCCCGCCGGCTTGGCGGGCCAGGCGATCGCCGTCGCGGATCTGGACAACAACGGCACGCTCGATGCCGCGGTCGCCGATTCCGGCGGCAATCAGGTGCTGGTCCTCCTAGGCGACGGTCAGGGCCACTTGATGCTCCCGCAAACCTATCCTGCAGGCAATTTCCCTGCCGGCATCGCCATTGGCCAGCTCACCAACAGCGGCCATCTCGACCTGGTGGTCACCAATCAGAACGACAGCACCGTCAGTGTCCTGCTGGGCAATGGCCATGGCACCTTCCAGCCGCAGCCGCCTGCGCCCGCGGGCCAGGCGCCGGTCGGAATCGCCATTGCGCCTTTCACCATCAGCGGCCATGCTGACCTGATCGTCGCCAGCTCAGGAGACAACACCGCCCGGTTGCTTCCCGGCAACGGCACGGGCAGCTTCCCAACCCAACTCAGCTTCTCCACCGGCGGCGCACCCATGGGATTGGCGGTTGCCGACTTAAACGGCGATGGCTTCCCCGACGTGGTGACCGCCAATAGTTCCTCAAATAACAGCAGCGTGCTTATTGGCGGCACCATCAGCACCGGGCAGCTATTGAACGCGCCCGTGTTCGGCAACGGCAGCCAGAACGTCCAGAGCAGCTTCACGCCCACCAGCAATTTCTACGCGTCCAGTGTGTCGAACATCGTGACCGTCATTGGCACGCCGCAAATTGCGACGACCACAATGCTGATGTCGCGTCCTAACCCCTCAAACCTCGGGCAAATGGTCACCCTTACTGCGACCGTCACCTATTCCGATGGCTTCCCCACGGGCCAAGTCCTGTTCCAGAGCAATGGAGGCCCGATCGCCGAGTGCATGAGCCCGGTCATGCTGAACAGCAGCGGGGTTGCGACCTGTACGACCTCCTCGTTGCCTGCGGGCTCCGACATCATCCTGGCGTCGTTCAGCGATCCCAGCGGCACCTTTGCCAACAGCTCCGCGATGCTCACCCAGACGGTGCAGATCGCGGGCGACTTTGAAATCCTGCCCATCACTCCGGGCAGCATCACGGTCACGCAAAGCTACTCGAATCTTAGCGACCCGTTCTTCAGTCATCCCGTCGGGGTGACGGTCCACGGCTTGAACGGCTACGCCGGCACGGTGATGTTGTCGTGCAGCCTGAGCCCTGCGCTGCCAGGTGGAAGCTGTGTAGTGAATTCGCCGAACTCAGGAATGGTGGATGCGGACCTCGTCACCAGTCTCACCATCAGCGCCGGCGCCGCTTCGCCGATCGGAAACTACACGGTGATCGTCACCGGCATGGATAATAACGGGCTGATGCACCAGGCCGAACAGAACCTGACCGTTATTCAGAACGGTCCGGCCATAACGATGGTCAAAGGGGGCACTGGGGGACCTGTACTGATAAATTTCCCAGGCATCCAGGGAGGGCCCATCGGCAACTTCCAGTGCCCGCTGGTAAATGGCACCGGCCTCAACGGCAATCAGCCCTTCAGCATGATCGGCGGGATATGCAACTTCAATCCCACGACCGGCACCATACCCGGCCCGATCCAGGTGACCTTCATCGGATGCACAATCGCTCGATTGCATACGCACATGCCGATTTACGCGTCACTCTTTTTCGGTTTGCCGGGATTTGTCCTGCTGGCTCCGCTGGCCGGCGCAACAACGCGCCGCCGCAAGTGGCTGCAAATTATTGGGCTGTTGCTGATGCTGGGTGCGACCCTGTTCGCGGCGGGATGCGGCGGCTACGGCCAGTTGACGCCCAGCGGCCATTATCAGGTGCTGGTGCAGGCGACCGGCAACGATGGAACTGTGTATTCCGCCGAGGTTCCCGTCACCGTCACTTCACTGCCCTAGTTCACGGAGGATAAGAAATCGCGCATGCGCCGAACCACGAATCGCAGGAGTGCTTCATGACCCTCAGCCGCTATCTGCACATTCTGTGGTTCGTGCTTGTGGGCACAGTCGCGCTGCCGGCGCAGTCGGTGCCGCAGCTTGAGGTATCGGCCGGCTATAGCTATATGCAGTTCCACGCCAATGTTCCGCAGCTTACTAGCCAGAGCTTCAACGGCGGCGGCGCAGCCGTGGTCTATAACGTTTTCAGCTGGCTGGGCGTGAAGGCGGAATTTACCGGGTTCGACTTCGGCTCCGGTTGGACGCGGAAGCTGCAGGAACTGGGCTATCGCGGCTCTGCCGGTACCAGCATGTTCCTCTACCAATTCGGCCCGCAGATCAAGAAGCATTCCGGAAAGTTGCAGCCGTACATGCACACGTTGTACGGCATCGCTCATTCGCAGGGATACGCGGCCGTGCTGCACGCCAGGGGCAGCGGCACCTTCGACCTGAACGGCAACGGCGCAAACGACAATGCCTTCGCCATGGAACTGTGCGGCGGACTGGATATTCCGCTGTCCAGGCATGTGCAGCTTCGTCCCGCCGAGCTGGACTACCAACTGACGCGCTTCGGTTTTCAGAATTTCAGCGCCAATCAGAATAATTTCAAATATTTTGGTGGAATTAACTTTACCTTCGGCGAAAAATAACTATTCGGGATT
>Ga0070731_10003447_pt1 | contig 14271 bp, 12 predicted proteins | sample Coa_R1_2_FD_66448 | JGI IMG/M metagenome (GOLD analysis project Ga0070731, IMG submission 66448) | Surface soil microbial communities from Centralia Pennsylvania, which are recovering from an underground coalmine fire - Coalmine... | ecosystem: Environmental > Terrestrial > Soil > Unclassified ... | reverse complement strand
CGGGCAAATATTTTGAGATGGTGCAACTGGCCAGCTGGATCACGGACCTGGAACCGCACTTTGAACAGGTCTGGTTCTTTCAGGCCTGGAACATGGCCTGGAACATCTCGGTCAACTTCAAGGATTTTTCCGACCGCTGGCGCTGGGTGGAGCGCGGGATCGAATTGCTCCGGGACAACGGACTGGTCTACAACCCCAACAGCGTCCTGCTGTACCAGCAGTTGAGCTGGATTTTCCAAAGCAAAATGGGTCAAAACATGGACGATGCCAATCAATACTATAAGCTGCAATGGGCCGGGGAAATGACGCCGTTTTTCGGCCCGAACGGAACGAATTTCGACGAGTTGATTGACCCGCAAACCGCCGAGGCCAGGGCCCGCGCCGACTTGTTCCGGAATAAATATAAAATGGATCCTGTCTTTGCAAAAAAAGTGGACGCGGAATGGGGCCCGCTCGACTGGCGCCTGCCGGAGGCGAGCGCCATCTATTGGGCCGCGTTGGGCCTGGAAAAAGCGGCGGAAAATCCGGGGAAAGTGGTCAAACAGTCCGATTTGACCACGCTCCGCCGTTCCATTTACCAGTCCATGCTCCAGGCGGTCTATCACGGACGGCTGGTCATCAATCCCTTTGACCAAAAACCCGACGTCTACCCGGACCTGGACCTGATCCCCAAACTCAATGACGCCTACGAAACCATGTACGCCGAGGAACCCGACCCCGGCCAGAAAGATAGCCTCCGGAACGCGCAACGGAATTTCCTGCGGGATGCCGTTTATTTTCTTTATGAAGCCGACCGCCTGGCCGAGGCCGCCAAATGGTTTCACTACCTGAGCGTGAAATTTCCCGGCCTGCCACTCCTGGACACGGATACCAATTCCCTGCCGTCGCAAATAACCCTGGACCAATACGCCATCGCCCGCGTGCAGGGTGACATCGGCGAAACGGACCAAAACCGCATCACGGCCGCCGTCGAAGGCTTGCTCGCCCAGGCCTATTATCAATTGGCCATTGGCCAGGACGACCGCTACGCCGGATTCAAACTGCTCGCCGGCAAAATTTACGCGCGTTACCAATCAGTGACCGCCTATCCGGGCGGGCAACAACGCATCGGACTGCCGCCCTTCGCCGACATCGATCGCCGGGTGCTCAACCAAATCCTCGATCCCAAACAGGGAATCCCCTTCGCCGCGCGCGCCGTGCTGCGCACCCAACTGCAACTGCCCCCCGAAACCGTTGCCACCAACGGGGCACCCGCGACGATTACATCCACCAACGCAGCGGAAACCGTCGACACCAACACCGCCAATTCCGTCGCCAAATAATTTTCGACGCCGCCCGGCGTCTCGCGTAGCTTGACCCACCTGTGACGAAAAAACCTTCCAGTCAACGACCCTTGCGGGTCGGCCTGATTTCACTCGGCTGCGCCAAAAATCTCGTGGACGCCGAAATCATGCTCGGCTCGCTCCTGAAAAGCGGCGTGGAAATCACCAATGACGCCGCCCAGGCCGACGCCCTCATCGTCAACACCTGCTCGTTCATTGACTCCGCGCAGGAGGAAAGCGTGGATACCATCCTCGAATCCGCCGAGGTCCGCGAAGCGAACCATCGCGGGCAAAGCCTGATCGTCTCCGGTTGCCTGCCCCAGCGTTTCCGCGATGAATTGCCCGGGCTCCTGCCCGAAGTGGACGCGTTCATGGGCATTGACCAGGTCGCGCAGGTCGCGGACATCGTGAAACAAGCGGTTCAGAACCGACAAAACAAAATTGGAAAAAGTTCAACATCCAACATTCAACATCCAACATCGAAGGGAAAAATCACCGGACGATTGGCCGAACTGGAAAAAAATCGCGCGACAACCGAACACGAAAAAACCGAATCCGTTCGCGGCACGAAGAAATTCGGCAAAACCAAAACTGTTGTTTCGGAACAACAACTCAAAACTCAAAACTCAAAATTAAAAACTGACTTGCCCATTCTGGATGTCACCCCGCGTCCCACCTTCATCCCCGACTTTGCCACCCCGCGTTTCCGCCTCACGCCCAAACACTTCGCCTATCTCAAAATCGCCGAGGGCTGCAATCATCCATGCAGCTTTTGCATCATCCCCCGCATGCGCGGTTCGCATCGCAGCCGGCAACAGGCGGACATCGTAGCGGAAGCGAAGGCGCTGATTGCCGACGGCGTGAAGGAAATCAATTTGATTTCCCAGGACTCGACCTACTACGGACTCGATTTACGCCCAAACCACAGCCGCGCTATTTCGTCGCCGGAGAAATTTTCCGCGGCGGCCAAATCGCTGGCCGCTGATGCCACGACCATTTGCACGCTGTTGCGCGAGTTAAACGCGCTGCCCGGCGATTTCTGGATTCGCCTGCTCTACACCCATCCGGCGCATTGGACGGACGAACTTATCCAGACCATCGCCGACTGTCCGAAGGTGGCGCGCTACGTGGACATCCCGCTTCAGCATATCCATGAAAACATGCTCGAACGGATGCGCCGCGAAACCTCGCAGCAATATATCGTGGATTTGATTCGGAAAATCCGCGCCGGCGTGCCGGGCATTGCCCTGCGGACCACTTTTATTGTCGGCTTTCCGGGCGAAACCGAGGCGAGTTTTGAAACACTGCTCGATTTCATCCGCGAAACCAAATTCGAGCGATTGGGAGTATTTACCTATTCCAAGGAAGACGGCACCCGTGCCGGGGCGATGACCGGTCAAATCCCGGACCAGGTGAAACAGCAGCGCCGCAAACTCGCCATGGCCGCGCAGCATAAAATTGCCCGGCGGATTTCCGAATCCTTTGTTGGCCGCGAACTCAAGGTGCTCGTCGAAGGCCGGGCCGGCGCCAAACAATTGCAAGCCGCGAACGTGAGTTCCTGGGAACATGGCATGATTCGCGAAGCAGAAATTAAAAACTCAAAATTAAAAACTGAAAACTACCTCGTGGCCCGCGGCGAGGCCGACGCCCCGGACATCGACGGCCGGATTTATGTGCGCGGCCATCTGCCGGTCGGCGAATTTGCCCGCGTCAAAATCATCGGCCACACGGATTACGATTTGATTGCCGAGCCGGCCTCTCAGCGCCATGCTGCGGCTTAAATGAGCAAGCCAGTCAAATCGCAATGGGACTTCGGTGAGTTGTTTCCATCTTCGTCGGGAAGTTCCGGTGCGACCAATCCGACGGAATCCCGCAGTGCGGGACGAACGGTTTTGTCCGTCTCGGAACTGACGACACAGGTCAAGCGGTTGCTGGAAAAATCGGTCGGCTCGGTCTGGGTAACGGGCGAGGTCACCAATTTGCGCGCACAGAGTTCCGGTCACATGTACTTCACGCTCAAGGACGCCGGGGCGCAGTTGAGTTGCGTGCTGTTCCGGGGTGAGGCGGTCAGGAACCGCAGCGTGTTGCAGGATGGCCAAAAGCTTCTGCTACAGGGTGATGTGACGGTCTATGAGGCGCGCGGCCAGTACCAGCTCATCGTGCGGGCGGTGGAACTGCAGGGCGTCGGCGCACTGCAAATCGCCTTTGAAAAGCTCAAGCAACAGCTGGCGGCCGAAGGCCTGTTTGCACCGGAACGGAAACGGCCGTTGCCCAAATATCCGCAACGCATCGGCTTGGTGACGTCGCCGACCGGCGCGGCCATCCGTGACGTGCTGCACGTGGTGCAACGGCGGAATCCGGCGCTGGAAATCATTCTCGCGCCCTGCCGCGTGCAAGGCGACGGCGCGGCGGCGGAAATTGCAGCCGCCATCCGGCTGCTTAACGAATGGCACGTTTCACAAGTAGGGTCGTCGCGCTGCGACGACCGGACGGCGCAGCGCGCCGTCCCTACCAATAATGGATTGGATTTGATCCTCGTTACTCGCGGCGGCGGATCGCTGGAGGATTTGTGGGCGTTCAACGAGGAAGTCGTGGCCCGCGCGATTTTTGAATCGGCAATCCCGGTGGTGTCGGCCATCGGACATGAGATCGATTTCACGATCAGCGATTTTGTGGCGGACGCGCGGGCGGCGACGCCGAGTGCGGCGGCGGAAATCATCACCGAAGGCGTGTTCGCCAGCCGTGAGTTTGTGGCCGAAGCGCCGGGTATGCTGCGGCGAATGGTCCACCAACGACTGGAAGACGCCGTCACGGGATTCAAGCAGTTACAGGAACGACTGACGCGGGTGCATCCGCGGCGGCGATTGGATGAATTTCTGCAACGGCTGGACGATTTGCAAACCGGCCTGCAGCGTTGTGCGAAGCAGGGCACCAAGGAACGGCAGGTGGCCTGGCAGAATCTGGCGACGCGGCTTTCACGGGTGCGCCCCGCGCAGTTGTTGAAACAACGGCGCGAACTTTTGAAAACCAGCCGGCACCGGCTACGCGAGTTGGCGCAGGTCCAGCTGCGAAACTGGCGGAATCGTTTCAGTGCGACGGAGGCGCGGCTGCGTTTGCTCGGGCCGGAGCAGGTTTTGTCACGCGGTTATTCCATCACGACAGATGCGGTAACGGGAAAAGTTTTGCGCGCCGCCGCCGAAGTGAAAGGCGGCCGGCGTTTGAAAACGCGGCTAAAGATCGGCGAAATTTTCAGCCGGACCGAGGAATGAGTGCGGCCATTTGGCGCGCCTGACTCCGCGCTGGACGGGCGCAGCGGCTTTCCTTATCCTGTCGGCATGTCAAAATCAGCCAGGGCCGATGCGGGCAAAGGCGGGCTGCCGTTTGAAGATGCCTTGAAGAAGCTCGAAGGCATCGTCGAGGCGATGGAGTCCGAGGAATTGCCGCTGGAAACCCTGCTGGCCCGGTTTGAAGAGGGCACCCGGCTCGTGAAGATCTGCCAGGAAAAGCTGGCCGAGGCGGAATTGAAAATCCGGCAGTTGGAAAAGAATGCCGCGGGCGAAATAAAATTGAAGACGTTGGAAACCGACGTTGAAACGTGAATCGTTAAATCGTCGAACCGGATTTTTCCGATTCAACGATTCAACCGTTTAACGCTTTAACAAGAAATTATGAGCCGATATCTCGACATGGTGGATGGACCGGAGCACGTGAAGAAACTCACGCAGCCGCAACTGCAGGAACTGGCCGCCGAAATCCGGCAGGACCTCATCTCGGTGCTGGCCCGAAATGGCGGGCACCTCGGCCCGAACCTCGGCGTGGTCGAACTGACGCTCGCCCTGCACCGCGTCTTCAACACGCCCAAGGACAAATTTGTCTGGGACGTGAGCCACCAGGTTTATGTCCACAAACTGCTCACCGGCCGCAAGAACCGTTTCCCGGCCATCCGCCAGACGGGCGGCCTGAACGGCTTCGCCCTGCGGACGGAGAGCGAGCACGACTGTTACGGCGCCGGCCACGCGGGCACGGCATTGTCGGCAGCCCTCGGCATGGCGGCGGCGCGCGACAAACGCGGCACGGATGAAAATGTCGTCTGCATTTTCGGCGATGCGGCGCTGACCAACGGCATTTCCTACGAGGCGCTCAACAACATCGGCCATACGACGAAACGGTTCATCGGCATCCTCAACGACAACGAATGGAGCATCGCCAAAAACGTCGGCGCGATTTCGAATTACCTGAACAAGCTCATCACCAATCCCCGTTACAACAAACTGGCCACCGATTTCCAGAATTTCCTGCGCCGGTTCCCCAAGGGCGATGTCGCCATCAAGCTCGCCCGCAAGGCCGAGGAAGGCTTCAAGGGCGCCATCACCGATGTCGGCCTGCACCAGACCGGCAGCCTGGTGGACGCCGATGGCCGCGGCGGTTACGGCAGCCCGGTCATTTTCGAGGAAATGGGGATGCGCTATCTGGGACCGATCAACGGGCACGACCTGCCGTTGCTCATCAGCACGCTGGAATTTGCCAAGACGTGCAACCACCCCATCGTCATCCACATCCTGACCCAAAAGGGCAAGGGGTTTGATGCGGCCATCAAGTTTCCGGAAAAATTCCACGGCACCGGCCCTTACGACGTGAAGACGGGTGATTCCCCGCCCGCCAAAGCCGGCGCGCCGCCGATGTATCAGGACGTAATGGGCCAGACGCTGGTGAAACTTTGCCAGAAAAACAACACGCTCGTCGGCATCACCGCCGCCATGCCCAGCGGCACCGGGATGAAACATCTGGAACGGGCGATGCCCGACCGCTATTACGACGTGGGCATTGCGGAGGAACACGCCGTCATTTTCGCCGCCGGCATGGCCACGATGGGTTTTCACCCCGTTTGCGCGATTTACTCCACGTTCCTGCAACGCGCCTACGATTGCATTCATCACGATATTTGCCTGCAGGATTTGCCGGTCATTTTCTGCATGGACCGCGCCGGGCTTTCGGCCAATGACGGACCGACGCACCACGGCCTGTTCGACATCGCCTACCTGCGCTGCATGCCGAACCTCATTGCCATGGCGCCGAAAGACGAGGACGAGCTGGCGGACATGATGTTCACCGCCACGCATCAAAATCATCCCACCTTCATCCGTTACCCGCGCGGCGCGGCGGAAGGTGTGCCCATCAAGGACCAGCCCGAGCTGCTCGAAATTGGCAAGGCGGAGGTCATCCAGAATTTTTCCGGCGGGGCCGCGGCGCGGCACAAGGTCGCGTTGTTCGGGCTTGGTCCGTTGAACACTCTGGCGCGCAAGGCCGCCGAGCAACTGGCGGCAGAAGGTTTTGATTGCGCCGTCATCAATCCGCGTTTCACCAAGCCGCTGGACGCCGGCACGCACGAATTTTTCGGCAAGGCCGCCGACCTGGTCGTGACCCTCGAAGATCACGCATTAATGGGTGGTTACGGCTCGGCGGTGTTGGAATTGTTCAGCGAAAAAGGCGTGACCACGCCCGTCGTCCGCATCGGCTGGCCGGACCAGTTCATCGAACACGCCACGACCCAGGACGAACTGCGCAAGAAATACGGCCTGACGGTGGAGAACGCTGTGACCAGGGTGAAGGCACATTTCGGCGAGGCCCCGGCAAAAGTGACGCAGTTGATTGAGGTGGCTTAGTCCACAACTTCGCGCCTGTCCCACCGTCCTCCTTCCGGGCACCGGGAAGGAGGAGCGGATCACGGAATATATTTCTTTCCTTGCTTTCCCCGGTTTCCGACCTAATTCTACGCGCATTAAGGTTCTAAAATCGTATATCGCAAATCGTTAATCGTAAATTTCAGCCATGGCCTATAAAGACGTGACGCCGCCCGCGGGCGGAAAGATTTCAACTCAGAACGGCAGGCTCAACGTGCCGGAAAACCCCATTCTCCCGTTCATCCGCGGCGACGGCACCGGCCCGGACATCTGGGCGGCCAGCGTGTGCGTATTCGACGCGGCCGTGCAGAAAGCCTACGGCGGCAAACGCAAGGTCGCGTGGTTTGAAGTGTTCGCCGGCGAGGCCGCCAAGAATAAATTCGACAACTGGCTGCCGGATGACACGGTCGAAGCGTTCAAGGAATATCTGGTCGGCATCAAAGGCCCGCTCACCACGCCCGTCGGCGGCGGCATCCGCTCACTCAACGTCGCGCTCCGACAGATGCTTGACCTCTACGTCTGCCTGCGCCCGGTGCAATGGTTCACCGGCGTGCCGTCGCCCGTGAAACATCCGGAGAAGGTGAACATGGTCATCTTCCGCGAAAACACCGAGGACATTTACGCGGGCATTGATTTCGAGGCCGGCAAAGAGGCGGCACTCAAGACGATTGAGTTTCTCAAGGCGAACTTCCCCAAGGACTTCAAGAAGATCCGTTTTGGCGCGGAGGCACCGGAACTGGTCGGCATCGGCATCAAGCCGGTGTCAAAGACCGGCACCCAGCGCCTGGTGCGGTCCGCCATTCAATATGCCATCGCCCAAAAGAAGAAGTCGGTGACGATTGTCCACAAGGGCAACATCATGAAATACACCGAAGGCGCGTTTCGCGACTGGGGTTACGAGCTCGCAAAGAGCGAATTCGGCGCGGTGGAGATCGACGGCGGGCCGTGGTGCAAGATTCCCGAAGGCAAACCCGGCGCGGGCCTGGTCATCAAGGATGCCATCGCCGACATCACGCTCCAGCAGGTGCTCACGCGCCCGACGGACTTCGACGTCATCGCCACGCTGAACCTGAACGGCGATTATCTGAGTGATGCGCTCGCCGCGCAGGTGGGCGGCATCGGTATCGCACCCGGCGGCAACATCAATTATGTCAGCGGCCACGCGATTTTCGAAGCCACGCACGGCACCGCGCCGAAATACGCGAACAAGGACGTGGTGAACCCCGGTTCGGTGGTGTTGAGCGGCGAAATGATGTTCCGCTACCTGGGCTGGGCTGAGGTGGCGGACTTGATTCTGAAAGGCCTGAATGGCGCGATTGGCAGCAAGCGCGTCACCTACGACTTCGCGCGCCAGATGGAAGGCGCAACGGAAATCAAGTGCTCGCAGTTCGGTGACAATATCATAGCCCACATGTAACGGCGTTGACGGCGCGTTTAATTCAGATTAACTTGTCAACGTATGAAAGTCTTCTTGAGCTATGCCCAGTCGGATCGAGAGGTGGCTAAGGAATTGACCATGTATCTCGAAGAGGCCGGACACAAGGTCTGGTCTGCCGACGAGGCGCTTTTCCCCGGTGAGAATGTGGCGCTCGAAGTCGGGAAAGCTTTAAACAAGTCAGAAGCCATGGTCGTGCTAATATCGCCGCAGGCGATGAAGTCTGATTGGGTTCGCCAAGAAATTGAATTTGCACTTGGTGCTCCGCAGTATCGCGGGCGATTGATTCCAGTAATTGTCAAGCCGACTGATGATATCCCGTGGATTTTGAAAAAATTCCCTGCCGTACGGGCTGGCAAACGTATTGCCGAAGCCAGTCGAGAAATCGAAAAACATATCACTAATGGATTTGAGCTTGCTCCGGCGTGAGGGCCAAACAAAAACGAAGAGCCGTCCCACGAGAAATCTTTCTGTCACATGCAAGCGGTGACAGGGATTTTGCAGACAAACTCGCCCAAACACTACGCAAAAGGGGCATCGCCGTCTGGTATAGTCGGACACATCTGCGAGGTGCACAACAATGGCAGGCAGAAATTGGCCGGGCTTTGCGCCGGTGTGATTGGTTTATGGTTATTCTATCCCCAAAATCAGTCAGGTCTATGTGGGTGAAACGAGAACTCTCGTATGCGCTGATCCAGAAACGTTTTCAAGATAAAATCGTCCCTGTCATCTACCGGAAATGTAACTACGAACAACTGCATTGGACGTTGGCAAGCTTTCAAATGGTGGACTTGACTGGTGGTTATACAATCGGTTGCCGCAGTCTTTTGAAAACTTGGCGGCGGTAGGCACTGAAAAATTATTGTCAACTCGACGGGCGGGCCCAACCGGTTCGCCCGTCGCGTTTTAACTTGATGAGTTGGGTGGAAGCCAGTCTGGTGTCGGCGTTGTTCCTGGGCGTGTATGACCTTTGCATCAAGCACGCCATCCGGGACAACGCCGTGTTACCGGTGTTGTTCCTGAGCACGTTGACGGGCGCAACGGTATGGACGGCATTGTTGTTCGTACAGGCGGCACATCCCGGACTATTGCCGGCGTCGCTCATCACGGACCCGCTCACGCCGGCACAGCATCTGCAATTGCTGTTGAAATCGGCCATCGTCACGGCTTCGTGGATTTTCACCTACTTCGGGTTGAAACATCTGCCGCTGTCACTGGCCTCACCCATCCGCGCAACGTCGCCCTTGTGGACGCTGGCGGGCGCGCTGTTGATTCTGGGCGAGCGACCGACGGGCCTGCAACTGCTCGGCATCATCACGACTCTGGCGTCGTTCGTGGGGCTTTCCTTCGCCGGCCGCCTGGAGGGGGTGCACTTTCACCGGAACAAGTGGGTGTGGTTTTTGATGGCAGGAACGGTGCTGGGCGGAGTAAGTTCGCTTTACGACAGATATCTGCTGGGGTTTGCGCATTTCTCGGTGCCAACGGTACAGGCGTGGTTTTCCATTTACCTCGTGGTTTTGTTCACGCCGTTCGCCATCGGCTGGCAGCGACACTGGTGGGACCGCAACGAGTTCCGCTGGCGCTGGACCATTCCGTTGATTGCGCTGGCATTGCTGGCGGCGGATTACATTTATTTCAGCGCGTTGCGGCATCCGCATGCGCTGGTGTCGGTGGTGATGAGTCTGCGACGCGGTAACACGCTGGTGGCATTTGCCGGCGGGTTGTTGTTGTTCGGCGAACGGAGCAACTGGCAGAAAATCGCCGCGGTCCTCGGCATCCTCGCCGGCATCGTGCTGACGGTAATAGGATAAACCGGGCAAGGGACGGCGTTCCGCCGGGCTATGCCGCACCTCACTGCTGCGAGCTGCCTTGCTGTTTTTCCGCCTGCTTCACCAAATCATTGTATTTGGCGACAACGTTGTTCCGGTCCTTCACTTCGTCGTTGTATTTCTGGACCAGGTCGTTGCGCTGGGAAACGAGGTTGGAGATGGCCCCATTCTGCCTGTCAATGCCGGCATAGGCTTCCTTCAGCTTCGTTTCCAAGGCGTCTACACCGGCTTGATATTGCGCGATTTCATTGGTGGCATTTTCGTTGGCGAATTGCAGTTGCGTGATTTCAGCCTTTTGCGAAATGATGAGCTGTGCATTCGTCGCCGCGACCGCCTTCATTTCGGTAAGGCTCGCATCCATCTGGTTCACCTGATGATTCAGCGTGGCGAGGGAGTTGGTGTAACCCTGGATGGCGGCATCACGGTCATAGACCATGCGGTTGAGCGTCTGGATTTCGGTGCGCTGAACGGTTTGTTCATACCATTGCCAGGCGCACAGGCTGCAAAGGCCGGTGGCGAGGACGATAAACAGGTTCACTTGAAAATTTTTCATGGGGTCGAAGGGTCGGGAGTGGCGTTGACAGCAATAGCGACGTGCTGAATGCCGGCGCGTTTCACCAAATCGAGCACGAACATCACCGAGCCGTGCGTGGCGTCCGCCGCGCCGGTGATATAGACCGGCAAGTTGGTGTTCAGGCTGTAACGGTTCGTGAGCAGCGTGAACAATTCGGGGAAGGCGACGGGTTTGTCATCCGCGGAAACCTGGCCGTCCGGGTTCACGGTCAGGTTCACGATGTCGGGTTTCTTCGAGGGCGTGGCGAGCGTGGCGGTGGGCAGATTGGACTTGAGCGTCCGGACAATCTGCATCTGCAACGTGACCATCATGAACGACGCGAGCAGGAAAAACATGATGTCAATCAGCGGAATGATTTCCAGCCGCGACTTCTTTTCCGGGATGGGCGTGCGGATTTTCATGGCGTCGTCGGGTTTTGCCGGCTGTCAGTCATGAACGCGATTTTCTGAATGCCGGCCGCGCGCACGGTTTGGTACACCTTCACCATGTCGCCGTGCAGCGTGTCGCGGTCACCGCTGATGTAAACCGGCACGTCGGGGTTGGCGTGGAAGCGGTCCTTCAAAATCGACGCGAGGCCGGCCAGCGAAATTTCCTTTTTCTCCAGCCACACCGCGCCGGATTTGTCCACGGCAATGTTAATCATGTCCGGCCGGAAATCCTGCTGTGACTGCAAGGCGGGCGGCAGGTTGACCTTGATGTTCTCCGTCCTGCTCATCTCCAGGGCCAGCATCATGAACGACGCGAGCAGGAAAAACATGATGTCAATCAGCGGAATGATGACAATCCGCGAGCGGCGGCGCTGAATCGGCGAGGGAATCTTCATCGGTAAAATATTTAGTGGCTCGTGGCCTGGCCCGGCGATTCCGGCTTGTGCAAGTTGACGGTATCACCCGTTTTTCTGCCACCGACCAGGACTTCGACGTTCGTTGCCGCGGTTTCCAGGTCGAATTGCAATTGCGCCACCCGCGCGGAGAAGTAATTGAACGGAATCAGCGAGAAAATGGCGATGGCCAGTCCACAGGCGGTGGCGATCAGCGCCTCGCCAATGCCACCGGTCACACCCACCACGGACAATTCGGCGCTGCCAATGTTAAGAAAGGCGCGCATGAGGCCGGTGACGGTGCCGAGCAGGCCGAGCAGTGGCGCGAGTGTGACCAGCGTGTCCATAACAGTGAGGAAGCGCCCAGCGCGCTTTAGCTCAACGCCCGCCGCCAGTTGCAGCGCACCGATTAACGAGCCGTGCGCGTGGCCGACATGGTTGAGGCCGTGATGAATCACACGGATGATGGGATCGTCCGAGCCGGCGGCGATTTGTTGGGCGGCCGGCACGTCGGCATTTTCCAGCGCCGCGAGCAGTTGTTCCATTTTTTGAGGGTCGCGCTTCTGGCTCTCGCGCCACCACCAGAAGGCGCGTTCGCCGACGACAGCGACGGCAACGATGGCGCAGATGAGGATCGGCCACATGACCGGGCCGCCTTTAAGGAAGAATTGGAGGACGATATTAGCGAACATAGGTTTGTTAGTTTAGTTGGAGTTGGTAAGTGATGCTGGTTTGGAATAGCCGCGTGGCGGTGTCGGTCGGGAGCCGCCAATGACGCTTGATGAAATCCACCGTCGCGCGGTCAAGCAGGGGAAAACCGGATGAATCCTTCACGTTCACGGAAACAACATTGCCCGCGTCATCGCCGGTAAGCACCAGAACCACCACGCCTTGTTCGCCGGTTTGTTCGGCAATGGGCGGATACGGCGGTTCAGGCCGTTCGCCGCCCGCGCCGGTATTGGAGAGTGAGCCAACGCGCACCGGGGCCACCTGCGGCGCGGAGGCGAGGGCGGCGTCCGCGACCAGCGTGCCGGTGGTGGGAACCCCGAAGTTGACGCTTGGCGCATTCGGCAGGGCGACGAGGACGCGGGGTTGGTTGATTGGTTGCGCCAGCTCCGGTTTGGGGGCGACGGCCTGCGGCGGCAGCACGGCTGGCTGGATAACGACGGGAACTTCTTCCCGAACGGGCGGGACCGGCTTGATGGCGATGACGCCCTGCCGCGCACCGAGAATTCCAATCAGCAGGAAGAGGATGCAAATCGAATTCACCCAGGCAAGTTTCCGTTCCGGGTCGCGGCGGGCCGTGGACAGGCATAACCGTGCCAGTTCGTCCTTCAGTTCGTAACCGGATGATGTTCGATTTGCATCCATGGGGATTTTCGAGTGGTTGATTAGCTTAGAATGTCAGGCTCAGCGAGCCGAAGAAGCCGAGGCGCTCACCATATTGGGCAGCATTGACGCCGACGCCGGTGCCGTTGCGGAGTTGGTAAATGTTGTCCGTGAGGTTCACGACATCAAGCCGTGCCACCAGCGTCTGGTTATGGGGGAGTTTGAAACTCTGCGCCGCGCCGAGGTTGACCGAGTAGTACGCCGGAACCGAACTGTCGTTGGGCGTGTTCACGCTGGTTCTCAGGCCGCTGCCATAAATCGCGTCGGTATAGAGCTGCGTGCTGTAGTGGGGACCCTCTTGCCACGTGTAAGACATGCCGAACGAACCGGTGATACGCTGGTCATGATCCAGATAAATCCAATGGTTCTGGACGTAAGCCAAATCGCCCGGACTAAACAGGAACTGGGCCGATTCCCAATCTTCGCCATACGCCTGCGACCAGGCGAGGTTGGCGTAGGCGGAAAATCCGCCTTGATTGTAAGAGCCGGTGAATTCCACGCCATAAATCCGTCCTTTGGCGTAGTTGAATGCCGAAAGAATCAGCGTCTGCCCGAACAATCCGTCATCCAGCTGATGACGGGCGGTCTTGTAATAGCCGTCCACACCCACTTGCAGATGTTTGGTGATTTTTTGGGTGATGCCGGCATCGAAATAATTCGCGCGTTCGGCCTGGACGGGATCGTCCTGCTGAACGGCAGATTCATTTGACGTGCCATTGAAAATGGCCACCGAACTCGCCGGCACGTTCTCAACCGGCGGTGGCGTGAAGTAACGCGCGTAACCGGCGTGCAACGTCGTCCAATCCGTCGGTTGGTAAATCACGTTCACGCGCGGACTCGGTTGATTGGCTTTGAGGAAGGAGGAATAATATTGATCAAAGCGCGCGCCGTAATTGATGGTCACTTCCGGCAGGATTTTCCATTCATCCTGCACGTATGCTCCGGCAAACAGACCATGAAGCACTTCGTTGTCGGGGATGGCAAACGGCGAGCCGGTCGGGTTACCGGCCCCATTTAGGGTAAACACCGTCGTGGTCGTGACGGCAGAAACGTATTCGTCCAACAGCAACACCCCACCGCGAATCGTGTGCTTGTCGCCCAGGGCGTAACTGGCATCAGCCTGCAATCCGCCGGAGTAGAGATCGCGGGCCACATCGCTGGCCACGCCGTTGAAATAAAGGTCACCCACCGGGTCCGGCGTGAAATGCACGTCGCTGTTGC
>Ga0070731_10003445_pt1 | contig 14278 bp, 11 predicted proteins | sample Coa_R1_2_FD_66448 | JGI IMG/M metagenome (GOLD analysis project Ga0070731, IMG submission 66448) | Surface soil microbial communities from Centralia Pennsylvania, which are recovering from an underground coalmine fire - Coalmine... | ecosystem: Environmental > Terrestrial > Soil > Unclassified ... | reverse complement strand
CTTGAGCGTGCTGCTCTGCGAGAAGTCGCATCAGGTCGGCGGCACCGGCTCGACTTCGGCTGGCACGCTGTGGATTCCCGGCAATCATCAAAGCCGCAAGGCCGGCTTCGACGACAGCGCCGCAAAGGCCGAAGAGTATTTGGACGCGCTGGTTGGCAGCGCCTCGGGCCGCGAGTTGCGCACGGCGTTCCTCAAAACCGGACCGGCCGCGATCGACTATCTGGAGCGCAACAGCGAGGTGAAGTTCGTGCCGTGCGGACGGCATCCGGATTATCGCAGCAACATGAAGGGCGCCGCGGTCGCAGGCCGCGCCATCATTCCGCAGCCGTTTGACGGACGCCTGCTCGGCGCCGATTTCACGCGGCTGCGCCCGCCGATCGCCGAATACATGCTGCTCGGCGGCATGATGATCGGCAAGGCCGACATCCCGCCCCTGCTCGGCCGCTTCAAGTCGCTGGCCAATTTCAGCTACGCCGCCAGGCTGCTGGGGCGTTACGCCGCGGACCGCCTGCGCTATCCGCGCGGCACGCGGCTGATGATGGGCAACGCGCTGACCGCACGCCTGTTCTACAGCCTGCGCAAGCGCGGGGTCGAAATCCTGTTCAACGCGCCAATCGCCGCCGTCGATGAGCGCGACGGGCGCGTCGCCGGCGCGACGATCAAATCCGCCGGTGGGCAGATTTACGTCAAGGCCGCAAAGGGCGTCGTGCTCGCCACCGGCGGCTACGGCCACAACAAACAATATCGCGAGGCTTTCATGGCGCGGCCGGTGCCCCCGCACTCCATGGCCAGCGATTTCAATCTCGGCGATGGGCTCGTGCTCGGCGAACGGCTCGGTGCCCGCATCGCGCCCGAAGAGCATCGCCGCAGCGGACTGTGGACGCCGGCGTCTGTTACCACGCGGGCGGACGGCAGCAAGGGTCTCTACCCGCACCTGCTGCTCGACCGCGCCAAGCCGGGCCTGATCGCGGTGAACGCGAAGGGCGAGCGCTTCGTCAACGAAGCCGTGTCGTATCACGACTTTGTCGAGGGGATGTTCGACGCCAACGCGGACGCGCCGTCGATTCCCTGTTATCTGATCTGCGACGCGCCGTTCATCAAAAAGTACGGGCTGGGCCTGGTGTATCCCGGTGCCAGCAACCTGCGGCGCTTGATGAAATCGGGATACCTCAAGCGCGGCGACACGCTGGAAAGCCTCGCCGGACAGCTCGGCATCGACGCGGCGGGCCTGCGCCGCACCGTCGAGCGCCACAACGGCTTTGCGCGCACCGGCATCGATCTCGATTTTGGCAAGGGCGAGACCGAGCTGAACCGCTTCAACGGCGACGACGCGCACAAGCCAAACCCCTGCATCGGCCCAATTGCCACCGCGCCTTTCTACGGCCTGGAAATCTGGCCGGCCGACATCGCGGTCAGCACGGGATTGTCCACGGATGCGAACGCGCGCGTGCTCGACAAGGCCGGTCAGCCGATCCCCGGTCTCTACGCCTGCGGCAACGACATGGCGTCGATCATGCGCGGCACCTATCCGGGGCCAGGCACGACGCTGGGCCCAGGCATCGTTTTCGCGTATCGCGCCGCGATGCACGCCGCCGGACAGGAGCCGCTGGAGGAAGCACTCAAGCAAACGTAGTCCGGATTGAGTGAAACGAAATCCGGGGCAAGCTTCGCGGTTCATTCCCGGATTTCGCTAGCGCTCAATCCGGGCTCCTTGCTGGCGGGTCTTGGAACGACAGCGGCGGGTGCGCTTTAATGCCATGAACGCACATCATCGCCGAGCTCCACCATGATCCGCAAACTGCCGTCCGGCAAATACCGGCTCTATTCACGCAAGATCAATCCTAAGACCGGCAAGCGCCGCAACCTCGGCACCTTCGACACGCGCGCCGCCGCGGAGAAGCACGAGCGCGCCGTGCAGTACTTCAAGCGGCATTGAGGCTCGCCGCCACCTTCTATTTGCGTAGAACGGGTTTCTTTTCACCGGAAAAGGCCGGACACAAAAGACTACTTTATCGACAGGTTCAGCGCCTTGACCATTTTGCCCCATTTGGCGACCTCGTCGTGAAACATCGCATCGACTTCCGACGGCGAGCCGACGAGCGGATCAAAGCCCAGCGCGATGAGCTTCGTCTGCACCTCCTGAGCCTTGACGGTGTCGTTGATGGCGCCGTTCAGCGTCGCCAGGATTTGCGGATCGGTCTTGGCCGGCGCGAAAATGCCGACCCAGGACGAAGCCGTGAAATCGGCAAAGCCCTGCTCCGCGTAAGTCGGCACGTTCGGGACGACCGTGGCGCGCTTATTGGCCGCAATGCCCAGGCCCTTGAGTTTGCCGGCCTGCATCTGTGCGGCCGGGCCGCCGCCCAGCGTGGCCGCAAGTATGTCAATCTGGCCGGCTATCGCCGCGTTCACCGCGGGGGCGCCACCCTGAAAGGGAATATGCTGTGCCGGCACCTTGGCCAGGAACTTAAAGAAATACTCGGCCTCGATGTGCGATCCAGTGCCGACTCCCGCCGAGCCAAAATTGATGACCTTGCCGTTCTGCGCTTTGAGAAACTCAGCCAGGTTATTGGCCCGATTGTCCGGGCCCGTTGCCAAAGACTCCGGGCTAGACGCGACCATTGCCACCGTCTTGAGATCGCCCGCCGAGAACTGCTTGTCGGCAAACAGCGTTTCGTTGATGGCAAGGGCTGTCGTGGTGGCGAGCAGCGTGTAGCCGTCCGGCGCGGCACGCGCCACCATCCCCGCCGCAATGTTGCCGCCGGCTCCGGCGTGATTTTCGACCACCACACTCTGGTGCAAACGCTCGCTCAAGCCTTGCGCGACAAGCCGCGCCATCGTGTCGGCAAATCCGCCGGGAGCGAAGGCGACGATCATGGTGATCCGGTTTGCCGGATAAGTGTCGGCGTGCGCCGGCGGCGAATGGCGCCAAACAGCCGAGAGCACCAGCAACGTGGCGGCGTATTTTGTTATGCGTCGAACTCGCATGCTGCGTTCTCCCCGGTGAAAGTGGCGGCGGTGCCGCCTTCCCGCTGGCGCAACGCGCCGCGAAGACGCGCCTCGGATCATGCCCCTTCGTTGGGGTCGTGATAAAGCTCGCCGACAATGCCGGTGATTCCGGGCTTGGCCTGTTGCAGATGATAGCGGCCGTCACGGTCGCGGCCGAGACGCCCGGCGTGGCGCAGTTCGTCAAGCGCGCAAGCAACCTCGCGGCCGTCCTCGCTGCCGACGCCTTCGACGATGTCCGCGTAGAACATCGGCGATGCGGCAAGCGCCTGCTCGACGCTCTGATAACGCGCCGGTCCCTTGAAGACCTTGGCGGCACAGCGCATCAGCGGAACTTGTCCTTCGCGACCAAACGGCTTGGTGCAATCGAAGCCGGATTTGGCCCCGGTGCGCCGGCCGTTCAACGAAGGGTCCATGGTCATTCCCAAAATTCCCTGGAGAATGACCATGTCCTGATCGGCCTGGAAGCGCGTGCCCATCGCCCACTCGACCTGCCGGTCGTCGTGGATGTCGATGTCTTCGTCAAACACGTAAACGTGCTTCAGCCGCATGATGCCGCCGAACAAAGCCGCGATCGCCTGCTTGGCCTCACCGTAGGATCGCTGCCGGATAGAGACGCGCAGCGTGTTAGCGCCGCCGGATACGGAACGCAGATAAACGCCGACCGGTTCGCGGACGGTCGCCTTCAGAATCTTCATCGCGTCGGCCTCGACGCGCATGGACGAAATGTTGGCGCTGTCGGTCTGGTCGAGCACGAACGCGGAGCCGTGCAGCAAGGTGTGATGCAGCACGTCGGAGCGCATGGTGATCGCGGTGCAGTGAAACACCGGGTCCATGTGGATCGCGCCGTAATAGCCCATGTATTCGCCGTATGGTCCCTCGGGCTCGACGTAGCCGCGCTCGTCCAGATAGCCTTCGAGAGTCATCTCGGCGTCCGCCGGCACCAGAATGTCGTTGGTGAGACTTTTCACCACCGGCGCCGGCTCACCGCGGAAGTTCGCCACCAGCGCGAGCTCATCACCCGGCTGGCGCGTGGTTGCGGCAAAGAAATCGAGAGGATGCGCGCCGACCGTAAACGTGACCGGCAGTTTTTTGCCTTGCGCCACGCACGCCGTGTAGATGCGTTTGAGGTCCGAAGGCGCGGTGACATTAGTGCCGGTCTCGTAGCGATTGCGCAAGCTCAGGCGCCGGCAGCCAACGTTGCGCCGTCCGGTGGCAGGATCGATCACATGGTCGATGGCCGAGCTCATGTAGCAGCTGCCATCGTAGGCGTGCTGCGGATGGAACGGCAGTTTGGTCAAATCCACGTCCTCGCCGGTGATCTTGATTTCATGCACGGGCGCGTCGGCGGACGGCACTTCGACGAGCGGCTGCGGATTCGCCAGCCGCTTGAAATACTCGTCATAGAGTTTTTGTTCACTCGTTTCGAACGCGGCGGCGATGCGCTTGCGGTTGCCGGCCGTCTTGGCCACGAGCTCGACCTGCTCCGGCCCGGCTTTCTTGAACAACACCGCCTTCTCGGTGCCCTCGATGATCGGGCTCAATCCGGTCAGTGGCACCGTCCGATCGTGAACCTCCACCTCACCCAGATCGATGAGTCGTTCGACGAAGCTGCGCAAACGGTATTTGTCGAAGTCGATGGCGGTGGATGCGTTTCTCATCGTGTTATTTTTGAATCAGGAGCAAGCGCGCTGCGCATTTGCCGCGCGCGGGCGAGCGCTATCGCGACAACAAATGACACCAAGCGCCGGTGCACAAGTCAACCGGCGCGCGGCGTACCAAGCTTTGGAAGGAGGACTACTTGCCCCAGCCGAAGTGATAGTTCACGCCGGCACGGACAATGTTCTCGTGCATCGAGACATTTTCGTCCGGTGCGCCACCACAATTGGCGCCGCAGTTGAAGTCGCCCAGATCGACGTGAAGGTACTCGGCCTTCGCGGTCCAGTTGCCGGGCAGGGCGAATTCGATACCGCCGCCGACTGTCCAGCCGGTATTGGTGTTGGTGGCGCCCGGCAGACCGGGTGCCGCAGCCTGGATGTTGCCGACGGCGAGACCGCCGGTGACGTACGGCAGAACGCCGCCGAAGGCATAACCCGCGCGGCCACGCACGGTGGAGAGCCAAGTCTCGCTGGTGCTGCAGCTGCCGCCCGCGCCCACAGTTGGGCACGCCACGCTGCCTTTCATGCTATTCCAGTCGATATCGCCCTCGAGTCCGAGGACGGACCGCCCGAACTGCCAGTTATAGCCGGCGGTGCCGCCAACCTGGCCGCCCGAAAGGTCGGCGTGACCAATGCCTTGCCAATGGGACTCGCCCCAGCCGCCGCCGCCGTTTACGCCGAGATAGAAGCCGGTCCAGTTATAGGCTTGAGCCATTTCGGAGGGCGGCGCCTTATAGAGCGGCGCCAGGGAGAGGTCGGCCGCGTCTGCACGCGGCGCCATAACGAGCACCCCCAGAGCCAGGCATCCGGCCAAAACTTGCTTCATCACGCTATTCCCAGCCTCACGGGCTTCGGCACACTCCGGTACCTTTTGCCCCTACCACACTGCACCTGATTCTATAACCCAAACTTACCCGGATAGGGAAGCCCAGAATTTTTCGCCGCAATGCGGTAGTCTATTGCCGACAAAGGCAAAATTGCGCCTCCGTGGGGGCGCGGCAGTGACCGGTACATTACTTCTTTGTCATGAAACGGCGGAAAATCAGCGGCTTGGCAACCTTACCTCTAATTCACCTGCAAGGCGGGCGTTCCCGGGCCAAGCAAGCGCGGAACAAGGGCTATCCGGCGCGGGGCCAACTCGGATTGCTGGCCGGTCGAATGGCGGTCATGCGTATGCCTTCAGCACGTGCCGGGCGATGACCATTTTCATAACCTCGGTGGCGCCCTCGGTAATCCGGAAGCTGCGCCGCTGCCGCCAGAATTTCTCGATCGGCAGATCGGTGGTGAGCCCGATGCCGCCGTGGATCTGCATGCACATGTCGGCGGCCTTGAACGCCATCTCGTCACAAAAATACTTGCAGACATAAGCATCTTCGCGGGCCTCCTCGCCACGGTCGAGCCGCGTCGCCGCCTTGTAGACGAGGAGCCGTCCCGCCTGCAGCTCGACATACATGTCGGCCAGCATCCACTGGATCGATTGACGGTCGGAGAGTGGCCGGCCGAATGTCGCGCGCTGCTTGGCGTAAGCGGTCGCCAATTCCAGGCAACGTTCGGTGACGCCGAGGGCGCTCGCGCCATGGCGTACGCGGCCGGCATTGAGCCATTGCTGTGCATGCCGGAAGCCGTCGCCTTCCTCGCCGACGCGGTGGCTGACCGGCACCCGCACATTCTCAAGCACGATCTCCCACGGCTCATCACCCATCATGGTGCGGTATTGCGTTGTGAGCTTCACGCCCGGCACGTCCATGTCGACGATGAAACAGGAAATGCCGCCGCGCGAGCCTTTGGCGCGGTCGGTCGCCGCCATCAGCTGCATGAAGTCGGCATCCTTGGCGTGTGAGATGAAACGCTTGACGCCGTTGATGACGTAGTGATCGCCGTCGCGCACGGCCGTGGTCCGCATACCGCCGGGATCGGAGCCGGCGTCGGGTTCGGTCTGTGCGAAGCAGGCCTTCTTCTCGCCGCGCAGAGCCGGGAGCAGATATTTCTCCTTCATGTCGCCTTCGAGCGCATAGAGGATGGCGCGCACGCTCGGCCCAGTGATGCCCCCATAGCCGCGCGCCGGCAGCGCAACGCTGCGCGACAGCTCGGTCTCGACGATCGAGCGCGCGAGTACAGAAAAACCAGCGCCGCCGTATTCTTCTGGAATATCCATTTTCCAGAAGCCGAGGTCCTTCGCCCGCTTGCAAAAGCGCTCGTAATATTCGGGCTTGAGCGTCTCATTGTCGGTCGAGGCGTCGCGCTCGACCGGGATCATTTCGGAATCGACGAAGCGCCGCAGCGTTTCTCCGAATATGCGCAATTCTTCGGGGAGCTCGAAGTCCATTTATTTGCTCTCCAGGCCCCCGCGCCAGACGATGCGCACGTCGACCGCGACCGCGGCGGCATCGCGCACAATGAGCGGATTGATCTCGATCTCGGCGACGCGGGCACGATGATCGAAATAGAAGCGCGCGAGCGCCAGCGCCGTGGCTTCGAGCGCCTTACGGTCGGCGGGCGGGCGCCCGCGATAGCCGGCGAGCAGATGCCTCACCTTGAGGCCATTCACCATCCAGGTAACATCATCCGGGCCGACGGGAAGCAACCGTTGCGCCGTGTCGCGAACAAGCTCCACCAAGACACCGCCTGCGCCGACCAGCAGCAGCGGACCGTAGAGAGGGTCGGAGTGCGCGCCAACGATGGTCTCGATGCCGGACACCATTTCCTGCACCAAAAACCCATCGAGCTTCGCATGCGGATGCGCAGCGCGCGCGGCCTTCGTCAGCGTGTGCGCGGCGTCGATGACCTGCTGCACATTGGCGAGGTTGAGAATGACGCCGCCGGCTTCCGTCTTGTGCACGATATCGGCGGAACGGATTTTCAGCGCCACCGGAAATCCGATTGCGGCCGCGGCATCGGCCGCCTCTTGCGCGTCGTCGACCAGCCGACTTCGCGGCAGCACGATGCCATAGCGCGTAAGAGTCGCATCCAAATTGGCTGGCGTTAGATCGCTCGCCGGCGCCGGTTTCAAGATGGCGGGCGCGCGGCCCGTCCGCTGGGCATGGAACCAAAGTGCGTTGAGGGCGCGCAGCGTCGGTTCGAGCCCCTGCAGGAACGGGAAGCCCGCCTGCTCCTGCATTTCCAGAACGTGCGGCGTCATCTGATGAATGAGCCGCGCAAAGGCCACCACCGGCTTGTCGGTCGCATCGCGCAACCTGCGGAGTTCATGCGGACCTTCCCACATCGGCCCCCGGCCCGGCATTGGCGAGCACCAGGCGACGATATCGATGTTGGGATCGCGTGCGACGATTTCGCACTGGTCGGCAGCGACCTTCAGCGTCGTGGGGATGCCGACGTCGAGCGGGTTTTTCGGCGCGATGCCTTCCTGCATGTGCGGCATCAGCGCCGCAAGCGTGGCCGGGTCGAAGTCCGGCGCCACCGCGCCTTCCGCTTCGACATAATCGTAGAGCAGATCGACCGTGCCGCCCGAATTGGTGACAAAGCCGATGCGCGGTCCTTTCGGCAGCTTCACGCTCTGGAACGCCAGCGTCGCTTCCATGAGATCGTCCAGCGAGCGGCAATTGACGATGCCGTAGCGTTCGCACATCGCCAGATACGCCGCATAGTCGCCGCCGATCGCGCCGGTATGCGAGGCCGCGGCCGCACGCGACTTCTGTGTCGCGCCAGTCTTGATCGCAAGGACCGGCTTACCGGCCGCAAGTGCGCGGCCTGCGGCTTGCGTGAAGGGTTGTGGGCGCCGGATGCCTTCGATGAAAAGCACGATTTGCTTGGTGTGCGGATCGTCCACCGCGAAATTGAGATAGTCGGCGAGATCGAGATCGGCTTCGTTGCCGGAGGATACGGCGTACGAGAAGCGCAGGCCGCGGTCGGCCGCGCTCTTCATCCAGAACTGCACGATGCCGCCAGACTGGAACAGGATAGCGACCGGGCCCGGCGGCACGCGGCACAGCTCGGTGTTTGGATAGGCGAAGAGTTTTTCGCGGAAGCTGAACGAGCCCATGCAGTTCGGGCCGCTGACTCGCAGCTTGCTGGTAGCGACGAAATTCTTCAGCCACGCGCCGCGCTGGCGCGAGGACTCGCTTTCACCATCGCCGACATTGGAGGCATAGATGGTCGCGGACTTCACGCCCGCGGCTTCGGCGTCGGTCAACACGCCGGCGACGTGCTCGGCGGGCACAATCACCATGGCATGATCGATCGGCTCGGCGACGTCGCGCAGCGACGCGAAGCAGCGCTCGCCGAACACCGTCTGCTGCCGCGGATTGATCAGATAGATCCGCCCGCCGTAGCCGAAGTCACGCAAGTTGGCGTAGATGTGGCTCGGCCAGCGTGCCCGCTCCGAAGCGCCGACGATCGCCACGGACGAGGCGCTCAACATGCTCGCCGGCGACCGCAACACGCTCTCGCTCCCCGCCACGCTCGCTCCCCTGCTTTAATGACTCCGTCTTTTGGTATCGCATTTCACCGCCCGCAGCTATGCTCCGGCCCGCGGTGTGACCTGCAGCGATAATGATAATAAAGGACGCTGCACTGCGCCCAGGGAAACAAGGCCACAGCAACAGATGTCCTGGCTCTTCTTCGCGTTTTCCGGCCCGGTGCTGTGGGCCATCTCGGTGCATTTGGACAAATATCTGGTCGATCGATTCTTCAAAGAGAGCAATGTCGCGGTGTTGCTCATCTTTACGGCCTTTGCCGGACTCGTGATGCTGCCATTCATCTTGTACTTCGAGCCAGGCGTCACCAAGCCCACACTCGGCGCCATCGCAGTCATTGCCCTCTCCGGAATTCTCTACATGAGCGCGATGCTCCTTTATCTGCGGGCTCTCCAATCGGAGGAAGCTTCCGTCGTGGCGCCGTTCTTTCAAGCGTCGCCGCTGTTCGGCTATGCGCTTGGCTATTTGGTGCTCGGTGAAAAGCTATCGAGAACGCAACTCACCGGCGGCGCCTTGATCATCGCCGGGGCCTTGATCGTGTCGTTGCGGTTCGGCGCCGCCGCAGGCACGTTCAAGCTGCGGTTGGCGGTGCTCATGCTGGGGTGCGGCTTCGTCCTCTCGGTCGCCACGCTGATCTTCAAGATTTTTGCCATTGAGGTGGAATTCTGGACGACCACATTCTGGATGTTCGTCGGTGAGGCAGTGTTCGGCGTAGCGCTGCTGATGGTCACGTCTTATCGCCGCCAATTGGTCGCGGTGCTGCGCACTAACACGACCGCGCTGCTGTCGATCAACGCCTCGAACGAGCTGATCAATCTCGGCGGCGGATTGGGCAATCGTTACGCGCTGCTATTCGCGCCTTTGAGCATCGTGCAGGCCATCGGCAGCACCACTACGCTCTTCGTCTTCCTCTTCGGAGTCCTGCTGAGCCTCGCGTTTCCCCAGTACGGCCGTGAGAATCTATCCGCTCGTGAATTGGCGCAGAAGGGAATCGCCGCGGTCTTCGTGGCTGTCGGCGTTGCGCTGGTGACGCATTGACCTTCAGGAAAAACGTGCAAGCCGGAATGGCGAGATATCGTGCGCGGTCGTTCCTTGCGTCACCAGATCCGCAAGGATCTCGCCGACGACCGGAGCGAATTTGAAACCGTGACCACAACACGGCGATGCGACGATGATCTGCGGAAATCCGGGCATGCGGTCGATAATGAACGTATTGTCCAGCGTCATGGTGTAGAGGCAGGTTTCCGTCGCGCGCATCGGGCCATTGGCGGCGGGCAGGTAGTGCGCGAGCGGTGCGCGGATGGCGGCTTCGTCCTGCGCCGACACCGTTCGCTCGTAACTCTCAGCACGCACGGCCTCACCAAGATGATGATGCTTGGCGAATTTGATTCCTTTGTCGCCATAGGCCGGAAAACCGTAATGCTGTCCATATTCGCTCTCGAACATGAAAACGGGAAAACGGCCGGCGGCAAATTGTTCGGGCTGCTGCGGCTCGAACCAGCCAATGACCTGTCGGGTCACCGTCAACGGCAGACGAAGCTCCGGGAACAGGCTGCTCAGCCACGGACCGGCGGCCACGATGGCGAAATCGGCGGAGATTGCACCGCGATCGGTCACGACGCGCACGCCAGCGCCGGCCGGTTCGACGGCAATGACTTTTTCTCCGGTACGCACCGCCGCGCCACGCTCCTTCGCCACCGCGATGTGGGCCGCCAGCGCTTTGCGGGCTTCGATAAAACCGGCGTCAGGCTGGAACATCGCAACAAACGATTTTGGAATTTTGAATGCCGGATAGCGGCGCATGAGCGCCTCCGCATCCAGCACCTCGCTCGGCAAATCGGCGTTGGCGCCGGCGCGTGTGCCACGTACCACGTCGCCCGTTGGCGGTCCGATTTCGGCGATGCCGGTGATGTGCAGAAGTTTCTGGTGAACGATGTCCTCAAGCTCGTGCCAGAGCGCATAGGCGCGGCGCATGAGCGGCACGTAGGACGGTCGCTCAAAATGCGCCAGCCGAATCATCCGCGTCGCGCCATGGGACGAGCCACGATCGTGCCCAATCTCGAATTGCTCGATGCCGGCGGCGCGCACGCCGCGACGCGCCAACTGACAAAGCGCGGCGCTCCCCATGGCGCCAAGCCCGATGATGGCGATTTGCGGTCCTGGCACGTCTTACCGCGTCGCGTTTTTAGCGGCTCGCCGCGTAGCGCAACCATCGAGAAACAAACGAACGGCGGTGCGTAGGCGGCGCTGCTGCTCTTGCGGTGTTTCTCGCCAGCCTAACAGCGCGCCTCGCTGCGGAATGCCGGCCACCGAAATGAAGAACTGCTCCGCCGTCAGTTGCGGCGCGGCAAGGTCGATCTCGCCTTTGTCCGCATAGTGGTTCAGCACGCGCTCGATTTCGCCCACGAAGCGGCGGCGATTGCGGGCGATGAAGAGCTTGGCGAGATCGGGAAACCGCGGCGCGGAGGAAATGAACAGCCGGTGCAGCGCGACCGCCTCCGGCTGCAGCACGATGTCGAGGAGCGTTCGCCCGAATGCCAGGAGGCCATGTGCGGCTCGCCCGTGGGGCAGCTTAAAAGCGTGCAGCACGTCAAGCCGATCCGCGAAAGCATGTTCGATTGCCGCGACGAACAAATCCGACTTGTCGCGGTAGCGGCCATAGATGAAGCGCTTGGCCACCGCGGACTGCTTGGCGATCTCGTCGATCGACACCGCATCGAGGCCGTGTTCGAGGAACAACCGAATTGCGGTTTGGAGCAATACGGCGTGGCGGCGCTCGGCTTCCTGGCGGGTGGGCCGTCCGCCGGGGCCGCGCTTGAATACGGCCGGTTCGAGCAATGGCGATACCAATTCCACCCCGCTTTCCGTGGGCGAAGACCCAGGTTGCGACGCTGCTGGAACTTCCTATAATGCAACATTATCGTTGCGTTGCAAAGGGGCACCATGCGCCGGTCGTTTATCCTCGGCATCGGACTCGTCGCCGCTGCGGCGGTCGGCGCCGGCGTTTGGTGGTGGCACGGCCATCGGGCGCCGCCGCCGATAAAGTGGCAAGGCTACGCGGACGCCGACTTCGTGAAGATCGGCCCCACGCAGCAGGGTCTGCTCACCACGGTCAATGTCGCGCGCGGCGATCAAGTCGCGGCGGGCGCGCCGCTGTTTTCGCAGGACGACACCGCTGATCTTGCCGCCCGCGATCAGGCTGTCCGTCAAGTCCGTCAGTCACAGGAGCAGCTCGCCAATCTGCAGGCGGGCGGCAAACCGACGGAGATCGAACAGGCAGAAGCGAATCTGGCCGATGCCAAGGCCACGCTGGCACGCACGAAGGCCGACTTCGAGCGCGGAGAGTTTCTTGTCAAGACAGGCACCATGGCGGCGGAGACGCTCGATCAGCGCCGCGCCGATTTCCAGTCGGCGACCGCGAAGGTCGCCGCGCTCGAAGCGGCGCTGGCCCAGGCACACAACCCCTCCGGCCGGCCCCAGGAGATCGCCGCTCAGCAGGCGGCCATGCGCGCTTTGAAGGCGGCGCTCGAAATCACCGAATGGCGGCTGTCACAGCGCCACGTAACCGCGCCGGCTGCGGGACGCATCGCGGACGTATTGGCGCGGCCCGGCGAGACCATGGCGGCGGGTGCGCCGGTCGTTTCGCTATTGCCGCCGGGAAATATTTTTGTGCGGTTCTTCATTCCTGAAGCGGATCTGTCCGCCACACATCTTGGCGATCGCGTCGCCATCGTCTGCGACGGCTGTCCGGCGGATTTGTCCGGCACGATTTCCTTCATCGCTCCACGCGCCGAATATACGCCGCCGGTCATCTACAGCGACGAGAGCAAATCGAAACTTGTTTTTTTGATCGAAGCACGGCCGCTCGCCGATCAGGCGCAGCTGCTCAATCCCGGGCAGCCCGTGATCGTGAAGCCCATCACTGGGAAACGCGCCCAATGACCGATTACGTCATCGACGTGCATGGTCTGAACAAAAGTTTTGGCGCGCGCCGCGTGGTCCATGATTTGTCGCTGCAGGTCGCGGAGCGCGAAGTGTGCGGATTTTTGGGGGCCAACGGCAGCGGCAAGACGACGACCATCCGCATGCTCTGCGGCCTGCTCAAGCCAGACAGCGGCACCGGGACTTGCCTCGGACTCGACATTGTCCGCGACGCAACGGAGCTGCGCCGGCAAGTCGGCTACATGACCCAGCGTTTCAGCTACTACGAAGATCTCACCGTCACGGAAAATCTAGATCTGGTTGCCGGCGTCTACGAATTGCCGAACCCACGCGCGGCCGTGCGCGACACCATTGCCAGAATGGAGCTTGGCTTCTACGCCGACCAGCTTGCCGGCAATTTGTCCGGCGGCTGGAAACAGCGCCTGGCGCTTGCGGCCTGCGTGCTGCATCGGCCGAAACTATTGCTGCTCGATGAGCCGACGGCCGGCGTCGATGCCAAGGCGCGGCGCGAATTCTGGGACCTCATCCACGACATGGCGGGCGAAGGCCTCACCGTGCTCGTCTCCACCCACTACATGGACGAAGCCGAGCGCTGCGATCGCATCATCTATCTGGCCAACGGCCGCATCGTTGTCGAAGGCGATGCCCTCGAGGTCGCCAGGCGCTCGGGCCTGATCACTTATGACGGCACCGGCGAGCATATCGACGAGGCGGCGCGCCGCATACGCGGGATGTCTGGCGTCGAATCCGCGGCCGTGTTTCGGCGCGCGTTGCACGTTGCCGGCACCGACCGGGCGGCGCTTGAGCACACGCTGACACAATTCAACGAACTACAGTGGCGCGAGGTCGAGCCGCGCCTGGAGGACGTATTCATTCATCAGCTGGCGGTGAAGGAGGAGGCGTGATGAACGGCTTTTCTTTCCGGCGGCTGCGAGCACTGCTGCGCAAGGAATGGATCCAGGTGCGTCGCGATCCGTTCACCCTGCGGCTGATCATTGCGTTGCCGATCATGCAGCTTTTGCTGTTCGGCTACGCCATCAACACCAACCCCAAGCACCTGACGACCGGCCTTTTGGCCGCCGAGCATTCGAAGTACGAGCGCACTATCGTCGCCGCATTGCAGAACACCGGCTACTACGACATCAGAACACTGTCATCGGAAGCCGCGGCCGAGAAGGAGCTCGCCGAAGGCAATCTGCTCTTCGTCATCAACTTTCCGCCGAACTTCGATCGCTCGGTCGA
>Ga0070731_10003444_pt1 | contig 14280 bp, 14 predicted proteins | sample Coa_R1_2_FD_66448 | JGI IMG/M metagenome (GOLD analysis project Ga0070731, IMG submission 66448) | Surface soil microbial communities from Centralia Pennsylvania, which are recovering from an underground coalmine fire - Coalmine... | ecosystem: Environmental > Terrestrial > Soil > Unclassified ... | reverse complement strand
GAATTCAGCTCTCAGCTCTCAGCCGTCAGCTTTCAGCCCGGCCAATGTGAATTTCAAAGAAAATTTGTTACTGCAAAACTGTCAGCCGAGAACCGCCGCCGAAAACGTTACGCCTCAGCTGAAAGCTGAGAGCTGATGGCTGACAGCTATTTCTCCCTCTTCCGCGCCCGCTTCGCCATAATCGCGCGCATTTCCTGCCCCAGCGACGTCCGGTTCATCACTGCTTGCTGCGCGATGCCGATGAAATTCGTCACGGTGTAGTAGAGATTCACGCCCGCCGGCAGCCGGAAGAAAATAAAGCCCATCATCAGCGGCATCATCACGGTCATCATTCTCTGCTGCGCCGGATCCATCCCTGCCTGCGGCGTCATCCTCGACATCGCCAGGCTGCTCAGCACCATCAGAATCGGCAGCACATACGGGAACGACTCGGCCGCCGACAAATCATGAACCCATAGCCAGTGCGCATGCCGCAGGTCGAGCGCGATCGAAAGCATTTTATAAAACGCATACAAAAACGGCAGCTGGATCAGCATCGGCAGGCACCCGCCCGCCGGATTCACTCCTTCTTTCTTATAGAGCGCGCTGATCTCCTCGTTCATCGGCGCCTTGCGCGGATCGCGCAAGCTGTACTTCTTATATTTGTCTTGGATCGCCTTGATCTGCGGCGCCACGCGCTGCATCTTCAGCATAGACTTCATCTGCGTGATCTTCAGCGGCAACAGCGCCAGACTGATGACCACCGTCTGCAGAATCAGCGCCCATCCCCAGTTTGGAACCACATGATGATAGGTCCACTTCAGCCACAGGAACAGCGGCTTCGCGATAATCCCAAAGAAACCAAAATCCACCAACCCGTTCAGATCGTTGTCCGCCAACCCCGGCACCGGAACCTTCTGCAGAACTTCCAGTTCCTTCGGACCAACAAACACGCGCTCCGCGGTCGGCCCCCGAAGGTTCCCCACTGCGGCGCCCAGCACGTCAACCGGCACCATTTCCTTCGAATCCGTTTTCTGTGGATCTTTCGCCACCGACATCGAATTACGCAGCGTGACCATCGCCGCCGAATTCGGATCGTTCGGGATAAACACCGCCGCAAAATATTGGTCCGTCGGCCCCGCCCAATGGAACGGCCCCAGAATCGTCCTGCCGCCGCTGATGTCCGTGCACTTCGAGAAGATCGACCATCCGCAGCGGATCGGCAACCGCGCGATGTCCTTATTAAACTGGTAATCGATATTCGCCGACGCATAGAAGGCCGGCGTCGTCTGGCTGCCGAATCCCGAAGGCCACGCCGGAAGCGCCGCCACCACGCTCCCCTTCGAGGTCACTGATGTTTCAATTCCTACGCTGTAGCTATTATCGAAACTGAAAGTCTTCCGGACGGAGAGATCCTGGTCGGCGTATTCGAACGTCACCGTCGTCGGCGATGTCTGCTTGCCCTCGCGCGACGGAACATAGAGCGCCGAGCTCAGCTTGTTCCGCAGCTCCTCGTCGTAAGTCCACAGCGACAACGGATACCCATACTGCGCCGCCGCAGCGGCATTCACCAGATCAAGCCGCCCGTTCTGCGCGTCGTTATCGAACTTCTTCAGAATCCACGACTTCACCTGCGCCCCGCGATTGGTGAATGTGATCCGGTAAAGGTCATTCTCAATCACCGTCTCGGATTCGCTCGCCGCCTGCTTAGTAGCAACGTTCGCGGACCCGCCAGCCACAGGCGCGGTGGTAGTCGCCGCCATCGCTCCAGGCTGAACCTGTGCGGGCTGGCTCTGTGTCGTCGGAGCTACAACTGGCTGCGGAAAATACTTCTTGAGCAGTGGCTGGAATGCCAGCATCACCACAAACGTCAGCACAAACACCAGCATCAACCGCTTCTCATTACCCGGCTCGTGCTGTGGATTCTGAATATCTGGCAAAGTTACCGTTCCCTCAAATCACGTCCCGCAAATCGCCGAACCACCGGATCCAATCCTCCCGAAGCCAACGGATGACACCTCAGCAACCGCATCATCGCCATCCATCCACCCCGCACCGCCCCAAACCGCTCCACCGCCTCCATCGCATACTCCGAACAACTAGGAACATACCGGCACGCCGGCGGAAACATCGGCGAGACCGCCCACTTGTACCCTCGAAGCACTAGCAGCACAACGAATTTGGCACCTTGGCGCATAAAAAATCAGCTAAGAGGAGCCCGCAAGATTTCCTTCGTGATCCTTCGTGTCCTTAGTGGTTCAAGCCTTGGCGGTTCAAGCCTTTGATCTTTTCCCCACCAGCTTCTCTTCTATGACTACGAAAGCCCGCCCCACTTCGTTCACCACCGCGGCAAACTCCACCGTCAGCAGCACTTTCTTCGGATTGATCACCACATCCGCGTCCGCCGCCGAGACCGGCCAAGTCAGCCGCACCGCCTCCCGCAATCGCCGCTTCATCCGATTGCGCTGCACTGCGCCCCCGAGCGCGCGACTCACAGTAAATCCAACGCGCAGCCCCGAAACTTTTGCCGCGACCGCCTCTGGCCGCTGCCAATAAAACACCGTCATGGACGCGGAGAAATGCCGCCGCCCCTGCTTGTACACGCGCTCGAAATCGGCGTGACGCAACAGCCGCGCATTACGGGGAAAGGCGCCGCCCCGCGGCACCACACTCCGCGGCACGGCAGCAGGATTCGATTCTCCAGGCACACTGGCAGTCACAGTGACTCAAATTCCAGATCGCTATTTCCTATTTCCAACGATGAGTGCAGGTCACCGGCGGAACAGCGGGCTTACGCGGACGCACCTGTCCGCGTCACTGGGACTAATCGCGGAATCCTGGTTTTACCGAGACCCGTTTGCGCCCCTTGGCGCGCCGGCGGGAAATTACCTTCTTGCCGCCCTGGGTCTTCATGCGCTTGCGAAATCCGTGTGTCTTCGATCGCTTGCGCCGGTTGGGTTGGAATGTACGCTTGGGCATGAAAAGTACTTGCTCCTGATTCGTTCGACAGTGTTAGGGCAAACCATAAGTATAAATCACCCCCGCCATTACCTCCAAACCGCGCTCCTGCCAAATATCCGCCCAATCCGATTTTCTTTTCCTAGCGACCTTTGCGCGATTTTCTTAGCGACCTTTGCGGTCAAAAGCTCTTGACTTGTCTTTAGATGATGTAGGTCCAGGTTGCAGCCCCGGACGAAGTCGCCGACGTTGCCACCTCGATCCGCTTTTCTCTGCGAACTCCGCGGCATTTCCTCTGCGTACTCTGCGGTTAAAGTGTCTTGACTTCCCCTCCGAAAAAAACGCGCCTCGCACTCATCTCACTCTCTCACCACAACTCACGCGCAACTCTGCACACTCTCCGCGGCAGTTACCATCGCGCTACTTGACAAACTCTTCCTTCGAGTTCTGAATAAAGATTCGCGGAAAAATTCCAGCCGAAGTTTTCCACACAACAAAATATTTTGTGCTAGTATGCCGGACTGATCCTGCTTTCGAGTTTTTCTTTTACTGGGATCGGCCACGCACCGGTTTTTCAACGCTTTCCGCTCTAAACTTGATGGCTCCAGCTACTTTCGTTTAACGGCAGTTTTGAACAGGCGCTCTCCACCAGCCGCTCGGAGCGCCGTGGTGAACATTTCATATATGTCAGTCTCCAGCACAACTACCTCTCCTAATCCGTGGGCGCGAATTCTCGATGCGCTGGAAAAGAAAATCAACCGCCACTCCTACGACACCTGGCTCAAGCCGACCCGCTACAGTCACTCCAGCGGAGGCATTCTCTTCGTCCGCGTTCCGACCGTCGAGTTTCGCCACGCCGGCGACAAATACGCCGACCTGATTCAGGAAGCCATCGATAATCTCGGCCTCGGCTTCAACGACGTAAAGTTCGTCACTCCCGAGGACGATCCGGCCGCAACTCCCGTCCGCCACGATGGTGGACTCTCCGCCGGCCCCGTCACCGCTAATCCCTCACAGTCTCGCTTCGATTGGGACGGCGCCGCGCAACTCAACCCGCGTTACACCTTCGACGCCTTCGTCATCGGCAGCGGCAACCAGTTCGCTCACGCCGCCTGCCAGGCCGTCGCCGAACGCCCGTCCAAGGCCTACAACCCGCTGTTTCTGTACGGCGGCGTCGGTATGGGCAAGACTCACCTCATGCAGGCCATCGGACACGAAGTCAAGCGCCGCCTGCCGCAAGCCGCCATCTGTTACACGTCCAGCGAGAAGTTCACCAACGACATGATCAACTCGCTGCGCTACGACAAGATGACCAGCTTCCGCGACAAGTTCCGCAACGTCGACGTCCTGCTCATCGACGACATCCAGTTCCTCACCGGCAAAGAGCGCACCCAGGAAGAATTCTTCCACACCTTCAACGCGCTGCACGAATCGATGAAGCAGATCGTCATCGCCAGCGACCGCTCGCCTAAAGAGCTCGCCGAAATCGAAGACCGCCTGCGCAGCCGCTTCGAGTGGGGATTGATCGCCGACATCCAGCCCCCCGATCTCGAGACCAAAGTCGCCATCCTGCAAAAGAAGGCCGAGCAGGAAAAAGTAACTCTGCCCACCGACGTTGCGCTCTACGTCGCCTCCAACATTCGCTCCAACGTCCGCGAGCTTGAAGGCGCTCTGATCCGCCTCGTCGCTCACTCATCCCTGATCGGCGCCGAGATCACGCTCCCCTACGCGCAACAAGTCCTGAAAAATTTCATCGACTCGCAGGCCCGTAAAGTCACCATCGAATCGATCCAGAAAATGGTCGCCGAACAATTCGGTCTGCGCCTGGTCGAGATCAAAGCCAAAAATAATTCGCGCGCAATCGTCTACCCGCGCCAGGTGGCAATGTATCTGGCCAAACATCTCACCGAAGCCTCCCTCCCCGAAATCGGACGCCAGTTCGGCGGCAAACATCACACCACCGTCCTGCACTCCGTAGAAAAGATCGAAGAGCTTCGCAAAAACGACAAAGATTTAAACCGACTAATCAACAAATTAACCGAGCAATTAGGCGGCTAGATTTTAGATATACAAAAGAAGCATTGTCATCCTGAGCGGAGCCGTTCTTCAGGCGAAGCGAAGGATCTCAGTCTCACATGCACCATAGGGAACCGCAACTGAAAACGAATTTTCCACGAGTCCACACAGTTTTCCTTAGCACAAGCTGTGAGTGACCTGTGGAAGTTGTGCAAGGCAGGAACGAAATCGGCAGTACGGCTTAGTTACACCCCCGTCTCCGCAAAGTTTGGGACCGATTTCTCACATCAAGGGTCTAGCCGGAACCCGGTGACAACAGGCGAGTTGCCCCGGTTTTCCACTTCTCCGAAGCCCCTACTGTTACTGCTGGTTTTATAGGTTTTGCATTTGATATAAGAGTAGTACTAGAAGTAGCCCAGCCAAAAGTTGTCATCCTGAGAAGGGCGGTATTTGCCCGACGAGGGATCTGGGCGAGCCGCGCAGTGCGTCGTGTTGTTTGCGACGCAATAAAGCGCGTTAGGCTCGCTTCCGAATCGGGGGAGAGGGACTATGCCGGTCGAAGCCGCCGTTGCCGCGGGTACCATGGAGATCACAGTCAGCAAGTTCGAATTGCTGCGCGAATTAACCGCCACGCAAGGTGTGGTCGAGCGTAAGACCACAATTCCAATCCTGTCGAACTATTTATTCGAGGCCGCGGGCGACCGTCTGTCGCTCACCGCCACCGACCTCGATCTCAGCCTCCGCACCTCGTGCAACGCCAAAGTAAAAAAAGAAGGCTCCTGCACCATCCCCGCCCGCAAACTTCACGATTACGTGAAGCTCTTACCTGACGCTGACATTACCATCAAACTGCTCGAGAATCACTGGGTCAGCATTCGCTGCGGCCGGTCGAACACAAAAATGGTTGGCATGGCGAAGTCGAACTTCCCCAGCCTGCCAGCATTTCCCACTGCCGGAGCCATCACCATTCCCGCCCAGGTTCTGCGCGGCTTGATCGCCCGCACCGGCTTCGCCATCTCCAACGAAGAGTCGCGCTACACCCTGAACGGCGCACTGATGCTCTTGAAGCCCGAGTCCATCACCATGGTCGCCACCGACGGACATCGCCTCGCCCACTGTGAACGCGCCGGTGAAAAATTCGAAGGCATCTCCGGCGAACTCAAAACCCTCGTCCCCAAGAAAGCCATGGACGAACTGAAATCTCTCCTTGACTCCACCGACGCCGAGACCATCGAATTCGCCAAAGACGACTCCACTCTCTTCTTCCGGATCGGCAGCCGTCTCCTGACCTCGCGTCAACTCACCGGACAATTCCCCAACTTCGAAGCCGTCCTGCCCAAAGACAACAGCAAGATAGTCCCCTTAAATTCCGACGAATTAAACTCCGCGATTCTCCGCGTAGCCCAATTCGCCGACGAACGCTCGCGCGCCGTCCGCCTGCGCCTCGAAAAAGGCGAACTAAAACTCTCCGCCTCCTCCACCGAAACCGGAGAGTCCGAAGATTCCATCGAAGCCCCCTACACCGGCGAGCCCATGACCATCGGCTTCAACGCCCAATACCTGGTCGATTTCCTCAAAGCCGCCGGCACCAGCGAAGTCCGCCTAGAACTAAAAGACGCCCAATCCGCCGGCCAATTCCGCCCCGCCGAAGGCGACGACTACAAATACCGCTACATCGTAATGCCCATGCGCATCTGACAAATCGGCCTAAATGTGGCGCGGCGTCCCCGCCCGCGCATCCCATCTAACTTACTGGTCTGGAATCGCTTAGCATTTTCGGAGCGGCCTGAGTGTGCCCAGACGCTCCCAACCGGGAACCAGACGAGCCACGACTCTGGTGATCTCGGTCCTGCTAGGCTGAACAGCGTATGCTATATTCATGAGTCTTTCTCCGCCATGTGTGAAACGGGCCCACGGCATGTCCTCAAATTATGGATGTCGCACAACTTCTTCTGATCTTGAAGCAGTATGGGCCCCTGGTTGCCGTGTCTTTATTCCTCCTCATCTGGTTCACAAGGAGGATTGACAGCCTGTTGGATCGCAACGCAACGATCTACGACGACCACATTAAGCACCTCTGGGAGACCCAGCAGCAACTGATGGCTGTCGTGCTGGGCAAGCAGGACTCATCTGAGACGGCCCCAACGGTGGATGATATGAAGAAAAAGGCTCTCGCGAAAACGAGCGGAGTGCCATCTAACCCACCGGAAGGAGGATCAAAACAATGATGACTGGTTTGTGGGTGGTTTTCATCTTCATACTGTTAGCGATCCTGACGGAGACACTTGTCTTCGGGACTCGTCGCGCCCTCCTAAAGAAGAACGAGCAGTGCTTCAAGTTCCATGACTTCCGGGACCGCCTGCAGCTACTGACGCTTGCCGGCAAGATTCGGCCTGACTCGGAGCTGCACAACTTTCTGCTGATGACGGTAAACGTTGCGATCCGGAACGCCGGTGTTTTCAAGCTCCGCGACTTACTGGAGATCACCAAGACGGTGAATAAAGAGACGGACGAGAAGCTACAGGATCACATTCGCGAGTACCCAACTGAAGTCCAGGCTCTGGCATCGGAAGTCTGCAGCAGCTTTGCCTGGATGCTCGTGGCAAATGACGACCTGACCGCGTGGCTCTTCAAGGGCCTGGGTATCTTGACGCAGCTGACCAACGACGCCGTGGTTAAGTGCGCGAAGTTGGTCGTGGCTCGGCTGGCGCCGAGTCGCGTAGCGGTCGTGCGGACAGCCAACGACTACGACCGCCTGGGCCAGCGTCTGGCTCCTTCTTACTAAGGCGGCATTTATGCGAACGATTGGATAGGTGTGCCTTGGCGCTCGGTGTCCTGCCTAATGGCAAACCGGATGGCCCATCCGCTAATTCTGTGAGTCCATCCACGTGTCTCCCGAACCCCAGCAGTAAACACGCTCAATCGATGAGGCATTCTAATCCCGCTAGCGGGCCGTATGAACGAGACGTCACTCCACTTACCGCCGCAGAACGCTCCAGAATGGTTCGGCCAGGCCACACCTAGTAACGATCCAGATTCCCCCGCACCAAAACAAAAGGCGGCCGCCATACCGCCCAAAAAGCTAAAAGCTAGAAGCTACTTCTTCCCCCGCAACATCTCCACGACCCGCTCATAATCATCCACCGTCGAATACTCAATCACAATCCGCCCCTTCCCCTTCCTGTCCCGGATCCTCACCCTCACTCCCAACATTCGTTCCAGGTCCGTCTGCGCCGCCTTCACATTCGGATCCACCCACCGCGCCCCACTCTTCTTCCGCTCGACCGCCTGCCCCGGCATCCCCGGCACCGGATCGAGCAACCCGGTCATCCGCATGATCAGCGTCTCGACCTGGTCCAGCGTCATGTGCTTCGCCACAATGTAGTCGGCCGTCTTCTGAATCAGATCCGGATCCTCCAGCTTCAGCAACTCCTTCGCCTCCGAGAATCCAATCTGCTTGTGCGCCAGTTGCTCCATCACCATCACCGGCAGCTTCAGCAGCCGCATGTAATTCGATACCGACTCCCGCGACAGCCCAACCCGCTCCCCAATCTGCGCCTGCGTCAAAGAAAATTCCTTGCTCAGCACGCGAAACGCTTCCGCCTGCTCCAGCGCGCTCAAATCCTCGCGCTGCAAGTTTTCGATGATCGTCATCTCCGCCGCCTGCTGCAGCGACACTCGCCGCACCAGCGCCGGAATCGTGGTCTTCCCCGCCTTCTTCGACGCCAGCAGCCGCCGCTCGCCCAGCACTAATATGAAGCGCCCCTCTTCATCCCCCGGACGCACCATAATCGGCTGCACCACGCCGTTGGCCTTAATCGAATCCGACAACTCCTCCAACTTCTCGTCATCGTCGACATACCGCGTCTGAAACGGATTCTTATCAATATCCGCAATCGCCAGATTGACGACAAGATTCCCCGGCATCCGCGACTCCGCCTGCGCCAGAATCGTAATCGTCTCGGTTTCTGCCGGTAGCGAGGAAACTGAGGGTGCCCCATCCTTCGCGTCCTTTGCGAAGGGTGGGGATTGCGAAGGTGAGGAAAGTGGGGACGCCGGAACCTCCTCCACCACCGCCTGAATCGTAATCGGCTCAGCCGTCGCAGTAGCCTGCCGAGGCGCAACCGCGACTACCCGAGGCCCAGGCAACAACGAATCCAGCCCCCGCCCCAACGCTCGCCGCTTCTCCACTTTCTCTTTCTCCCCCGAATGCCCCGCCGTATTCGTCGCTATTGTCATAGTTCCCCTGTCTTTCATTACGCTGTCATCCTGAGCGAAGTTGTCGTCCGCAAGGCGGACGACAACGCAGTCGAAGGACCCCTTTCACGCAGGCAGTACACGCGGCTCCGCAAGGAGTCCTCAAGACGCCGCGCAGCCAATATATCGACGCTTATCAATCTAATACATCGACGTCCATCAATATACTAAGCACTCTTATCCATCTCATCCGCCGCAGGCATCTCCTCAACCCCTAGCTCTCCTCTGTGTTCCCCCGTGTCCCCTGTGTTTAAGGTTTGTTCCGAAGCTGGAGAACTGACAGCCCCAGCCTGCCTCTCAATAATCTCCTTCGCCAGCCGTATATAACTCTCCGCCCCCTTCGATCGCGGATCGTACACCAGCGCTGCCATCCCATGGCTCGGCGCCTCAGCCAGCCGGATGTTCCGCGGAATAGTCGTGCGGCACAACTTCTCCCCAAAATAGTTCTTGAGTTCACTCATCACCTGCTGCGCCAGGTTGGTGCGCTCATCGAACATCGTCAGCACGACGCCCTCGATCCCCAACTCAGGGTTAAGCGCCGCACGAATCCTCTCGATGGTGTCGAGAAGTTCGCTGACACCTTCAAGGGCAAAGTACTCCCCCTGCATCGGGATGAGCACTGCGTCGGCGGCCACTAGAGCGTTCAGCGTCAGCAGATCCAGCGCCGGCGGACAATCCAGCACGATGAACTGGAACCGATCGCGTAGAGGCACCAGCGCTTCGCGCATCCGAAACTCGCGCCCTTCTGCGTCGACCAGCTCAATGTTCGCGCCGATCAGATTCTTGTGCGCAGGAATCAGCCACAGCTGCTCGAGTTCAGTCGTCAGCAGTGCCTCTTCAGCAGAGGCATCCTTCATCAGCAGATGGTAGGAGCTGACGCGCTCAGGATCCTTCACGAACCCTAGGCCGCTGGTGGCGTTCGACTGCGGATCGCAGTCGACCAGCAGAGTGTTCACTTCAGCAGCCGCGAACGACGCGGCTAGGTTGATGGCAGTCGTAGTCTTACCCACGCCGCCCTTCTGATTGGCAACAGCGATGACACGTCCCATGAGATTGTCTTGGAGAAGCAGAGCTACAGCGCAGCATAATCCGCACCGCATTTCAAAGCAATGACGATTTGTTGTGCAACAGATGATTTCATGTGCAAAACGCGTCCAATGTTCCGCGCGGAACACTTCAACCGAAATCGCAGCGAAGCCTTCAGTTCCATCAGAGCATTTGGACGAAAACGAAATGTGTTCCTGCAGGAACACTCATGCGAGCGGTTCGCCTCCCCCAAGGCTCCGCGAATATGTTCCGCACGGAACACTTCGTGGGACTGCGCAGAAACTAACTCTGGGAATCGACTGGCGTCGGGGAGTCTTGCGCGAGGAACGGTAAAGTGTTCCGCGCGGAACACTGTGGAAAACTATGGCTCGGCACCACTTTCAGAAAATAGGGTCAGTATGCAATAGCAATACATTATCCCACTTGTGTTAAGCAATACGGACATTTTGTCTTTCGTGTTGATCGAAACTGGCGATTCCTAAAGCAATTTTCCCACTTTTTACTATCCTGGTTCCTTTGAAGTAGCGCCCTCCGGCTTCTTTGGAGCTCAGCATGACGGGTAATCCCGTCATCGCACCCTTCATTTACGTCGATTAACCGCAATTTACAGCAAAAATGCGGCGTACACTCCACTTATGCCGACATATATAGTGTTTACTGGCAATTATATATATAAAATCTGATAATTGTTACCACTTTACGCGACAGTATCCTGATTTCCCGCGTTTGGCGGGGGGCGGTGGGCCAGCAGGAGGATTCTTGAGCGGGATTTGGGGATCGGGGCTGGACGGAGCCACTTGAAGTGAGGGAGGGTGGAGAGGGCTTGGTCTTGTTGAGGTGCGCCGATCAGGAGGGCGAGGCGTCCCGAGGCGGCGACCAGGGCTGCGGCGGTGGGGAGGATCGTGGCGAAGTGTTCGACGGCACGGAGAGTGACGACGTCGAATGCGCCTGCAGTCGATGATTCAGTGAGGGATTCGGCACGGGTGTTTTGTATATTGACGTTCGTCAATGTAAGGGCACGGACGACTTCGCTGAGGAAGGCGGCCTTCTTGTGGTTGGATTCGATGAGGGTGAGAGAAATATTTGGAGACCAGATTTTTATGGGGAGTCCGGGGAAGCCTGCGCCGGAGCCCAGGTCGGCTACGCGGACGTCGTCAGCAGAATCAAAATCTTTCAACACGGAGGACACAGAGGACACAGAGGAAAAGCCTGGGAACAAGTGACGGGCGGCGAAGAGGGACTCGCCGAAGTGGCGGGTGACGATGTCTTCGGGATCGCGTATGGCTGTGAGATTGATGCGGGAGTTCCAGCGGATTAGTATATCGATGTATATCGATATACTTTCGAGTTGGATGGGAGACAGGAAAGTTGGTGCGGCCTTCGGCAGGCTCGGGGCGGGCTTTTGACTTCGCTCCGGGCAAGCCTCCTCGGCTTTCGGTGGTTCGGAATGACTAAGATCTGCGCTTAGAAAAGGGGCTAACAGTTCGGCGATACGGTCGACATTCATCTCAGCAGATTCAAGATTGTACCGGTGTGGTTCCAACTTCGGGAAGAATGAGGCGCATTTCTGTGCAGGGGTTGCAACGTCGCTTGCTCGTGGAGGGACCCGGTCGTGATCAACATCTCGCACGAACGATGACGAAGATCCTGGCTCATCTCTGTCTCAATTCCCCGTGTAAGAAGATGCCCAGATTTGAGGATAGAACAGGCAGCCTCAGATGGAATAAAGTAAAGAGCCGTCGCCTTCGGCCACAGAACAGGCAACGACGCGGAACTATGGTTGTGGTGGTCTAGTTGCCGTTTCAAAAGGAAGCTTGTCGATTGGCGGCTATGTTGGAACCCCAGAAAACCTTCCAGTTTGTTTGGGCGGGAGCATATTTCACCATCTCAACAGTGGGCGCTTGCAAGGACAGTAGATGAAATACTTTGAGCTTAGTGTATGTTTTGCTATGGCGGTCGTGGGGGCATATCTGGGAGCGACGGGTAAGAAATTCTACGGGGGAGGAGTAGGCCGGTTAGCGATCAATAATCCGATTCCGACCTGGTTTGGCCGCCTGTGGTTCTTTGGATTTGCAGTAGTAATGGTCTATTTGGGAATAAGGAGTTTGCGGTAGGTAGACGGGACGATGAAAGAGTGATCGGACGAAGGTATGGGGACTGAACACGCACACTGCAAAGGGCGGGAACCACGAACCCATGCGCAACGGCTTTGTACAGAGGAACAGAAGTAGTGCTGGCAGCATCGCTCGCAGTTTGACTTTGCCAGCTTGAATCTGGTCCTTCACTACGCCTGCGCGCGCGGCATTCTTGCACAAACCATTTCTAACGCGCACAATGGCTGCCAAGTGCATTTCACTCCCACAAGACAAAGTTCTGGAATGTCTCGATTCCCCCGACGACTGTTCTTTCGCGGAACTGGCTCGCGCGGAACTGTTCTTAGCGTCTTCCTGTTGGCTCTTGTGCTGATGGCGCTCACGGTTGCCAGCGGAAAATCCATCAAGATGGTTACGAGTTGGCTGAATCCCAAGTATCAGGGGAAGACGTTTCACAAGGTTCTGGTCATTGGCGTGGCTCAGGACCTGGAGGTGCGAGCTGATTTTGAAGATGAAATGGCGGCTCAGATTGCGCGTCCGGGGATGCAGACAATTCCCGGCAACCAGATCTTGCTGCGGCCAGACCCCAAAGCGAAGCTTGATCTGGTGTATCTTCGCGAGCAGATCCGCGCCAATCAAATCGACGCTGTAGTGGTCTCGCGTCTTTTGAGAATCGACAAGAAAGTGATTTCCGTTCCGAGCACGACGTATGTAGCTCCGTTTCCTTACTACTATTCTTTTTACGGCTATCTCGGCGCGGTGTATCCCGTGGTCTATGATCCTGGCTATACGCAGGTGAACACGACGGTCGCAGTCGAGACCAACGTTTACGCTACCAGCGCTCCAGACGGCGAGCTGGTGTGGACTGGCGCCAGTGATTCGTTCAATCCAAAGTCGGCAAAGAAGGTCGCCGATGATTTGGTGAAGCTTGTCCCGAAGCAGATGGAGAAAGACGGGCTGCTACCGAAAAACTCTGGCACGAATTGAAGGCCTTAACAGGTGAAGCGTAAATACCCGGAACGCGGCAAGGATAAAATCAAATCTCAAGAGGTCGAGAGCATTGTGTCCCACCTTCTGAAATTCGCAGAGGGGGGTGAATGAAACTATTCGAGATAGTTCTTGTAACGCCAGTTTCCCAGGCGGGTCTTAGAACCGCTGGGATGGGCACACGAGAAAGCGAGAGTCGCGGCGGGGAAATCTGGCATCCAACTAGGTTATGAAGGCCATCCAAGGGGAAATCTTTGACGAAAAATACCGGGTGGTCTCGGTGGAGAGTCAGTGTTTGACCATCCGGGGAGTGCGCAGCGGGAAAGTGCTGACGATCGTGAATCCTGATCCGGAGACGCCGCTGACGGTGGCGGAGTATCCGCCGGGGAAATTGATTGCGTTGAGTGATCCTGGGGCCTCGCCTTTGAACTAAGAGGCGGCATTTTTGAAATCGAGTTTGTTAGAGAAAGGCGGCCTTAGGGTCGCCTTTTTAGTTTTTGCGACCGAGCGATGGGAATCAAGATAGTTAATGGCGGTGGAATCTCTGAACCCGCAAGGCCGTCCTGCAAACCGGAAAGTGGGACGGAACTTAAGCGGACACCAGGTCTGGAGATAGAACATACCGTCCCTGACGAGTTATGTTTACTTTCTTGGTTCAGGTCGAGAGGTGGATTTCTCGAGATCGGAATCGGCCAGGCCAGCTTCATCTTTACTTCATTCTTTACTCCTGTATTCGTTCCGCGTGATATTCGGTTGCGCCGTGGCGTTTTAGTAGATCGATGATTTCGGTGTAGTCGATGGTTGAGTCGGCGTGGGCGGCGGACCAGAGGGCTTGGCCCAAGGCGGTTCCGCCGTACATGTTTTTGGCTTCGAGTTGGGCGCCGTGGGACAGGAGAAGAGTGATCGTATCTGCGTGACCTCCGATGACCGCCCAGTGGAGGGC
>Ga0070731_10003441_pt1 | contig 14286 bp, 9 predicted proteins | sample Coa_R1_2_FD_66448 | JGI IMG/M metagenome (GOLD analysis project Ga0070731, IMG submission 66448) | Surface soil microbial communities from Centralia Pennsylvania, which are recovering from an underground coalmine fire - Coalmine... | ecosystem: Environmental > Terrestrial > Soil > Unclassified ... | reverse complement strand
GAACTGGTCCGAGTTGGGGGTGATAACAAACCTGGGGCACTTTCACGTCTACTCGGTTGAGGAAATCGATCAGCCTCTCCCCGGGATGTGCCGTATGTTTCGAGCCATCGATAATCACATGGACTGGCATCGAACTTTCCGCCGGCGCTTTTCCGTTTCGCTTTCCGTTGACAATCGTCAAAGTCTGCATAATCGTCATCCTTCCGTATCCATTCTTACGGCAGTATGTAGCGAAGCCCGGCGTACACCATGTTGGTGTGGGCATTCTTGGGGCCCGGTCCAGACGTAGAGGCAATCGACCAGGGAGTCCGGACCACGTACGAATATTGGGTGATGATCTGCACTCGCCCGTAATTTTCGTTCGACCACAATGTGGGGATGACGCCTATCGTGGCTTCTTGAACGCTGCGGTTCGACGTGTTCGCCGATCCTGGGAAACCGAAACCCACGCAAGTGAAACCCGAGACGCCGTCGCATGAAGAAGTTGGTGCCGCGGCCAGGAATCCAAAGTTGCGTTGGAAGTACGCGCCACCGTAATACCCATAAAACATGTAGTGCGGCGTGGCCTGGTACTCAAAACCACCGATGCCCGAACCCGCGTGAATTGCCGAGAGAGTGCCGTCGGGTTTGACAATTGCGTCGGGGCCCAGGCCAAAGATGTAACGGCCGCCGCCATCACTGTAAAAGGAATTGGCGATGAGATGCAGGTTGTGAATCACTTCGAAATTCACGTTCAAGGAACCGCCGCCGCCGGTAATTGTGTTGGTAGTTGATGGAGTCGTAAAGTCGTTAAGCACCTTAAAGCTGCGCAGTAGTCCCGCGGCTTCGATATGAAGTGAGCGGCCAGCTGGATGCGCATCGAACGCAGTTTTCACGATGATGTCAGGATGCAAATTTGGGACGGCCGTATTCGTCCCGCTGCTGGCGGCGCTCGTGCTCCCGCTTCCGTTGTCGAACTGCGTGCCGAAAAATGCAGAAGGGTAGACCACCGAAGCGGGGGCGTATTGCTGGGGGTTCTCGAGCGAGATTCCCACGGCCCAGTTGGTCGTAGGATGATAAACGACGCGAACTTGCGCCTGCCGCGCCCACGTCAGGCCCACTTGAAAGTTCGGGTCTTCGTCCAATGTATAGAACACATCCGGCGTGAGCGGCGAAAGGCCCACTCGATTAGGAGTCAACAAGGACCATTCCTGACCGGCCAAAACTTCCCACTTGCCGTGCCGCACATCTGCCCAATAGACACGCAGACGCAAGCTATCGCTATTCGCGGTCTGGTAGGCGTTGGCCGGCTGGAAGCCGAGAAAATCGGATTCCACGTAGCCAGTAACAGTCGTCGAATCGGTTAGATGGGCGTCAACCTTAAGAGATAAACGAGAGTATTGCGCCGAGAGATGCGTCTCGGACAAACGAGCCTGCGGCAATTGATTGTTGAAAGGAATGGAACCGAATGCTGTTGCGATTCCGCTGCCAACGTTCGAGCTGCGAAAAAACGTTGTGAAATCAAGAAAGCCACCCGGAGTGAATTCCGCCGAACCAATTTTGAACGACAGTGGCGACTTATTTTCGTTCGAATTATCTGTAGGGCCCTGCTTAGCTGCAACGGGGAATACCGAAATATCTGGCGACGCAACTGAATTTGATGGCTGAATCGTCTCCCCAGGGGAGGCAGGAGTCTCCTCTGTGGATGTCCTTGCACCTTCGACGGCCGCCAAGCGCGTTCGCAACTCATGAAGCTCTACGGTTTGCGATTGGACCAGGTTCCGCAACTCTTGCAGTTCTGATTCAACCGCATCGTTCTCGTTTTCCCGCGTATCTGTATTTCTGGAGTTGTCGGACTTTGCTGCCGGCTGGCTATCAATTTCACGCGACGCAGTTCCGCCATCGCCGTTACGGGCCGTTGCTACTGAAGCAGCACCAAAGAAACCAAAAATCACAACGCATGCAATAATTTTACGCATCATTCAACCCGTGAATTTCAAGCGGCCATGAGAACTTCCGTGACGCGCCACGCTGCGACAAAAGCAAGTTGCATTCCATTCGATTCCTGTGCGGGATGCTAAGAGATGTTCTGAAGAATGAGGCGGTTACCCGAACAGCGGCATTTGGACTTAGAATTTCGGGCGGGCGTGAAGCAAGGCCTAGCGACCAGATGCCGACAGGTGTCAGAATGTGGCCACCATTCCGGTCCCCGTGCGCAACTCTTGGCGCGGACATTCCTTGAACTCGCGGTGATAGCGGCATTTCAGTGATGCGACTCGGTGCACTTTCCATGACAGCCCTTACGACGCGGGTCATGACGGAGCGAGTAACCTTAGGTGACTCGCCCCGTCTTTCCGGCTATTTGGCGTAGCCCTGCGGATGGTGGAGCGTGGCGTTATCGAGGATGGGTGGTGGGTGGTGGCTCTCGTCGAATTCAGCGCGAACGTCCGCGGTCTTATTTCTTCTTAGCAAGCGTGCGTACGTATTTCACCAGGGCTTGAATCTGATCCGCGCTGAACGAACTCTTGAAAGAAGGCATCCCGGCCTTGCCTTCGGAAATTATTTGAGCGAGGTCCGCATCGGTCAGTTGCTGGACAGCCTGCGAGCGCAGGTCCGGTACGTTCAAGCTTTTTCCGACCTCGGAGCCCGCACCGTCCGGTCCGTGGCACATGACGCATTTGGTCCGAAACGTCGTGGCCATGGCGGCGCTGGCCTGGGCGGCATTGGCGTACACAATCGAGATTGGGAAGCCCGTCAGTCCGACGATTAGCGCGGTGAGAATAGAAGAACCGTAAATCAAATAATGCCCAATTTTGTCGCGTGACATGATTATTCCTTTCCTTGCAAGTTTCTGACTTTGGCCGTTTACAAATATTCGTCCAGGCTGTCGAGGACTTCAGGTCAGGCCAAGTTTTGAAATAGGCAGATCCCTTACCCTTTTGCCGGTTGCCGCGAATATTGCGTTGCACAACGCCGCGATAAAGGGCGGGACTCCTGGTTCGCCGACGCCGGCTGGAGGAGCGTCGCTATCGACGATGTACACGTTTGTCTGATCGGGGGCGTCTGCAATTCGAGCTACCGGATAGTCCTGAAAATTCGATTGGTCGATTACACCCTTCGTCGCCGTGATCTCGCCGGTTTTTACGACGCTGGTGCCAAAGACCGCTGCGCCTTCGAATTGAGCGCGGGTTGCCTCCGGATTTACCACCAAACCCGCGTCCAGCACGGTGTCGACACGAGGGATGCGGATTTCACCCTGATCGTTCACTTTTACTTCAACGACGGTCGCAACATACGTCAAGAAGCTCCGGTGTGCAGCAATCCCCACGCCGCTGCCCTTTGTATGTTTGCGCTTTCCCCAGTCGGATTTTTCCACGACCATCTCCGTAACATTTCGCAAGCGGCCGGTTTCCCACGGGTAGTTTTCTAGCGAGGCTCCATAATTCGGGTATTCCACTCCGGTGAAATCGATCGTGCGTGGTTTTCCGATCAGGTCCAGCAAGTAGTCCCCCGGATCACGCCCGGCCGCATGAGCTAGTTCGTCCGTGAAGCACTGAATAGCAAACGCGTGATAAATATTCGCCACAGAGCGCAGCCAGCCGATGCGGACGTGCGCTTTCGCCGGGCCGTTCTCAACGCGAAGATTTGGCAGATCGTATGGGATGTCCGTCCAGCCTTGCTGGAGGTGCCCGGGATCGCCATAAACCGCATTCACGTCAAAAGTTGAACTGATTGGCGGAAAAACCGACCGTTGCAGCCACGCTGTCGGTTTGCCGTTCGTACCCAGGGTCGCCTTCATGTACATGGAAGCGACGGCGTTGTAGTAGTCAAACTTGATGTCGTCCTCTCGCGTCCAAACCACCTTCACGGGTCGGCCGACTTTTTTCGACAAAATCGCTGCCTCGGCGCAGTAGTCGGGCTTTGACTTGCGCCCGAATCCCCCACCGAGCAGGGTTACGTGGCAAATGACATCTTCCTTCGCGATCCCCAGTTCTTTCGAAACAATGTCTTGCACCGTTTGCGGGCTCTGCGTCGGCGCCCACAACGTTGCCTTGCCGTCCTTGAAATCAGCGAGGGCTACCATGGGCTCCATCGAAGTGTGGGCCAGAAGCGGAACATAGTAGTCGGCCTCGTGGGCCTTCCCGCCTTTGGCGAACACCGCGTCCACGTCACCAATATTGCGGACGACTTTGCCGAGATTGTGGGAAGTCTCACGCAACTCGTTTTTGTATGTATCGGAGTTGTAGGTTTCGTTTGGTCCGTTGTCCCATGTGATGTTCAATTTCTTGCGTCCCTGGAACGCCGCCCAGGTGTTATCTGCAATTACAGCGATGCCGCCGAGCGGCTGAAAAGCGGGCGGAGGTTGAAAAGGATCAATCGGGAGGGTCTGATGCACGCCCGCGACTTTTAAGGCTTCCTTATCGTCGAACGATTTCACTTTTCCGCCGAGGACAGGCGGATGCTCCACGGACGCGTACACCATGCCATCGACGCGGGCATCCATCCCGTAAATGGCTTTGCCGGTTACAAGTGCTTCAAGGTCGTAACTTACTTGTCCCTTACCTATGTACCGCCAGGCACTCTTTGGTTTGAGCTTTATCTCTTCTTTGGAGGGGATTGGAAATTTAGCAGCCGCACCTGTTAGATCACCATATCCCGCTTTGCGGTTCGTCGAGCGGTGGACAACGACGTGCAATTCGGTTTCGCACTCCGCGGGCGGGACTCCCCACTGCTTGGCAGCAGCCTGAATCAACATGAAACGCGCCGTTGCTCCGGCTTCGCGCATCGCGTCATAAAATGAGCGGATCGAGTGCGATCCATCCGTAAATTGATCGCCGTAGCGCTTGTCGCCGATCGCCTGTTCGATCTTTACTCGATTCCAATCCGCGTCCAGTTCATCGGCGACGACCAATGGAAGCGAAGTTCGGCTCGTCGTGCCCATCTCCGAGCGGCTGGCCACGATCCAAACAGTCCCATCCGGGTCAATCCCGAGGTAAACGCTCGGGTGCAATTTTGCGCGATCCGCATTGGTGTTGTGGGGAAGCGTGGCGCCGGACAAAAGCCTGGGGTAATAACGCACACCCAGGACCAGGGCGCCTGCCACGACGACGCCTCCCGTCAAAAATTTGCGCCGGCTGACATTTTCAATTGTGCTCATGCCATTTCCTCCGCCGCTTCTTTGATCGCCCCGCGGATCCGCTGATACGTTCCGCACCGGCAGATATTTCCGGACATCGCTTCATCTATTTCCTGGTTGGTTGGATTTTTTTTGGTGCTCAGCAGGGCAGCGGCTTGCATGATCTGTCCGACCTGGCAGTAGCCACATTGCGGGACGTTGATCTTCATCCAGGCCTTCTGAACCGGATGCAGCCCATTCATCTCGATACCTTCGACTGTGGTGATTGCTTGTCCGGCTGTATCGCGCATGGCGGTTACGCAGGATCTCTTTGCTTGTCCGTTCACGTGGACTGTGCACGCACCGCAGAGCCCCACGCCGCAGCCGAATTTAGATCCAGTCAGCCCCAGAACATCCCGCAAATACCATAGAAGGGGCATCTCAGGGTCGCCGCTGAACGATTGCTCAGTTCCGTTTACTTTCAATTGAATCATTGCCGCTCCTCACCTGGGACGCATTCAACCCTCAAGCAACTAGGCCGGGTCAAGTCACGGTCTTTAAGGAGCACATCCTGTTCCATCTACGCCCGGAGCGTATCCGCTGCTCGCAACCAATTCGGATCCTTATGGTTAGAGCGCTGCGTGCGAGGAGGTTCAAGACTCATTTGCCTAGAGGTAATTACCTTATCGTGTCGGCATCTTGACAGGACTTCCAGCGGGCGAACATTGAACTCCACGATTCGTTCTTGGTCGGAGTCAGGTATGGCATTTCCGCGTAAATCCAATCCATTTTCATGCTTGGAAATCGGGCGCATTCAACCGAAAAGCAAAGGTGGAGATTGTCGGGAATCCTTGCGCGAAGGGACTCTTGTTGAACAGTACCCATGGCGGGGACTATGAATTTTCTTAAAAAAATTCTTGAGACTTACGAGCTGCCAATCAGAATGCCCGTAATGAATACGAGGGCCCCGCCAAATGCAACCTGAATGGCCGCCGTGACGGCAGGTGTCTGCATATAGCGGTGCCGAACCCAGCTGATTACAGCTAGCTCGGCGAGAACCACAACAAACGCGACCAGGAATGCTATCCGGAAGTTTGGGATCAGGAATGGCAAAGTGTGGCCGATGCCGCCCAAAGTGGTCATGGCGCCACAGATCAGGCCTCGTAACCAGGGATGACCTCGGCCGGTCAGGCTGCCATCATCCGACAATGCCTCGGCGAATCCCATACTGATGCCTGCCCCGATTGAAGCTGCCAGGCCAACTACAAATGCATACCATGTATTTCGGCTCGCCATTGCCGCGGCAAAGACGGGCGCGAGAGTCGATACCGAACCATCCATCAGGCCGGCGAGACCTGGCTGTACGATCTGAAGAACGAACAGGCGCCGCCGCGCTCGGTCCTCGTTCTCCCGGATTTCCGGAGGCAGGTTCTGCTCGGTGAGTTCCTGGGCGCGATTTTCATGGCTGCGCTCTTCCTCGGCCAAGTCATCGAGCAGCTGCCGAACTTCCACGTCATTCGCACGGCCAGCGGCTCGCTCATAAAATCGCCGTGTCTCGATTTCCATTGCGCTGGCGTGTTTCCTCACTGCGTCCAGGCCGAGCGGGCGCACCAGCCATTCGGGCGTACGCTTCACGAAGCCCTTCACATCTTGCCGCCGAATAAGAGGAATGTGATCCCCGAATTGCTTTTGATACAAAGAAAAAAGTCTCTGCCGATGTCCTGTTTCATCGGCGCGCATGGCATCAAACACGGAAGCGGAGGCAGGAAAATTCTCCCGCAGCCCTTCTGCAAAATCGGCATACACTCGCTCGTCTTCTTCTTCGAGAGAGATCGCTAACGCCAGGATTTCCTGCTCAGATAAGTTATCGAATTTTTTCATTGCACGGCCTGCTTTGGCGAGCCGGAGTTCACGCTATTCGAGCCGGAGCTGCTGACAAGTTTGCCGCAGCACTCGGGTCGCGCCGGTAAGCTTGAGCGGTCCCAGCCGCCACCCAGCGCCTGAATCAGCAACACCGTGTTCGCCATTCGCCGGCCCAGGATGTTGACCGCGGTCACCTCATCCGCGAGCGCGGCGCTTTGTGCGACGGTCACCTCCAGATAACTGGTGACTCCGCCCGTATAGCGAGTGTTGGAAAGGTCCAACGAAGTCTGCGCCGCCGCCACTGCTTCATCCTGCACCTTGGCTTCATTCTCGAGGATTCTCAATGCGGCCAGATTGTCTTCCACTTGTTGGAATCCAGTGAGAACGCTTTCCCGATAGGCAGCAACTTGAACATCGTAGGCAGCCCGCGCCTCGTCAGTGAGTGCACGGCGCCTTCCCACGTCGAAAACGGTTCCGAGGGCCGACCCTCCGATAGACCACAGCCCGCTTGGCCCGTTCAGCAGGGTCGTGATGCTTGCGCTTTCAAATCCTCCTCCAGCACTAAGGCCGATAACCGGATAGTAAGCGGACTTTGCGACTCCAATCTGGGCATTGGCAGCTGCCACTCGCCTTTCCGCGGCTGCGATGTCTGGACGTCTTTCCAGAAGTTCGGAAGGCATGCTACCAGGAATCGGTGGCGGCGGTGATGTGAGAGGCAGCGGAGGGAGACTCAACTCCGAGGGAGGTTTCCCTATGAGAATCGCTACCGCGTGCTCGTACTGCGCGCGAAGGACTCCCACGTCAATGGCCTGTGCCCGGGTCGTATCCAGCTGAGTCTTTGCTTGCTCGACTTCTACCTCCGAGGCCAACCCCCCTTGGTAGCGGCTTTGGTTCAATTCCAAGGCATCCTCATACTGTTTTACTGTGGAGGTTAGAAGCTGTTCCTCTGCATCCAGGGTTCGGGCCGCAAAGTAATCAATTGCCAAGTCTGAATGCAGGCTCAGATTGACCGTGGCGAGGTCCGCGGCGCTTGCTTGCGCCTGTTCCCGGTAAGACTCGACTGTACGGCGAACGCGACCCCACACGTCGGCTTCATAGGAGACATCCACGGGCACCACAAAGTCGTTGTAGGTAATGCCATCGAAAATCGAACTCGGTGGCGGTCGATGTGCTGACACCCGCTCTCGAGTTCCGGAAAGGCCGGCAGTAACAGTGGGATAGTAGTCAGCGCGGTTGTAGCGAAGAGCGGCTCGAGACTGCTGGTATTGCGCCTCGGCGGCGATCAGATTCTGGTTCGAAACATTGACTTGCTGTTCCAATTTATCAAGCTCCGGATCTTTAAATACAGTCCACCAGTTGCCGCCAAGATTCTGGTCATTTGGTTGGGCAGGCTTCCAGTCCGCGGCTTCCTTGTAAGCGGGTGGAGTATCAACTGTAGGAGTCCGGTAATTCGGTCCAACTGAGCATCCGAATAAAAACGCCGCGGGTACAAAAAGGGCAATCAGCCAGGATGATTTCCCTCCGTTACCGGCGAAGATATTTTCTAGAATTCGGCTCATTTGGCATCTCCCGGCAAAGTGCCTTGAACGATTTGAACTTTCTCCCCCGAAACAATCGAGTCCGGCGGATTGATGATGACCTGGTCGTCTGCCTTGAGGCCGGCCACGATCTCAATCTGATCCCCCAAATCGTGGCCTGGAGTCACGGTTGTGATCGCAACGCATCCGTCTCTGACGACGCCAACTTGTAAGCCCTCTGAGCGGAATATCAGGGTATTGACCGGCAGCAAAAAAGTTGAAGCCTGCGAAGCCACATTCAAATGAACCTCCGCGTACGAGCCGGTGAGCAAAGTGCCTGTGGGATTGTCCACATCGATTTCGATCAACAACGTCCGGGTCGTCACATTGATAGCTTCGGCCGTCCGTACCAGTTTTCCCTTGAACCTGCGTCCGGGAAATTCGGCGAGAGCCAGATCCGCCGTCATGCCGGCCTTGACGCCTTGCGAATATTCCTCCGGCACGTTGACGTAAACACGCAAGACGCCGGGTTGGGCGATGTGGAAGAGATCGGTTTTCACTCCGCTGTTGCTGCCGGAATTGATCAGGTCGCCGATATCCGTATTGCGCGCTGTCACTACGCCGTCGAATGGAGCGTAAATTTTTTCAAAAGACTGCAACGCCTGAAGCTGTTTCACATTGGCTTGGGCGGCTTCGACGATCGCCGTGTTCGCGTTGTAGTTACCATCGGCGTTGTCGACATCCTGCTGAGCCACGGCATGCGACTTGAGTAATCCCTCGTATCGGTTTTTAGTAATCTCGGCCAGCGCGAGATTTGCTTTCGCGGTGTTGAGGTTGCTAAGCGATTGCTCCAGTTGCTGGTCGACTTCCGGAGTCTCGATTTCCGCGAGTAATTGCCCCGTCTTTACATGCGCCCCGATGTCGACGTACCACTTCTTCAGGTACCCATTCGTGCGCGAATAAATGGGCGAAGTAATGTACGGTTGCACATTTCCGGGAAGAATGATTTCCTGCGCGGGCGTCGTTCTTTGCGGCGACACGACCGACACTGCAGTGAGAGCGACTTGTGAGGTTTCGGTACGCAGCTGCGCGTTCGCTCTGACGCGTGACCAGATCCCCGACCCTATAATTGCAACGGCCGCGATAAGAGCAATCGACGCGATTAGCCATTGTTTGTACGAGCGCGACTTTCCGCCCACCCCGCTTGATTCGGGCGAGTTCCTGTCGATTTGCATTACATTCTCATTGTTGGGCGACATAATAGCTCCACCTTGTGATGCCTGACGTCAGCTTCCGGCTTGGGCCACATGACGGCGCGAACCCTGCAGAAGGCTGAAAAATGCCGGAACAAAAAAGAGTGTTGAAACAGTCGCGAAAATCAGGCCGCCAATGACCGCCCGGCCCAGAGGAGCGTTCTGTTCACCGCCATCTCCCAGCCCGAGTGCCATGGGCACCATGCCAATGATCATGGCCAGAGCGGTCATCAACACGGGCCGGAATCGCGTGAAGCCTGCTTCCAATGCGGCGCTTACGGAATCGCTTCCTTCATCCATTTTTTCAGTGGCAAAGCTCACAACCAGAATGCTGTTTGAAGTCGCTACTCCCATGCACATGACGGCTCCCATGAGCGCGGGCACGCTCAGAGTCGTGTGCGTGATGAACAAGAACCAGGCGATCCCGGCGAGCGCCGCGGGGAGAGCGGAAATCATGATGAAAGGGTCCAGCCAGGATTGAAAATTCACGACAATCAGCAGGTAAACGAGGACGATCGAGAATGCCAATCCGCCAATGAGTCCGATGTAAGATGACCGCATCGTCTGAACCTGGCCGCGAACAACGACTCGAGAACCGCGAGGCAATTGTTGCTGCGTGCTGTCAATAATCTTGTTGATGTCGCCTGCCACGCCACCCAGGTCCCGTCCAGTCACAGATCCAAATATGTCAATCACCGGTTCGATGTCGTAATGGGACACCACAGCCATACCCGTTCCCCGCTGCATGGAAACCAGGCTAGCCATGAGTGATGGTGGCGTTGCCGGATCCGCGCCCGTGATTGGAATGTTTTCCACCGCTTGCAGCGTGTCTGCGCGGTATTGCGGCGTTTCAGTTGCAATCTGATAGCTGACGTGGTTCTTGGGGTCCACCCAAAAAGTGGGCGAGGTTTGGAAACTGCCGCTCAGGGAAACCAATAGATTCTGCGCGATGTCATGGGCAGTGAAGCCAAGTTCTTCCGCTTTCGTCCGTTCGACTCTGAAGCGCAGATAGGGCTCATCGAACGGCTGTTGGATTCGCAGATCTGCGGTTCCGGTGACGGATCTCAGTTTTTCGAGCAGCGCGTCCGCGTATACCCGGTTTCCCTCCTGGTCGTTCCCGACAACCTGCACATCGATGGGAGCGGGCAATCCAAAATTCAAAATCTGACCAACCATGTCGGCCGGCAGGAATGCGAAAGTCACTCCGGGAAAATCTTTGGGAAGTGTCAGCCGAAGCTGATGAATATAGTTGTCCGTCGGATGGTGATTGGCGTTTAGAGTAACAAGAATATCGGCGTCCGATGTCCCGACAGGGGCCGAATTACTGTAAGAGAGGTTGATGCCGCTGTAGGGCAAGCCTATGTTGTCTATGACATTTTGAATTTCAGCCGCGGGAATCTGCCGGCGAATCGACCGCTCCACCAGATCACACAGATCGGCGGTATCCTCAATGCGCATTCCTGTAGGCGCTCGTAGATGAAGTTTGAAAGAGCCGCTGTCCACGCTGGGAAAGAAGTCGCGGCCCAGCCAGGGGATGAGGATTGCCAAAGAGCCGAGGCAAAATGCGAAAAACGCGATTAGGAAAGCGCCCCTGTGGCGGAGGCTGCTCTCCAGCAGGCCTCGATAGCTCACACGAGATCTCTCGAAGGCCGCCTCAAAACCCTTTTGAAATCGCACCAGCGGATTGCGGCTGGGAGCAGAGCCCTTTCCTTCTATTTTGTCGCCTCGCAAAAGGTACTTTGCCATGGTAGGGACGATCGTCCGGGAGAGCAGATACGAGGCCAACATGGCGAAGACGACCGCCTCGGCGAGCGGCACAAAGAGATACCGCGCCACACCCGACAACAAAAACATGGGTGCAAATACAATGCAGATCGAAAGAGTGGCGACGAAGGCGGGTGTCGCGATTTGCGAGGCGCTCTCGAGCACCACTTCGTCCATATCCTTGTCGGGCTCTGCCTCGCGATTGCGATTGATGTTTTCGACCTCGACCGTGGCATCGTCCACCAGAATTCCAACTGCAAGGGCGAGTCCACCAAGCGTCATGATATTGATCGTTTCGCCGATCGCGCTCAGCACAATGATGGATGTCAGGATCGCCAGCGGTATCGAAGTCGCTATGATAATCGTGCTTCGCCAACTGCCGAGGAACGTGAGAATCATGAAAGCCGTGAGGCAGGCGGCAATCAGCGTCTCCCGGACAACTCCGCTGATTGCGGCACGGACAAATATCGATTGATCGGCAAGAGGACTTATCTGCAGCTGAGGCGGAACTGTCAGCCGAATTCGAGGGAGAATTGCCTTGATGCCTGAAATCACGTTTAATGTCGACGCGTCTCCCGCCTTTTGAATCGTTAGCAGGACTGACCGCTGCCCGTTCACTCGAACAATGTTTGTCTGCGGGGGAAATCCATCGCGCACCCAGGCGACATCCTTGACGTAAATGGTAGTGCCGCCAACCGATTTAATTGGAATGCGATTCAAGTCCGCGATCGTTTGTGGTGCTGCATTGGGGATGGATACGTCGTACTCTCTTGATCCGATTTTCGAAGTTCCGGTGGGCAGAATCAGGTTTTGAACGCTTATGGCATTCACCACATCCAGCGCAGAAAGGCCCTTCGACTGCAATGCCGTGGTATTCAGGTCCACTTGAACCTGGCGTTGTTTTCCTCCGTACGGATATGGAACAGATGCACCAGGCACGGTAATAATCTGCGTTCGTATGAAATTGAGGCCATAGTCGTTCAGTTGTTGTTCCGAAAGATTTTGGCCTGCCAAGGCTAACTGCAAAACGGGTACGCTCGATGCACTGTAGGCCAAAATGAGGGGCGGAGTCGTCCCGGCCGGCAACTGCCTGAGCTGAGTCTGCGAGACGGCCGTGATCTGTGCGACGCCCTGCTGGATGCTCGCATTTGGTTGCAGGAACACTTTGACGACAGCTGTTCCGTAGAGCGATTGCGACTCAATATGCTCGATATTATCTACGGTTGTGGTGAGAGATCGTTCCGTGATGCTGACGATCCGGTCGGCCATGTCTTGGGGGACTAAGCCGTTATAACTCCAGATGATGCTGACCACCGGGATGTTGATATTCGGAAAAATATCGGTGGGCGTGCGAACGATCGCCAGCGTCCCCAGGATCAGAATGAGAATGGCCATGACCACGAAGGTGTAAGGCCGCTTCAGCGCCAGTCGAACGATCCACATGACTTACACCCCAATCTTTCTGTCCGGCCACACCGGACTGCATCAACCAAATCGGACTTACGCCCGGTGCTTCGGGGTCCTGGAATCCAAGGTCGAGATCAATTGGCCTGCTGCCGGAGGCACGGCGACAGTTCCGGACAGGACGATTTCCCTCGCAGGAATCTTCCTGCCGTACAGTCGGCGGTTGTCGCCATTGTCCGGACGGATTGTGGAACCTTCGAGAGAGACTCCGGCAAACAGCCCACGCGCTCTCGAGTAACTCAAAATTTCGGCTCGCAAAGTTACATCGGATTCGGCTGATGAATCCCTGCCGACCGGGCCCGCGGCTACGGAAGCATCCGCTCCCAGCTTGACTTTGCTGCTGAGGATGCCTCGCGCGCCACCCTCACTCATCACGAGCAGGACGAAATCGGTAGCTTGCCCACCGATCTGGAAGCCAAAGCTTCCACCTTCGAGGGCCATCATTGTCGGAGCGCCCCACGGCCCCTTGAAATCATCGCCTTGCCGGCAAGACATGGCGCCCCGCCCGTAGCTTCCACCGACGATAAACGCCCCCTTTATTACAGAGGGAAAGACAACGACACAATCCGCCCTGTCGAGCAAGCCCTGCGGAATGTCATCGGGAACATTGAGAATCTCTTCCACGACCGAGCCACAATTTTTCAATCGGTCATCATCTTTTGTTTTGTCCGCTGCACTCGCCACCTCAGCGAGGAACGGCATGACTAGCAGTAAAGCGCTGCTGAAATAGGCCAAAAACTTTCGCATGTGATTTCCCTCCAACGGTTTTCTTGCGCACATTGTTGACAATGCAGTCGGGATACCAATCTCAAGGGTGGGCGAAGGTTTCGCGATATAGCTGAAAACAAGTGTGTTTAGGAAATTCCGGCGGAAATCAAGAGTGTGGCTTACGCATGAAGAGTCTAACGAGTTGAATGGTTGTCAGTATTTGGACAGGACCTCTCCCAATCAGGAATGGCGGCTGAGGGAAGGGCGTTACTGGATCTCGGCCAATTTCCTGGAAGGCGGCGCGACGGTAAAAATCATTCGTAAGTCGCCTATGACAAACGAAATCGGCTCACGGATCAGCAGAGGGAAACACCCTAAGATGAGCGTAGGTAGCGGCAAGGGCCGAAAAGCGAGGCGCGACCTTAATGCTGCTCCAAGAACGACACCTACGAAGAAGGCGGTCCGTAAGCCCGCCTGTGGGGTCCATGTGCCCGGAGATTAGAGCCTGCCCGGCGTCCTCCCACAATTGCCTCCTTGCGGACTGGCGTAACAATAGGAGCGTGGCTAAGGGAACCTGCCTGGAATCTGGAGGCGGTATCCGAAATTTCGTTTACGAAACGGA
>Ga0070731_10003440_pt1 | contig 14289 bp, 14 predicted proteins | sample Coa_R1_2_FD_66448 | JGI IMG/M metagenome (GOLD analysis project Ga0070731, IMG submission 66448) | Surface soil microbial communities from Centralia Pennsylvania, which are recovering from an underground coalmine fire - Coalmine... | ecosystem: Environmental > Terrestrial > Soil > Unclassified ... | reverse complement strand
GGTATCGGGGGCGATCAGGGCCAGCCCATGCTGCGCGGCAAAGCGCTGCGCCCCGGCCTTGATCAGGAAGGTCTCCTCCGTGCAGGTCAGACCCGCAAGATAGTAGAGGGCCGGCACCTTCCCCTTCTCGGCCTGCGGCGGCAGGTAGACGCCGAACTTCATCTCGGTGCCGGTCGCCTGCGACTGATGGCCGTAGAACCCCATCACGCCGCCGAAGCAGCGTTGCTCGCTGCGCATAGTGACCGTCATGCCATCGCTCCGAACCGGTTCCGCGGGATCGCCTCCCATAGCACCTCCAGGCGCTTCCGGCTGCGTGTTTCAGCCCCGATTTGACCGATAGGATGATGCCGCCCCAAGGGGCGCGGCGCCGGCGCCCGCTTCGAGAACGCGCTTGACGAGCGCATTATGCTCAGGATTAGCATAAGGAGGCCGGTTGATTCCGGTCTTCTTCGTACCATGTAATGCTCAAACTGAGCATAAGAGGTCGATGTGTCAGCCCTAGCCTCCCCGATCGATCCCGCGGTGCTCGAACGCACCCGCCCGGCCTATGAGCGCATGCGGCGCGTCGTGCCCGCGGTCGAGTTCCCCTTCTTCGCCGACGACATCGACGCGATCGAGGACCTCAAGCGCCGGCGCAACGCCATCATCCTGGCCCACAACTACCAGACGCCCGAGATCTTCCACGGCGTCGCCGACATCACCGGCGACAGCCTGGCGCTGGCGCGCGAGGCGGTGCGGGTCGAGGCCGACGTGATCGTGCTGGCCGGCGTGCATTTCATGGCCGAGACCGCGAAGCTGCTGAACCCGTCGCGCACCGTGCTGATCCCCGACACGCGCGCCGGCTGCTCGCTCGCCGCCTCGATCACCGCCGCCGACGTGCGGCTGCTGCGCCAGACCTATCCCGGCGTGCCGATCGTCGCCTATGTCAACACTTCGGCGGAGGTGAAGGCGGAGTGCGACATCTGCTGCACCTCCGGCAACGCCAGGAAGGTCGTCGAGAGCCTGGGCGCGCCGCGCGTCATCATGCTCCCCGACCGCTATCTCGCGCGCAACGTCGCGGCCGAGACGGGCGTCGAGATCATCGCCTGGGAAGGCGCCTGCGAGGTCCACGAACGCTTCACCGCCGCCGACATCGCGAGCCTGCGCGAGAGCCATCCGGGCGTGGTCGTGCTGGCCCATCCGGAATGCCCGCCCGAGGTCGTGGCGGTCGCCGATTTCGCCGGCTCGACCGCCGCCATGTCGAGCTTCGTCGAGAAGCAGCGCACGGGCCGCGTGGCGCTCATCACCGAGTGCTCGATGAGCGACAACCTCGCGGCCTCGCATCCCGGGATCGAGTTCGTCCGGCCCTGCAATCTCTGCCCGCACATGAAGCGGATCACGCTCGCAAACATCCGGCATGCGCTGGAGACCATGACGACGGAGGTGACGGTGCCCGACGCGGTCGCCGCGCGGGCGCGCCGCGCCGTCGAGCGCATGATCGCGATCGGCTGACCGCCATGCGCCCGGAACCCGCCGGGCCGGCGGGGGGGCCGGTCATCATCGGCGCCGGCCTCGCCGGCCTCGTCGCGGCGCTCGAGCTGGCGCCGCGCCCCGTCACGATCCTCACCAAGGCCACGCTCGACGGCGGCGCCGCCAGTTTCTGGTCGCAGGGCGGCCTCGCCGCGGCGATGCTGGAGGGGGACTCGCCGGCGCTGCACGCGGCCGACACGATCGCGTCGGGCGACGGGCTCTGCGATCCCGATTCCGTGCGGCACTACACCGAAGGGGCGCCAGCGGCGGTCGCCGCGCTGGAAGGCTGGGACATGCGCTTCGCCCGCACGGCCGACGGGGCCTATGCCTGCAAGCTGGAGGCGGCGCATTCGCATCGCCGCGTGCTGAACGCCGGCGGCGACGGCACCGGCGCCGCCATCATGCGGGCGCTGCTGGCAAAAGTCCGCGAGACCCCGTCGATCACGATCCTCGACGCCACGGAGGCGCTCGAGCTCGTCGTCGGCGACGGCGGCATCGAGGGTATCGTGGTCGCGCGCAACGGCGAGATCAGCGTCCTCCCGACCCGCGCCGCGGTGATCGCGACCGGCGGCAGCGGCGGGCTGTGGCGCGACACCACCAACCCGCCGGGCGCCATCGGCCAGGGTGTCGGCCTCGCAGCACGGGCCGGCGCCCGGCTGATCGACCTCGAATTCATGCAGTTCCATCCGACCGCGCTCGATGTCGGCCGCGATCCGATGCCGCTCGCCAGCGAGGCGTTGCGTGGCGACGGCGCGGTGCTGATCGACGATCGCGGCGAGCCCGTCATGGCGGACTATCCGCGCCGCGATCTCGAGCCGCGCGATATCGTCTCGCGCGCGGTGTGGCGGCGGATCGCCGCCGGACGGCGCGTCTATCTCGATACGCGCGCCGCGATCGGCGCCGACCTGCCGCGCCGTTTCCCCGGCGTCGCGGCCTCCTGCCAGGCCGCCGGGATCGATCCGGTGGCCGAGCCGATCCCGATCAGGCCGGCGGCCCACTATCACATGGGCGGCATCCAGGTGGACCGCCGCGGCCGCAACGGGATCGACGGGCTCTGGGCCTGCGGCGAAGCGGCTTCGACCGGCCTCCACGGCGCCAATCGCCTGGCCAGCAACTCGCTGCTGGAGGCCGTGGTCAGCGGTCAGGATGTGGCCGCGGATCTCGCCGGCATCGAGCTGCCCGCCGGCGCCACGCCGACCGCGCCTGCCGTGGCCCCGCCGGCACGCGACCCCGCAGCCCTGCAGCGTGTTCGTGCGATAATGACCGAGCATGTCGGCGTGCTGCGTGATGCCGAAGGCCTCCGCCGCGCCGTTTCTCTCCTGCTCCGCGAAGCGGACGCCCCCGGTCCGGCGCAGCAGGCGCTGATGGTCACCGTCGCCGCCCTCGCCCGCACCGAGAGCCGCGGCGGCCATGCCCGCACCGATTTTCCGCAGCACGATCCGGCCCAGGCCGTCCGGCGCGCCTGGACTTGGGACGAAGCGCTGGCGTTCGCCCGGGAGCTCACATGACCAAGCTGCCGCCGCTCCTGATCGAGCCTCTCGTCCGCGCCGCGCTGCTTGAGGATCTGGGCCGTGCCGGCGACATCACGACCGACACGGTCGTGCCGCAAGCGGCCACGGCACGCTTTGCGTTGACGGCGCGGCAGACCGGTGTCGTCGCCGGCCTCGACCTGGCGCTTCTCGCCTTCCGCCTGGTCGAGCCGGAGATCCACGCCGAGGTGAAGCTGGAAGACGGATCCCGCCTCGCGCCGGGCGACGTCATCGCCGTGCTGGAAGGCCCGGCCCGCGGCCTGCTCACGGCCGAGCGCGTGGCGCTCAACTTCCTCGGCCATCTCTCGGGCGTCGCCTCCGCCACCGCCACGCTGGTCGAGGCGATCGTGCCTCACAAGGCCCGGGTGACCTGCACCCGGAAGACGATCCCGGGGCTGAGGCTCGTGCAGAAATATGCCGTCCGGGTCGGCGGCGGCGCCAATCACCGCTTCGGGCTCGATGACGCAGTCCTGATCAAGGACAACCACATCGCCGTGGCCGGCGGCATCCGCCCTGCGGTCGAGCGCGCCCGCGCCGGGATCGGCCATCTGGTCAAGATCGAGGTCGAGGTCGACTCGCTCGACCAGCTCGCCGAGGCGGTCGAGCTGCCGATCGACGCCGTGCTGCTGGACAACATGACGCCGGATCAGCTCCGGCAGGCCGTGGATATGGTCGCGGGTCGCCTCGTCACCGAGGCGTCGGGCCGGATCACGGTCGCGACCGCCCCTGCGATCGCCGCCAGCGGCGTCGACCTTCTCTCGGCCGGCTGGCTGACGCACAGCGCGACCGTGCTGGATATCGGGCTCGACGCGGTGTGAGCCGAACCCGGCCGCCGCTTCAACCGGCGGCCGGCGCTTCGCTCAGCTCCCGGCGGGACTTGCGGCGCGCGGCGGGATCACGACCCGGCGCGGCGGCGTCCTGTACTCGACCACGACCTTGCGCGTGGCCGCCGGGCGCGCGGCAAACTCTGCGGCATAGGGAACGCTCTGGACCGGCGCGCCGGTATGCGGCGCGCGCTCCGCCGCCGGCGCGGCGCGCTTGGGCGCGGCCCGCTTGGCCTGCTTCTGCTGCCGCTTCACGGAAATCTTGTGGGCTCCGACCGCATGCCCGTCGAGCGCCTCGATGGCCTTCTCCACGGAATTGTCGGGCGCCAGATCGATCAGCCCCTGCGACCCGCCCGGCCGATCGTGCCAGCGCTCGATCTTGGCGCCGAGCACGAGCCCATAGTCGTCGAACAGGCTGGCCAACTCGCTCGGCGTGAGCTGGCTCGGCAGATTCGAAACGACGATGTTGCCCCTGAATGGAGGTAACCGCATCTCACCCTCGACGAACTCCTATCGCAGTGCACAAATAGGGTGCGGCGCAACAGGCCGCAACCCCTCCCGGCCCGACTTAGACCCAAAGGAGGTTGCGGCAAGATGTCCGCCCTGGCAGGCGGAGATCCGCTCGACTATTTCTTGCGAAACGCGTCCAGCCGTACCACATCGGCTGGCCCTTCGGGCAGCCGCGGGGGCGCCGGCTCCTTCGCCGGCGGCTCGAGGGCCGGCGTCGCGGCGGACGACTCGGCGTCGGGATGGAATTCGAGCCGGAACCGGACCGAGGGATCCTCGAATGCGACCAATGCCGCAAGCGGCACGGTCAGGCGCTGCGCCTGGCTGTGGAAGCTCAGCGTGACGGCGAATTTCGCATCGTCGACCTCCAGCCCCCAGAACTGGTGCTGAAGCACGATCGTCATGTCGGTCGGGTACTGCGCCCTGAGGAAATCCGGCATCTCGACGCCAGGATGGTCGGTGCGGAAGGTGACGTAGAAATGATGCGCCCCCGGCAGGCCGCGCTGCGCGGCGACCGCGAGCGCCTCCTTGGCCACGCCCCGCAATGCGGTTTCGACCATCTTGTCGTAGCGCAGCGCAGGTTTGGCCATCTCCGCGTCCTGAACCAGTGGGGGGGCTTCTGTTGCCCGGTGCCCCCCCGGAACCGCGCTTACCTAACTAATTAGGCAGCGAGTGCAACGCTGTTGTCGTTGGCACTTGTGGATCGGCCCGATAACGGCGGAACCATGCCGAGCGAAAGGAACACCTTTACCACGCACGTCGAAGCTGAGTCGCCCCCGTAGGATTTGGTGGAGGCGCCGGGCACTGCCCCCGGGTCCGTGACGCTTATTCCATGCACCGTTTATCGCCATAGTCCGTTGCCGGACACGCAGAATATAGGAAGATCCGCGGTCATCCGCAACACAGGCGGCCGCCGCAGCCCAGGGTCTCGGTCTCGATCCCCAACCGCGCGAAATCCTGGGCGAAATCATCCAGCGTCAGGATTCCGACGCAAGGCCGGGCACCCGGCCCGATGGCGGGCCCGTCGCGCAGGCGCCGCACCAGGGCCAGCGCCGGCAATGTCGGGACGAAGGGACCGCGGCCGCCGGTTGCCCGGAGCACCCAGCGCGCCGCCGCCGGCCGCCCTTCCGCATCGATTCCGTCGATCGCCGCGAGCATGCCCCCACGGTCGCTGCCGAACGGCTCGAACAGGTTCGCAACCATGTAAAACCACCGCGCGCAGGGTTCGAGCGACCGCAAGAGGCCTAGTCGTACCAGGAGCCCGGCAGCCGCCAGCCCGCGATGGAGAAATCCCAGCTCCAGCCCGGCCAGGAATTCCGCCGACTCGCGAGGCGCAAAGCGCGTGACGAGCAGATCGAGATCCGGCGTCTCGCAGAGCGACGCGAGGCGCACGCCCAGCCCGGGAATGTCGAGCCTCCGGGTCGAGCCCCACCCCGCGGCCGCCTGCCAGCCTCCGTCGCGGAACACCCTGACCGGCTGCCCGACATAGGACAGAATGGCACGCATGACCGACAGGCCGCGCGGCGCCCGGTTGCCGGGGCAGATCGCCACCAGGATGCGATCGATCGCCTGCCACCCCGCCGCGAGCCGGTCGAGCGCCGCATGCGACAGGGCCGGCGTCGAGCTTGCCCCGGACAGCACGACCACGCCGGCCGCCCGCGCCGCCTCGTCGAACCGCCCGATTCCCGCGACATAGGCCCGCGCGTCCGCCAGATCGACGACGTGGCAGCCGGCCTCGATCGCCGCCTCCGTCAGGTTCGTGCTGCCGTCGTGGAACGGCCCCGCCGCATCGATGACGCAATGGCGCCGAGCCGTCGGATCTCCGCCGCCGAAACACGGTCGCGGTCGAGACAGTACTGGAGCGCCGGCCTGCCGAGACCGGCATTGACGCGGTAAAGGGTCGCCTGAGTGCGCCCCGCCAGCATCGGCTCGACCCCCGGCTCCTCCACAAGCTGCGCCGCGAGCAACCTGCCGAACACGCCGCCGGCCCCGACCAGGAGAACGCGCAGGACCGAAGTCATGACGATGAGTATGGCTGCGATTCCCTTGTCTCGCGCTACGCCATTATCTGCACCTCGGATACGGCGCAGGGGAGATGCACATGCGTAGGTGGCCGGACTTGACGGCGAGCGCACTCGCCGTGGGACTCGCCTGCGGTGCCGCGGCGGCGTCCGACCGCCCCGTCCACCGCTTCCTCGATATTGCGGTCTCGCCCGACGGCAGCCGTGCCGCCTCGGTCGAGGGCGATGCGCCGCCCGCCGGCTACGATCCGCTGGTGCGGACGCTGACCATCCGTCGGCTCGACGGCGGCGCGGCCGTCACGGTGCCCCTCCCCTGCGGCGCCGAAACCGAGTGCTGGCCCGGCTCGCCCGCCTGGACGCCGGACGGGCGGCACCTCGCTTTCGCGCTGCGCAAGCCCGGCAGCCACGCCCGCTCGCTCTACCAGGTCGATGCCGACGGCGGGACCCTCAAGCAGCTCCTCGCCTTCGACGGCACGATCATCGGCCTCGCCTACGCGCCCGACGGCCGGCTCGCCATGCTGGCGACGGCGGGGGCCACCAAGGAGATCGGCGCCACGCAGCCCGGCGCGCCGGTCACCGGCGATCTCGGCGGCCCGGTGCCGGAGCAGCGCATCGCCATCCTGCACGACGGCAAGCTCGACTGGGCCTCGCCGCCCGATCTCTTCGTCTACGAATACGACTGGCGTCCCGACGGCAGCGGCTTCGTCGGCACCGCCGCGCCCGGCGACGGCGACGACAACTGGTGGGTCGCCAAGCTTTACGCCTTCGATGCCGCGGGCGGCGCCGGCCGCGTGATCTATACACCGCCGGACGGGCGTCACCAGCTGGCCCAGCCGAAGATCTCGCGCGACGGCAGGCGCATCGCCTTCATCTCCGGCGTCATGAGCGATTTCGGCTCGACCGGCGGCGACGTCTACACGGTGCCGGTATCCGGCGGCGCCGCGGTCGACCTGACGCCGGGCGCCCGCTTCTCCGCCACGGCGCTCGGCTGGGGCTGCGACGGCACCCTGCTGGCGGACGTGCTCGCCGGCGACGAGCGCCGCATCGCTTCCCTGGGTGACGGCACCGCCCCGGCGACACCGCGCACGCTCTGGCACGGCGCCGAGACCTTCGAGACCGACGAATGGGGTATCGACCTCGCCTGCCCGTCCGGCATAGCGGCGGTCGCGCATGAGAGCATCACCCACGGGCCCGAGATCGCCGCCGGCCGGATCGGCGCCTGGAAGGACATCACCAGCGTCAATGCCGGACCGGCCCCGGCCTTCGACGTCAGGAGCATCACCTGGCAGAGCGAGGGCGCCGAAGTCCAGGGCTGGCTCGAGCTGCCGAAGGGCAAGGCCGGCAAGCTGCCGATGATCACGATCATCCATGGCGGGCCGGGTGCCGCCGCGACCCCGACCTTCACCGGCCCCGGGATCTACGAGACCTTGCTCGGGCGCGGCTATGCGCTCTTCCGCCCCAACCCGCGCGGCAGCTTCGGCCAGGGCGAGGCATTCGCCGCGGGCAATGTCCGCGACCTCGCCGCCGGTCCGTTCCGCGACATCCTCGCCGGCGTCGACGCCGCGCTCCGCGCCGGGCCGATCGATCCCGCCCGCCTCGGCGTCTTCGGCGGCAGCTATGGCGGCTACATGACCATGTGGGCGGTCACCCAGACCGACCGCTTCAAGGCTGCCGTCGCCGCCGCCGGCATCAGCAACCTGCAGTCCTATTACGGCGAGAACGGGATCGACCAGTGGATGATCCCCTATTTCGGCAAGCCGGTCTACGATGACCCCGCCGCGTACGCCGCCGCCTCGCCGATCACCTTCATCCGCAACGCCCGCACGCCGACCTTCGCCTATGTCGGCGCGCTCGACATCGAATGCCCGGCGCCGCAGACGCAGGAGTTCTGGCACGCGCTGCACGAGCTGGGCGTGCCGACCTCCTATGCGATCTATCCCGGCGAAGGCCACCGCTTCCGCGACCCCGCCGACCTGGCCGACGCCGAGCGGCGGACGGTCGAGTGGTTCGACAAATATCTGAAGCCGTAAGCCCTCTCCCGCTTGCGGGAGAGGGTTGGGTGGGGGTGCCCGAAGCTGGCTCAGTAGCGTTGCCTCGGCACCGCCCATATCCGCGCCAGCCGGATCACGTGCACTGCATCTCGATCGAGGCGCAGTCGAAGCGGCGGGCCGAAAGCCAGCGTTCTTCCAACGTGAAGTAGACGTTGCCGCCCGGATCCCAGCCTTGGGATTCGCTGCCGTCGTGATACCAGCCGATCTGCAGCAGCAGCTGTTCGTCGGACTCCACGCGTTCGGAGCCGTAGGTCTCCCAGTTGAGATCGTCCTGGACGAGGTCGGGCCAGCCGAAGAGCTTGCTCGGATGGCAGTCGTCCTCGTCGACAACAGCCCCGTGGCTCGCGAGCCGGTCACGCAGCGCTCCGTAGGTCGCGAGCTCGGCCTCGGAGAGGCCGAGCCGCTCGATCGCCCGGCTCCTCGCGTCCGGCAGCTCGATCGTCGTGTAGATGTCCAGATCGCACCGCGGAAAGAGCATTGGTGCCTCGCTCGGCACGGACGCCGGCTCGACCCGCGACGCGTCGGCGACATGCTGGATCGAGAAGGCTCCGGTCGGCGAGCAGCCATGCACGTCGTCGTGATCGCCGAAGAACAGAAGCAGGCCGTGATCCGGCAGCGGATTGGCGCCCGCCGCCGCGGCGACCGCGGCGCAGTCGATCTGGGCCAGGAACAGGAGCGGCTCCTCATAGGTGTCATTGAACGGCCATGCCCAGCGTGGCGGCACCCAGGGCAGGCCGCCGAGGGACGAGCCTGGCCGAGTGGGATCGGCCGCGCGCGGCCACAGTCCGATCGCGCGGCGGCGCAGCGACCGGATGGCCGCCGCCTTCTCGCCGGGGAAGGCATGATCGATGAGCGCTGCCGCGGCTTCCGCCGTACATCCCGGCGGCTTCGGCCGATAGCTCAGCGCGATGCGCGGCGGCTCGTGCCTTGTGAGGCCCTGCGCCATCTGCGGCCGCATTTCAAACCATCGCCTGGCGCCTTGGCCGATCTCATCGCGGCGCTCCGCCAGAGCGGCGATTGTACGTTCGGCAGAATCGAGCAGGACCTGCTGCCAGCCGCAGTGCCAGGCCGTGAGGAGCCGTATCTCCGCCTCATGGTGACCGAGCATCGCCTCCAGGGCCTCGTCCCGTTTCCAGTGGGCATCGATCAGGTCGAACACCCGCGTGCGCCGCGCGAAGCGCCGATTGTACCGCCCCGTGTGACCGACCGATTCGAGCTCGGTCGTGAGGGCCGCGATCTGATCGATCAGCGCTTGAAGTTCAGGCTGCATCGGCGGCTTCCTGGGTGCACGATGCCCCCTTATGTTCTTGTTTTGTTCATGACGCAAGAGAGATCCGCTACGAACCCGCTTTATTGTGGCACCTAGACCGCATTGTGCAAATTACGTATTTTACACGTAACTTCATCGAGGCGATCATGACCGACACCCCGGCGGTTCCGGCCACTGAATTCTCGCGCAACTTCGCCCGCTACCAGGAGGAAGCCATCGAGGCTAAGGTCATCAACGTCACCAGCCATGGCCGGATCGTCGGAGCCTATCTCTCCGCGAGCGAGGCCGCGCATTATGAGAAGCTCAAGCGACGGGAGAGGCAGTCGCTCGTCGTCGGCGCGCTGCCTGACGACATCGTGGCGGCGATCGAAGCGGCGGAGTACGGCGTCGAGCCTCGATGAATCTTCCAGTCCCAAGACCGGGCCTGGTGATCCGATACAGCTTCTTGTGGAGCACAGAGAGGGCCGAGGGCGCGACCGAGGGATTCAAGGACCGGCCGTGCGCGATCGTCGTCGCCGCGCGTCGCGATCGGACCGGTGACATCCGCAACGCCCGCACGCCGACCTTCGCCTATGTCGGCGCGCTCGACATCGAATGCCCGGCGCCGCAGACGCAGGAATTCTGGCACGCGCTGCACGAGCTGGGCGTGCCGACCTCCTACGCGATCTACCCCGGCGAAGGCCACCGCTTCCGCGCCCCCGCCGACCTCGCCGACGCCGAACGCCGGACGGTGGAATGGTTCGATAGGTATCTGAAGCCGTAGAGCCCCTTACCGGCATATCTCCCTCGCTGGCCCATCGACCCGCTTCCCCGCCGCCGGCAAATGCGCGAGAAAGCCGGCGATCCATGGCCGGCCGCATGACAACCAGCGACGGAGCACGCCGATGAATCCGAACAAGGCGCTTTGGGAAAAAGGCGATTTCACGCGCATCGCCGCGAGCATGCGCGAGAGCGGCGAGGCGCTGGTCGGCTCGCTCGGGATCACGCCGGGGCTGAAGGTCCTCGACCTCGGCTGCGGCGACGGCACGACCGCCCTGCCGGCGGCCAGGCTCGGCGCCGAGGTGCTGGGCGTCGACATCGCGCGCAACCTCGTCGAGGCCGGCAACCGGCGGGCCCGGGAAGCGGGCCTCGCCAATCTCCGCTTCCAGGAGGGCGACGCGACCGACCTCGCCGGGCTCGAAAACGACAGCTTCGACCTCGTCGTCAGCATCTTCGGCGCCATGTTCGCGCCCCGGCCGTTCAATGTGGCGAACGAGACCGTACGCGTCACCCGCAGCGGCGGCCGGATCGTGATGGGCAACTGGATCCCCGGCGACCCCACCCTGGTGGCGCAGATCCTGAAGATCAGCGCCGCCTACACGCCGCCTCCGCCGGAAGGCTTCATCAGCCCGATGATTTGGGGCGTCGAGGCCAATGTCATCGAACGCTTCGGTGCCGCCGGCATTCCGGCCGGCGACGTGTCCTTCGCCCGCGACACGTACTGGTTCCGGATGCCGGCCCCACCGTCAGCGCTGGTGGATGCGTTCCAGACTTATTACGGCCCCACCATGAACGCCTTCGAAGCCGCCGAGAAAGCCGGCCGCGCCGCCGATCTGCGGCGGGAGCTCGACGCGCTCTTCGCCAGCCAGAACGCCAGCGGCCGCGACGACGCCACCGCGATCCCGGCGACCTTCCTGCGGGTGATGGTGACGGTGAGGTAGGAGGGATGGGACGGAAGCGGCACTTTCTATTGAGCAGGGTCGACGTGCCGACCATGTCCCCCGCCTCGACTCCCCCGGTCTGGCTCGGCGTGATAGACTAAATTCATGAATCTCGTCCTCCGCATTCCCGACGATCTCGCCGATCGCCTGCGCGCCGGCGGCGACATCGAGCGGCAGGCCTTGGAGGCGTTGGCGCTGGAGTCGTATCGGTCTGGCCGCCTCACGAAGCCCGAGCTGCGCCGCCTTCTCGGCTTCGACACGCGCATGCAGCTCGACGAATTCCTGAAGGCTCACAACGTGTTCGAGTCCTACACGCTCGCCGAGTTCGACCGTGAACAGGAAGACCTGCAGCGACTGGGCTTCTGACCGCGTATGCGGGTCGTCGTCGCCGACACCGGCCCCCTGAATTATCTCGTCCTGATCGGCGCGATCGATCTCATTCCGAAGCTCTTCGGTCGTGTTCTGATCCCGGAAGTGGTTCGTGCCGAGCTTTGTCATCCTGGCGCGCCGCCCCTCGTCCGGGATTGGGCCAATCGCTTGCCCGAGTGGGTCGACGTCCGAGACGTCTCATCCTCTGAGATAATGGATCCGGCGTTGACAACTTTGGATGATGGTGAGGCCGCGGCCTTGGCTCTCGTACGGAGCGTGGGGGCCGATCTGGTCCTGATGGACGATCGTGCCGGCGCTGCCGTCGCCAAGCGCGAGGGCTTTGCAGTCACTGGCACGCTCGGCGTGCTTGCGCTCGCCGCTCGGCACGGCTTTATCGATCTCGCCGAGGCCTTTGGACGGCTGAAGGCGACGAATTTCCGCTATCGGCCGGAGATTCTGGACACACTGCTTGCACGGCACGTCGCCCCCAAGCGGTGACGCATGGAGCTTGGCCGAGGTGACGATTCGCCGCCCGGAATTCGTTGAATCTTCCCTCTCTTGAGCCACATCAACGCACCCCCCATATCGATGCGGTTGGCTAAGGCCGGCGCGACGGGCGCGGCCCCGCCGTGGTGCGCTTCGGGCACCTCAGAGGAGACGACATGGACATCGAGAAGTTCACCGACCGGTCGAAGGGATTCATCCAGGCCGCCCAGGGCCTGGCGCTCAGGCGCGGCCATCAGCGGCTGATGCCGGAGCACCTGCTGAAGGTGCTGCTGGAGGACGAGGAAGGCCTCGCCGCCAACCTGATCCAGGCGGCTGGCGGCAATCCCGCGCTCGCCTCTTCCGGCGCCGACGCGGCGCTCGACAAGCTGCCCAAGGTCGAGGGCCAGGGCGCCGGCCAAGTCTATCTCGGACCCGAGCTGGCGCGCATCCTCGAGAATGCGGAGGCGCAGGCGAAGAAGGCCGGCGACAGCTTCGTCCCGGCCGAGCGGCTGCTGGTAACCCTCGCCGTCGGCGGCGGGGCGGCCGGCGACGCGCTCAAGAAGGCCGGCATCACCGCGCAGACCCTCAACGCCGCGATCAACGATGTCCGCCGCGGCCGCACCGCCGACAGCGCCTCGGCCGAGCAGAGCTATGATGCGCTGAAGAAATACGCGCGCGACCTGACCGAGGCGGCGCGCAACCAGAAGCTCGACCCGGTCATCGGCCGCGACGAGGAGATCCGCCGCACCATCCAGGTGCTGTCGCGCCGCACCAAGAACAACCCCGTGCTGATCGGCGAGCCCGGCGTCGGCAAGACCGCCATCGTCGAGGGCCTGGCGCTGCGCATCGCCCATGGGGACGTGCCCGAGAGCCTCAAGGACAAGAAGCTGATGGCGCTCGACCTCGGCGCCATGATCGCCGGCGCGAAGTATCGCGGCGAGTTCGAGGAGCGGCTGAAAGCCGTGCTCTCCGAGATCGGGCACGAGGCCGGCAAGATCATCCTCTTCATCGACGAGCTGCACACGCTGGTCGGCGCCGGCAAGGCGGACGGGGCGATGGACGCCTCCAACATGCTGAAGCCCGCGCTCGCGCGCGGCGAGCTGCACTGCGTCGGCGCCACCACGCTCGACGAGTACCGCAAGCATATCGAGAAGGACGCTGCGCTCGCCCGGCGCTTCCAGCCGGTCTTCGTCAGCGAGCCGACGGTCGTCGACACGATCTCGATCCTCCGCGGCCTCAAGGAGAAGTACGAGCTGCACCACGGCGTGCGGATCACCGACGGCGCGATCGTGGCCGCGGCGACCTTGTCCAACCGCTACATCACCGACCGGTTCCTGCCCGACAAGGCGATCGACCTGGTCGACGAGGCGGCGGCGCGCCTCAAGATGGAGGTGGATTCCAAGCCCGAGGCGATCGACGAGCTCGACCGCCGCATCATCCAGCTCAAGATCGAGCGCGAGGCCTTGCAGAAGGAGACCGACCCGGCCTCCAAGGAACGGCTCGAATCGCTCATCGGCGAGCTCAGCGAGCTGGAGGAGCGGTCCGCCGTCCTGACCGCCCAGTGGAAGGCCGAGAAGGACAAGCTCGCGGGCGCCGCGAAGCTCAAGGAGCAGCTCGACCAGGCGCGCGGCCAGCTGGAGCAGGCGCAGCGCTCGGGCGACTGGGCCAAGGCGGGCGAGCTCACCTACGGCGTGATCCCGCAGCTCGAGGAGAAGATCAAGGAAGCCGAGGGCCAGGGCGCCGGCCGCATGCTGGAGCAGGCGGTCACCGAGCAGCACATCGCCGGCATCGTCTCGCGCTGGACCGGCATCCCGGTCGACAAGATGCTCGAAGGCGAGCGCGGCAAGCTCCTGCGCATGGAGGAGGAGCTCGAGAAGCGCGTCATCGGCCAGGACGAGGCGGTGATCGCCGTCTCGAACGCGGTGCGGCGCGCCCGTGCCGGGTTGCAGGATCCTAACCGGCCGATCGGCTCGTTCCTGTTCCTCGGCCCCACCGGCGTCGGCAAGACCGAGCTGACCAAGGC
>Ga0070731_10003439_pt1 | contig 14290 bp, 10 predicted proteins | sample Coa_R1_2_FD_66448 | JGI IMG/M metagenome (GOLD analysis project Ga0070731, IMG submission 66448) | Surface soil microbial communities from Centralia Pennsylvania, which are recovering from an underground coalmine fire - Coalmine... | ecosystem: Environmental > Terrestrial > Soil > Unclassified ... | reverse complement strand
GCGGTTGCGCATACGGACCGGGACCTCGACGAAACGGAATCGCTTGCGCTGCAAGACGACTAAAGCCTCGATTTCGGGATATTCGAGCGGGAAGCTGCGACTGAAGAGCGCGAGGGCGGTGCGATTCACACCGACGAATCCGGAAGTTGGATCTTTCACCGGGCGGCCGAGGATGGGACGCAGGATGGCCCGGAAGAAAACGATGCCGAGACCGCGAGCCGGGCCGGTGTGTTCGCCATCGCCATTGACGAAGCGGGAGCCGATGACCATTTCGCAGCCTTCGCGCTGGAGGGCTTCGAGGATTTTGGGGATGTAGGCGGGATCATGCTGGCCGTCGCCATCGACGCGGATCACGTAGTCGTAGCCGAGCTCGAAGGCGAGGCGATAGCCGGCCTGGACGCATCCGCCGAGGCCGAGATGATAGGGCAAGGGCAAAACGTCGGCGCCGGCTTGTTTCGCGACGTGACGGGTGGCGTCTTCGGAACAATCGTCGACGACCAGGATCGGGATGCCGGGCATCACGGAGCGGACCTCTTCGACCACGCTTCCGACGGCGCCTTCCTCGTTAAAGGCCGGTATCAGGATGAGCAGCTTCACAGGGCGGCAACCTGACGGATGGAGATGGAATAGCGGGCGAGCAGGCCGCGAAATTCGCGCGGAGTGAGACGGGCGGTGGCGCGGATGCGGCGGCGATCGGACAGAAGACGCGGGAGATGAAATAGAGCCGCGGCGTGAGCGCGAAGGACCAGGAACGGCAGGAGCGCGCCGGAATGGCCGGCGTCGCGATATTCGGCGAGTTTGCCGCGGCCTTCGAGGATCGCGAACAGATGCCAGAAATAGCGTCCGATGGACGCGAAGGGGGCGAGGAGAAGCATGGGGAGCGGCAGGTTTTTTATGGCGGTGAAGAGACGGTTGCGCTCGACATAATAGGCCTTGAGCGGCGTGGCGCGGCCGGCGGAATGGGAATAGCGATGCTCGACGACAGCGGCGGGGACGTAGGCGCATTCCCAACCGGCGCGGCGGGCGCGGAGGCCGAGATCGGTGTCTTCGCAATACAGGAAGAACGATTCGTCGAACAGGCCGATCTGGTCGAGCATCTTGCGGCGATAGAGCGCGGCGGATCCGCTGGGGCAGAGGGCCTCGGTGGAGCGATCGAATTGGTCGCGGGATTGTTCATGGCCGCGCTGTTTGCTGGAGCCATCGGCGGCGATGAGCATTCCGGCGGAGTCGAGGCGGCCGGAGCCGGCGAGAAGAACTTGCGATGCGCACATGCCAGCATCGGGGCGGGCTTCGGCGGCGGCGACGAGGGCTTCGAGCCAGCGGGGATGGGCGACGGCATCGTCGTTCAGGGTGGCGACGTACGGCGTGTGGGAGGCGTGGACGGCTTGATTGATGGCGGCTCCGAAGCCGACGTTGCGATCGTTGGCGAGGATGCGGACGCGCGGGTTTTCGGTGTGGGCGCGACGGGCTCCGCTGTTGTCGACGACGATCACTTCAAACTTGTCAAACGTTTGAGATTCGAGAGAGCGCAAACAATCCGCCAGTGCATCGTCGGCGGCCAGCGTAGGCACGACAACGGTCACGATTGGTGCCGGCAAGAGATGATTCTAACAGGTGGGAACTGCGCCGACTACAAGTCGGCGCGCAGGCTGCAAGCCTGCCCCACGGAGTCAATCTGACAGGACCACCAGGGGGTTCGTTTCGGGCTTCGGCTCCAGGTCGAGATAGCGAGGGTCGAGCAGGCGGGTGGTCTCGATGTTGCCCATCGCAGAGAGAAGGGTTTCCTTGAGATGCGGGTAATCTTTTTCGAGTGTGCCGAAGAGATCGCGCAGGGTTCTTCGAACCGTGCCGGTGCGCTGGGAACAGCCGCAGGGGATCACGGGAGCGCCTAGCGAATCGGCGAATTGGGTGGTCAGGTCTTCGGTGACGTAGACGAGCGGGCGGATCAGGCGGAAATCGCGTTCGCGGGAATACGTGACGGGCGGAAGCGCGCTGATGCGGCCGGTGAAGAGAGCGTTGCGGAGGAAGGATTCGCAGAGGTCGTCGGCGGTGTGGCCGAAGGCGATCACGTTGGCGCCGAGGCCGCGGACGATTTGATAGACGGCTCGGCGGCGGAAGCGGCTACACAGGTCGCAGCCGTGGTCGGGTTGCTCGTCGAGGAGGCGGAAAGACGGGTTGTCGCGATGATAGGTCCAGTCGATGCCGCGGGATTTGAGGTATTCGCCGAGGGGTTCGATGGGGCGGAGGAATTTGCCCTGCTCGACGGTGAAGGCGCAGACGGTGAAATCGATGGGGGCGCGCTGCTGGAGCTTGAGAAGAATTTCCAGCATGGTCAGGGAATCTTTGCCGCCGGAGAGGGCGACGGCTACGCGGTCGCCGTCGCGAATCATTTTGAATCGGGAGACGGCGTCGCCTACTTTGCGGAGGAGGGTTTTTTCTAGCTCCAAGACTCTAGTTTAGTACTGGCCGCAGATGGACGCAGATGGACGCGGATAAAACATTCACTCTTATCTGCGGCTTGAACTGTTTCGACACGTCGGGGCCCGCTTGCTGGCGCGCGCGGCTCGGTGCTGGCGGCTGGCAAGGTCGGGGACGTTACTTGGGGGCTTTTACGTAGCGGGCGACTTGTTCGCAGGTGGCGAACCAGACGCCGGGCTTTGACTTCATGTAGGCGATTAGTTTGTCCAGGTGCTGGATGGGGGCGCGGTGGCCGGTTACGTGGGGGTGGAGGGTCAGGACGAACATGGTGTGGTCCTGATAGGCGCCGTCGAATTCTTCTTTGTAGAGCTGGTAGAGGAGCTCGGGGCTTGGCATGGTGCCGCCTCGGCCCAGGTAGGGGGTTTCGGTCAGGGTCCAGTCGATGGCGAGTTCGACCATGCCGGTGGGCTCGCCGTTGGAGACGATTTCGTAGGGTTCGTCCATGGCTTGCAGGCTGCTGTCGTAGAGGAAGCCGGCTTTGCGGATCAGGCCGAGAGTGTACTGGCTGAAGGCCCAGCCGGGGGCCCGGTAGCCGACGGGGCGCTTGCCGGTGGCTTTGGTGAGATAGTCGATCGCCTGGGTCAGAAGGCGCTCTTCTTCGGCGGCGTTGTTGATGGACGGAGGGGATTCGTGGATCCAGCCGTGGACGCCGATTTCGTGGCGGCCGGGCTTCATGATGGCGGGGATCATCTCGGGATGGATGAGGGCGCTGACGGCGGGGATGAAGAAGCTCGCGGGGACCTGATGCTTGTCGAGGAGTTGGAGGATGCGCGGGAGGCCGGATTCGGCTCCGAAGTCGGCGGCGGAGAGAGTGGTCGGGGAGGTTTGGCCGGCGGCGAGGAGATAGGATTCGTTGTCGACGTCGAAGCTGAGGCAGACGGCGACGCGGGCGCCGTTGGGCCAGGATTTGGGCGTCAGCTTTTTTCCGGCGCGGGAGGGGGCGACAGCCTGGCGGAGCTGGTCCTCAGTCCATTTGGCGCCGGGTTGCGGGGTTTGGGCATTGGCGGCTACGCAGATGAACGCGAAGGCGATCGGGAGTTTCATCAGACTATCTTTGCATTTGTGAAAATAGCAGTGATGGAAGTTCCGTTTCTGGATCTGGGTGCGCAACTGGGGCCCATTCGCGATGAGATTGTCGCGGCGATTACGCGGGTTGTCGATTCGCGGCAGTTTATCTTGGGCGATGAAGTGCGGCGGCTGGAGGAGCAGCTTGCGGAGTATTCGGGGGTGCGGCATGCGATTGCGTGTTCTTCAGGGTCGGATGCGCTGCTGCTTGCGCTGAAGGCGCTGGGAATTGGGCCGGGCGATGAGGTGTTGACGGTTCCGTTTACGTTTTTCGCGACGGCGGGGGCGATTGCGCTGGCGGGGGCTCGGCCGGTGTTTGTGGATGTCGAGGCGGATACGTTCAACATGGACGTGAAGCTGGCGGCGGAGGCGGTGGAACGGAATCCGAGGATCAAGGCGATTCTGCCGGTGCATTTGTATGGCGCGTGCTGCGATATGGATGCGATCGGCGAGATTGCCCGGGGCATTCCGGTGATCGAGGATGCGGCGCAGGCGATTGGGGCGGAGTATAAGGGACGGCGGGCGGGGAGTCTGGGAGCGATCGGGTGCTTCAGCTTTTATCCGACCAAGAACCTTGGGGCGTTTGGGGATGCGGGATTATGCACGACTAACGATGACGCGCTGGCGGCGAAGCTGCGGGCGCTGCGGGTGCATGGGCGGACGGGGACTTACTATCACGAATTCGTGGGGATGGCGTCGCGGATGGATGGCATTCAGGCGGCGGCGCTGGGGGTGAAGTTTAAGCATCTGGATGCGTGGAGCGATGGGCGGGCGAGGAATGCGGCGCTGTATTGCAGGCTGCTGACGAGCGCTGGGGTTCCCGTGATTGCGCCGCGGCCCGCCGAGTATCAGACGCGGCACATTTTTCATCAGTACGTGATCCGGTGCGCGCGGGATCGGGATGGGTTGCAGAAGTATCTCAAGGCCAAGGGAGTGGGAAGCGAGGTTTATTATCCGCTCGCGCTGCATCAGCAGCCGTGTTTTGCGGGGCTGGGGTATTCGGCGGGGGATTTTCCGGTGAGTGAGGAATTAGCGAGGACGGTGCTGGCGCTGCCGGTGCATTCGGATTTGAGGGAGGGGCAGATCGAGTACGTGGTGAGTCGTATAGAGGAGTTTTATAAATTGGCCGTTAATGAACGGGAATGAACGTTAATTACGCTGACGAGTAGCGGCGGCGGAGGCTTTGGAATTGTTTTTGGGGGACCAGGTGGGCGCGGTGGAGGAGATAGCGAGTCAGGACGCCTAGGATCGATAGGCCGTAGCGGCAGCTTGCGGTGAAGGAGCAAGAGGAGGCCTGGGGGAAGTAACGGGTGGGGACGGGGACTTCGGCGATGCGCATGCCAACGTCGACGAATTGGGCGACGATTTCCTGGTCGAATACGAAACTGTCGGAGTTCATCTCCAGGTTCACGGACTCCAGGGCTTCCTTGCGATAGGCGCGGTAACCGGTGTGATATTCGGCGAGGTGGAGGCCGAAGACGCGGTTTTCGAGGCCGGTGAGGAATCGATTCGCGACGTATTTCCACCAGGGCATGCCCTGCTGCATGACGTTTCCGCCGAGCAGGCGAGAGCCGAGAACTACGTCGGCGCGATCCTCTTCGATGGGCTTGATGATTTCGGGGAGCAGAGCGGGATCGTATTGATAATCCGGATGCACCATGACGACGATGTCGGCGCCGGCGCGGAGGGCCTCGCGGTAGCAGGTTTTCTGGTTCGCGCCGTAGCCGTAATTGCGGTCGTGGACGAAGACTTCGAGCTTCAGGTCGCGGGCGATGCGGATGGTCTGATCGGAGCTGCCGTCGTCGACCAGAATGACCAGATCGACCACGTCGTGGGGAAGCTCGGCATAGGTCATGCGGAGCGTTTTTTCGGCGTTGTAGGCCGGCATCACGACTACGACCTTGGGTTTCGCCATTTGAATCCTAGTTCTCTTTAATCGGCTACGGGGCCGTAGGGGGTGATGGGGGATTCACCTGAGGAATCGGCCATCCCTATTTACTGTGACGCACATACCAGTCGTAGGTTGCAGCGATTCCGTCGCGAAGGCGGGTTTTTGCGGTCCAGCCGAGAGATTTTAGGCGGCCTACGTCCAATAGTTTACGGGGAGTGCCGTCGGGCTTGGCGGTGTCGAAGGCGAGGCGGCCGGTGTAGCCGACGGCCTGGGAGATCAACTCGGCCAGCTCACGGATGGTGACATCTTCGCCGGTTCCGACGTTCACGATCTCGGCATCGTCGTAGTGCAGCATCAGAAAGAGGGCGGCGTCGGCTAGATCGTCGACGTGCAGGAATTCGCGGCGCGGGGTGCCGGTGCCCCAGATGACGACCTCAGGGGCGGCGCTGGTCTTGGCTTCGTGAAACTTGCGAATCAAGGCCGGGAGCACGTGCGAGGATTCGAGATCGAAGTTGTCGCCGGGACCGTATAGATTGGTCGGCATCAGGCTGATGGCGTGGAATCCGTACTGTTTCCGGTAGGCCTGACCAAGTTTGATGCCGGCGATTTTGGCGATGGCGTACCACTCGTTGGTCGGTTCGAGAGGTCCGGTGAGGAGATGCTCTTCGCGCATCGGCTGGGGGGCGAGTTTGGGATAAATGCAGGAGGATCCCAGGAACTGGAGCTTGGTTACGCCCGCGCGATAGGCGGAGTCGATCACGTTCAGCTCGATCGCGAGATTGTCGTACAGGAATTCGGCGGGGCGGGTGCTGTTCGCGAGAATGCCGCCGACTTTAGCGGCGGCGAGGAACACGTATTCGGGTTTTTCGGTGTCGAAGAAGCGGCGGACGGCGGCTGGGTCGCACAGGTCGAGCTCGGCGCGGGTGCGGACGAGCAGGTTGGGAAAGCCGGAATCCTGGAGCTTGCGGCAGATGGCCGAGCCGACGAGGCCGCGATGGCCGGCAACAAAGATGCGGGCGGATTTTTCCATTTAATGCTGGGAGACGCCGCGCTGAACCACTTTGTGGCCGGCGGCGGTCAAAGTTCGTTCCTGGCTGGCGAGCTCGAGATCGTGATCCATCATGAGATGGACGAGTTCTTCGAAACCGACGCGCGGCTTCCATCCGAGGGCGGCGCGGGCTTTGGTGGAATCGCCCAGGAGGAAGTCGACTTCGGTGGGGCGGAAATAGCGGGGGTCGTTTTCGACGTGCTTTTTCCAATCGAGGCCGCAGCGGGCGGCGGCTACATCCAGGAACTCACGGACGGAGTGGGCCTCTCCGGTGGAGACCACGAAGTCGCCGGGCTCGGTGTGCTGGAGCATCATCCACATGGCTTCGACGTAATCGCCCGCGTAGCCCCAGTCGCGGCGGGCTTCGAGATTTCCGAGGTAGAGCTTGTCCTGCAGGCCGAGCTTGATGCGGGCCAGAGCGCGCGTGATTTTACGGGTTACGAAAGTTTCGCCGCGGCGGTGGGATTCGTGATTAAACAGGATGCCGTTGGTGATGAAAAGATTGTAGGCTTCGCGATAGTTGACGCAGTACCAGTGCGCGGCGACTTTACTGACGCCATAGGGGCTGCGCGGATAGAACGGCGTGGATTCATTCTGCGGAGGCGCGGCGGCGCCGAACATTTCCGACGACCCGGCCTGATACATGCGCGCCATTTTGCCGGACGCGACGTAATCGCGCAGGGCTTCGAGCACACGCAGCGTGCCGGTGGCGACGACGTCGGCGGTGTATTCGGCCTGATCGAAGCTGACGCGGACGTGGGATTGGGCGGCGAGGTTGTAGATCTCGTCGGGCTGGGCTTTATCCAGAATGCGGCGGAAGCCCGCGCCGTCGGTTACGTCGCCGTAATGCAGAAGCAGAGACGCGCCGCTTTCGTGCGGGTCGGTGTAGATAGGATCCAGACGTTCCGTGTTGAACGTAGACGCGCGGCGGACGATGCCGTGGACCTGGTAGCCTTTGGCGAGCAGAAACTCGGCCAGGAACGAACCGTCCTGCCCGGTGATTCCGCAGATGAGAGCGCGTTTGGACATCGGGTCAGTCGGCGTTGGCCAATTCCTGAGCGGCGGTGCGGGGCTGCGAGGCGACCAGGTTGGTGGCGCGCAGAAGCGAATCGAAGGTGCCGGCGTCGGTCCACCAGCCGTCCAGGACAGAGAAGGTCATGGTTCCTTCGCGGATGTAGGCGTTGTTGACGTCGGTTATTTCGAGCTCGCCGCGATTGGACGGTTTCAGCTCCCGGCACTTGTCGAAGACCGAGGCATCGTAAAGATAGATTCCCGTCACGGCGAGGTTGCTCTTGGGCTGGCGCGGCTTTTCTTCGATGCCGACGATGCGTTTGCCTTGGAGCTCGGCGACGCCGAAGCGCTGCGCGTCGGTGACTTCTTTCAGGAAGATCCGGGCTCCGCGCTCCTGGCGTTTGAACTCGTCGACGGCTTCGCGGATGTTGCCTTCGATCAGGTTGTCGCCGAGAATCACGCAGACTTTGTCGCGATCGGCGAAGTGTTCGGCGAGCGCAAGAGCTTCGGCGATGCCGCCTTCGCCTTCCTGATAGGTGTAGTTCAGGTGCTTCAGGCCGAATTCCTTGCCGTTGCCGAGGAGACGCAGGAAATCGCCGGAGTTGCGTCCGCCGGTGACCAGGAGAATGTCGGTAATCCCTGCGCTGACAAGGGTTTGGATGGGGAAATACACCATCGGCTTGTCGTAAATGGGCAGCAGGTGCTTGTTGGTAATTTTAGTGAGCGGGTACAGGCGGCTGCCGGTACCGCCCGCGAGGACGATGCCCTTCACTGTTTTGATTGTACCGCGATGCGTCGCTGGCGCGAAATCGTGGACAGAAGCGGCGCGATGCAAGGGATCAAGGTTCTTCCATAGAGGAATCCCGTCGCGCGAGAAGATTCATTGGCCGAGAGGGGGGAATGTTCAGTTTCGCGCTGACGGCTTTCGGCGAGGCGGAATTGATGGCTGCCGGGTTTGAAGCGGAGCTGCCTTAATTTGCTCGACACGACGCGTTATCCTGAGATTTCCCCTTATCATGACAACTGTTACGCATCTCGAATGCTCCGTCTGCTCGAAACACTACCAAGCTGGAAAACTCCATAACCTCTGCGAATGCGGCGGACCGCTGCTGGTCCGCTACGACCTGAATAAGGCTCGCGAAACCTGGAAACGCGAGTCGATTCCCGCCGGACCCGACAGTATGTGGCGTTACGCTCCGGTGCTGCCGGTTTCGAAACCATCGTCGATCGTTTCCCTGGGCGAAGGCATGACGCCGCTGATCGAGACCAAACGGCTGGGCGCGCGGATGGGCGCGAAGGATCTTTGGGTGAAAGATGAAGGCATCAACCCGACCGGATCGTTCAAGGCTCGCGGGCTTTCCTGCGCTGTGTCGATGTGCGTGGAACTGGGCGTGAAGAAGGTCGCCATTCCGTCGGCGGGCAACGCGGCGGGCGCGCTGTCGGCTTACGCGGCGGCGGCGGGAATTGAAGCGCACATTTTCATGCCGAAAGATGTGCCGCAATCGAACTTTATCGAATGCTGCGCGACCGGCGCGAAGGTGACGCTGGTGAATGGCCTGATCAGCGATTGCGGAAAAATGGTGGCCGCGCGCAAGGATGCGGAAGGCTGGTTCGAGGTCAGCACGCTCAAGGAGCCGTATCGCATCGAGGGCAAGAAGACCATGGGGTACGAGCTGGCCGAGCAATTCCAGTGGGAGTTGCCGGATGCGATTTTCTATCCAGCGGGCGGCGGCGTGGGGCTTATCGGCATGTGGAAGGCGTTTGAAGAGATGGAGACGCTGGGATGGATTTCGTCCAAGCGTCCGAAGATGATCGCCGTGCAGGCGGAAGGATGCCAGCCGATTGTGCGCGCGTTCGAGCAGGGCAAGGAGCGCAGCGAATTTTTCGAAAACGCCGAGACGGTGGCGAGCGGGCTGCGGGTGCCGAAAGCGCTCGGCGATTTTCTGGTGCTCCGGGCGTGCCGGGAAAGCGGGGGGACGGCGATCGCCGCCAGCGACGATGAAATGATTCAAGCCGCGATCGAACTGGCGAGCGATGAAGGCATTTTCGTCGCGCCGGAGGGCGGGGCCTGCATCGCGGCTTTAAAGAAATTGCTGGCGAACGGATTTCTAAAGCCGGAGGAACGGATCGTGATTTACAACACGGGATCGGGCTTGAAGTATCTGGAAGCCTTCGCGCCGCGCTTTCCGCGCTGATTATTTCAGCACGGGAATGTCGACCTCGGTGGTGACGCCGCCGGCCGTGATCACGAATGCGTCGTAGCCCGAAGCTCCGCCGGAGTCGAGCTTGACGTCGATTTCGTAGGTTCCCGGAACATTTCCCGAAGGAGCGATGTTGGTAATCGCCGCCGTGGAGGTCACCTTGGGCGCACCGGCGTCGAGGGGCAAGCCGAGTTGATCCGTGGAGCGGATCAGGATGGCGAGCTGCGAATTCGCGGCAGCTCCGCCGGCGAGAGCGTTACGATTCAGAACGCTGACGCTGGAAACCGAGGTTCCGGGAACACCGAACCAGTATGGGATGCGAGTGACCGCGGCGCTGGAACCTTCCGAGATGACGATGTAGCCGTCGCTGAAGGTACCGGGCGCTAGGCCGGAGCCGGAAAGCGTGACATTGATCACCTGCGCCTGGGCGTTGTCCAACGAGAACGACGTCGTATCGACGCTGGGCACAAGAGTTCCGTCAATGGGATTCACGGTCACGGTAAAACTGTCCGAGACTCCGCCGACGTCGGTGACGGAGACCGGGATGGTGAGGTTCACAGAACCACCGGCCGCGGTTTTGAAATTGACGGCCGTCGGCTGAACCACGAGTTCATTTTCAAAGGCGCTGAAAAGGTCGAGCCTTCCCGCTCCGTTGGATTGAATGGACGCGGCGACAGGGGCAGTTCCGTCGGAACACACATCGAAGTACGGGATGCTGCCGTTCGCACAAATCGTTAATGCCGGCGCGCTGTTCACGACCAGGGATTTGTATTGCGGCCCGATCAGTCCCGGGCGGGCGGCCATGAGCACCGCGAGGCTTCCTGTGACGAACGGGGCCGCCAGGCTGGTGCCCGAGGAAATCCGATACGGATTGGGGCCGTGGTTGGTGGAGTCCGCGGTGACGACTTCATCGCTGCCGTCACTGTCGCTGCCGCCGACGGCCATCAGGTCCGGCTTGATGTTGCCTGCGGGCGTTGGTCCGACGGGCGAATAGTTCGCGATGAGCGACGCGCTGACGGGGAACGGAGTCAAACCGGAGAAGTCGAGCGAAGCCGTAACGCCGGGAGATTCGGCGATCAGAGCCTTCAAATTCTGACCATCCGCGAGGCCGACGAACATCGCAGGCAGCAGCGCGGTGGTGATGGACATGGTAATCAACTCGTCCGGCTGATCGTCGTACACCACGGCTGCAAACGCCCCCGCCGCGGCGGCATTGCTCAGCTTGGTGTCGAACGAACAATTGCCGCGCTGGATCAGCACGATCTGTCCGCCCACGCTTCCCGGCGGAAGCGCGCTGCAGGCGAGGCCGGTGCCATCGGTGGCCGCGACGTCGACAAATTGCGCAGTGATGGGAACCGCCAGATTCACGGCGTCGGCGGGATTCGAGCTGTCCGGGATCAGAGCCGCGATCGGCGGAAGATCGGCGGCTTTCACGGAATAACCGAAGGTGCGTTCATTGCCGATGGATCCGACAGCGATGCCGTCGGGGGCCACTGCGGGCGCGCCGATGGTTCCGGGGGCCTGGCCGCGATTCGCGGTGAACCCGTCGTCGCCGGCGGCCATCACTACGGGCACGCCCGCGCCCAGGGCATTGGTAATGGCGAGCGTTTCGGCTCCCGCGCCTTCCTGATTGAGCTGCGTATCGGGGGCGCTGCCGCTGTAGTTGACGACGTTCATCCCGTCGTTGACGGCGTCGTCGAGCGCCTGGAGGAACCAGGAGCTGAGGCAGCCGCTCTGCGGGTCACAAACTTTGTAGTTTCCGAGCCAGGCGCCCGGCGCAACGCCGGTGATGATATCGATGTAGACGGGCACCAGGGTCATGCCGTCCGGCAAATAATAATCGTAGGTTGCGGTGTTGGTGAGGCCGGCCGCGATCATGGCGACGCCGGTTCCATGGCCGTCCGTATCATTTCCGCCGGTTCCGGTGTAGTCGCGCGAGACGATTACCTTGGCGTTGGTATTGGCGAGCTCGGCGGCGCTGCTGACGATGGGGAAGCCGGAAGGCGCGGCGGTCGAGAATCCTTGAAATCCGGGATGAGCGGCGTCGATGCCGGTATCGAGAATCGCGATCCTGATATTCGCGCCGGCGCTGGCCTGTCCGCCGGTGAGCGCGTTCCAGGTTTGCGGAACGCGGTGAACATTTACGGCGTGATCGAGCGCGGGGCGGCGCGCGGAATCCGGGAACACGGCCTGAACTCCCGGCATGGACCATAGCAGCGCGGCGCGCGCATCGGCTATCTGAACGGCCAGGCCGTTGAACACGGTGTCGTAACGGGCGACGACGGCGCCGCCGGCGGCCTGGATCTGCGATTCTATCGCGGCGTGTTCGGCCCGGATCTGCGAGCGGCGTGCGATGACATCGACATCGGACGCTGAGTATCGCGCGTGTTTCGCGGCCGCTATCTTAGCTGCCGGTTCGGTTGAAAACTGCACGATGTAGCGCCCAGGAACAGCCTGAGCGGACACAATTCCAGTGGCGAGAAGAAACACGATGAGCCTGAGCATGAGCGAGTCCGTAGTGTAGAGTTAGCCCTTGTGAAGCGGACAGTACTTGACTATTGACGTCAAATACGTCGGGTGGAATACAAGAAATCTAGTAGTTTTTTAGCGATTCGGGGGATCGGCTCGCTGGGGAGAGTGGGTGAAAAGGGAACAACCGCTTCCTGTCGGTCGCGGTTCGGTGTCGGCGCTGTACTGGGCCGGCGGGGGGTGGTGGATACAGGGGGCGGGCGACGGCTCTTAACGAGGACGGTCGCGGACGATGGAGCTTCCGGCCGGCTCGATGGCGAGGCTGGTAGAAGCGGGCGCGGGAGCGGTCAACTGCATGAGTAGCACGAACACGGAGGACTTTCCGGTATCGTTATTCGGCGGCGAGTTTCCCGGGAATACGTTACCGGTTGTATTTCCAGCAATGGCCAACTGCACGGTCGGGGTCGCGTGCGCGGTTTCCGCGAGAGGACGCAGGGACGGGCTGGTGGTGGTTCCGACTGGAGGGTTAATCACGTCCACGCCGTAGACGGTCTGGGTTCCGTGTCCGGTGACGTAGCTCGAATAGACCAGTCCTTTGAACCCGGTGGTGGGATCGATCACGGCGACAAAGCCGTCCACTCCGGCGCCATCCGAAAATTGACTCAATGCGTCGGAGGTTACGGGCAAATCGGACGATAGCGTGTAGCCGCCGAGATAAAATCTGCCGAAGGTATCCTGGCGCATGTCGTACGCGGTCTCCGCGCCGGTGCCACCGAAGTAAGTTGAATACAGCAGCCCACCAGCTCCCGACCTAATATTCAGAACTGAGACGAAAGCATTTTGGGTGCCACCGAACTTGGATTGGTACGCATTCTGAGTGACGGGGAAATCGGGGGAAAGCGTATAGCCGGCCAGGGCGACATTTCCCGACGGAGTCAGCAGGATCTTCTTCGCCTCGTCTGCGTCCGACCCGCCGAAGTAGGTGGAGTAGTTCAGAGTCACCGCGCCCAGATCCAGCTCGGCGATGAACACGTCACCGCCGCCGTTATAGACGGAGCGGTACGCGTTGCCGGTGGTGGGGAAATCGAACGAGTAGGTCGAGCCGGTGATGTAGACGCGGCCGGCCGCATCGACGGCGATGGAGCGCGCCAGATCCTGACCGGAACCGCCCAGGTACGTGCCGGCGATCTCCGAAGCGGTCCCGCTCTGGGTGGGATCGATTTCGATAACGAAGGCGTCATAGCTTCCCGCCAGCGTCGACTGATAACCCGCGGCCACCGGGAAATCGCTGGACGTGGTCCAACCGGTGACGTAAATCTTTCCGTTCGCGACGGCTATGGCGTCGCCCTCTTCGTTATTCGATCCGGCGATGAACGTTGAATAGAGCAAGCCGGCCGCGCCCTGGATGGATGGATCGATCACCGAGACGAACGCGTGGGAATTTCCGGAGATCGAGCTTTGCAGCGCGCTGGCGGTCACGGGATAATCGTCGCCATTGGTCGATCCGGTGATATAAATCACGTTATTCGAATCGATGGTCATGCCCTTCACAAACTCGTCGCCAACGCCGCCGATATAGGAACAATAAACGATCGCGTTCGCGCCCGCCGTCGGATCCAACTGCATCACCCATGCTTCGGAGCCGCCAAGGTTGGTCGAGTGATAGCCGGTGGTGGTCGCCGGGAAATCGACCGAGTAAGTGCTGCCCGCGAGATAAATTCTTCCCTGAGCGTCATGCGTGATGGCCGACACAGAATCGCCGGAGGTGCCTGAAAGATACGCCTGATAGAGGATGGTGGGATCCACGATCAGCGGCTCGCGCGGATCATAGGCGTCCAGAGCCAGGCTGGCCACGCCGTGCGCGTTCAATCGATATTCACCCTTCACGGTGACGATCTCGCCGGATGCGCGCCGCTGGTAGATTACCGGCGAGCGCTGGGTCATTTCACCGGAACCGAGCGAGAGCACGATCTCCCCGCGATCATTGAGCCGCACGCCGTCGGCGCCTTCGAAGCGCATGCGGATTTGCGAGGCATCGGCGCCCGGGGCAATTTCAAAATCGTATTCGATTTCGCGTCCGTTACCGTAATAAACAACGTCGATGCCGGGATAGATCCCGATGCGCCG